>ERZ773076.1160-NODE-1160-length-11694-cov-3.043990_pt1 | contig 11694 bp, 9 predicted proteins | sample MGYA00580613_ERZ773076 | MGnify/ENA primary metagenome ERZ773076 (study PRJEB29015, sample SAMEA2738005) | human oral metagenome | biome: human oral; feature: human-associated habitat; material: dental | place: China | collected 2057 ...
TGGCCCGTGCGCTGGTCACGCGCCCCTGCTGCGTGCTGGCCGATGAGCCGACCGGCAACCTGGATGCCCGTACGGCCGCCGGCGTGTTCGGCCTGCTGCAGAATCTGGCCCGGCAGCTGGGCACCGCCGTGGTGATCGTCACCCACGATCTGGAGCTGGCCGCCCGCGCCGACCGTCGCGTCACGCTGCGTGACGGACGACTGGTTGCGCTGTGATGGCCCGTACCTTTGCTTGCCCCCTTCGACACCTCCCGGAGCGTGTCATGGACTCATTCGCCATCACGCTGGCCCAGTCGTGTGCTGACCTGGGCGCAGCACAGGCAAGGCCGGCAGCCTGATCTGGCAGGGTAACGCCGATAGCGCACGGCTGGGACCAGCCCGCAGGAAAAACCTTTTGGGCGCGCATGACTGTGCTGGCAGTACCTTGAAGCCATCGGGATCTGCGACCCTGCCTCCTTTTCCTGCACGTCCAGAAAGGACATGCGGGGATGAATGAGTCCATGACACGCTCCACGCTCCAGTCATGCTGATCGATACCCACTGCCATCTCGACGCCCCCGAATTCGATGCCGACCGTGACGCCGTGCTCGCCACGGCCCGTGCGAACGGTGTGGGGGCCATCGTCATCCCGGCCGTCTTCCGCCGCGAATGGGACGATGCCCAGGCGCTGGCCGACGCCCATGCCGACGTGTACTTCGCCCTGGGCATCCACCCGCTCTACGTGGACGATGCGGCCGATGACGACCTCGACGCCCTGCGCCAGCGCATCGAGGCGGTACGCCACCATCCACGCCTTGCGGGTATTGGGGAGATCGGGATGGACCATTTCGTGCCGGGGCTGGACCTGGTGCGCCAGCAGCGCTTCTTCGAGGCCCAGCTGGCCATGGCGCGCGACTTCGACCTGCCCGTGATCCTGCATACCCGCCGCTCGGTCGATGCCGTCACCAAACAGCTTCGCCGCTACCGCCCATCTTCCGGTATTGCCCATGCCTTCAATGGCAGCCCGCAGCAGGCGGGCATCCTGATCGGTCTGGGCATGGCCATCGGCTTCGGGGGCGCCATGACCTTCGAACGTGCCCGCAACATCCGGCGCCTCGCCAGCAGCCTGCCCGACGACTGTCTGGTGCTCGAAACGGATGCCCCCGACATTCCACCCGCGTGGGTGCATCCGGGCCGCAACGCCCCGGGCGAGCTGGCACGGATCGCCGATGTACTGGCAGGGCTGCGCAACCACAGCACCGCCGGCATCGCCGCGCTGACCCCCCGCAACGCCCGCCGGGTTCTGCCCGTGCTGCAGGCGGCTGGCTGACCCGTTGCCGCTTCCGGGTTCCGGCCGGCGGATGCATGCCACCCCGATACCCCGGTCCGGCAGCCGTCGCACAAGGCATCCATTCGTCGGATGATGGCTGCCATCTGTCGGTACATCTGGCGTTTTGCAAATTCTTCCACGCCCTCTGTAGCAGGGGCGTAGCCGACGTTACTTTCGTCACATCGGCGCGGGCCTGCCGCTCATAAGATCGCGCTTGATAACGCGGCTGGTCTGTGCCCGGCGTCATGCCGGTCAGTGCCGGGGTGCCGTCCTGCGGCCCCGCCACCAGCCATTTCCTGATGGCTGTTTCACGTTCCCAGAGGCAAGTTCGTGTCCTCACGCATCGATCCTTCCCTGTACCCCCGCCTGCATGAGCAGCTGGCGGATCGCTTTGGTACCGTGGTGTTCAAGCTCCTGCCCGACATTGCCGACGCCCTGCTGGCGCACGCGGCCGAGGGGCTCGACGCCAATGTGGCCGCCAAGCTCACCGATACCGCCCGCCTGCTGCGCGAAGAGGCCGCTGTGCGTGCCGAGATCGCACTGGAAAATTTCGTGGGCATCGACCTGGGCAGCATGTCGGAAGAGTCGTCGCTGCCTGTGACCGTGACCGATCTCGGCCAGCCGGTGGCCGGCGCCGACATCGGCCTGCTCGAACAGATTCTCGCGCGTGAGCTGGCCAGCACCGTGCGCAGCAGCTTCGGTGGCTCGTACCTGAACTACCTGCGCCGGCTCGAGAGCCTGGCCGAAACCCCGCTGCGCGACGACCAGCACCCGCTGGGCGCCCGGGCGCTGGCACTGGCGCTGATCATGGCGCTCAAGCCGTTCACGCACCTGCAGCCCATCTCGCTGCACCTGCGCCCCATCGTGCTTGCCCAGGCCGTCTTCCCGCTGGCCCGGCTGCTGGCGGATTGCGATGCCGAGCTGCGCCGCAGCGGTGTGCTGGCGACACAACAGGCCGCCAGTCTGCAGCTGTCCATGGGGGGGCAAACGGGTGGAGAGCATCGGGACGGCGACCTTGTTTCGACTCAAACCCAACACGCCGAACCCTATACTGGTATCTTTCCAACCGAAGATCTCAGAAACAGCTTCGTCAAACACGCCTCTCACCAGGTACTGAACGACATTCGCGCTTCTGCCGTCATGGCCGCCAATCCCCTGTCGACCAGGCATCCCCGCCTGGCTGCCCACCGCAATGCAACGCGCCTCCCGCAAGTCAAGGAGATCGAGCGCGATGCCATCGCGTTTGCGCAGCAGCATCAGGTGGCCCCGTTCAGCCAGGAGGCCCGTACCCGCTTCTTCCAGAAGATCCGCCAGCAGATCATCGCGGCCGGGGGCGACACCGCGGTGCTGGCCGTCATCGATCTGGTGGGCACGCTGTTCGACTACGCCACCGCCGACAAGCGCCTGCCCGAGGGCGCGCGCATCCTCGGCGTGCATATGGAAGGCCCTTTCATCAGCAAGGCGTATAAGGGCGCGCAGGCGGAGGAGGCGATCGTACGCGCCGACTACGATTGGATCGAGTCCTTCGAAGATGTCGTGCGCATCGTGACATTAGCTCCCGAAGAGCTGGACGGCAAGTATACGTTCATCGATCGCTGCCGCGATGCGGGCATCCTCGTTTCGATCGGCCATTCGAGTGCGGACTACAGGACGGCGCTCGAAGTCATAGAGAAGCACGGCGTCACGCACATCACGCACTGCTTCAATGCCATGAGCGGTCTTCATCAGCGTCATCCTGGTATCGTCGGCGCGGCACTCGATACCAAGGTCAACTGCGAACTCATTGCGGACAATATCCATGTCGATCCTGCGGCACAGCGCATCCTTTATCATGCGAAGGCGGGCAGGAACATCATCCTCGTGACAGATTCGATGCGTGCGGCCGGCATGGGCAGCGGCGTCTTCGAGCTGGGCGGACAGGAGGTCACGGTCAGGGGAACGCGCGCAGAGTTAGCGGACGGCACGCTCGCGGGCAGTGTGCTCGCGATGAACGAGGCGGTTCGGAACTTCGCGCGGACGACGCGCGCGCCCATCGAGCGCGTCGTCGAGATGGTCACGCGCACGCCTGCTGAGGAACTTGGCATCTATGAGGAGACGGGTTCTTTGGAGGAGGAGAAGCGAGCTGATCTCACGCTCTTTGATGATGAGCTCAACATCGCCGCGACGATCGTCGGCGGGCATCTCTCCTACATCGCCGCGCCTGACGCCTTGGACGGCGAGTGGAGGAACAGAGAGTAGAGGGAAGGCTTCAAGAAGGCAAGGGAAGGGGTCTGGCGGATGGCAATACGCATGATTGTGACGGATATGGATGGCACGTTGCTCGATGCGAAGAATGGCATCTCCGATGCGAATCGGACGGCGCTCAAGGAGGCGGCGGCAAAGGGCGTCCATGTGGCGATCGCCACGGGACGCATGCACCTCTCAGCTCTGCCCTACGCGAAGGAGATCGGCGTCACGACGCCGATCGTTTCGTGCAACGGTGCTCTCGTCAAGACGACGGCGGGCAAGGAGCTTTTCGCTTCGCCCATCGCACCTGACGTGGTGCGAGAAATCCTCGACTGCATGAAAGTGCGCGGTTGGTACGTGCAGCTCTATACGGACGAGGGGCTTTTCTTTTGCGAGCGTGACCGTCGCACCTGCGCCTACGAGAAGAGCGCGGGCATCGAAGGAAAGGTCGTCGGCTGGGATGGCCTCTATGCACTGGGGACGCGCGTCTTCAAGCTGCTGTCGATCAGTGATCGCGCCGAGGAGACGGCGGCGCGTGCGGCGGAAATCTCGCGCATGTTCGAAGGCAAGGTTCGAGCCGTGCGCTCGAAGGAGAAGTACGTCGACATCATGGCTGTGGGCGTGTCGAAGGCGGCGAGCATCGAGCGCCTTGCTGCAAGTCTCGGCATCTCCCTGCAGGAGGTGCTGGCGCTCGGCGACTCGGACAACGACTGCGAGATGCTCGCTGCCGCGGGCATCGGCGTCGCCATGGCGACGGGCACGCCTGCAGCGCAGGAGGCGGCGGACTTTCTCGCAGAAAACGGAGCGGCGGACGGCGTGGCACGGGCTGTGCACGCCTATGTGCTTGAAGGAAAGTGAAAGAAAGCATGAGGGATAGAGGATGGCAATTCGGCTGATCGTGATGGATCTCGACGGCACGCTCTTGACTTCGGAAAAGATGGTGTCGGACTACAGCAAGGATGTCTTGCGGCGGGCGATGGAAAAGGGCGTCGCTGTGACGCTGGCGACGGGGCGCATGCTGCTCTCGGCGAGCTACTTCGGCAGGATCATTGGGGTGAACGCGCCGATCATCTCGTGCAACGGTGCTCTGGTGCAGGCGCTCGATGCGACAGAGCCGCTCTTTTTGCGCGCTTTTTCGCCCGAGACGGTGGCGGAGCTTCTGACGTTTGCGCGGGAGAACGGCTGGTACGCGCAGTGGTACATCGGCGACGACATCTACGCTGAGGATTTCCGACCTGAGTATTTCACGGCCTACCGCACGGTGCAGGGCTTCGCCGTGCACGAGGTCGGCGAGGATTTCTCGCCGTACGTCGAGGGCGTTGCGCAGGTCGTCGTGCGCGACCTCGCGGGCGGCGTCGGCGCTATCGCCGCGTCGATCCGCGAGCGTTTCGCGGGACGCGTCGATCCGCAGCAGTCGAAGGGCTACACACTCGACCTTGTGCCGACGGGCGTATCGAAAGCGACGGGCATCGAGGCGATCCTGCGTGCGACGGGCATCGGGGCCGATGAGGTCATGGCATGTGGCGACTCGGACAATGACCTTTCCATGCTGCGTCTCGCAGGTACGAGTGTCGTCACGGCGAACGGACAGGAGGAAGCGAAGGCGCTCGCGACATACCTTGCGCCGAGCTGCGACGAGGACGGCGTGGCAAGGGCGATCGAGGAGCTTGTTCTCTAGGGGCTGAGTTTTTCAAGGGATTCTTATCAGTTTGCAGGGGTGGACAGCATGACGAAAGAGAAGGAATTCAATTTTATCATCGTGACGGGGCTTTCGGGCAGCGGAAAGACGCAGGCGTGCCGCTTTCTGGAAGACCTCGGCTATTTCGTGGTGGACAATCTGCCGCCGGTGTTCATCCCGAAATTTGCCGAGCTTTGCCGCCATTCGGCCGAGCATGTGAATCGTGTCGTGCTCGTCGTGGATACGCGTGGGCGCGAGTTCTTCGACACCTTCGTACATGTGCTTGAAGAGATGGATCAGGCGGGGACGCCCTACGAGATGCTCTTTATGGATGCCTCCGACGAGGCGATCATCCGTCGCTACAAGGAGACGCGCCGCCGCCATCCGATGGCGGCGAATGCACGCATCTCCGACGGCATTCAGAGGGAACGCCGCCGCTTGGAACCCGTGCGCAACAAGGCGACATACATCATTGACACATCTGTGTTGAGGAAGGTCGATCTCAAGGAAAAGATCTGGCGTCTCTTTGGCAGTGAGGACGGGCACAAGATGAGCATCAATGTCCTGTCCTTCGGCTTCAAGTTTGGCATGCCTTTGGACGCCGACATGGTACTCGATGTGCGCTTCCTGCCGAACCCCTTTTATATCGAGGACCTGCGCAGGAAGAGCGGCGCCGTCCCGGAGGTCGCCGAATACATCGGCAAGTGGCCCGTGACGCAGGAATTCGAGGAGAAGCTCGATGCTATGCTCGATTTTCTCATGCCGCAGTACATCAAGGAAGGCAAGCCGCAGTTCGTCATCGCCATCGGCTGCACGGGCGGCATGCATCGGAGCGTCTACATTGCCTGTCATATCTATCGTTTCTTGACAGCGCGCGGCTTCCAGGTGGAGCTTGAGCATCGCGATCTCATGAAGAACGAGGTCGCCGAACACCCGGAGGAACTGCCCGAATAGATGGGCGTCGTTTCGCACCGTTTTTTTAGGAAAGGGTCGATCGGAAGAATGCACTTATTGAAATGGCTTTATCCGGGCATGCATTTCAAGCGTTGGATGTTCGTGTTCGGTGCGGGCGTCATGATGGTCAGCCTGGGTCTCGCCCTCGTCTTCAACTACAAATATCTCGACATCATCGAGGAAGCCATCTTTCGCGCCGTCTATCTATGGCGCGGAAGTTTCGACTATGTGATCACGACGATCGTCGGCGTCGTCATCGTCGTCCTGGGACTCGCGCTGATGCTCTTTGCAACGCGTTTCGTCATACGTTCCGTCATCAGCGTGCTCCTGCCCGACAGCTCGGAAAAGCTCGTCGACATCATCTATGAGAAGCGCCGCCTCGACAAGGGACCGCAGGTCACGGTCATCGGCGGTGGGCATGGACTTTCCGTGCTTCTGCGCGGCATCAAGCAGGCGACGAGCAATGTGACGGCGGTCGTGACGGTTGCCGACGACGGCGGCTCTTCGGGAAGGCTGCGCGAGGAACTCGGTATCATACCGCCGGGCGATCTCAGGAACTGCCTCGTCGCGCTCGCCGATACGGAACCTCTGATGGAAAAGCTCTTCCAGTACCGCTTCCAAAACGGCACGGAACTCAAGGGGCACAGCTTCGGCAACCTCTTCATCGCCGCCATGGCGGAGGTCACGGGCGACATGGAAGAGGCGCTGAAGAAGTCGTCGAAGGTTCTCGCTGTCAAGGGGCGAGTGCTTCCGGCATCGACAGCACACGTGCGGCTCGACGCGGTCATGGAGGACGGCACTCTCGTCGAGGGTGAGTCGCATATCCCCGAGGTGCACAAGCACATCCGGCGCGTGAAGCTCTTCCCCGAGCATGTCGAGCCGGTGGAGTCAGCGCTCGCGGCGATCCGCGAGGCGGACGTCGTGATCTTGGGGCCGGGCAGTCTCTATACGAGCATCATGCCGAATCTCCTCGTCGATGGTGTGGCGGAGGCCTTGAAAAAGAGCCGTGCTCTGAAGATCTACATCTGCAATGTGCTGACGCAGCCGGGCGAGACGGACGGCTACACGGCTTCCATGCACGCGAAGGCGATTCTCGATCATGCGGGCAGGGGCGCGATCGACTACATGCTCGTCAATGCAACGCCGTTGCCACATGGGACGGCGCAGCTTTTGAAGAAGGAGGGCGTCGAACCCGTGGCGATCGATGAGGATGCCGTCAACGCGCTCGGCATCGGTGTCGTCAAGGCCGACCTCGTGAATGACGACGATGTTGCGCATCATGATTCGGAAAAGCTCATGAAGAGCGTGATGAAGATGGCGTACAAACTGCATCCTGGCATCGGCAAGTGAGGAGGGACTCCTATGGCGCAGCCATCGTTTTCAGCTGAGGTGAAGAACGATCTCGCGCGTCCTCTCGGGCGCAAGGCGTGCTGCCGCACGGCGGAACTGGCGGCGCTCCTGCGCATGGGCGCCGTCCTGACGCTTGGGGCGAAGCGCGCCGTCGGACTCGCGTTCACGACGGAGAACGCTGCGGTCGCGCGCAAGGCCTTGATGCTCCTCAAAGGTTCGGCGGGCGTCCATACGGAATTGACGGTCAGCCGCTCGCGCCGCCTGAAGAAGAACAACAGCTACCGCGTGCACGTCCTGCCGTCGCGCGAGGTCGCCGCTCTCATGGAGCGCATGGGTCTCATGCGTGGCTCGGCGCTCAACATGGGCACGGACAGCGCGCTCCTTAAGAAGGCGTGCTGCCGTCAGGCGTATTTGCGCGGCGCCTTTTTGGGCGGCGGCAGCGTCAGCCGCCCGGAATCTGGCTATCATCTGGAACTGGTGACGGGGAGCTATTCCTTTGCGGAGCTGCTGCTCTCCCTCCTTCGCACGATGGGGTATCCGGCGGGGCTGACCGACCGCAAGGAGAGCTACGTCGTCTATTTGAAGGAAAGCGACGCCATCATTGATTTTTTCTCTCTGCTCGGTGCGGAGAAGGCGGCTGAGGCATTCGAGGTCACGCGCAACTTGAAGGAAGTCAAGAACCAGGTCAACCGCCTCGTGAACTGCGAGACGGCGAACGTGCAGAAGTCGGTCGACGCCGCCGGCAGACAGATCGCGGCGATTCGTGCACTGGAGGCAGCGGATGCCGTCGCGGGGCTTTCTGCCGGACTCCGAAAGACGGCAGAGGCGCGCATGGAGCATCCGACGGCGACGCTCGCAGAGCTTGCGGGGCTTTTGGGCATAGGAAAATCGGGCGTCAATCATCGGCTGCGCAAGCTCGTCGCGCTGGCGGACGGGCAGGAAGGAGGAATCTGAGATGGCAAAGCGCATGATCTTGTATGCGGCAGGAATCGTTCTGCTCGTCGTCTTTTCGCTCGCCCTCTACGCGCATTTTCATCCGGCGCAGGGCGTGCTCGTCCTAGAGTATCACCATATCGCCGACCACGTGGACGATCCCGAGGGGGCATTGGTGGAGCGCTACTATGTGCCGACGGAGGATTTTGCCGCGCAGCTCGACTATTTGAAGGCCGAGGGCTACGAGACGATCACCATGCTGGATTTTTCCAAGGCGGCGAAGGGCAAGGGAACCCTTCCCGAAAAGCCTGTGATCGTCACCTTCGATGACGGCTACGAAGACAATTACACGCAGGCGCTGCCGCTCCTCGAAGAGCGCGGCATGAAGGGCGAGATCTACGTGGTCACGAATTTCATCGGCAAGAAGGGCTATCTGACGTGGGACGAACTGCGCGACATGCAGCAGCGCGGTATCGAGATCGGCTGCCACACGGCCGACCATCTGCCGCTCGTCGGCATGTCCCGAGCCGAACAGGAGGATCAGGTGCGCTTATCGAAGCTGCTCCTGGAGTGGAACGGCATCAAGACGGTGTTCAGCTTCTCCTACCCGAACGGCAGCTGCAATGAAGAGATCGCCGCTCTTCTGCGCGACAGCAATTATCTGACGGCAGTCACGGGCGATGCGGGGTTCAACACGTTCCAGACTGATCCGATGTTCCTGCAGCGTGTCAACATCCCACGACCGCGCTTCGGCCTTGCGGAGTTTCGCCTGCGCATCCTGAAGGCGGAGCTTTTCAGCATCTTCGGCATCAATCAGCACTTGCAGCACTAGACGTGCGGCGAATGTTTCGTGCTGCTTCGCCAAGCGGAAGTTTTGAGGAATTATCTTATGTGGGTAGAGGAAAAAGGGGTTTTCGACAAGATGAAACGATGGAAGGCAAGGATTGCGGCGTGCTTTTTTGCGACGCTCGCGAGCATGGGCGTGACGAATCCTCCGGCTGGAGCGGAACGTCACGGAATAGACGAGGCTTCCACGACGCGCGTCACGACGGACGAGGCGCGCGCCGTACATGAGCCGCAGGGAACGCGCCTCCTGGGACGAGGAAGGCAGCAGGAAGCGGAGCCGTACAGCGTGCGGCTGAACTTCGGCACAGGTCTGCCGGGTGCGCTGCGCTTCAACGAGGCACAGCGTGCCATGCGCGAGTGGAACGTCGAGACCGAAGATACGGGCGGCACCTTGCTTTTTTCCGACAGCCCCGAATACGTGACGGAGGACGGCATCCTCTACGAGGACACCATCACAGGCGATGCGCGCATCCTCTACTATCATCTGAATAATACGAGCGTGCGCAAGAAGGTTGCCGTCGTGCTGCAGAACGAAGGGGATTCCTCCGTCGTCGTTCGCGTCACGCGCGGCGGTGCGAGCCGCCCGAGCAGCGACTACCTGGAGGTGGGTAAGGGCACGCAGCTCGCCTACTTCCAGACGAAGCGCGATGATATGCTCTATGTGCAGCGCGGCGCGAGGCGGCTTTTGGAGTCAGAGATGAATCATACGGTGCTTGAGCCGGGGCAGCTCGTCTATGGCGTCTACGATTTTCATGCGGACGGTCCTGTCAAAGTTTCCGTCCTCATGTATCCGGCGACCGCCGATCCGTTGAAATTCATTTCCAGCGCACGCGTTCTGCCGAAGGATGAGCAGCGCCTGCGCGGCACGTTCCAGGGCATGAACCGCGTGATCAGCAGCAAACCGTACAATCCCGACAAGGACGGCGTCGTCTACATCCCGATCGGCGACAATCGGCAGGACGTCTTCCGCACGGGCGTCGACGCGACGGACGGCAGCACGGTGACGAACGTCGGCAACTACGGCGTGCTCTACCGCATCCAGATCCCGACGACGGGACGGGAGAATACACGTTATTTTTTGAGTCCTCTCGGCGGCGTGTATGCGGGAGCGATGCGTGCGGAGAGCGGGACGCACAGACGCCTGCTCGAGACGCCTGCGACCCGCCCCTACTTCGGCGATCAGACGCTGCCGGAGGCGCCAAATGTGGCACAGGCGCGGGAGGAGGGGCTGCTCTTTCTGACGCAGTACACGGAACTCTCCGACCTCGGCACCTATGCGAGTGCGCAGCCCGTGCAGTTTGAATACTCGCCGCCCGGCGCATCCAATCTGCCGGTGAATATCATTCTTATGCCGGAACATAAATAATGGATTCCGCAAGACGCAAGGGAAGCACTGATAAATTCAGCCGCGCCATCTTAGCGCATCTTTTTTGCCCGCACTGTGTCGACAAATCCTCCACATAGCCCCTGCTATGCGTCCGGTTTGTCTCCTTGTTCGGACGAAAAAATCTACGCCAATCTGACGGACTTCATTTTATCAGCGATTCCCAAGAACTTGAGTGTGCGTAAGTATAGCATAAAATCAAGAAAAAATATAGAAACCTCGACATCAGAAACCAGTATACATGATACGCTGCCCCACATCACATGAGACTTTTTACCAGTTCTTTTGCCTGTTCCGATGTCATAAGGATTTCCCGCGGCTTATTGCCGCCGGCACTGGAACCGATGATCCGCAGTTCCTCCATTGTATCGACCAGACGTGCCGCTCTCGTATAGCCAACACCGAGCCTGCGCTGAATATTGGATGAAGATGCTTGACCCGTGGACATGACGAGTTCTATCGCATTGGGAAGAAGTTCATCATACCGTACAGAAACCTCGTCTGCGTCTGCACTTTCGTCTTCCGCCGCCTCACTCTCCATAAAGTCGATCAGTTCCTCATTCTCACTGATCTCCTGTCCCTGTGCACGGATAAAGTCCAGCAGCATTTCAACTTCTTCATCGCTGATGAATGCCCCTTGCACACGAATCGGCTTCGGAGCCCCCTGAGGAGAGAAAAGCATATCGCCTTTCCCAAGAAGAGTCTCTGCTCCGCCGCGATCCAAGATCGTACGCGAATCCACCTGCGACGAAACCGCAAACGAAATGCGCGACGGGAGATTCGCCTTGATAATTCCTGTGATGACATTGACGGATGGACGCTGCGTTGCAAGGATCATGTGAATGCCCGCCGCACGGGCTTTTTGCAGGATACGGCAAATGGCATCCTCCACGTCCTTCGGCGATACCATCATCAGATCCGCCAACTCGTCAATGACAATGACGATGAGCGGGAGCTTTTCCTCCGCATAACGGCGGTTGAAAGACTTGATATCACGAACGCCATGATTTGCAAA
>ERZ773076.1162-NODE-1162-length-11690-cov-4.624925_pt1 | contig 11690 bp, 1 predicted proteins | sample MGYA00580613_ERZ773076 | MGnify/ENA primary metagenome ERZ773076 (study PRJEB29015, sample SAMEA2738005) | human oral metagenome | biome: human oral; feature: human-associated habitat; material: dental | place: China | collected 2057 ...
GTGGCAGCCGCTGCCGCTGCAGTTCGCCGATGTGGCGGCCCAGCAGGTGCGCCGGGCCGCCGATCCGGTGGCCACCGCCGAGCAGATCGCCTTCTGGCGGGATCGTCTACGCGACGTTACCGCCGGGTGCCCGCAGATACCCGCCGTCGAGGACGGCCACGGACGAGCGGGGTACGCCGCGTTCGACATCGATGCACGTGTTCACCAGGCGGTGCTGGCCCTGGCGCAACGACTTCGGACGACACCTTTCGTCGTCCTGCACGCGGCGATGGCGGTGGTGTTGGCCGGTCTCGGTGCGGGGCAACGTTTCAGCATGGGTGCCGCCGTCGGTGCGCGCGACGAAGCCGGGCTGGCGGACATGGTGGGACCACTCGTGAACACGATCGTTCTCGTCAGTGAGGTCGATCCTGGTGGGACGTTCACGGAAGTGGTTGCGCAGCTGCGGGAGAGCGATCTGACGGCGATGCGGAACTCCGGTCTCGGATTTGATTGCGTCGTCGAGGCCTTGAACCCGAACCGCGAACCCGGGCGCACCCCCTGGATCGACGTCCTGATCAGCATGGGGGCAGGGGAGCGCGGATTCGTTCCCGACTACGCCTCGCACGGTGCATCCGGAGCCACCCTGGAACTTCCACACCTGCCCGGGGTTCGGCAACAGTCGACCCCTGCGCCCGCCGCTCGTTTCCAGTTGGTGTGGGCCTTCACCGAACGCTTCAGGGCCGGTAACCCGGACGGAATCGCAGGGGTCCTTGAATACGCTGCGGAGGTGGGTGCCGAGAACGCCGAACGGCTGGTCCATCGGCTGGAATCCGTGCTGCGACAGGTTGCCACCCGCCCCGATGCGCCGCTGGCTGAAAGCGATTTCCTGCTGCCCGGAGAGGCAGCCAACATGGTGGGTCCGGCATCCGTCGGCGGCGCCACGATCGCATCCTTGTGGAACACGCAGGTGGAGAACGATCCGCAGGCCGTCGCGCTGATCGTGGGTCAGGAGCGGTGGACGCGGGCTGAGCTCGACGAACGTGCCCGCCGCTGGGCCGCCCTGCTGCGCAGCAGGGGCGTGGCGATCCAGGACGTTGTCGCGTGCGCGCTTCCGCGCGGAGTGGACCAAGTGGCGGCATTCCTCGGGGTGAGCCTGCTGGGAGCCGTGTGGCAACCGATCGACCGGCGCTACCCGGACGAACGGCAACGGATGGTGGTTGAGGACACCTCGGCGGCCATCGTCATCACGCTTGCAGCGGATGCGGCCCGCAGGGACGCGCAGCGCCTGGTTGTCGCGGATGACCCCGGCATCGCGGATCTGCTGACCACCATCGCCCCGATCACCGACTGCCCCGGTGCGACCCTGCCTCCCGACACCGGCGCCTACATCATCCACACATCCGGATCCACCGGCCGTCCCAAGGGGGTCTACGTCACCCACGCGGGGATCGCTGACATGGTGGCCTCCGAACGCCGGTGGTGTGGTGTGGGGGAGGGGATGGTTGTGGCGCAGGCGGCGTCCCCGGGGTTCGACGCGAGCGTGCTCGAGGTGACGATGGGGCTGCTGACCGGTGCCGCCTGCGCGTTGATCACCGACGAGCACCGCGATTCTGGTGGCGCGCTGGTGGCCGAGTGGGCGCGGCTGGGCGTCACCCACGCCTTCATGGTCGGATCCTTCGCACTGACCCTGGATCCCGCGAGTATCCCGGAGGGCATGACCTTGGTTCTGGGAGGGGAGGCCTTTCCCGCACAATCCGCCACCGCTTTGGCAGGGCGCACCCGATTGGTCAACCTCTACGGACCCACCGAGGCCACGATCTTCGGAACCGGGCACCGTCTCAGCGGTCCCTACGGGGTCTCCGTGCCGATCGGGAAACCCGTGTACGGCGCGAGACTGGAGGTGCTGGACACCACCCTGCGTCCCGTTGCCCCGGGTGTGGTCGGCGAGCTCTACGTCAGCGGTCCCGGTCTCGCCCGCGGGTACGTCGGCGAATCCGGCCTGACGGCGTCCCGTTTCGTTGCGGGGCCGGACGGTGGCCGTCGTTACCGCACCGGCGACCTGGTCCGCCTGGATGCGGAGGGACGCCTCCACTTCGTCGGACGCAACGACGCCCAGGTCAAGCTGCGCGGCTTCCGCATCGAACTCGGTGAGGTCGAGGCGGTCCTCGGTGCCGCCCCGGGAGTGACAGGGGCCGCGGTGTCGTTGCGTGATGATCTCGCCGGTGGGAAGGCGCTGGTCGCTCACGTCGCCGGAGCCGGGGTGGACGTGGAACGGATACGCGCCCATGCCGCCGCCTCGCTGCCGGCTCATGCCGTTCCGTCGCACTGGGTGGTCCTCGACCGGCTTCCCGTCACGATCCACGGCAAGCTTGACCGGGATGCCCTCCCTGCCCCGTCCCTGAGCGGCTCGGGGAAAGCGGCCGAGGACGGTGAACAGGCCGAGGCCTGCCGCATCATGGGGGATGTGATCGGGGTTTCCCGGGTCGGGCCCGATGACGACTTCTTCCGTCTCGGTGGGCACTCACTGCTCGTCGTGAAACTGGTCTCGCAGCTGGCTGCGGCTGGCATTCGGGTTGCCATGCGTGACGTGCTGCTGGCGCCGACCGTGCGTGGATTCCTCACTCGTGCCCGTGGCGGGGCTCCGGCGACCGGCATTACACAGGCACCCCGGCCCGCCGATGGTGTCGTTGCCATGTCAGAGGCTCAACGCAGGCTGTGGCTCGTCGAGCAGATCGACGGACCCACGCCCGTCTACAACATTCCTGTTGTCGTCGACGCCGATGACATCGACCTCCCGGCCCTGCAGGCCGCACTCGGGGACGTCGTCGCCCGTCACGAGCCGCTGCGAAGCGTGGTGTTGCCGGGCGTCGAACCGGTGCAGAGGATCATCCCCGCGTCGGAGGCAGTCGCCCTGGTTCCGGTCATCGACGAGATCTGTACCTCGGATGCCGCAGCCGCCATTGATGTGGCGGCGCGTCACGTGTTCCGGCTCACCGAGGAACTGCCCGTGCGGGTCAGCGTGATTCGGAGCGGGAACGGTTGTTCGGTGGTCGTGGTGCTGCACCACATCGCCGCGGACGGCTGGTCCATGGAGCCGCTGCTGCGTGACTTGGAAGCGGCCTATGTGGCCCGCTCAGAGGGGCGGGACCCACGACTGCCCCAACCGGTGTTGCAGTATCACGACTGGGCGCACGCCGCGGCAGCCACCGATCCCGCTCGCCTGGCCGAACGGACCACGTGGTGGGAACGCAGGTTGGGTTCGCTGCCGGAGGAGGTCACCTTCCCGCCGGATCGTGCGCGCGGCACGGCATCCGGACGGGGGGCAGGACAGGTCCGCGCGGAGATCGACGCCGCGACGCAGCGTGGAGTGACGGCCCTGGCGGGTAGGACCGGCGTCAGTTCGTTTGTCGTGCTGCACGGTGTGTTTGCGGCGCTGCTGAACCTCCACGGGGCAGGCGATGACATCGTGGTCGGTACCGTCACCGCCGGTCGCGACAGCAGCGCACTCGAGGATGTCGTCGGGTTCTTCGTGAACACGGTAGTCCTGCGCAGCGATCTGTCGGGGGATCCGACCTTCGAAGAGCTGCTGGCTCGCCTGAAGCTCTCCGATGCCGACTGCCTGGCTCATGCCGACGTGGCCTTCGACAGTGTGGTGGAGCGCCTCAACCCGGACCGTTCAGGGGGACGCCATCCCCTGTTCCAGGTGATGTTCACCACACAGGACCACCGCCGCGAGGTGGTTCCGGGTGCGCTCTTCGACGTGGCGCGTGCCCGCAACCTCGTCGTGGGATCCAAATTCGATTTCACCCTCACCCTGGAGGAGCGTCGCGACGGCATCGGCGTCGTCGCCGACTATTCACGCGACCTGTTCGACGACGAGACCGCGACGGCAATCCTGCACAGATACGTCCTGCTCGCGCAGCGTGTCGTCGCCGATCCGTCGCTGCGCATGCACGAGCTGCGGGGTCATGCCCCGGGGGAGACGGCGGCGATACGGTCCTGGGGGATGCCTACGAAGGTGGACCTCGCGCCGGCTGGCCTGGAGACCCTGTTCGCCGACGCGTTGCGCAGTGCCGGTGCGCACGCCCTCGCGGTCGAGGCGCATGACGGTCACCTCACCTATGGCGAACTCGACCTCCGTAGCTCCCGGATGGCCGGCTGGCTGCGGACACAGGGCGTGGAACCAGGCCATCGGGTCGGGGTGTGTGTGCCGCGTTCCGCCGACACGATCGTCGCTCTGCTCGCGGTGGCCAGAGCACAGGCGGTTCCGGTGCCGCTGGATGCCACCCATCCCGCCGCGCGTCTGCGCCGGCTGGTCGAGGACTGCGACATGCGGGTGGTGCTGGCCGGAGGCGGGGGAATCGAGGCCCTGGAACGAGCCGGTACGAGAACCCCGTGCTCGATCTGGCCGATGCGGACGGCGACAGCTGCCTGCCGGAGACCGCGCCGCGCGAAGGTGACGTCGCTTACATCATCCACACCTCCGGTTCGACCGGCGAACCCAAGGGCGTCGAGATTCTCAAACGCGGACTGGGTGCATTCGCCCGAGCACAGGAGGAACGCTACGGCCTCACCCCCGGCACACGGGTGCTGCAACTCGCTTCCCTCGCCTTCGACGCATCGATCCTGGAGCTCTGCCTCGCCTGGCCCGCGGGAGGCACCCTCGTCGTCCCGCCGCCCGGTGTGCTCGTCGGCGACGAACTGGCGCAGTGGTTGTCGCGCTGCGATGTCTCCCTGGTCACTCCAGGTGCCCTGGCCACGGTCGATCCCGCCGGTCTCGACGGGCTCGACACCCTGCTGGTCGGTGCCGAGGCGTGCAGCGCCGAACTTGTCGCACGATTCGCCCCTGGACGTTCGATGTTCAACGCCTACGGGCCGACGGAGGCGACGGTCGCGGCCACAGTGGCAGGGCCGCTCACAGCTGGTCGGGACGCGCCTCCCATCGGAGGACCGCTGGCCGGTGCGCGCCTGCTCGTGTTGGACTCCCTGCTACGACCGGTCCCGATCGGGGTCGACGGTGAGCTCTACATCGGGGGCCCCGGTGTCGCTCTCGGCTACCGCGATCGCGCAGGCTTGACCGCGACCCGCTTCGTCGCCGACCCCGATGGCGGCGGGGAACGGGTCTATCGCACCGGTGATGTGGTGCGCTGGAACCGTGCAGGAGAGCTGATCTACCGCGGTCGCAGCGACGAGCAGGTCAAGCTGCGCGGCTTTAGGGTGGAGCCGGGCGAGATCGCCTCCGTGCTGCGTGCCGTCGAGGGGGTGGAGCAGGTGCACGTGATGGTCCGCGAGGACCAGGCGGGCCAGCCGGCTCTCGTCGTGTACGTCACTCCCGCCGGGATCTCCACCGGTGCCGTGCTGGAGTGTGCCAGGGCCGAACTTCCCCCACATGCTGTGCCCTCGCACGTCATCGCGCTGGATGCGCTCCCGCTGACGGTCAACGGAAAACTCGACCTCACGGCTCTCCCGGAACCCGGGGGCAGCGCACCCGGTGACGACCTCGTCGCCCCGCTCACCGATGTGGAACGCGCCATCTGCGAGGCCTACGAAACAGTCCTGCGATGCCCCGGGGTCGGGCGGACGACCGACTTCTTCGCCATCGGGGGGCACTCTCTAGCAGCGGCTCGGGTGGTCGCCGCAGTGGCAGACGCGGGCTGGGCGGTCAGTGTCCGCGACCTGTTTGAGGCCCCCACACCGGCTGCGTTGGCGTCCCGAGCCGTTGCCGCTGCAACGCCACGCCGTCCGCGTCCCCGCCTTACCCCACGTTCCCGCGTCTGAACTTCTGGAGAGAAGACATGACTCAACCCCTTTCCTACGGTCAACGCCGGCTCTGGTTCATGGCTCAGACAGAGCCCGGTTCTCCCGCCTACAACATCCCGCTGGCGATGCACCTGGCCGGTGACGTCGACCGGGTCGCGCTGGCCCGGGCGGTTCGTGACGTTGCCGCCCGACACGAGGTGCTGCGCACCCATGTCCGCGTGGTCGACGGTGAGCCCGTGCTCGACGTCGTGGAACCCGAGGACCTGCCGGAGCTGCTGCGGTGCATGACTCACATCGGTGACCCCGATGCCGCGATGCGTTGTCTGGCCGTCGAGCCGTTCGACCTGGCTGAGGAGTTGCCGCTGCGGGCGCACCTCATTGCCGAACCCGGAGGGTGGATCCTCCTGATCGTCGTGCACCACATCGCGGCTGATGGGGTCTCCATGGAACCGTTGGCGCGAGACTTCGGTGAGGCCTACGCGGCCCGCCGGGACGGGACGCCCTGGGAGCGGGAACCGTTGGAGGTCCAGTACGCGGACTTCGCCGCCTGGCAGCGCGAACTGCTGGGTGATGTCCACGACCCCGGGTCGCTCGCCTACGAGCAGACCGAGTACTGGCGCGCCCGGCTGGCCGGCGCCCCGCAGGACACTGAGCTGTCGTTGGCGACTCCCCGTCCAGCCGTCGCCACGGGCAGGGGATCGCGTGTGTTCGTGCCCGTTCCCGCGTCCCTCCGGGACCGGCTGCGCGCCGTGGAACGTGACCTGGGATGCACCCCCCACATGCTGAACCAGGCACTGGTGGCCGCCCTGGTGAGTCGTTTCGGTGTCGACGACGTCGTACTCGGTACGCAGGTCGCTGGCCGCAATGAGGAAGCTCTTGCTGACATGGTGGGGCTGTTCGTCAACACCCTGGTGATGCGCCATCGCATTTCCGCCGCCACCACTTTTGCTGAGCTGTGTGATGACGTGCGCAACGCGACACTGGACGCTCTGGAACACTCCGACCTGCCCTTTGATGTGTTGGTGGAGCACCTCAACCCGACCCGCTCCATGAACCGGCACCCGGTGTTCCAGATCGGTGTGGCAGCCAGGCAGGGCGACGACATCGACCTTGACCTCGGGGTTCCCGCCACGGCAGTCACCGACCTCGACCTGGGCACGGCGCAGTTCGACCTCAACTTCTGCCTGTTCGACCGCCCGGACGGCAGCGCCGAGATTGAGGTGGAGTTCTCGGGGGATGTCTACGACGAAGCGCGTGCCCGCTACCTCGGCCAGGCCTGGTGTGAGCTCGCCGCTGAGGCCAGCGCGCGGCCCGATGCTCCGGTGTGTGAGCTGAACGTGGTTCCAGCCGACATCGTCGAGCAGGTCACCGCGTGGGGTATCGGCGAGCCCTGCCCGGAACCGGTGCGTTTCATTGAGTTCTTCGATCACGCCGTGGCGACGCGTCCCACGGGCATCGCGGTCGAGGAGGGGACACAGGCCGTCACCTACGCCGACCTGGACGCGCGCGTCGAGACCCTGGCCCGTGGGCTCCGTGCCCTGGGCGCCGGCCCCGGGGCCGTGGTGGCGGTCAGCTTGCCGAAGAACATCGACGCCATCGTGGCCATCCTGGCGGTGTGCCGCACGGGCGCGGCCTACCTGCCGATCGATCCGGCCCAACCTGACGAGCGGATCGCCTTCATGGTCGAGGATGCGGCTCCGATTGCCGTGATCACCGACTCCGCGAACCAGCAGCGTTTTGGGCTCCTGCCGGTCGTTGACGCCGCCTGCGTGGTGGATGACCCTGCCCCCGTGGCGTGGCCGCTTCCGCAGATCTCCGATGTGGCCTACGTCATCTACACATCCGGGTCGACTGGCCGCCCGAAAGGCGTGGAGGTCACCCACAGCGGCCTGGCGGGTACGGTCGCCTCGCAGGTGCGCGGCTTCGGGCTCGACGGGTCGCTGAAACTGTTGCAGCTGGCGTCGTTCAGCTTTGACGTGTCAGTCATCGACCTGCTCACCGTGTTCGCCGTGGCCGGCACCATCGTGCTCCCTGGAGAGGGAGTCGTCGCGGGTGATCGTCTGGCGCAGCTCCTGGAGGATCATCGCGTCACCTACTGCGAACTCACGCCGTCACGGCTCCAGAGCCTGGAACCGGGCGCGTTCGAGCACCTGCGCAACATCAATCTCAGCGGCGAGGCCTGCCCGGAGTCTCTGGTGCGGGCGTGGGCGAGTGGCCGCAGGATCCTCAACACCTACGGACCCACGGAAGTGACCGTCACCAGTGTGGTGTCGTGGCCGCTGGACGGCCTGCGGCCACCGGAGATCGGGCATCCGACCGACGGTCTCGTCGCCCGGGTGCTGGATGAGAGGCTGCGACCCGTGGCGCCGGGTGTTCCCGGGGAGCTGTACCTGTCCGGCCCGGGCTTGGCGCGCGGCTACAGGCACCGTCCCGGAATGACGGCGTCGCGTTTCGTCGCTGACCTCGATGCGCCGGGGGAGCGCATGTACCGCACGGGTGATGTCGTGCGGTGGCGCGCGGACGGGGAACTGGAGTTTATCGGTCGCAGCGACGACCAGGTGAAGATCCGTGGTTTCCGCATCGAGCTGGGGGAGATCGAATCCGCGGTCACGGCGGTCGAGGGTGTGCAGGCCGTTGCGGTGATCGTCCGTGAGGACAGCCCCGGCGACCAACGAATCGTCGCCTATGTCGTCGGCAGTGCCGATGGAGCGGAGATCAAACGCCGGGTGGCGCGACAGCTGCCGGCATACATGGTGCCTTCCGCGGTCGTGGCTCTCGATGCGCTGCCGCTCACCGTCAGCGGCAAGCTGGACGTGCGGTGTCTACCGGTGCCCGTCGTCGAGAATCCGGGCACGGGACGGCGAGCCTCCACGCCACGGGAGGAGGCAGCCTGCCGCTGTTTCGCCGAGATACTCGGCCTGGACGAGGTCGATGTGGATCAGGGGTTCTTCGAACTCGGTGGGCACTCGCTGCTCGCGGTCCGGTTGATCAGCCGTTGGCAGGAGATGGTCGGTGGTTCCATCACGTTGCGTGACGTGTTTGAGGTGCCGACTCCGCTTGGTCTGCTGGAGCGTTCTGTCGTGGATGTGGCGTCGGAACCCGACCTGGTGCCGTGCGAACGACACGGCGACGTGCCCGTGTCCGCCCCGCAGAGGAGGATGTGGTTCCTCAGCCGCCTCGACGAGGCCGCCGTCTACAACGTGCCCATCGTGCTGCAGGTCGCGGGTCGCCTCGACGAGGGTGCCTTGCAGGCGGCGCTCAACGATCTGGTCGGACGCCACGAGAGCCTGCGTACGATCTTCCCGGACGTCGACGGCACACCGTATCAGCGGATTCTGCCGGTCGGGACCGCGGTGCCCCTGGACGTGCGGGAGACCGATGACGCTGATGAGGTCGACGAGGTTCTCGTCCGGATCGCCCGCGAACCCTTCGACCTGGGCCGCGAGATTCCGTTGCGCGCCACCATCGTGCGTGGCAGGACCCGCGACCTGCTGGCGTTGGTGCTGCACCACATAGCCACCGATGGCTGGTCCGTCACTCCGCTGGCCCGGGACCTGGGGCGTGCCTATGCTGCCCGTGAACTCGGGGGCGCCCCACAGTGGGAACCGCTTCCCGTGCAATACGCCGACTACACCGAATGGCTGCGGCGACGGGCCGGGACGCGCGACCCGAGGGCTGGGCTCGACCACTGGGTCCGTACCCTCGCGGGGTTGCCTGCCGAAATCCCTCTGCCGTACGCCCGGCAGCGACACGGACGATCAAGCAACTCCGGTTCCTGGGTGCCGTTTTCCATTGATGCGGAGCTGCACCGCCGCATCGACGAGCTGGCCCACGAGTGTGGGGTCACCACGTTCATGGTGCTCCAGGCCGCGATGGCCCTGGCCCTTCGTCTCCTCGGGGCGGGTGCCGACATTCCGCTGGGGACGATGGTCGCCGGACGTGACCACGAGGCACTGTCCGACCTGATCGGTTTGTTCATCAACGCCATCGTGTTGCGCACTGATGTCTCCGGCGATCCGACGTTTCGTGAGTTGCTGGCCCGGGTGCGCGAGACCGACCTCGCCGCCTTTGATCATCAGGACGTCGCCTTCGAGGACGTGGTCGAGGAATTGCAGCCGGAGCGGCAACCTGGCCGCCACCCGCTGTTCCAGGTGGCGCTGGTCGTGATGACCGAGGACGACGAACCGGAGTGGTCGCTGGGATCGCTGCCCGCCACGGTGCTGGGCCAGGATACTCAGTTCGCCCGATTTGATCTGACCTTCTTCCTGGATGAGCATCGTGCCGGGGGAGCGGCCTCCGGGATCACCGGCGTCATCGAGTACGCGACCGGCCTGTTCGACCGGGCCGATGTGGAGCAGCTGGGGCAGCGCATTCTCTCCGTGCTGCTGCAGGCGCTGGAGGATCCCTCGCGACGCCCATCAAGGACAACCGTCACCCTGCCGTCCGAGGCCGGGTGGGAACGCGAGGCCGGGGAGGCCGTCGCATCCCTGGCCACCCTCCCGGAGCTCTTCGCACGCCGGGTGGCAGCCGATCCGGACCGGACAGCCGTCGAGTGCGACGGTGAAGCCCTCACCTTCGCGGAACTCGATGAGTGTTCCACTCGGTGGGCACGGCTGCTGACCGAGCAGGGAGTCGGCCCCGAGACCGTCGTCGCGAGTTGCCCGACACGGTCGGTGTTCTCCATCGTCGCCCTGCTGGCGATCATGAAGGCGGGCGGGGTGTGGCAGCCGATTGACCTCACCTACCCTGATGAATACCTCAGCTTCTTGCTCGAGGACTCCGGTGCCGCACTGGTGCTGTGCGAGGAGGCCGTGGCCCACCGTTTCACCGTTCCCAGGCTCGTGACCGATGCACCGGAGACGGCTGATCGGCTCTCCGCCGCCACCGCGACCCCCACCGGTCCGGCCAGCGTGTACGGCGCCGCCTACATCCTCCACACCTCGGGATCCACCGGGCGGCCCAAGGGTGTTGTCGTCAGCCATGCCGGTGTGGCCAGCCTGGCCCAGAGCTGCACGGCCTATGACGTGACACCGGAAAGCGTCGTGATGCAGTTCATCTCGCACAGCTTCGATGTCGCCTTGTTGGAGATGGGGATGTCCCTGCTGGTGGGGGCCACCCTGCTCATGGTGCCGGAACGGGCACGTACGCTCGGACCCGAGTTCGTGCACATCCTCCAGCGCTGCACCCATGCTGCCCTCACGCCCGCAGTCGCGATGGCGCTAGACCCCGCCGACATTCCCTCGGGGTTGACGCTGATCCTGATTGGCGAGGCATTTCCCGCGGGGCTCGTTGAGGACATCGGGCATCGGGTACAGCTGTTCAACCTGTACGGGCCGACGGAGACCACCATCGATGCCACCGTGCACCAGGTCGATGCCCATGACGTCGACCCAGTGCCGATCGGCCATCCCACTCCTGGCAAGAACGTGGCGGTGCTCGACGAGTTCCTGCACCCCGTGCCCGTCGGTTGCGTCGGTGAGCTCTACGTGGGTGGGGCCGCGCTGGCCCGGGGATACGCCGGACGACCGGGGACGACGGCCAGCCGGTTCGTCGCAGACCCCTGGGGTGACGGGCAACGGTTGTACCGCACCGGCGACCTGGTCTGCCGTGGCCGTGACGGTGCGCTGCGGTTCCTTGGCCGGGCCGATGACCAGGTGAAGATCCGTGGTTTCCGCATCGAGCTGGGCGAGGTCGAGACTGCGCTCGCAGCCCTACCGGGAGTCACGGCGGCTGCGGCGATGGCGCGTCGCGACCTCGGGCCCGACGCGGTGCTGGTGGGGTATGTGGTCGGTGCCATCGAACCCATGTCCGCGCGAAATGCCCTGGCGGGCAGGCTGCCGAAGCAAGCCGTTCCCGACCACATCGTGGTGCTGGACGCCCTGCCCCTGACCCGCAACGGCAAGGTCGACCGCACGGCGTTGCCGGCTCCCGTCGTCGCGACACGGGCCGAG
>ERZ773076.1163-NODE-1163-length-11685-cov-5.220378_pt1 | contig 11685 bp, 7 predicted proteins | sample MGYA00580613_ERZ773076 | MGnify/ENA primary metagenome ERZ773076 (study PRJEB29015, sample SAMEA2738005) | human oral metagenome | biome: human oral; feature: human-associated habitat; material: dental | place: China | collected 2057 ...
TATCCACAATATTTATCTTATATCCATCATAATGAAATGAAGCATTTTTAGAAAAAATCGTAATCCCTCTTTCCTTCTCCAAATCATTACTATCCATAATTCTTTCATCTACTTTTTCATGTTCCCCAAATGTTCCTGCCTGTTTCAATAAAGCATCGACAAGAGTCGTTTTTCCGTGATCTACGTGTGCAATAATTGCAATGTTTTTAATTTTGTTCATCCTTTATTTTAACAAATTTCTTGTTAATATTTCCTCCTTAAATTTTAAAATGTCCCCCTAAGGGCGAGGAGTAGAGGTGAAATTCATGCTCTATCTATTCAAGCTGTAATAAATAATTACAAAAAGAATAAATATCGCAATGAAATCTACCATCTCACTACCTCCTTTATATAATATTTTGTGAGTTGTGCTAAAACTCACCTAAAATATTATAACAAAAAAGACTGGATTTTTCCAGTCTAATTTATAGCACATTTTTTTTAATATTATACAAAGTTTCCCTTAGGGATTTTTACACGCCTATTATAGCATATTTTCTAAAAATGTCAATCCTAAAAAATTTTTTAATCAATAAGGTTACCAGTTTTCTCAGATTTATCTTCAAATTTGTAATAGGTATCAACTGTATCAAGTAAATATCCGTCTACACCAATTTCATCTAGTTTTTTCTGATAATCCTTAACTATTTGCTTCCATTCATTACTCCAGTATTTAACAATGAAATCTCCTTTCCAATCTGGATTTTCTTCCACTATCCAGCTTGGTCTCTTATTTTCATTATTCCATTCTTCCTTCCAGTAATTTCTATAATCTCCAGCTTCTCCAATACTGAAATAGGCAATTACTTTACGTACTCCTCCATTCTTTTTCCTTTTCAAAGCCGAGATTTGTTCCTTTGTCATAAATTTACCACTATGTGATGGCTCTATTAATAACAAATCGTAATCCGTTTCTTTTAAATATTCAAAAAATGCATCTATATCTTTAAATTTTTTTGGATCTAAAAGTACTAGAAAGTTTTTTACATCTGATAATAAATTTATATTTCTAGAATTAAAGTCCTGAATTGGAACATATGGCATTTCAGCTCCAAATGACGGTAATAATTCATTCACAAACTTTGTCTGAACAGATTTTTTTAATAAATCTGCCCTAGCTTTTTCACCAATTCCATAATTTATCGCAAATACTGGTTTTCCAGCCTTTCTAATTGGCAACAGCCAATTTAGCAATTGCTCATTTTCTTTTTCAGGAGTTGGATTTGTCAATTTGAAACCCGCTCCATAGTAAAGGCTTTCCTGTGTTGTTCCATCTGTTACATAAAAAAATTCTTTATTCATTTCTCCTTTATAGAAATATAATTCATTTCCATTTTGAGTAATCAGCAGTTTGTCATTTGATGTATTTCTCTTGATTTCCCGAATTAATTCACGCATTCTATCTCGATAAATTTCGCTTCCTATTTCATAATTTTTTTGATTTTTAACATTTTTAGCTTTTTCAATTTTTTTTTGAGAAAAACAGCAACAGCATACAAAAAGTGTTAAAAATAATATAAGTAGTTTTGTTTTCATATTTACCTCTGTTTTATTTTATTAGAAAATATATTCCAGCCCAATTTTAGCATATCCTGTTAATTGAGATTTTTTATTTTTATATATTCCATATTTTGTTTTTTCATATCTGAATAAAGGCCCTGCTTTTCCGTAGATTCTAAACTTATCTGTAAAATTTTGAGAATATAATAAATAGGTTCCTGCTGAACTTTCAAGGGTTAAATTATCTATTTTGTATTTAAAATATTTTTCTGCCTTAAATGTAGTTTCAGGTGAAAAAGCAAAATATTTTCCTAATTCGTATGTCCATCTAAAAACTGTTTCATATTTGCCTCTTAAATTACCCTTGTAATCATTATAATCCATATATTCGCCTTCTAGTGAGTTGCTCCACTGAAATCCATATCCCAATAATGTACTTGAATTAATTGTACCTAATACAGAATATCCATTTCTTATACTTCCATGAACTCCATTTAGAGTCAGACCATATTCCATAAATGTTCCGCCACGTCCTAAACTTGGAAAAGAAGTAGAAATTTTTTGTCCTAGGTAAAATTTATAATCTCTTGTATTTTCAGTAATTTTTGTACTATTTTCAGTATGTTTCATTCCCAATACAAAATTTGAGCCAAATTCACGTTTACCTATTTTGAAATTTTTATTTTTTCGTGAAAAATATATTTCGTTATCCCAAGAATTTGAATCATTGCTTGCACTTTCATGCTCTTTATATCTTTGGAACTCCCGCATTACTTTATAATTAAAATCCCAATTTCTGTTTAAACCTATGTAGCCTTCTCCAAGCGTATATTTATAAATATTCTTATCCTGCCTATAGTCTATTTCTCCATATGTTGAAAATTTATTTTGTTCATCAACAGGAATATAAAAATTCATTTTTTCGACTCCACGTTCCTTTTTAACTTGGTTGGTTATGAATTTTTGACTACTTTCTGTATTAACATTACCATTTTCTGCTTGATTTACTTCAATATTAATTTCTTCGTTTTGTTGTGTATTTTCAGAAAACAGATTATTTGTTATCATTAATACGAAGTTTATTGCAAATAATTTATATTTTGCTGTATAAATTTTCTTAAAAGCCTCTTCAAAACTTTTTTTATATTCTTTCATTACTTTATATTCTGGCATAATATTTAATATCCTCTCCGATAGATTCCATTCTTATCAAACCCATTCTTATCATAACCTCCGCTTCCACCGCTGCTTTTTGTTCCAGATTTTTTTGTACCGGCAGCACTGTTTCTAGTTTTATTTACAGCAGGCACTACACCAAAGTTCTTTGGTCTTTGTCCTTTTTTATATCCATATTTGTCAAGCCCTTCTCTTGTATATCCGTTTGAATCAAAATATGTTTTCGTTTTTTCATTCAAGCCATAAAAATTCCAGCCATCCTTATCGTATTCGGTTCCTGTGTCTTTATGTTTTCCACCATAATCAAACCCTCTCTCATCATACTTTGTGTGAGTTTTACTATGAATCTGATTATTATCAAATCCTCTTTCATCATATCTAGTTTTTGTATTTTTATTAATTCCTTGAAAATCAAAATTTGCATAATCATACTTACTTTTTGTCCATACATTGTAACCTTCACGATTAAAGCCTTGTCTATTGATTCCATCAAATGTCCAGCCAGTTTCATCATAATAATCCTGTGTTTTTTCATTTAAGCCGTAGTAATTCCAGCCGTTTTTGTCGTATTCCCTACCTGTATCCTTGTTTATTCCATCGTAAGTAAAGCCATTTTTATCATATTTACTATTTGTTTCTACATTAAAATGCTCGTAGTTAAAACCTCTTGTGTCATATTCCTTGCCTGTATCCTTATTTATTCCATCATAATTAAATCCCCAGCTATCATATTCACTTTTTGTTTCCACATTATACTTGTCATTATTAAAGCCACGGCGATTTATTCCTTTAAAATTCCAACCTTCCTTATTAAAATAGTCTTTTGTCTGCTCATTCAACCCATAATAATTCCAGCCGTTCTTATCATATTCTCTACCTGTATCTTTATGTATTCCCTCAAATGTAAAGCCATTTTTATCATATTTGCTGTTTGTTTCCCTATTAAAATGCTCGTAATTAAAGCCTCTTGCATCATATTCCTTACCTGTGTCTTTATGTATTCCTTTATAATCAAATCCTGAATAATCATAAGGTGAATTTGTTCCAATATTCCAGTAAACTTTGTTAAATCCCCTTCTATCAGCTCCTTGCCTGTTATAGCCATTGATGTCATAGCCTTCCTTATCATAGGGGCTCATTGTGTCACGGTTATTTCCAGTTACATTATTAAATCCTCTAGAATCGTATGCTGCGTGAGCTTTTGCACTTCCCAGCAGAAATAATATTACTATTAAAATTACGATATATATTCGATTGTTAAATAGCTGACTTACTTTTTTCACAAAACTTCCTCCAACCTTGTAATTAAAATTCTGCCTAAACATAATTGTATAATTTAATTTATCAAATAATTTATAAAACATATAGACACCTGCTGCAAATGTTAATAACGACGATAGGAAAAATCCAAATCCAGTAAAGGACATTCCCATTTTTCCAAATATGTAAGAAAATAAAATTCCTGTTATAAACATTGATAAAGCAAGCACTATAGCCTGAAATCTTAAATCAAAATACAAAAATAATGTTATTAATATTGAAATAAATATCGAACTATACGACCCAAACACAATTACACGAAACAAATCCAGTAAATAAGTATCCATATCAAGTTCATTAAACATTATATTTGCTATCAATATACATGTTATTGAAATTAAAAGCTGTAATTCCATACAGTATAAAACTTCTGAAATCAATGTATGTTTTAATGCTTTCAAAGATTCCTTTACATCTTCATATTTACCTACCACACACAATTTATTAAAATAATCCTTATATAATGGTAAAAATTTCGTTTCTAAAAATGTGGCAAAATAAACCAGGCTTGGGATAACAGTACAATATCCATAAAATACAGCAGCCTCATAAACAGGAGAAACTAAAAATACATTTGCCAAAATATACGAATCTCCCACAAACCAGTTTACAAAGACATGTCCCCAAACACCAAGAATATATAAAGTACCAATCATTATAAGGCTAAAATAACCTCTAAAATAAACAAAAAATTCAAACTGATTTTTTTCTTTTCCTGGAAATGCTCTCATAATGTACATTGATGTCATTATAAAGTTCAAAAATATTCCAACAGTGTATGAAAATAACATCCAAAATGTTGGATCTTCTTTTATAAAAGTAACTGGATATTTCAAAAACACATATCCCAATATTACTGATATGAAATTCCCTAAAAAGAAACAAAATAAAATAAATTTATATTTCTTTAATAAAGATATAAATATCATAGTTATCCATGACAGTGACATTGACACGAACAAAACTACAAACGATATTTTATATCCAACAGACAAAGTTGCTTTTTTTATAAAAAACGCACTCAATAAGAAAGAAATTATTGTAACCAGTTTTATACATCCTATATACGCACTTTTTATCTTAAATATCTTTTTATTAAAAATACAGTCTGATACATATCTGGTAACCAAATATTGAAACGCATTTGTAACTATTTGGGAAAATATAAATATGTAAAATATCGTACTCATAAATAGTATCTGGTTATTTCTCGAAAGATCTATTGTTTTGGAAATTAATAATATCAAATTCAAGGATGTCGCTGTAATGAACCAAGGCCCTATACTTACAGCTGTGGAAAAAAGCAATGCTTTTGCACTTCCAAATGGCGTATCTTCACTGTCATCAAATAATTTTTTTAATTCAAATCCTATTCCAGCCATTACAACCTCCCCATTTCATCATAAATTTCTCTATATTGCTGAATAAATGCAGCTTTAGAATAATATTTCTCAACTATTTTTTTCCCATTTCTAGAAAATTCTTCCAATTTTTCTGGACTGTGATACAACTGAACCAATGCCAGTGCTAAATCTGTATAAGATGTAGGCGGTATTATAACTCCTGCTTCTCCTATATCTGTCTTTTCTAACAATATTTCCCTACAATTTCCAACATCTGTCGAAATAAAGGGTACTCCCGAAGCAAGTCCCTCCAATATGCTAAGCGGCTGCCCTTCAGAAATAGAAGTAAGCAATAATAAATCCAAAAATGAATAATATTCCATAACATTCGCACGTCCTGTAAATACCACTTTTTCTGTCAATCCTAAATCATCTACCAATTTTATACATTCATCATAATAATCTTCATCTTCATCCGTAGGCCCTATTAACCAAAGTTTTGCTTCTGGTATTTTCTCTGATGCAATTTTGAAGCCTTTTATCATCATTTTTACATCTTTTATTGGAACAATTCTCAAAATAGAACCTATATTAAAACCTTCTTTTTTTTCTCTAACTATTTCACCATATTTCTTTTCATCTACTCCATTTGGAATAACAACTGATTTTTCAGCAGGCGCTCCATACTCTATTTGAATCTGCCTATTATATTCAAACAATGATATTATTTTATCACTATATTGATAAGCCAATTTTGATAAATAATAAAAATAATCTATCCAAATTGGTTTAAAATCATTATCTATCCAAGTTGCTCCCAATATCTCTTCTTCTCTTTCACGCGGATAAATCCCATGTTCTGTAAGTACAAATTTCCCTTTTTTCTGATGAGCAATAACGGCTCCCAAAAATCCAGAATATCCTGTCGCCACACTATGATAAATATTAGCCTTTGGAATATCTCCCTGAGCTATATTTAACAAATTAAATATTATATTTCTATAAGTCCAGTAAAATGTGCTGAAGTTACCATCTGAATAATTTTTATTATAAAACTGAAGCAATGTATTCCAGTATTCATTACTCAAAATTACTTCTAGTGGTTTCCCAAATTTCTTTTGAAACAAATCTTCTACTTCTGATAGTTTTGTTTCAATATTTTCAGAACCAAAATTCAAAAGTTTATCTATACTTTTTCTTTTCTGCTTACTAAAAGTCTGATTGCTCTTCATGACATTATATAATGAAAATGCTGGAGATGCATCTAGACATATATTTTTTACTTCAATAACATTTTTAGGTAACTTATACTTTAATTTTGCAAATTCCTTGCTTGGAATTATACACAACACTTTAAAAAAATGTTGGGGATTGGATAAAATTAGCTCGTGTACCCACGATGAAACTCCTCCAACAATATATGGATACGCTCCTTCACAAATAAAACATATTACAGCCATTTTCTTCTCTTTTCCTTAATTTATCAGTTTAATTTTAAAAAATTGGGATATTACACTAAAATCTCTTCTAAAAAAACTGGTTTTTCGATTTGACTATTTCCCATTTTCTCATATTTCCTATACTCATTTATTAATTCTTCAAATCTATTTTGTCTATATAAAAACTTTAAATATTTTGTTATTATTTCCGATTCTGAATATTTACTAATTCTATCTTTTAATAAGTTTTCATATTCACTTTCATTATTCATATTTTCATAAAGTTCTAGCAAAAAAAATTCCTTTTCTTTTTCATCGATTTGCAAATTTTTTAGTAACTTTAACGTCTTATTTTGATAAAAATTCAATATTTCTCCAAATAAAAGCCCTGAATCAACATAACTTTTATACAATTTAAATATTTTGTAATCTAATTTTTTTATCTCTTCCTTATCAGTTTCTTTTATTTTTTCTTTTTCAATATTATTTATTTTTTCCTGTATTCCTGCATCCAGCTTATTCACTTCTGTCGCTGCATAATGAATAACTTCTGTATTTTCATCCTGTAATGCTCTTTGCAGCATCTCCACCTTTAATTTTGGGTCTTTACTTTCAAATGAAAAAAGAAACTTTTTCTTGTTATCATTATTTGATGAAGATAATAAATCATAAGAACTCATAACATCAAATTCAGATACCATATAATCCTTTTTCAGTTTTTGTAAAATTTCCTCAGTTTCATTGTTTCCCAATACTTCTTCTGCTATGGCTTTTTTTACTTTCCAGATTGAAAATATCTCATCTATAAAAAATAAAAATATTCCAATAACAGGAAATATTATTATAAAAACATCATAATATCTAATACTTTCCTGAAAAATCCTTTTATACACAAAAATAAATATTATCGACAATACAATATGTAATATCCAAAATATACTTCTAAAATTTAAAATATCATCATTTTTAGAAAGCATTACTAACATCAGAACTTCCAACAGAAAAAATAAAAAACTAATTCCAATTATTGAAATCCATTTTAATGATTTTGTTCCTTCATTATTTATAATCATTTTTCTAATCTCCTAAAAATATTGTTACATTTTCCTTATCAATATTTACTAAATAAATTTTAGTTTCTCCTGAAGTATATATTTCCTTGAATGTACCAGAAGACATACTTTTTATTTTTTTATTCCGTATTCTTATTGTAGCCTCATAAGGTTTTCTAAAATTAATTGATCCAATACGAAGTTCATTATTTACTTTTTCTGATTTTATTTTTAAGTCTTCTATATTCATATATAATTTTGTTAAATCTGAAGCCTTCATTGGTTTCAAATACGGAAAAGTTTTATTTACTTCTCCTATTGTACGTTCAAACTCAGTTTTTAACTGTTTCCATGTCTTGTCTTTTCCTCTGTCTTCAGCAATAACATCATCTGGATGAACAAAATGTGTCCAATACCCATATAATGCTAGAGCATTAGATAAATTCCACATTCCATCAGTCGAATAAAAAAATCCAGAAGAAAATCTTGGAATATTATATACACCTGGAATTTCAGGATTCGCTCCTACCTCCTGTACATAAGCTCCTTCTTCTATATATCCATAAAATACAGTCGAAATCGTTTTTAAATCTGGATAGTTTTTCTTAAGTATTTTCATTCCTTCATCAATTCCTATATTACTTGGAGCAACGTATGTATATAATTTTACCTTAGAACCAAACAATTCTTTTACATAACTTCTTACTTCTCTTGCTGACGCGGCGACATCACTTTCATTTCTCCAAGGAATGTATCCTAATTTCTTAAAGTCAACTTGTTTATTACCATCAAAAACTATTGGATTATGATTATATCCGTGTATAGCCAATTCTCCGCCGTTTAAAAACAATTCTCTACCTTCTAGTGCCAAATCCTTTAAATTCAAGTCAGAAATTCTTTTCATTTTTTCTTTTTCAACAGTATTATTGTAATCAATAATAATAAATCCAGAATATACAAGATTATATTTCTTAGAAATATCGACCATGTCCTTCCACCAGATATTTCGATAAAAATCCCTCGTACTCATTTTGTATTCTTTTTGGATAATTTCATTATGCATTCTTGGAATTGGTGCTGGAAAATCATCTATATGCATAAGTTTAGTATTTAAAAAAGGAGAAATATACCATTCATTTCCATATGCAATCCATTGATTCAGTACACCTCTCATAATTTTATCTGCAAAAAATGAAACATTTGAATACAGAATTCTTCCTTTTCCAATTTTTCTTTCCCATAAAAGTGGTATGTTTTCACTACTTTTCGCAAAAATTTTTATATCCTTTTCAAGTTCTAGCTTGTTCATCGCAGGATGTGACATCATAATGGCACTCGGCTCATACGAATCGATTCCAGGAAACAACCTTTCATTGAATTTTATTCCACTAGAAGCATCGAGCGTACTATCACTAAAGTTTTTTATTCCAGCCATTGGATTAAATGGATTATAAGGCGTCATATTCAAAAATATAAGACTTTTACCTTCATTTACTTCCTTCGTAATAGAATCAAACATTTCTTTTGTAAAACCTATATATGTATCAGTTGCAAATATAAAAGTACTATATTCATTTGTTGGAACAATTTCTCCAATATCTTTTAGAACATAGTCTGTTTTAGTAAATTTAAATGTTTCCTGTAAATTTTTCAAAATTCTTTTTGACTGTTCTGAATTTTTATTATAATACACAAGTATTTTTTGTGGATTTTTAAATATATAAGTAGTATTTTTAGCTGGTGCCTTTTCAAAAGTAAATTCCTGCTTTATTGTAAAATAATCTTCTTTTCTTACCATTCTGCTAATTTGCAGTATTATTCCTATTACTAAAATTATAATAAAAAAATATCTAAATTTCATATAGTGTCTCTTCTTTCAAAATATTTTTTACAATTTCTGATTGTTTCTTATTATTTACATTATCTCCATTTATAATTAAAAATTTAATCTTATCATCGAACATAGTAACATAATCCGTATTAAGACCATCTTTTTCCATTTCATCTAATCTTCTCTGTAATTCTTCAGATGAATAGTTGTTTTTGTTATTTCCTTCTAAAATAAAATATCTCTGATTATAATATTTCTTTCTATCCTTCACTTCATCCAAAATCTGTTCAAAATATTTTTTTGTAGTGATAAATGTATCTTTCTCAAAAATATGAATATTATTTTTCTCATTTTCAGAAAAAATCCTTGATAATGAGTTATTTATTTCTTCCATAATTATTTTAAACAATTCAAAATTTTCATTTTTAGAAGTTTCATAGGATAATTTTGTTATTTCTAATAATGCAATTATTTTTTTGCCATAAAAAATTGGCGCTACAAAGACTGGCTTTTCTCCTTTTAAATCTAACGCAAATTCCAAAGTTTCACCTTTTTCTAAAGTCATCAAAAATCTATCAGCTTGCACTTCGCTTAAATTTAAAATTTTTCCCAATGAAGAATTTCCAATTTTTATTATTTGATTTAAATTTTGATTTTTAACAATATAAATGCTAGCATTTTCACAATTCATAAACTGATTAATAATATTTATTGACTTTGTAAGTACTTGTTCAGCTGTTGTCAATAAGTTCAAGCTTTTTCGTATATTTTGAAATGAAATAACCCCTCCACGACTTGTTATAATCTGATTTTTCAAATCTCTATTTATCTTTAATAATTCTTCTTTTTTCTGTTTTTCCTCTTCTAATAATTTTTCCAGCTTTTCAGCATCTCTTTTTGCAATTTCTTCATTTTCTTTCCTATTTGCCTGAAATTTCCCCAAAATCATCGCAATAAATAAAAATATTATAAAAAATTTATAATATTGAAATTTCAAAAAAAACAATACCATATCATTGCCAGAAAAAATATAGGCTGCAAGATAGCCTAAAGTAGCAATAAATGCACTAAAAAAACCAGCATATATTCCGTATCTCAACGAAATAATTGCCACCATTACTGCAAGAGGATGTATATTTAATGATAAAAAGTTGTTTCGAGTGAATGGTAAAGCATAGCATACCAATAATATTAAAATAGTGTAAGAAAGGCTTTCAATGATACTTAGGATAATATTTTTTTTAGAGATTACCTCTATCCTGTCTGGATTTTTATCTAAAAAAATGTACCTCTTTATCTTCAAAGTTTCCTTAAAAATTTTACTAGTCATGTAATTCTCCTTTTTTAAAAAAATTATCTCCCATTTAATTTATAAACATACCTAAATTCTTAATAAAACTAAAATAAAAAAAATCATTTATTAGTCAAACAAAATTAATATTATCATATATATAATAAATTGTAAAGAAAAAAATACATTAACTTCTTAAATTCTTAATTTTCAATATTTTTCTTAAACATTTTTTTGTATTTTTTAATGAAATTTTTTAATACTTCCTTCTCTTGCTTATCTAATTTTTTTAAGATTCTAATTTTTTCAGTTCCTCTTTTTCCACTTTTAATCTTATATTTCTCAGAATCTATAAACTCTGCCACTTCCTCATTCCAAAGTTCCAAAAATACTTTGCTTGAAACCTCATCGAATTCTATAAATTCATCTTCATAAACATATATTTCCTCTTGACTTTTTACTTCTATACACCCTAAAAAATGTGTAAAAAATGCACCGCAGTCTATCCCCTTTATTCTATCAGTCTTTTTAGAAATTCTTCCATTTATATTAGGCGTATGACCAAAATATATATTTTTATCTCTATATTCCTCAAGCTCTACATTTTCCATAATCCAAAATTCATCCCTAGTCCAAAGTACTGTTTCCTTTTCTTGTTTTGTCAAAGCTATATTCAAATCAAGCCCTGCATGAA
>ERZ773076.1165-NODE-1165-length-11673-cov-3.303925_pt1 | contig 11673 bp, 10 predicted proteins | sample MGYA00580613_ERZ773076 | MGnify/ENA primary metagenome ERZ773076 (study PRJEB29015, sample SAMEA2738005) | human oral metagenome | biome: human oral; feature: human-associated habitat; material: dental | place: China | collected 2057 ...
GAGGGCGGAGAAGGGCTCGTCCAGCAGCAGGGCCCGCGGTTCGGTGACCAGGGCACGGGCCAGGGCGGTGCGCTGGCGCTGGCCGCCGGACAGATCGGCCGGATACTGGCTGGCCAGCGAGGTCAGCCCGAAGGCATCAAGCCAGCGTGCCACCGAAGGGTGCCATTGGCTGCGCTCTGGATGGCTGCGCGGATTGCGCCAGCCGTGGCGGAGCGGGAAAGCCACGTTCTGGTAGACGGTCAGATGCGGAAAGAGGGCGTAGTCCTGAAAGACATAGGCCAGTCGCCGGGCCTGGGGGGGAAGGCAGACCTGGCTGGAGGCGTCGTACAGGGTGTCGCCCTCCAGCCGGATGTGGCCGGCGTCCGGGGTGAGTAGCCCGGCGATGGCCTGCAGCGTCAGGCTCTTGCCCGATCCGGAAGGGCCGACGATCACGATCCGCTCATGGGTGGATTGCAGCTGCACCGACAGGGTGAAGGTGCGCGTGGCGGAGGTGAGCGTCTTTCGGATGTCGAGGTCGAGCTTCACGGCGACGGCAGGGTTGAAATGTGGGAAGGTGGCGCGGCCCCGCGAGATGGGGTCGAAGGAAGGGGGCATCGGTGAGTGATGTGCCCTGGGGCCGAAGGGATCATCGGTGAGCGATGCGCCCGGGGGCGAGCTTGCCGGCTGACAGGAGCACGGCGACGCAGACGAGGGAGGTGATCAGCACCAACAGGTTGGCGGTGTCGTCCTGACCCGCCTGCACGGCTTCGTAGATGGCGATGGACAGTGTCTGTGTCTTGCCGGGGATGCTGCCGGCCACCATGAGGGTGGCGCCGAATTCGCCCAGGGCACGGGCAAAGGCCAGCAGCAGGCCGGCCATGATGCCGCGCCAGGCCAGGGGCAGCGTGATCCGGAAGAAGACAGCGGCTTCCTTCATGCCCAGGATGCGGGCGGCCTGTTCCAGCTGACCGTCGACAGCCTCGAAGGCAGCGCGCGCGGGCTTGAACACCAGCGGGAAGGCCACCACCGAAGCGGCGATGACGGCACCCTGCCAGGTGAAGATCAGGTTGATGCCGAAAGTGTCGTGCAGCCATCCGCCCAGCCAGCCGCGCCGGCCGATGAGCACCAGCAGGTAGTAGCCGAGCACGGTGGGTGGCAGCACCATGGGCAGCGTGAGCACCGTATCCAGGAACTCACGCCCCGGAAAGCGCCGTCGAGCCAGCAGCCAGCCCACCGCCACGCCCAGGACCAGGTCGATGGCGGTGGCAAGGCCTGCCACCTTCAGGGACAGTAGTAGCGCTGGCCAGACGGATTCCATGCCGTGCCGGGGTCAGGGCTTCTTGAAGAAGAACCTGGCCAGCACTTCCTGACCCTCGGGGGCCAGCACGAAGGCCTGGAAGCGGCGCGCTTCTTCAGGCTGGGCGCTGTCCTTGGTGATGGCCAGCGGGTACAGGATGGGGGTCTTGGTGCGAACCTCGAAGGCGGTCTTGACCTTGTCCTTCATCACGTAGGTGTCGGTGCCGTAGACAAAGCCGGCATCCACTTCACCCCGGGCCACATAGTCCAGCGACTGGCGCACGTTCTGGGTGTTGACGGCCTTGGTCGAGACGGGCTTCCACAGGTGGGCGTCTTCCAGGACTTCCTTGGTGTAGTTGCCCACCGGCACGCTGGCCGGGTTGCCGATGGCAATCTTCTGGATGGAAGCCTTCTTCAGATCGGCCAGCTTGTCGAGCGACTGGGTGCTGTCGGCCGGCACGATGAGGACCAGGGTGTTCCGAGCGAAGTTGTGGCGGGTCCTGGGATTGATCAGACCCTGTTTCTCGGCCTTGTCCATGGTGGCCTGGTCGGCCGAGGCGAACACGTCGACCGGGGCGCCCTTGGCCATCTGCTGCAGCAGGGCACCCGAGGCGCCGAAGTTCAGCTGGACCTTGGCATCCGGGTACTTGGCTTCGTAGCGCTGGGCGATTTCCTTGAAGGCGTTGGTGAGACTGGCGGCGGCCGAAACGGTGATCTCGGCAGCCTGGGCGGTACCGGCAGCCAGCGACAGGACCGACAGGGCCAGCAGCTGCTTCCGGAAGGCGATGTTCTTCATGGAGAGGTCCTCCTGGATGGATGGTGTGGAACTGGAGACAGTCGAAATATACACGGTTATATAACGATCGTGACAGGACGCCATGGTGGGCGGCGGGAAGCGTGCGATCATTGAACGCGAAGAATTTCTGGCAATTCGTGTCTGTTCTTTACGGTGTCTTTCTTTTACGTTGGCCGACATGTCTACTGATAATCATTTCTCCCAAAAAAACCCGGTGTTTCGCTTTCATGGGACCGCCGTGGCCGTTGCGCTGGTGATGTCTTCGGGCGCCGGGATGTCGACGGCTCTGGCGGCAGAGCAGACGGCGCTGGCGCCGCTGGTGGTGACGGCCACCCGCGAGGCGCAGCCGATCACCGACAGTGTGGCTGACGTGGTGCTGGTGAGCCGGCAGATGCTGGAGGACAGTGGTCTTTCGTCGGTGGACGATGCACTGCGCCGTTTTGCCGGGCTGCAGCTGGCACGCAATGGCGGGCCAGGCCAGAGCGGTGGCTATTTCCTGCGCGGGGTGGCGGCCGGCGGGGTCGTGGTGCTGCTGGATGGCGTGCGCATCGGCTCGGCCTCATTGGGGCAGACCGATTTCGGTTCCATGAACCTGGCGCAGATCGACCACATTGAGGTGGTGCGGGGGCCGGTGTCGGGCCTGTATGGTGCGGATGCCGTGGGTGGCGTGGTGAATCTGGTCACCCGGCGTGGCAAGGGCGCGCCTCGCTTGCAGGCCCATGCGGCGCTGGGCGGCTATCGGGGACGTGAGGCGGGCATTGGCCTGAGCGGTGCCAGTGGCGTCATCGACTATGCGGCCAGCGTGGGGCACGAGCAGAATCGTGGCGAATCGGCCATCCGCCCGGGCGACCGTTATGGCTACTACAACCCCGACCGGGATGGTTTCAAGCGCACGATGGGCACGGTGAACGTGGGAGTGTCGCCCGTAGCCGGGCATCGCATCGGGCTGACGGCCACCGAGGCCCGGCTGAATGCGCAGTACGACAGTGCCCGCTTCGATGCGGCCACCGGGCTGTCGGATGCATCGCCGGACTTCCGCCGTAGGGCCAAGACCACGAGCACCGCCCTCGACTATCGGGGTGAGCTGTCCTCGCGCTGGATCACGTCGGCGCAGCTGGCGCATGGCGTGGATGATGACCGCAGCGGCGCGGTGCAACCGGATCACTACCGGACGACGCGCAACCAGGCGACGTGGCAGAACACGCTGCGCCTTGAGCCGGGCCAGCAGGTGGTGCTGGGCTGGGAGTATCTGCACGAGAAGGTGGGCAGCAACAGTTATGCCACGGCCGGCGTGACTGGCGCATCCGAACAGCGCACGCGGCACAATCAGGCGCTGCTGGCCGGGTACACGGGGCAGTATGGTCAGCTGGATGTGCAGGCCAGCCTGCGGCATGACCACAATTCCGCCTACGGCGGGCAGACCACGGGCAGTCTGGGGGCCAGTCAGTCGTTGACGGATCGCCTGAAGGTTCGGGCGCTGGTGGGCACGAGCTTCCGGGCGCCGACCTTTAATGATCTGTATTACCCGAACTATGGCGTGAGCACGCTGCAGCCGGAAAAGGGCCGCAATGCCGAGCTGGGTCTGGTCTGGCAGTCTTCCAACACGCGGGCGGGCATCACGATCTATCGCAACCGCATCCGCGACCTGATCGGCTATGACCCGGACAGCACCGGCACCACGTGCCCGGCCGGGTATTTCGGGTGTGCAGCCAATACGGCGCGCGCCACCCTGAAAGGGGCAACGCTTCAGACCGCGCATGACTGGGGCTTCGTGCGCCTGACGGCGGTCTTCGACTTTCTGGACGCAAGGGACGACAGTACCGGCCAGCGCCTGAACCGTCGTGCCTCCCATCAGGCCAGTATCGGGGCTGATTATCTGGCAGACCGCTGGAGCACCGGGGCGACGTTGACCCGCGTGGGGTCGCGTCCGGACGGCAATGTGCGTCTGGGCAGCTATGCCGTGGTGGATCTGCGTGCCGACTGGAAGCTGGACACGCGCTGGAAGCTGGAGGCGAAACTCCTGAATGCGCTGGATCGGGATATTGAGCCGGTGCGTGACTATCAGGGGCTGGGACGCCAGTTCTGGCTGGGCGTGCGGGTGGACACGTCGATCTGAACGTCGTTCAGTGCATGGTCAGGCGCTCGGAGTCATCCCTCGGGCGCCTGACAGGATCACGCTGACGGGCGGGCCGAACCGGATGCGGTGGCCTGCCGGCAGCAGGCCTGGAACCACTGCGCCATCAGCGCAAAGGTCTCGGGCACGCAGTCCAGCACGCCCGCCATCTCGATGAAGCCGTGGGTGAGGCCCGCGTAGTTGCGATGCAGCACTTCCACGCCGTCTGCAGCCAGCTTCTGCGCGTAAGCGGCGCCATCGTCGCGCAACGGGTCCAGTTCTGCCGTGATGATCAGCGCCGGGGCTGCGCCGCGATGGGAGGGGGCCAGCAGGGGAGAGGCCTGCGGGTGTCGGGCATGTGCTTCCTGGCCATCCAGATAGAGTCGCATGTGTTCGGCCATCTGTTCGGTGGTCAGTGGCGGGCGCTGGGCGTTGTCGCGCAGCGATGGGTACTGGGGATGGAAGCCGCTGCGCAGGTCGGTGGCCGGGTAGACGAGGATTTGGCAGGCCAGCTGTGGCAAGGCCAGCGCCACGATGGCGGCCAGGTTGCCGCCTGCACTGTCGCCAGCCACGCCCACTCGCCGGGCGTCGATGCCGAGTGAGGTGGCGTTCTGCAGGATCCAGCGCGTGGCCGCGATGCTGTCGTGTGGCGCCTGGGGCCAGGGCAGTTCCGGGGCCAGTGCATAGTCCACGGCGATCACGATGGCCTGCGCCGCATGCGCCAGCCGACGGCAGACGCGATCGTGCGTGTCCAGATCACCCATGCTCCAGCCACCGCCGTGGAAGTAGATGAGAGCAGGGGCTTCCATGGCCGTGATGTCCGGACGGTAGCGCCGCAAGCGGATCGGGCGCTCGTCGGTGTCGGCGACCAGATCGCTTACCTCGGCCATGTCCAGGATGGGGCCGCCCACGCGCTGGCCAAACAGCTTGTACCAGCCGCGCAGGGCACGCAGATCCTGCTGCATGGACAGGGCGGCGCCGGATTCGCCCAGTTCCTTCATGAGTTCCTGCTGGGCCAGCCGGTAGTGGAAGAATTCGGCCAGCTGGGGGTGCATGTGGGAGAGCATCAGTCCGTCGTCCATGGATTGATGACATCCAGCCCGGCGGCCTGAAAGGGGCGGGTGTCGCGGGTGGCCACGCTGAAATGGTGCTGCAGGGCGATGGCGGCGATGAAGCCGTCAGCTGCGGCAATGGTGCAACCCGCTGCGGCTGCATGGGCAATGACCGAGGCGTAGGCCGGCGTCGTGTGAATGTCGAAGGGCAGGATGCGGCCATGGAACATCGGCAGCAGCAGCTTGTCCAGGCGCTCGGCCAGCAGGGTCTGCCGCTTGCCAGCTGGCAACAATGCAATGCCTTTGCGGATCTCGGCAACCGTGATGGCGGACAGGAACAGGGTTTCGGACGGCTGCCGGTCCAGCCAGGCCAATACCCGGGCCTCGGGTTCCCGGCGCATGGGCTCGGAGATGACGTTGGTGTCGAGGAGGATCATTCAAGATCCACCGTTGGTGTGGATGTCCTGTCCCGGATGTTCTCGAAGATGGCGAATTCTTCATCGGTCAGCCCGACCTCCTGGCCGATGCCGGCCAGCAGCGATCCCAGTCGAATTCGTTCGGCAGGTTTGACGGCATCAGCCAGAATGGCACGTACCTCGGCTTCCGTGCTGTGCCCACGGGAGGCTGCACGCGCTTTCAGCGCACGATGGACTTCATCAGGCAGATTGCGGACGGTGAGCATGGCCATGGCGGTCTGGCTCCGTGGAATGAATGTGCATTCATTGTTTCATGGTGAATGCACCTGTGCAAGGCAGGCCTGTGCACCTCGAACAGGTCGGGGTCAGGCCATGAACCGGACCTTGACGGGAAAACGCGCCTTCCGGCTACAGCCGGGCCAGTCGTTCAAGGGCGGCGTGCAGGGTCTCGTCCTTTTTGGCAAAGCAGAAACGGATGAGGTTCTGGTTGCGCCCGTCGCCGTAGAAGGGCGACAGCGGGATGGCGGCCACGCCGATGTGGGCGGTGAGCCATTGGCAGAAGGCGGCTTCCGTGGGGGCGTCCGACGAAAGAGCGGGGCGCTGTCTGTCAGCGGGATGATTTGGTGTGCTGCCGTTGTCGCTGTGGTCTGCGGCCTTCGGAGCGTCTGACGTTCCGTCACGGTGCGCCAGCACGTTGGTGCGCAGGGCTGTGTCTTGCAACAGGCCAGTCACGTCCACGACCTGGAAATAGGTGCCGGCACAATCCAGCAGCCGGAAGCCTGTACCCGCCAGGCCCTGCCGGAACAGGTCGCGTTTTCGCTGATAGAAGGTGGACAGGTTCAGGTAGTGGCCCGGATCCTGCGGGTTGTGTTCCAGATGCTGCAGGTAGTCGGCCAGGCCGGCCTGCATGGGAGTGTTGACGGTGAAGACGTTGAACTGGTGGATCTTGCGGAATTCTGCCGTCAGTGCGGCCGGCGCAGCCACGGTGCCCACCTTCCAGCCGGTGACGTGAAAGGTCTTGCCGAAGCTGGAGACGACCAGACTGCGGGCAGCCAGCTCCGGGTACCGGGAGACGCTCTGGTGCGGCTGGCCGTCGAAGACCATGTGCTCGTACACCTCGTCGCTGAGCAGCAGCACGTCGGTGGGGGCCAGCAGTGTCTGCAGCTGCAGCATCTGCTGGGCCGTCCAGACCGTGCCGCTGGGGTTGTGCGGCGAGTTGATGATGAGCAGCCGGGTGCGGGGCGTGAGGGCGGCGGCAATGCGCTCAAAGTCTGGCGCGAAGCTGCCGGATTGCAGCGGCACGCGCACGGGGACAGCGCCGGCCATGCGGATGGCGGGCACGTAGCTGTCGTAGCACGGGTCCAGCACGATGACTTCATCGCCAGGTCGGGTGACGGCCAGGATGGCCGTGAACAGTGCCTGGGTGGCCCCGGCGGTGAGGGTGATCTCGGTGTCGGGATCGTAGGCGTGACCGTGGCAGGCCGTGATCTTGCGGGCGACGGCCTGACGCAGGGCCGGCCAGCCGGGCATGGGCGGGTACTGGTTGTGGCCGGCGTGCATGGCGCGGCTGACGGCTTCGATCAGGGCAGGATCGCAGTCGAAGTCCGGAAAGCCCTGGCCCAGGTTGACGGCACCGTGCCGTGCGGCCAGGGCCGACATGGTGCTGAAGATGGTGGTGCCGACATCCGGCAGGCGGCTGGGAAGGGACATGGCCATGGTGTGAGCGCGATGGGAATCGGGGTTCTGCAAGCCTTTGCGGCGTGAAAGGCCCGATCAATGATATTCGACACCATGAACGCGATCCCGATGCCGTGCGACTGGGCACGGACACCGGGATCGTCTTCTGCGGGAGGATGAGGGGGCTCATGCCCCCGTCAGGCATGCAGAGGGCTTACAGGGCGGCCAGGGCGGCGGCGTAGTCGGGCTCGTCCTTGATCTCGGACACCAGCTGGCTGTGCAGCACCTGGTCGTTCTCGTCCAGCACCACCACGGCGCGGGCGCACAGGCCGGCCAGCGGGCCGTTCTCGATGTTCACGCCGTAGGCGGTCCGGAATTCCGGGTTGCGGAAGGAGGACAGCATTACAACGTTGGACAGGCCTTCGGCGCCGCAGAAGCGGGCCTGGGCAAAGGGCAGGTCAGCCGAGATGCAGAGCACGACGGTGTTGGCCAGCTTGCCGGCGTCCTGGTTGAAGTGGCGCACCGAGGCGGCGCAGACACCGGTGTCGACGCTGGGGAAAATGTTGAGCACCTTGCGCTTGCCGGCGTAGGTGGCCAGCGTGGCTTCGCCCAGCTCACCGGTGGTGAGGGTGAAGGCCGGGGCCTTGCTGCCCTTGGCGGGGAAGGTGCCGCCGACCTTGATGGCGTTGCCGGCGAGGGTGACTTGGCTCATGAGGATCTCCTGAATGGGCGGGAAGGACGCTGCGACCATGGACCTGCGGGTCCGTGTCGGCTCCCTTCCCGCAAACATGAAAAAGGGAACACGGGGTTCCCTGGGTAAGACGGGTCCGGGCATGATACCCGGAAGGTCTGGCGGTAGCTTACTGGCCGGCCATGCGCTGGAAGATCCGCAGGCCGGATTCGGCAGCCGGCATCTGGTCTTTCAGGAAGCCTTGCAGCATCTGTGCCTGCTTCACTTCCTGTTGGGCATCCTTCACGGCCTGGGTGCTTGCCTTGCCGGGCAGTTTGCGGGCCTGGGCCTGGGCCTTTTTCAGCTTGACCTTGGCGTCCTGCTCGGACGTGACGGCCCTGCGCAGGCTTTTCTGCAGGTCGGGCAGTTTCTTCCCGGCGCGCTCGTATTCGACTTTCCAGGTCGCCTTCGGATCCAGCAGTTTGCAGGCAACCGGGGACGAGACCGAGCGATCCCGCATGTCGAAGGTGGTGACGGTGCAGGCGTCGGGCTTGTCCAGACCATCGATGCCCTGCACGGAAGGCGCGATGTGAACGCGATGCAGGCGAGCACCTCGGGTCGCATTGCCGCCTTCCCAGTCCTTGGTGGTCAGGTAGACATCGGTGCCGTTGGCGGTGTGGCGCACGTGCAGGTTGGACGGCGCATCCTGGAAAACGATGTTGACGAACTGGCCTGGCACGAAGCCTGTGGCCTGGGCGGGCAGGGATGCCACGGTGAGGGTGTGGCTGTCGTAGTTGGTGGAGAAGACCTGTCCGGATTCAGGTGAATAGCCCACCTCGACGGTGCCGCTGCCGGTGAGCAGGCCGCTGCGTGCCCCGGTGGCCGGATCGATGAGCAGCAGGTTGGGCAGTGCGCCCACCCCGTAGACGCTGGCCAGAAGCTGCTTGCCGGGGCCCGCCACATAGTTGTAGACGTTGAGCCCCTCGTCCACGCCGGTGAGCGAGGAGGTGGCCCCGGTCTTCGGGTCCACGGCTGTCACGCCATGGGTGCCGGTCAGTACTTGGCCATCCAGGTAGGCCAGCGGGATGACCAGACCGTTGCCGATGGTTTGCACGGCAAAGCCCGGTGCGTGCTCGCCTTCCGGGGTGTACTTCATGAGGTAGCTGGGCGGCTTGCCGGGCGCGAAGGTGTTGTAGTTGATGTAGAAGTTGCCGGCTTCATCCAGCACGACGTAGCGGCCCCGATACTTCTGCCCCTTCACGTCGGTGTCGGCCTTGCGGCAGGTGATCTTGCCATCGGCCAAGTTCACCAGGCTGAAGGCGTTGACATAGGTGTGCGTGGCAACGGCGCGCTTGCCGTCCTGGCTGAGGGCCAGGGCATGGGTGGCAAAGGGCAGCTTGATGGTGTTCTTCAGGGCCAAGGTGTCGGCATCCAGCGCCACCAGGGCACCCGGGGTGACGTTCTTGGTCATCTTGCCGCCAAAGGCGGCATACAGGGTGCCGTCATGTTCGTGCATCTGATAGAAGCCCCAGACGTACTGGGGGTTCTTGTCCTTGTCACCTTTCGGCTTGTCCGCTTTGGACTCAGGCTGATTCAGGCCGTAGTCGTCGCCGTGGTTGGCCCATTGGGGGTCGTAGCCTTCCAGCTTTTCGCAGCCGCTGGTGGGCTTGAAGTCGGATGCGTCGAGGCTGACGGGTTTGGAGGGTGCGGGGCCGGGCTTGCCGGTGGGGGCTGCCAGGGCAGTGCCGCAGGCCAGCGCGGCAGCTACGGCCAGGGCGATACGGGAAGGTTGCAGCATGGGATCGGTCTCCTGGGCTTGAGGATGCTAACGTTAACGAGAGTTATTATTGTGCATCATCTGTGAAAGTGCTTGGAAACACACTTCATGGTGTGGGGCTGTGCTTCGGACAGGCATGAAAAAAGCCGGATCGGCACGTGGCACGATCCGGCTTTTTGATGTCCTGGTCGGGGTGAGAGGATTCGAACCTCCGGCCTCTACGTCCCGAACGTAGCGCTCTACCAGGCTAAGCTACACCCCGATGGTCTTACCCGTTCCTGCCAAACACCAAAGCTTACCAAAGCTTATTTGTTACGCGAGATCGAGTAAGAAGATAAGTATAGCAAGGCTTCCTTGAATTGGGAAGGGGGTACGTGGATCAGTGCATCGCGTGCCCGTTGCGCCTCCTGTTCGGCCAGGGTGCGGGCATAGCCCAGGGCGTCGCAGCGCAGGATGGCCTGGTGGATGGCGTCGAAGTGCTCGGTCTCGCCATTGATGATGGCCTGGCGGACGATTTCGCGGTCGGCGGGCGCTCCCACTTCCATCACACGGATGAGGGGCAGGGTGGCCTTGCCCTCGCGCAGGTCGTCGCCGATGTTCTTGCCAAGGGTGTCGCGCTCGCCGGAGTAGTCCAGCACGTCGTCGATGATCTGGAACGCCGTGCCCATGTGGCGGCCGTAGGTTGCAGCAGCGTCTTCCAGCTCGGGCGTGGCACCGGCCAGGATGGCGCCGATGCGTGCCGACGCCTCGAACAGCTTGGCCGTCTTGAAGCGGATGACCTGCAGGTAGGCGGCTTCGTCCACGTCGGGGTCGTTGCAGTTGAGCAGCTGCAGCACCTCGCCCTCGGCAATGACATTGGTGGCGTCGGCCAGCGTCTTGAGGATGCTGATCTGCTCCACTTCCACCATCATCTGGAACGAGCGGGAGTAGAGGAAGTCGCCCACCAGCACCGCGGCCGGGTTGCCGAACTGGGCGTTGGCCGTGGGGGCGCCGCGGCGCAGCGTGGATTCGTCGACGATGTCGTCGTGCAGCAGCGTGGCGGTGTGGATGAACTCGACCACCGCAGCCAGCAGCCAGTGATGGCCTTCCTTCTGGTGGGCGTCGGAGTTGCCGTAGCCCAGCGCACGGGCAAACAGGGTGAGCAGCACCGGCCGCAACCGCTTGCCGCCTGCGCCGATGATGTAGCTGGCGATGGTGCGGATGAGGGCGACGGGGCTGTCGAGACGTTCCTTGATGACCCGGTCGACCTGGGCAAGATCGTCTGTGATGATCGGATAGGCGTCGTAGGGCTTCAAGATGTCGTGCTGGTTGGCGTTGGCCGGAGGATGGTCTGCCGGAAAGTTGCCTATTGTAGAGGGGAAGGCGCGGGCCGGTGCCGCGGATCCGCAGGGATCCCTGCAGGCAGGGGCGGCAGCGTCCCCGGTACAGGCGTTTTCCGACAGGAGGAGACCGGCTGTGGCAACTCTGCCACGCCGGACCGATGTCCGGAAAGGTCCGATTATATGGGCGGAAGACAGGGGCCGGCCGGACGGCGCCGTTACAGCCGCTGCCGTCCTGTCCTGCACACCCAACGGGAGGCGGGGATGAGCGGGGCCATGACACGCCCCAGGGCGTTGGGGGCTGCTTTCTCGGCCGGGCCGCCGTCGCGCCTTCTTTTCACGTTTGATGTGTCACATTGGTTGACATGGTCCGGGAGCAGAGGCGTGTGCCGGAAGTGGAGGCGTGGAGGCAGGAAGGAGGCAGGTGGCCCAGGCGTGGCCCAGGCGTGGTACAGGCGTGGACAGGCGTGGACAGGCGTGGACAGGCAGGGCACAGGCAGGGCACAGGCAGGGCACAGGCAGGGCACAGGCAGGGTACAGGCAGGGTACAGGCAGGGCACAGGCAGGGTACAGGCAGG
>ERZ773076.1168-NODE-1168-length-11656-cov-12.271787_pt1 | contig 11656 bp, 9 predicted proteins | sample MGYA00580613_ERZ773076 | MGnify/ENA primary metagenome ERZ773076 (study PRJEB29015, sample SAMEA2738005) | human oral metagenome | biome: human oral; feature: human-associated habitat; material: dental | place: China | collected 2057 ...
CCACTCCAGGGCCTGGGTGGCGCCCCCGCTGGTGGGCGTGGGCACGGGCACGGCCTCGAGCTCCTGGGCGCCGTCGTCCGACGAGGCGGGGGCCGGGCTGTCACTCATATCTGCTCCTTCGTCTGTGGCACGCATGGGCCCTATCCTACGGCACCGTAGGGTGGGGGAGGGGCGGGATCGGGACCGGTTGGTGGCGTTCGGATCACCGGACGGACACGCGCTAGACTAGGGAACCGATTGCGGGAAGAGGCCCTCAGCCGCGCGAACACCGCGGAGGAACTGTTCTCGAAGGAGGGGAGCGAAATGGTCAGCCTCAGTGATATCGCCGCCGCCACCGGGTACTCGAAGGCGACGGTGTCACGGGTGCTCAACGGGGATCCCACGTTCTCAGTCCGGGAGGACACGCGCCGCCGGATCATCGAGGTCGGCAACGAGATGGGGTACGCGCTCAAGGGCAGGCGCGTGGGAATCCCCCAGAACGTGGCGATCCTCGACAACGTCGATCCTGAGCGGGGGCTCCACGACGCCTACTTCTTCGACGTCCGCGAGGCGCTGAAGGTCAAAGCCTCCGAGCACATGATGTCGCTCGCGTCCTTCCCAGATTGTGATTCGCTCATCGGCGCGGCTGATCACTTCTCCGGTTTCATCTCGGTCGGCCCCTCCCCTTTGAAAGGGGCCGACCTCGAGAAACTCCACGCCGCGCTGCCCCACGGTGTTTTCATTGATATCAATCCGGCGCCGACCCTGTTCCACTCCGTGCGCCCCGACCTCCAGCAGACGGTCCTCGACGCGATCGACGCGCTGAGGGACCAGGGGCGTCAGCGGATCTCCTTCGTCGGAGGCGATGGCCATATTATGGGCATGCATTTCCACGAGGAGGACATCAGGACCTTCGCGTTCGTCAACTGGACGGAGCGCCTGGGGCTGTCCGCCGACGCCAGGGTCTTCGCGGAGGGCTCCTTCACGGTGGAGAACGGCCGCCGCCAGATGGAGCGGATGCTGGCGGACTCCACCGGCCCGGCGCCGGACGCGGTAGTCGTCGCCGCGGATCCGCTGGCCGTTGGGGTGCTCCAATGCCTCGTGGCGGCTGGACTGCGTGTGCCCGATGACGTCGCGGTGGTCTCGATCAACAACCTCGAAGTGTGCGAGTACACGGCTCCGCCGCTGTCCTCCTACGCGATCAACCGCGAGGAGCTCGCCGAGTCCGCGATCCTCCTCCTGTCCGACTCGATCATCGGCCGCTACGAGCAGCGCCACCATGTCCTGATCTCCACTGAGCTGGTGGTCCGCTCGAGTTTCGTTCCCGCCACGGCGGTCTAGGGTGCGCCAGCCGGTGCCCAGGGCCGGAGCGCATGGTCCCGGGCACCGGCAGCGCCGTTCACAGGATCGACAGGACGACGTCCAGGACGTGCGGTTGCTCGGACGGCACAAGGTACTCCGGGTGGACTTCGGAGCCCCAGGAGTCGTCGCCCCCAACGCCCATCTGTGCCGCGAGGAGCCGCAAGTGGGTCGCCGGACGGCGCCCGGGCTCGGGGAGCTCCCACCAGTGGGCGGCCTCCTCGATCTGGGCGCTCGAGTACGGCAGGAGGGAGACCTCGAACGGGTTGCCGACCGCACTCACGACCCGGATCCCGTTCCCCTGCTCATCGCTGGCCTCCGCCCACTGCGCGCCCATGTGGTTCCCGCATTCCTGCGGCACCACGTAAGGAGTGAGGTCCTCTGAGAGGGAGCGCGACCATATCCCGAGGCGGCCTCCGCTGACCCGGTCGAAGTACGTCTCGTCGGGGCCGATGCCGTAGAAGCGCAAACGGGAGAGCGACGGCGGAAGGGCCCACTCGACGCCGAAACAGGGAAGCGTCGGCAGATCCGGCGCCCCCGGGTACGAGGCGGTGAACCTGATCGTGCCGTCGTCGTTGAGGCGGTAGACCACGGACACCGGGACGCCCACTGCGGCGAGCTCGTAGCAGTAGGCGACTTCGACGCTGTGGTCCTCCTCGCGCACTGAGACGTACGGGCAGCGGGCGTACCTGCCCGCGACGGTCCAGACTGCGCGCTTGAAGCCGTGGGAGGCGCCCCGGTCGTTGTCCGTGAGGGGCCGGAACGTCGTGAGCCTGGGGGGACGGAGCACGAGGGGGTCGCCGTCCTTCGCCCAGAGGACCATTCCTCCAGCCGTCCGGGACAGGAGCGCCTCCTCACCGCCCGTTCTCATCCCGATGTTCCAGCGTCCGACTGTGTACGTCGCGCGGTTCCCGTCGGCGGTGTCCGGGGGGGACGGGGGCGCGGCGAGGGGGAGCACGGACTGGCCGAAGCACACCTCGTGCCCCGCCGGGCACCACGCGGTCCGATGGAGGTGGACCAGTGAGGCCTCGAGGACGATCTCGCGGCCGGGCGCCGAGTACTCGTCGATGGGCCACGGGCACGGCACGGCGGCGCGATCGCCGGGGCGGACATCAGAAGGCACAGTGATCTGCCAGACCGCTTCGCCGTCGACCAGGAGCGAGCACACCAGGTCGTAGGCGCTGCTGGACGTGAACAGCGACCGGTTCGTGACATCGACGCCGGTTGTGGACGGGACGAGTGAGAAATCCGAGTACAGCTGTTTGACCTCGCGCACAGCCGGGGAGGGGGTGCGGTCGGCGAACAGCAACCCGTCAGCGGAGAATTCCCAGTCGCAGGGCCGGTCCCCGAAGTCCCCTCCGTAGGCGAGGAACTCCCCGGCGCTCGCGGGGGTCGCCGGATGCCACAGGGCCTGGTCGATCAGGTCCCAGATGAACCCTCCCTGGTAATGGGGGTAGCGCTCCAAATCCGTGTACAGGCCCAAGCCGCCGACCGAGTTCCCCATGGCGTGCATGTACTCGCAGGAGATGTACGGTTTGGCGGGCGAGGACGCGAGGTACTGCTCGATCTCGTCCGGGTGGGCGTACATGCGGGACTCGATGTCGCTCACGTCGTCGTACTCCCGGTCCCAGGTGATCCCCTCGTAGTGCACTGGGCGCGCGGGGTCGAGTTCACGGGCACGCTGGCTCATGGTGCGGAAGACCTCGCCGCCGTAGGACTCGTTGCCCAATGACCAGATGAGAACGCTCGGGTGGCTGTAGTCGCGGACGATCATCCGCTCGAGGCGGTCGACGCACGCGTCCTGCCACTGCGTCCGCGACCCCGGGATGGCCGTGTCTGGCGTCGCGACGTCTCCGGGGACGTTCCACGTTCCATGGGTCTCGAGGTTGGTTTCGTCGATGACGTAGATCCCGTACTCGTCGCACAGGTCGTAGAAGCGGGGGTCGTTGGGGTAGTGGCTGGTGCGGATCGCGTTGATGTTGTGGAGCTTGCAGAAGCGGATGTCGGCGAGCATGTCCGCCTCGTCGAGCGCGCGCCCTTTGCGCGGGTGGAACTCATGGCGGTTGACGCCCTTGAAGACGATGCGCCGCCCGTTGAGCGTCATGATGCCGTTGTCGATTCCGAAACGCCTGAACCCGACGTTGAGGGCCACCGTCTCGCACGTGCGCCCATCGCGGTCGATGACCTCGAGGCGGAGGCGGTAGAGGGTGGGGGACTCGGCGGACCACGGCGCGACCCGGGGGATCGCGTCGGACACGAGGTCCGTCGCCGCGCTCCGGGGTGTTTCGGTGCTCCACACGGGCGCACCGGAGTGGTCGAAGAGTTCCGCGCGGATCGATGCGCCTCCGAGGGGATCGACGACGTCCGCTTTGACGCGGAGTCGGCCGACCTCGCTGTGGTGGTCGAAGTCGGCGTCGATGCGGACGCTGTCGACGTGGGTGGGGGGCAGGGCCGTGAGGCAGACGCCCCGGAACAGGCCGTGGAAACGCCAGGAGTCCTGTCCTTCGAGCCACGAGGCGCTGGAGTACTCGTAGCACGCGACGACGAGTTCGTGGATGGTGTCCGCGGGCGCCCCGCCGAGGAGGCGGGTGATGTCGAACTCACTGGCGGTGTACCCGTCTTCGCAGTAGCCGACGAACGAGCCGTCGCACCAGACGTAGAGCGCCGTGGCGAACCCCCCGAATGAGAGGAGGACGGTTCCGCCTTCGAGCGCGGCGCCCCGGAGGTCCTCGTCGAGGGTGAAGAGGCGGCGGTAGAGGGCGACGCGGTTGGTGTCTGGGACCGAGGGGGCCTCTGGGTCCGCGTGACCGTCCCAGGGCATCTGGATGTTGACGTACGCGGGCCTCCACCCTCCACTCGTCTCGAGGGTGGAGGGGACGGGTATGGTGGCGATCCGATCCGACGCGGACCGCAGCGCGGAGGCGGGCGACTCTGGATCGGCGACGTCGATGGCGCGCGCGTCGGTGTCGAGCACCTCCCACGGGCCGTTGAGGGACTGCCTGGGGGCGTCGGTGCGGTGCTGCGACCGCTGTGGGCGCCGGTTCACGGCGAACACGGTGGGGTCTGTGAGCCACTGGGCTGAGGGCGTGGGGTCTGCGGGTGGCATAGGATCTACCTCCTGGATGATGGCGGCGCTGCTGATCAGGTAAATCAGATTACCCTTGATTCTAAAGGTATAGGGAGAAAAATGGCAAGGTCTGTGGTGCTGGCGGATGTGAGTTGCATCGGGAGGGTTTACATCTGGAGGTAAATGAGTATATTTTAGTGGGTAGGTGAGTTTCGCCGACTTCGAAGGAGAAGAACATGTCTACCGCACCGGGCGGCTCCAGGGCCCGCCCCCTCTTGGTCCAGAGGATCTGCTACGCCTTCGGCAACCTCGGGCAGGCAGCGTTCTACAACGCGCTGTCCACCTACTTCGTCACGTACTACGCGGCGCAGACCCTCTTCGCCCAGTACGAGAGGACGGAGGCCGAGGCGCTCATCGGCGTCATCACCGTGCTGGTCTTCGTCATCAGGATCGCTGAGATCTTCCTCGACCCCCTGCTCGGCAACCTCGTCGACAACACGACGACCCGGTTCGGGCGCTTCCACCCCTGGCAGGTCATCGGGGGCGTGGTGTCGTCCGTGCTGCTCTTCGCGATTTTCACCGGACTGTTCGGCCTGGTCAACACCAACAAGATGGTGTTCATCGTTGTTTTCATCATTGTGTTCATCATCCTCGATATTTTCTACTCGCTTCGTGACATTTCGTACTGGGGGATGATCCCGGCGCTGTCGTCCTCGTCCCACGAGCGGGGGGTCTTCACGGCCCTCGGCACGTTCACGGGTTCCATCGGGTACAACGGCGTCACTGCCATCGTGGTGCCTGTCGTCGCGTTCTTCAGCTCGGTCTTCGCCGGGGTCACGGGGGAGAGCCAAGCGGGGTGGACCGGGTTCGGGGCGTTGATAGCGGTACTGGGCATAGTCACGTGCCTCGCTGTCGCGTTCGGAACGACCGAGCAGGACAGCCCCTTGCGCGCCCACGCCGCCGAGAGCTCCAACCCTGTGCAGGCTTTCGCCGCGATCGCGAAGAACGACCAGCTCCTGTGGGTGTCGTTGTCGTACGTCCTGTACTCCGTGGCCAACGTGGCGACCACCGGCTTCATGATCTACCTGTTCAAGTTCGTCCTCGAAATGCCGAACAGCTACTCGGTGGTGGGGCTCATCGCCTTCGGAATTGGCCTGGCGACCACGCCCCTCTACCCGTTCGTCAACAAGCGCGTGCCGAGGCGCATCCTGTACCTGGCGGGCATGGCGTTCATGGCGGCGGCCTACGTCCTCTTCATCTTCTTCTCGAACAACGTCCTGGCCGTCTTCGCCGCCCTGGTCCTGTTCTACATCCCCTCGACCTTCATCCAGATGACCGCCATCCTCACCCTCACCGACTCGGTGGAGTACGGACAGCTCAAGACGGGCCGGAGGAACGAGGCGGTGACCCTCTCCGTCCGCCCGATGCTCGACAAGATCGCGGGAGCCCTGTCCAACTCGATAGTCGGATTCGTCGCGATCGCCGCGGCCATGACCAACGACGCGGACCCTGCCTCGCTGACCGCGGCGAACATCACGACGTTCAAAACCGCGGCCTTCTACGTCCCCCTCGCGATCATCGTCGCCTCGGCCGCCGTGTTCGCGGCCAAGGTGACCCTCAGCGAGAAGAAGCACGCCGAAATCGTCGAGCAGCTGGAGACAACGTTGGGAGGGGAAGACGCGGACGCAGCAGGGGAGTGATTGGGCCTGCCCAGGTGCTGGTCCCGCCCACGGGCCCGATAAGTGCGAGAACCTTAGAAGCGGATACCGCAGGAGTGTGGCTGAGTCTCAGCGTCGCGGCCCCGGTGACCGCCTGCCGAGTGTGACGGCGTCGGTGTCCGCGGTGAGTGAGTCCCAGCGCCGGCCCCCGGTGACCATCTGAATGGCAATGCGGTCACCGGGGGCCGACTGGCGATCAGGCTCGGGATTGGGCCGAACCCGCTTCCTGCGGGACTCCCTTCGCGGGGCAGCCCGGGAGTCCGAGTGGGGGGAACCCGGCGCCCCTGGCACTGGTGACGGGCCAATATTGCTCCCCTGTTCCCATGCGGTCGTCGCACCGTTGGGCAGAGCGCGGACACGGCGGGTGAGGGCGTCGTACGCCCGGCCGCGCCCTCCCAGGCTGTCGGGTACCGGCCGGGCCGGTCGTCGATGTCAGGGCTTCCGCCAAGAACTTCATGCCCGCAATCGGGGACTCACACCTGCCGGACGGCTGTCCCCCGACGGCGGGCGGAGCCTGTCAATTTTTCTGTGTATGCGGGTTAGAGGTAGGGGGTGATCCGGTTGGGGTGGGCGGCGGTGAGTTGGGCGAGGGCTTGTTTGCAGTTGGTGGTGAGTTGGCCTTGGATGAGACGGGGTGGGGCGGTGCGTTTGCTGGCGGGTTTGCCCTGGTCCTTGTCGCGCTCTTGGGCGCGCTCGTCGCTGTTGCGGGTCTGCTGGCCACAGTAGTTCAACTGCGGCCTCGTTGGAGGAGAGTAGTGGCCGCGGTTCTTGGTCACCTTGCGCAGTTGGTCGCTCGCGGACTCAATAGCGTTGGTGGTGTACACGACGCGGTGCCCCGTGGGCGGGAAGTCCAGGAACGGCGTAAACCGGCCTGGGCCCTCTCCCGCGTCGTCGCCGTCTGGGGGTAGCGGGCCCGGGGTCGGACTCGGCGAAGTCCTCCAAGGCCCCGGAGGGCCGCCTCCTCGCCCAGCGGTGGTGCGGGTGCGCTTGGGAGCGGCGGTGGCCCTCCTCGTGGTCCCTTGTAGGGGATGAACCGCATGGAGGAGCGGATCAGGTGGTGCCCGCGCAGGCCCGTGGGCCCTGGACTGGGGCCGGGTGGTCACGGGTCGTCTCCGTGGTGGGCTGGTGGGCCCGTTGCATTCCCCCGCGCGCTCCGCTCCCAAGCGGGAGGCGCCCGCCTCTACGATCAGCACGTCTTGCACGCCCCTGTTGGACAGTTCGGCGCACACGCGGCGCCCGTCAAGGAGGCCCCCTCATCGGCTTGGACCCAGATGCCCAGCACGTGCTCAACAGCCCGTCCACGGCTGCTCCGACGGCGATGTGGGCGGCGCGGTTGGAGACCTGGTGGTCGGCGCGGACCTTGACGCGGATCGCGTCGAGGTAGATCACGGGGTAGAACGCCTCCAAAGGCCCGCGCGCGCCGCCCTCTGGACGGCCCCGGGGCGCACCGCGTCGGTGATTTTCGGGGACCGTCCCGTCCCCGCTCAGAGGCCGCACCGATCGTGGACGCCAGGTGGTGGCCGATTCGCGCACCGTCATGCCCGGGCGTACAAGCTGATGATCATCGAATCCAGGCCGCCCGGGTCGGCGCTGTCCCCTTGGGCTACCCGCCGCGGGGTGAACGAGCCCGCCCGGTCCCTGGGGACCTCGATCTCGAAGGGGCCCACCTCCGAATCAACGGTCTTGGCCGTGGTCCCGTTCCTCGTGTTGGGACGCGCCGACGGAGCCGACTCGCCCCTCTCGTAGCCCAGGTGATCGGTCAGCTCAGCGGCCAGCCCGCGTTCCAGGGCCACTCTTCGAGCGAAGCGGGCAGCAGGCCACCGGTCCCAGTGATCACCGGCCCCGCCCGAATCGATCCACTCGAACAAGCCGTCCAACGCCCCACAGGAACACAACTGCTCCACCACACCCGCGCCCGCCAACACGAGCCATCACATCATCAGTCATCACGTATCGATCCTCTCAAATCAAAGGGATACACAGACAATTGAACACACCCTGCTGCCCGGTAGTTCTTCGGCGGCCGCGCTCCTGGGCGCCCAACCGATCCCGTCTATCGCCACCACTTCGATACCCGCCTTCCAGGAGTCGGGCTCGCCCGCCAGCCACGTTTTGAGAGCCTATTTTAAAGTGGCCCGTGACGATACCGCGGGTACGAGAAAGGCCGCGTCGTTCGCGCACGGGCGCCGGATCCGCGATGACGGTGACGAACCGGTCTGCCCCCGCGCGCCGCCGCACGTGCTCGTCGGCACCGGTTACCCGAACGCCCTCCCAGCGCATCGGGTCGTGTTCGAGCAGTTCCTCCCCTGCAGCATGTCGGCGGTGTTAGCCGTGTGCCAGCACACGCCCAGGCGTCTGGCGATGCTGGCTATGGAGGCGTGGTCGGCGATCAGCACGGCCAGGGCCCACCGCCCTGGTCCAAGTCGTCCAACCGGCTCAAACCCGCCAGATCAACACGGGCGAAGGCAAGGTCCCGACCCCACGCGCAACTCCCGCACCCAGTCCGAGCAGCACCCCAACCACACCGTAAAAAAGCCAGTTCGACCTGTGGACCGTGCTTTTCAGGGCCCAAGGGCGGCCGCTCCCCGGACCGATGCGCACGAGACGACAAACCAAGAGTCTACAATGAAAGCATGGACGCATTCGGTCGACTTGTCGATGCCCTCGTGGACATTGTGAGCGCATCGCCTGCGAAGGACGTGGGCGATGTCATTGACCTCCCCTATCTTGTGGCTGCTGATAGGGGGGCGGCGTTCGACGTGTGCATCGGGAAGGTGATTGATTATGAGCTCATCCTTCCGGATGAGCTCATGAACGCGATCCGTCCCTACGAAGACACGCTTCTCGATAAGGACGTCCACGATCTGCACGAAGTGCAGAGAAGACTGCGCGCGTGAGCGTAGCCGCGAGCCGGGCTTATTCGGCTTCTCGTGTTTCAGGACGCGGACTTCGCCGCTGAGTGAGAACGACTTGGCTCAGCTGCTTGAACATGCAGATGTCTGATCGGTAGCCGCTGGCGCTCCGAAGCGACTTCATTTTGGTGGGATAGCCGCTCGTGCAGAACTATGTGCCGCTGTCCGCCACCTACCCCGGAACGGTAATCTGCTCGTACTTCGAAGCGAGCAAGATTCAGGAGAGCCATGGGCGTGCGCGGGCGATGGCGTCCACGAGTGCCTTGTTCAAGGCGGTCCACGCTGTGAGGCGGGAGAGTGCGGAACCGTCCGCTGTGTCGAGTTCGGCAAGGATTCGGGCTCTTTGAACCGAGAACACTCCATTGGGCAGAAGCTTGCCATCGGGATCGTCGTGACTGAGAAGGCGGCGGAGAAGATCCTTGGGGTCGCGGTAGGTTTCAAGTATCTTCTCGGATACTGACGCCTCGCGCCGCAACCAGTCACGGCAATCCGGATCACCGAAGAGCGACGCCAGGGCCCAAGTCTCAGTCATTGTCACTGGTACTACGGGAACGACTGGGGTGATTGCGGCGTCTTGAAATGAATCCACGGTGCGCTTGATCTCCTCCTGGCGTGCCCGGAGGCCCGCATTGTCCGCGTCGCGATGGACGAATACGAGATCGTAGATCCCCGCGTCATACTTCTGCAGTGCGATGAGCTTATCCTGGACCGAACCCTTCAAGTCGAGGCGCGCGCTGACCGAAGCGGGCTCGGACGTCAACCGGGTGAGCAGGAGCTCCAACACGTTGGTCAGTGCCGCATCCGAAGAGCCCTCGCACAAGAGGCAGCAGTACCATTCATTCATCTTGGTCGCCAATCGACTTGTCCGGGTTTTCAAGGAACGCCGCGATCTCGCCACGCGAGACGGGACGGGCTCCCGTGCTGTCCTCCGGTTTGGTCCTGGCCCTCCATGTGCCGGGGAGCGGGTGAAACCCGACGCTGCGTAGGACGCCTCCCTGGCCGTCGGGAATCGATTTTCCGACGGCGCACAGGATGTCGTCGTCTTTCGTGGCTTGGACGAAGTAGGGGGAATGAGTGTTGACAATGACCTGTCGGGCCGAGTGCTCCGTGGGGTCGGAAATCCCCCGCAGGAGCCGGTGCATGTCGGCGATCTTGGATGGATGGATACCGTTCTCGGGTTCTTCCATGCACAGCATTCCGAAATAGTCACGGGACACCTTCATCGCGGACAGGGCGAGGAAGCGAAGGGTGCCGTCAGAGAGCGATCTCGCGGGCAGCTCCGGTGTCGCCCCGATCTTGGCGCGCAGCTCGAGCGTGTCACGGGCCCGGTCTTGAACGACGCGCAGGTGACGTATATCCACAAGTGCTCCGATCGCGTCACGAACGCGGTTCATGACGTTACTGCCGTTCCCCTCCTGGAGTGCCTGACGGAACAAGGAGGACGGGATGTGGGCGCCGGTGGCGGAAATGGGCCGGGCCTCGACCATGTCATCGGGGGCGCGCATTGCGCTCGGTTCCAGGGCGACGAATCGCCAGGAGCGCATCTCCGCCTGCGTGGCGAGGATGATCGGGTTCTCGGCAGACGCCGTAGCCGACAGCACGGTTCGTTGTGCGTTGTCTGCGGCGATCTTCCTGGGCCGGCCCCTGTTTCCGTTCTGGATCTGGATGATCGTGTTGCCGTTCTCCTCGGTGGTGGATAGCGGGCTGAACCTATGGGCTCCGTGTACGAACCTCTTCACGTAGGCTGTGGACTCCGGGAAGCGGAGATGGTCCTTCGGGTATTGGACCGGCGAAAGCTGTTCGTTGACCAACTTCAATTGCAGGCCCGTTGAGAGGGGGCCTCCTTGGCGGACGGCGAGTCGGACCTCGTAGCGCACGAACGTGCACTCGGGCTCAACCTGTTGGTTGAACTCGTCGGAAACGGGGGAGGGGAGGATCATTTCCGCTGCTAAACGGAGGTTTTCGTGGCCCTGGATCACTCGGGCGGAAAAAAGGGAGGAGACGTCTGAGCGCTGCTGGGGCGTGGGTCTGATGAGCGTGCAGGCCTCGAGGAAGTTGTGGTCACTCAGCAGGGACAGGAACTCGATCGCGTCGAAGAGGTTCGACTTCCCCACCGAGTTCGGCCCCGCGATGCAGGTGAATGGTCCGAAGTCGACAGAGACATTCTCGAGGTTCTTGAATCCGGAGACTTCAAAACGGGTGAGCATGTCTTTACCTTCAACAGACGACGCCAAGATCCATTTAAGTTATATCACATTGCGCCCAGAATGTGACGGGTACGGATCCGCAGCAAGGCCGTGCCCCGGGCCGCTGGGCCCGGGGCACGCACCCGCCAAGCGGCTACAGGCTCACCCTTTCTTGCGCTTGGCCGGGGCCTCGCCCAGTTCGAAAGACTTGACCACGGCGTCGGTGGCCTCGGAGTCCTCGGACGCGGTCACGGTCAGCGCGCCCACGGCCTTCGACGCGGCCTCCAGGTCGCCCTTGACGGACTCCAGGGCCCCCAGGGACGCGGCGGGCGCCTCGAGCACCACCGACAGGAACGGGGTGCGCGGGGAGACCTTCGCCTCGGACTTCACGCGGCGCAGCGCGATCAGGGCGCCGGAGGCCGCGGCCAGCACGGA
>ERZ773076.1172-NODE-1172-length-11642-cov-4.183309_pt1 | contig 11642 bp, 10 predicted proteins | sample MGYA00580613_ERZ773076 | MGnify/ENA primary metagenome ERZ773076 (study PRJEB29015, sample SAMEA2738005) | human oral metagenome | biome: human oral; feature: human-associated habitat; material: dental | place: China | collected 2057 ...
GTCTTTCTAGTTATTCAGAATGCAGCTAGTTTCCTATCCTTCTTGCTCCAGGCGATGAACGAAACCAGGCGGTCTTCATACTCCACAATCGTCGAGCGCCTTTCCTTTCTGGTTCCTCTCACCGTACTGCTGATGACTCGTACTAACTCATTCAGACCGTACGTTATCTCATACATTTTTTCCAGTGTGGTTCAACTCTGCTTTTGCCTCTGGCTCTGTCGGGACTTTATTTTCTCGGGTCTTGATGACCTTCCGATGGCTCTTCGGGAGAGTGCACTGAGCGTACGGATCGGCATAAAGCTTATGCTTGCTAATATTGCAAGCCAGCTGATTTTGGGAATTGCTCGTGCCGCGATTGATGCGGCGTGGGGCATCACCACCTTCGGTAGGCTCTCCTTTGCGCTTTCCATGGTTAACTTCTTTCTCGCATTTGTTTCGCAGGCGAGCATGGTTCTGTTTCCCGCATTGCGGCAGAGCAAGCTATCCGAGATCAGACGTTTCTATCAATATGCTAGGGATGTGATGGGACTCTTCTTCCCCATTATCTACCTGCTGTATTTCCCAATGGTCTGGTTGCTTGGACTCTGGCTTCCCGAGTACAGCGACAGCCTTGTCTTCTTTGCTTTTCTTCTTCCCATCTGCATCTTTGATAGCAAGATGAACATCACATGTACCACGTTCTTCAAGGTTAGAAGGCAGGAGGGCCTATTGCTTCTCATCAATGTGGTCACTTCTGTTGCAAGTGCTATTGGTACTTGCATCGGGATTTATGTTGTAGGGTCGATATACTTCGTTATTTGCGCGGTTGTCATTTGTATTGTTGGTCGCAGCCTTTGGTCCGAGCGGTACATTGGCAGGAGTCTTGAGGTTCCAACTAACAAGATTTCTTTGGGCGAACTTGTCGTTACGCTTGTTTTCGTTGTCGTTGCTCTTAATCTGCCACTCTCCGTTGCATGTGTCAGTTATTGTTTTGCGTACACGGTATTCCTCCTGTTCTTCCGCGACGAAATACGGATGATTGGTGTAAAGGTAAGAAGTATCATTCGCTAGAGTCTATAAAAAACTCACGAACCATACCCTGCACATGGAGTAAGTGCTTAGTTTTCTTATGGCCCCGCTAGATGGTAAGTGCGACGCTGCTTGGTATCGTCTATGAAGGATTGGATGATATGAAGGTCGTTATTCTGGCGGGGGGCTTCGGCTCGCGCATCAGCGAGGAGAGTCACCTGCGCCCCAAGCCCATGATCGAAATCGGTAGGTACCCCATCCTGTGGCACATCATGAAGGGCTACTCCCACTTCGGCTTCAACGACTTCGTGATCTGCGCGGGGTACAGGCAGGACGTGATCAAGGAGTACTTCGAGGACTACTTCCTGCACCGAAGCGACGTGACCTTTGACTTCACCAACGGTCAGCGCGACATGGTGGTCCACAACACCTCGGTGGAGCCTTGGCGTGTCACCGTCGCCGACACCGGCTACGCTACCATGACGGCGGGCCGGATCAATCGCATACGGCCCTACGTCGACGATGAGCCGTTCATGCTCACGTACGGCGACGGCGTCTCTGACGTCGACCCCAACGACATCCTCGCCTTCCACAGGGCATCGGGTGCCATCGTCACGCTCACCGCTGTCAAGGCCTCCCAACGCTTCGGCGTGCTCGACATCGATGATGGGGGCTGCGTGGGGGACTTCCGCGAGAAGAGCGACAGCGATGACGCATACATCAACGGCGGCTTCATGGTCTGTGAACCGGGGGTGTTCGATGTCATCAACCAGCGAGAGGACCCGGACGGGGACGACTTCTCTGGCGTGACCCTCGAGGCGTTGGCACGATCCGGCAAGCTCTCGGCATATCGCTACGACGGCTTCTGGAGCTGCATGGACACCCAGCGTGACATGCAGCAGCTGATAGCGCTCTGGAACGCGGGGAACGCCCCCTGGAAGGTGTGGTGACATGCCGCCTAAGCTCGTTGGCACGGGTCTGCGCGATCGGCTGTCCTCCTTCTTCGGGGGAAGAGGCGTGCTTGTCACCGGCTCGACCGGCTTCAAGGGTTCTTGGCTCTGCCGCACCCTGCTGCACCTGGGTGCCAAGGTGTCAGGCTATGCGCTTGAACCCCCCACGAACCCGAGTCTGTTTGACTTGGTAGGCCTGGGCAACCAGATGGACCAGACGGTGGCGGACGTGAGGGACCTCGACGCCCTCAGGCGCTGCTTCGAGCGCACCTGTCCTCACGCCGTGCTTCACCTCGCTGCCCAGCCCTTGGTCATCGACTCCTACCAGAGGCCCCGCCACACCTATGAGACCAACGTCATGGGGACGGTCAACGTGCTCGAGTGCGTGCGCTCGTGCGAGAGCGTCAGGACCTTCCTCAACGTGACCACAGACAAGGTGTACGAGAACCTCGAGCGTCCGGGCTACGGCTACAAGGAGGATGACAAGCTCGACGGCTTCGACCCGTACTCCAACTCCAAGAGCTGCTCGGAGCTCGTGACGCACTCCTACGCGAGAAGCTTCTTCGCCCCAGGCGCCCTTGGAGCCGCAGCTGGCCGCTGCGCCATCTCAACGGCTCGGGCGGGCAACGTCATCGGCGGCGGTGACTTCGCAGACAACAGGATCGTTCCCGACTGCGTGCGCGCCGCTCGGTCGGGAACTGTCATGACCATACGCAACCCCAGCTCGGTGCGGCCCTACCAGCACGTCCTCGAGCCCCTGCTGCTGTACCTGACCCTCGTCATGGGGCAGGATGAGGACGCGAGCCTCGCGGGGTGGTACAACGTCGGCCCAGATGACGCCGACTGCGTGACGACGGGCCAGATCGTGGGGATGTTCGCCGATGCGTGGGGCGATGGCTTCTCCTTCGAGGAGCGTCGCGTGGACGGGCCCCACGAGGCAGGCCTCCTGAGGCTCGACAACTCGAAGGCAAAGGACAAGCTTGGCTGGCAGCCCGTCTGGGACGTGCGTGAGGCAGTGAGGAGAACAGTCGAGTGGTCCCGCGCCTGGGTCGTCGGGGGTACCGCCGCCGCGTCTGATGCCATGGACAAGCAGATTGATGACTATCTAGAGGAGCTGATATAGTGGCGTTTGAGGGCAAGAGCGAGGCAGAGGCGAGGGAGGAGATCCTCTCCCTTGTGAGCGAGTACTGTGACAGCTACCACAACCAGGGCAAGCCCTTCGTTCCGGGGGACCGGATCAGCTACGCGTCGCGCGTCTACGATCACAGTGAGATGGTCAACCTCGTTGACGCGTCTCTCGACTTCTGGCTCACGGCAGGACCGTGGACCGCCAAGTTCGAGCGTGCCTTCGCGCGCTACCTTGGCGTGCGCTTCGCCAGCGTGGTCAACTCGGGGTCCTCTGCGAACCTCCTCGCGTTCGCGACCCTGACGGCACCCGAGCTCGGCGAGCGGGCCATCCGTCGTGGCGATGAGGTCATCACCGTTGCCGCAGGCTTTCCCACCACCATCACGCCCATCATCCAGTTTGGTGCCGTGCCGGTCTTCATTGATGTCACCGTTCCCCAGTACAACGTAGACGTCACGCGTCTTGAGGCTGCCCTCAACCCCGGCAGGACCAAGGCCGTCATGATGGCGCACACCTTGGGCAATCCCTTCGACCTCGCCGCCGTCAAGGCCTTCTGCGACGAGCATGGGCTCTGGCTCGTCGAGGACAACTGCGACGCCCTCGGCTCGCGCTACACGATGGACGGCACGCCCCGTCTTACGGGGACCATCGGCGACATCGGCACCTCGTCCTTCTACCCCCCGCATCACATGACGATGGGGGAGGGTGGGGCCACCTATACCGACGACCCCAAGCTCAACGTTATCATGCGTTCCATACGCGACTGGGGTCGCGACTGCCGCTGTGCCTCGGGCCAGGACAACCTCTGCGGACACCGTTTTGACGGGCAGCACGGTGAGCTTCCCAAAGGCTATGACCACAAGTACGTCTACTCGCACTTTGGCTACAACCTCAAGGCGACGGACCTGCAGGCGGCCGTCGGCTGCGCCCAGCTCGAGAAGTTTCCCTCCTTCGTGGAGAGACGCAGGCACAACTGGGCGTATCTGCGAGAGGCGCTCGAGCCCGTCTCTGACAGGCTCATCCTTCCCGAACCCGCCTTGCACTCGGAGCCGAGCTGGTTTGGCTTCCTCATGACCTGTCGTGAGGGGACGGAGCGCAAGAGGGTTGTGCCCGCCGTCGAGGCGGCCGGTGTGCAGACGAGGATGCTCTTCGCGGGCAACATCGTCCGCCATCCCTGCTTTGACAGCATTCGTGGCAGTGACGCCTACCGCGTGGTGGGGGACCTCGACGTCACCGATCGCATCATGCGTGACACTTTCTGGGTGGGCGTCTACCCGGGCATGACCGACGAGAAGCTCGACTACATGGCTATGGCCATCGCAGGCGCCGTGAGGGGGGCCTGAGCCATGCGCGTAGCGGACTACATGGCGCAGTTTATCGTGGGCTATGGCATCACGGACCTGTTCTCGGTGGTCGGCGGCGGTGCCATGCACCTCAACGATGCCTTTGGTCACCACGGAGGCCTGCATGTGACCTACAACCACCATGAGCAGGCCTGTGCCATGGCAGCCGAGAGCTACGCCCGCCTGACGGGACGTATCGCGGCAGTCTGCGTCACCACGGGTCCTGGTGGCACCAACGCGATCACCGGCGTGCTCGGAGGGTGGCTCGACTCCATCCCCATGCTCGTGATCTCGGGTCAGGTGAAGTTCACGACGACAGTCGCGTCCTGTCCCGAGCTTGAGCTTCGACAGCTTGGGGACCAGGAGTGGCATATCGTCGACACGGTGAGGGACATGACCAAGTATGCCGTGATGGTCACCGATCCCCTTAGGGTCTCCTACCACCTCGAGAAGGCTCTCTACGCCGCGACGCACGGGCGCCCGGGCCCCTGTTGGGTGGACGTCCCTCTTAACGTACAGGCCGCAGAGATCGACCCCAGTGACCTCGTGCACTTCGATGCCGAGCATGACACGCCCGAGGAGGGTGGGGATGGCATCCGCGCGCTGAGAGAACAGGAGGTGGTCGAGCCGGTGTGCGATGGGGTCATGGACGAGTTTGTGGCATTGGTCCGCGCATCGAGGCGCCCTGTCATCATCGCGGGAGACATCGTGCGGACGCTCGGTTGCTACGGGCAGTTCAGGGCCGCCATAGAGAAGCTCGACATTCCCGTGTGCACGGCATGGAACGCGCATGACCTCATCCCCGATGATCACCCGCTCTGCGCCGGTCGACAGGGTACTGCAGGCACGCGCGGAGGCAACTTCGTCGTGCAGGGCGCCGACCTCGTCATCTCCCTCGCCTCTCGTCTCAGCATCAGGCAGGTGAGCTACAATTGGGAGAACTTCGCCAAGGATGCCAAGCTCGTCTACATAGATGTCGATGCGGCGGAGCTCGCAAAACCTACGCTCTCGGTGGACCTCCCCATACATGCGGACATCCGTGACTTCCTGTGGAGGCTCAACGCGCGGCCCGAGCACTTTGTGGGGGCCCATCCTCGTTGGAACCAGTGGTGCCGCGACATCAACGCGAAATATCCCGTCTGTCTTCCCGAGTACCGGGAGGTCAAGCGTCCCATAAACATGTACGTGTTCTTCGACGAGGTCTCAAGGAGGCTGCCTGAGGGCTCGAAGATCGTGTGTGGCAACGGCGCCCCCTGCATGGCGGGCTTCCAGACCCTGCACATCAAGGAGGGCACGCGTCTCTATCACAACTCTGGCGTCGCAGCCATGGGCTGGGGCCTGCCTGCCGCCGTGGGCGCGGCAGTGGCGCTCAAGGGCGAGCGGGTCATCTGCCTGACGGGCGATGGGTCCATCATGATGAACCTCCAGGAGCTCGAGACGCTTGCCCACAACGGACTCAACATCAAGCTCTTCCTGATCAACAACAGCGGCTACCAGTCCATCCGCATCACGCAGTCAAACCTCTTCGATGCGCGCTTCGTGGGCATCGACCCTGCGTCAGGGGTGGGGCTTCCCAGCTGGCAGAAGGTCTCTGCTGCGTTTGGCCTAGGCTTTGCACGCTTGGACAGCACAGACGACCTGGGTGCGGGCATCGACGCGTTTCTCGCTACCCCGGGGGCGGGCATCTGCGAAGTCGTCTGCGGCACTGAGCAGTTCTGGGCCCCCAAGCTTGGCGCGCGGCAGCTTCCCGACGGCAGCATGGTCTCTCCCTCGCTCGAGGACATGTCTCCGTTCCTTTCCGCAGAGGAGCTTGCCGCCAGTCGCTTCGTGGACGAGGCGGGAGCCGATGGGACAGACCTGTGATACAAGAGATGGTGCGGTGGGCCTGAGGACGCCTGCAGCGCCACAAGAGAAAGGAGACGTCAGCATGAACAGCCCACTTCGCGAGGAGATTCTCAAGGAGCTTAGCTATCTGCGCGACCACTGCGGCTGCGTGGCCATCAAGGCAGAGTTCGAGGCCGAGGGTTCGCGCACCGAGGAGCTCGTCATGCTCGCAGACATCGTCCGAAGGGCGAACGTAGCCCTGACGCTCAAGATAGGCGGCTGCGAGGCTGCCCGCGACCTTGACCAAGCGCGCATGTTCGACGCCGAGAACATCATGGCACCCATGGTCGAGAGTCCCTACGCTATGAGGAAGTTCCGCCTCACCGCAGGCAAGGTCTTCGAGTGCGATGTCGAGCGAGTCAACTGGATCATCAATGCCGAGACGAAAACCTGTCACCAGAACCTCGACGAGATACTTGACGAGGGAGCTGGCTTCCTCAACACCGTGTGCATCGGACGCTCGGATCTCTCGGGCTCGCTTGGACTTTCCAAGGAGATCAATGGCCAGCAGATGTTCGATGCCGTCAAGGACATCGCTGTCCGCTCTCGTGAGGCGGGGCTTAACGTGACCTTTGGTGGTAAGGTCATGCCAGAGTCCGTGGACTTCGTCATCGGCATGAGTCCCTATGTGGACGCCTACGAGACCCGTAAGGTCACCTTCAAGTCGCGCGCTGACCGTGACTCCATCCTCGAGAGCATTGAGCATGCCCTGCGCTTCGAGATGCTATACCTGCAGCTCAAGAAGGCATATTATCGTAACATGGAGTTAGAGGACGACGATCGACTCCTGCGCTTCACGAGGTCGCTTAACTCGTGAGCAGGATCGTCATCACAGGTGCCACGGGCATGATAGGCTCCTCCTTGGTGAGGGTGTCTCTTGCGAAGGGCCATGATGTCGTGGCCCTGTGCAGGGCGAGCTCTCCTAGAGTCTCGAACCTTCCGCGGGACGGGCGACTTGCCATCATCGACTGCGACGTGAGTGCCCTCGATAGCCTCGATATCAAGCCCATAGGCAAGGCAGACTATCTCTTTCATCTCGCATGGACAGGGACGGCCGCAAAGACGCGCAACGATGCATTTGCGCAGGAGCGAAACATCCGCTACTCACTGGACGCCGTGAGCCTGCACATCCTTCGTGGGCGCCGGCTCTCAGGCGGAGTACGGCAGGACTCACTGTGACCTGACGCCCTCGACGCCCACCAATCCCGAGAACGGCTATGGGGCGGCAAAGCTTGCGGCAGGGCAGCTCACGCGCATCGCTTGCACCCAGTTGGGCATCAGGCATGAGTGGGCTCGGATCCTCTCGGTGTATGGACCACGTGACGTTGCGCACTCCCTCGTGATGTCCGTCATCGGCGATGCCTGCGCCGGTCGCCCTCCCGCCTGCACCGCAGGTGAGCAGCTTTGGGACTACCTGTACTGCGACGACTGTGCAGAAGCGCTCTTGGCTATGGCCGAGCGTGGGGTGGATGGTGCCGTCTACCCCACAGGTAGCGGTAGCCCGCGTAGGCTGGCAGACTACATCCGCAGCATCTGTGCCTGCTGTGCGACGGGGGTCCACCCGAGGCTGGGTGCGCTTCCCTACCCACCAGGGCAGGTCATGCAACTATGCGCGGACATTACGACTCTCACGAGGGACACGGGCTTTCAACCCCATGTGACCTTTGAGGAGGGGGTTGCCCGCACCATTGCGTGGCACAGGAGGCAGCATGGCTGACATCGACGAGCTTCGGGCTGATACCAGCAAACCGGCGGCAAGCGCCGATGGAGCGGTTCGCCACAGGAAAATCTCGGTGGTGGTGCCCTGCTACAACGAGGCCGAGAATGTCATACCCATGCACGATGCGATCACAGAGCAGTTCGCGAAGGCGCTACGCGGCTACGATTACGACATCATCTTCATCGACAACTGCTCCACGGACGGCACCCGTGACAAGCTGCGCCTCCTGTGCGCTCAGGACGAGCGTACCCGCGTGATCCTCAACTCCCGCAACTTTGGGCAGTTCAACTCCCCGTTCTATGGCATGTGCCAGGCGGATGGCGATGCGGTCATCACCATCTGCTGCGATTTCCAGGACCCTGTCGACCTCATTCCCAAGTTCGTTCACGCCTGGGAGGAGGGGCACACGGTCGTCTCTGCCATCAAGACGAACTCGGACGAGGGCAAGGTGCTACGCCTGCTCAGAACCTGCTACTACAAGCTCATCCGCAAGATGAGTGACGTGAGTCAGATCGAGCACTTCACCGGGACGGGACTCTATGACCAACGTTTCATACAAGTCCTCAAGGACCTCGACGACCCCCAACCCTTCCTTCGTGGCATTGTCGCGGAGCTTGGTCCTGCCAACCGCAAGGACATACCGTATCGCCAGGCGCTCAGGCGGGCTGGCAAGACGCACAACAGCTTCACGACCCTCTATGACGCCGCCATGCTCTCCTTCACGAGCTATACCAAGGTGCCCCTGAGGCTGGCGACGATAGGCGGTTTTGTCGTCTCGGCCATCACCCTTCTGCTTGCGATTGTGTTCCTCATCTTGAAGCTTCTGAACTGGAACCAGTACGCAGCGGGTATGGCACCCTTGGTCATCTTGGTCCTTCTGATTGGGTCCACGCAGACCTTCTTCATAGGGCTTCTGGGAGAGTATGTCCTCACGATCAACTCGCGCACCATGAAGCGACCGCTCGTCGTTGAGGAGGAGCGCCTCAACTGGCCCGCTGACAGACCAAGGAAGGGGGAGGGGCCATGCGAGTAGCCTGTTTTGGTGAGGTCCTGCTTCGCCTCTCGGCACCGGGTCACGAGCGCCTGTTTCAATCGGGTGCCCTTGACGCGAGCTTTGGCGGGGCAGAGGCCAACGTGGCCGTATCATGTGCGAACTTTGGGATGGACACGCGTCTTGTGACGAGGCTTCCCCTCGGGGACGTGGGGGATGCCTGCGTTCGCTTCTTGCGCTCCTTTGGAGTCGACGTGAGCCATGTCACGCGCGGAGAGGGGCGGATGGGTGTCTACTACCTCGAGAGGGGAGCGGCGCAGCGACCGTCGAAGGTGATCTATGACCGGGCCGAGTCCGCCTTCTCCCACGCGAGCGCGGGAGAGCTCGACTGGGACCGCATTCTGGATGGGGTCGGTTGGTTCCACTGGACGGGGATCACCCCTGCGCTCAGCGAGTCCAGTGCCGCGCTGACCCTTAAGGCCTGCAGGCTTGCGAGGGAGCGGGGCATCGTCGTGAGCTGCGACCTCAACTACCGACGTAAGCTCTGGTCAAAGGAGCGGGCCCACCAGGTGATGGGGCAGCTCATGGAGTATGTGGACGTGTGTTTTGCAAACGAGGAGGATGCCGCATGTGTCTTGGGCATTCAGGCGAGTGGTGCGGACGTCGAGCGCGGCATCGTTGACGCAGGGCGTTATTTGCCCGTGGCCGAGCGGATATCAGACCAGTTCGGTTGTGGCCATGTGGCGGTGACGCTCAGGGAAAGCCACAGTGCGTCGCGCAACGGTTGGAGCGGTCTTCTGTATGATGCGGCCACACGCTCGATGGCCGTGTCACGCACGTACCAGCTTGAGATCGTCGATCGCGTGGGTGGCGGTGACGCCTTTGCCGCTGGCATCATCTTTGGTCTTGCCAATGGCCTTGGAGAGCAGGGGAGCGTCGAGTTCGCGGCTGCGGCGAGCTGTCTCAAGCACAGCATCGAGGGTGACGTCAACCGCGTGAGCTCGGGCGAGGTCATGGCCCTCGTTGGGGGCGACGGTAGTGGGAGAGTGCAAAGATAACCCTCAGCCCCTTGCCGGCGGCTTTGGCAGCTGGCTTTCCTCGGCACTCTCACGGGCACGTGAGAGCTCGCGCGCATAGGGCACAAGAAACGAGATTACGAGCACAACCATCGTGGCGAGGTAGGACCATGCGGCACCCGTGATGCCAAAGAGCTCCGTCGCGACGGGGCAGAGCAGCGCGGCGAGCGCGGCGGCGATGACGTTGCCCACGATCAGGCTGTTCTGCCTTCGCATGATCGCCATGACGGACGTGAGGAGCATCGCGACGGCAAGAAAGCCCCCGCCTGTCACCAACACGACAAGCTCGATCACATAAGGCGAGAGGTCGGCGGCATAGAGCGCGCTCAGGATGGGAATGCCGAGGATGGCGGCCGCGACGTCGCAGGCTATCGTGATGGCGACGATCAAGGCGATGATTCGCCTGACGGTGGAGCTAAAGCCCCTCACGTCATGCCGTGCCCAGCTCAGGCCGAGAGGAGTGAGGTTGGGGTTGTATATGAAGCTCGACAGCATGCTCACGACGAAGGTCGGCATGGCGAGGTAGCCATAGTAGGCCTGATGCAGGTCGTCCAGCCTCGCGTCGATCGCGTACTTGGGAGCGTTGGTGAGGTAGTACTGGAGGGAGGTGACGAGCGCGAGCGCGAAGCAGGCGAGGAGCAGCCTGCCCACCTTTCCAGGCAAGAACCCCTGTCCTGGCTGGGGCAGCTTGTGGCGGAGCCGTGCCCACACGCACTCGCAGACGGCGAAGAGGGTCGTGTAGGCCGTGGCTAAGGCTAGGGCAGGGAGTTGATCACGCAGGATGATAATGGCCGCGACATAGAGGGCGATCGTGGTCAGAAGGCGCGCCGTCAGGACCTTGCCCGCCACATCGAGCCTGCCCTCGCGCTGATACTCCCCGTGGTACACGTCCTCGACGCAGTCTACGAGCTTGAACAGCAGCATGAGGAAGACCACCGCCGTCTTGTCGGGTGGGTAGCCGACGCTTACGGCGTTGAGGGCGAGCAGTGCTGTGCCTAAGGCAAGCATGAGGAGGCTCGTCGCGATGCGCGAGACGCCATACTCCGCAAAGGAGTACTCTCCCGTAGTGTCTGAGGCCTGGTATGCCCGCTCCCCCCACTTCCCTATGGTGAGGAAGAGGTTGGCGTGCGCGTAGGCCAGCGTGAAGACGCCCGCCGCCGTCGCGTCGCAGACGTGGCTTATCACGATGACCACGATGACGCTCTGGAACGCCATGAGCAGGCCACTTATGGTGTTCCAGAGGTAGGCGGACCTCATGACGTCCTCTTGTATGGGTTTGTCGAACCTCACCGAAACCTCTCGTCTGGTAGCTTTTGTCATTGACACCAGAGAGTCCTAGCGCTTGAGCAGATAGGTCTCGGACGAGACGTAGCCCTCATTGGCGCCCATGTAGTCCTTGACGTGCGTACACCTGGAGTAGCCGAGCCTTCTCGCAATCTCTCTTGCATTTTCCTCACCCGTCCGGTCGCTGGGTGCGTTATACATGTCAATGTAGAGCACCACCTCGTCGGGGTCGCCCTTGGACGCGAGGTAGGCGGCGATGC
>ERZ773076.1175-NODE-1175-length-11624-cov-2.796957_pt1 | contig 11624 bp, 6 predicted proteins | sample MGYA00580613_ERZ773076 | MGnify/ENA primary metagenome ERZ773076 (study PRJEB29015, sample SAMEA2738005) | human oral metagenome | biome: human oral; feature: human-associated habitat; material: dental | place: China | collected 2057 ...
TAACGAAAATCCCGGCCGACGTTAGAGGCTCGGCATTCATACGGAAAGCAGAAAAGCTCCACAACGGCAAGTATGATTATTCCGAGGTGAATTATGCAACGAGCCAACAACCAGTGGATATAATATGCCCTAAGCATGGAAAGTTTCAGCAGACCCCAAACAATCATCTTCAAGGCAAAGGTTGTATAAAATGCACATGTAACGCAATTTCTCGTGTCGAGCAGTCATTAAAAGACGCATTCCCTCAATTTGAGCAAAACGACCGCGCGCAACTGGCCGGGTTGGAACTCGATTTATACGAACCGAATAAACGACTTGCTGTTGAAGTTAACGGCGTACATTGGCATACAACGGAATTTGGCAAGACCCGAAATTATCATCTCAACAAAACCGAATTGTGTGACTCACAAGGAATAACTTTACTTCATTTCTGGGACAGTGAAGTGACTGAGCAACGAGGTCTTGTTGCGTCCATGATTGCAGCTAAACTGGGTATCACCGGTACTAAAATATACGCTAGAAAAGCAACCGTCCGTGAAGTCTCGTCGGAAGAAGCATCTCGCTTTCTGGCAGACAATCATCTGCAAGGTGCTGTGCCTTCCAGTGTTCGCCTAGGGCTGTACTACAATGAAGGACTCGTCTCTATTATGACGTTTGGCAAACCCAGATATACGAAGCAATGCCGTTGGGAATTATTGCGGTTTTGTAACAAAGCCGGAATCCATGTTGTCGGTGGAGCTTCTAAATTGCTGGCGGCTTTCAGGGAAGCACATAGCGGTTCTATCGTGAGTTACGCCAATCGTCGATTCTCAAAAGGCGGTTTATATGAGAAGTTGGGGTTCGTTAAAATCGGCAAATCCGCTCCGAACTACTGGTATGTGAAAAACGGTGCTATTCGTTACTCAAGAACGCAATGTCAGAAGCATAAACTGAAATCGTTACTTGGCGATGGCTTCGATGAGAATTTAAGCGAAGTGGAAAACATGCGCGTAAATGGTTACTATCAGTTGTTCGATTGTGGGAACTATGTATACGCTTTGGAATAATCCTCTGTTGCATGAAACATGGTGAAGTGGTATAGTCCGTTTTGCCATGTTTTTTTTATAAGGTAAATTACAATGAAAATGAATCTTGCGGGATTGATTTCCCCGACAAAGGAAGTTCACGGCGTGCCCGTTCGTGGTTTGAATTTTGCTGATTTGTCTGCTCAATGGCAGTCTAACGGCGTTCGCCTGATGGAAGCATTTGATGAAGTGATGGCTAAATCCAAAGGCTCCGACGACCTGATGGATGTTGCCAACAGCATTATCAAATATGCTCCTGATTTGGCTCGCGCTGCGTTTCTGTCGGCCATTAATGACAAGGGTGAAAAACACCTTGTCGATGGCGAAGAACTCACTGCTGGCGAAATCTGGGACGCCCGCATGGGCATTGGTAAGCAGATGGATATTGTTATTGCCATCATCGACCTGACGATGAATGAATCCGATAATTTAAAAAAAAGACTGTTGGCGGCACTGGACAAACCAACCATTCAGAAAATGCTTTCGGAGAAGGCGGCGGAGAAGTAATCGACCCTTATCATCCGTTCGAATCCTTTATGCTGAGTCTAAGGCGAGATGCGAGTATCTGTTTAGCAAACGGACACTCGCAGGCTCGCCTTTATTCGCTTATAATGTTACGCAACGAGGCAGAGTTAATACGCGAACGCCGTCGTCAGGATTTTGTTTTATACGGAACTCTGACAAAAATGATTTTTGACGCAAGTAATACTGATATTAAGCAGGATGCGTTAAAAGAGTTGAACGCAGCATTACGAGATATGCTCAATCATATAGGAATTGGTCATTATGGCTGAAAATCGCTCAGTTGAATTAGAAATTCGCGCACAGGATTATAGTGGTAAAACCATCAACGACGTGCGCAAGAACATTAAGGGTCTGAAAGACGACCTGAACGAACAGGCAAAGTCGGCCGCAAAGGGTAAGGCCGACTTTAAAGCCTATGAAGCCAGTCTGAAAGGATTGGCTTCTGCTGCGACTAAACTTACCGAGTTGCAAACAATGCTTGGTAAGTTGTCCAAACTCGCCGATAACGTGGCATCAAGTGCGGAACGCGCCAAAGATGCAAGCAATGCGTATGATGATTTTGCCAACAAAATCAGCGCACTCGGTGTGCCAACCAAAGCGCAGGCTGATAAATTGGCGCGGTTGGAAGCCAATCAGCTTAAGGCGGCCGAGGCCGCTAAGAAACAGGCCGAGGCGTACCAGCGCCAACGCCTTGAAGCCGAAGCCCATGGTTTGGCAACCAACAACATTCAGCGCACCCAAGAAGGTCTGAATAAGACTTACGAGCGCACGTTGCAAGCCATCATCGATATTCGTAATGCGCAGGCTGCTTTGCAACGTCAAAATGAAATCACTTCTCGTGCCGCCGACCGGCGCAAGGAGTTGCAAGAACAGATTCGTCTGCAACAAGAATCCTTGAAATTGGCACAGCAACAAGTTGCTGCTGAAGCAGCACGCCGACGCAATATTCAAAGCCAACGCGGTCGGATTAACGCGCAGCGTATCTCAATGGCGCAGCAGATTGCCGAGGCTAAGGCAGCGCAGCAGGACTCTGTTTCAAAGACGGTCGGCGATGCTCTGAATCCGTCACGCAGTCATAAAAACGCCATGGCTGACATCACTACGTCTGTGCGCAACGCAAGTATTGTGATGCGCAAATCTACAACAGACGTTAAGGCTCTGAGTGATGCGATGGACAAGCTCCGCGCGGCCCAGGAAAAACTCAAAGCCGTGGCCGGTAATATCGATTTGTATCGCAAACAATCTGCCGAGTTGGCAAAACTCCGTGCTGCGTATGAAGCGACCCGTAACGAACACGCCAAACTGAATGCGCGCGTCGGTAGTGGAAATGCAACGTCTCAAGAAATCGCAAGACTGCGCCAGTTGGTAGCCCAATTAAACCAATCCGGTGCGGCCTTCGCGCGTCAAAAAGTCGCGGTTGAACAAACCGCACGCATTCTTGGTGAAGCTGGCGTTAATGTCGATAAACTCACCAAAGCAGAGCAACGTCTGGCTGCGAACGCAGCTCGTACTGCGGCTGCATCAAAGGCTCTTGATTCACAGATTAAGCGCTTATCGCAATCAACGGGCTCAACAGCGGAAGCATTTGAGCGCTGGCTGAAGGGTAAACAAGGCATTCTGGTGTTCTTGCAACAGGCACGCGGCAAAACCTTGGCTCTGAGCGCTGCGCTGGGCGGTTTGTATCTGGCTCTCGATAAAGTCGTCAAAGACGGTCAAGAAGGCGTTACGTTGAAAATCCGTGCTGAAGTGCTGGCTGACAACTGGGATACGACAGCTGGCGAATTGGAGAAGTATTTCCGAGATACGGCCGAACGTATGGGTTTGCAACTAAGCACGATTATTCAGGATTCCGCCAAACTGTTCGTTGCTGGTAAGGAAGCGAAACTCGACTCTAATACCGTGAAATATATCTTCGAACAGTTCTCTGGCTTCGGTCAGTTGATGGGTGCGGATTCCGAAACCCAATCTGGCATTTACAAAGCCCTTGAGCAAATGTTGTCTAAAACAACTGTTCAGGCTGAGGAGTTGAAAGGTCAGTTGGCAGACCGCTTGCCTGCTGCGACAAATCTGTTTGCCAAGGCTTTGGGTGTAACTAATGCCGAACTCATGACGATGATGAAGGACGGCAAAGTTCTCGCTGCCGATGTATTGCCTAAAGTGGCGGCGCTGATTGAGGAAACTTATGGCTCAAACATTGAGAAGGCTCAGAAGTCCTTGGTGGCTGAACAATCGCGCTTGAACAATGCATTTAAAGACTGGATGCGAATCATTGCCGATGCGGGTGTCATGGACAACTTTACAAGACTGCTGCACGAAGTGCGTGACTTCTTCCGCTCCGACGAAGCGAAACAGTGGGCTGAGGCAATCGCAAAGGCGTTGAATGTCGCTATAGAGGCTCTGCGCTGGGCGCTTAAACATGCCAACGAATTGGTTATCGCCTTTGGTGCTTTGCTCGCAATTGGTGCGGCTCAAATGTTTGTAGCATTCGTTGCGACTATGCGCACGTTCGGACTGGGCTTGAAATCCGCGGGTACAGCCATTACAACCCTCGCCGTTAAGATGGGTCTTATTGCCAAAGTAGCACCTTCGGTTAGCACCGGATTGGGTGGCGCGGCCGCAGCCGGCGCTAAACTAGGCGGTCTTATTCCCGCATTAACCCAATTAGTCGGTGTGCTTGGGAACACGGTTAAGATTGCGACGAGCTTATATAAATCGTTCATCGTATTTGAAATAATCCAAGCCGTGCTGGAAGGCGTTGCGCAGGGAATTAATCAACTCAGCAACGGTACCGATGATTCCGTGGACAGTATGCGGATGCTTTCCGACGCAGCGTGGTTGGTATTTGAGGCGTTTGGGCTTATCAGTGAGACAGTAGCCGCCATGGCCAAAGGCATTACCGAAGTAGTTAGCGGGTTGACAGTGGCAATCGGCACCTTCTTTGGTGATGTAAAAAAAGAATCGGATTCGGCTTCTAAAAAAACCGAGAGTGGCTGGACCGGAGCGGTTCGGTATATTGCCCGCATGCTGGACGCATTGACCGCCGCGTTTAAATCGACTTTCATTTACTTGGGAGGATTGGTAGATTACGTTGTTAAGAAGGTTAAAGGCATAGAAGCGGCGCTTCCTGACGCCGATAAAATAGCGCTGGAGGTTAGCCTTGAGGTTAATGAAAACGGAGTCGAATCCCGTTTAAACAAACGACTTGAGGATTTAAAGAAAAAGGTATCTGAAACCGATGTCGGGATTGCGGCTAAAACGAAACTAGGTGATGTTGATAACGCCGCCAATGATGCTGCTAAAAAAGCAGAGCAAGCGAAAGAGCTTGACGAAAAGGTCAATAAGGCGCGTGAGAAGGCGGAACAAGCCCGACAACGTGCGGAAGAAGCCGCTCTGAAACGTCTTGAGAAAGAATTGTCTTATGAGAAGATGATTCAAAAACTCATAGATTATCGGGAAGGTCGTCTGAAAAACGACCCGTTAAAAGGCTACAACACACTAGCCGATTGGTATCTCGGCGAGCGGGCGAAAGTAAAATCCCGATACGCGGCGAATGACCCGTATGAAGGATATTCTTCCGGTAGTTCGGACGGCACCAGTAATTACGCCGTTGACAAGCGCGCCGCGGCCGCCGCCGATTTGGCAACCAAACGCGCCGCGGCGACCTTCACCAAACAATGTGCCACTTATGTCAAGAATGCTCTTGCTGCGGTGGACTCTAAGGCGGCTCCGTACATTAAAGGGAATGGTAACGTTACTGCTCAGAACTTGCTCAAGTACGGCAGCGGCTGGAAACAGGTGCCATATACCAAGGACTACACCCCTCGGAAAGGTGATGTCGTTAGCTGGGGTGCAATTGCCGGTCATAAATATGGGCATACCGCAATTCATAACGGTAAGGAATGGGTGTCTGATACGCGCCAAGGTAAATATGGCGTCGACTCTAAAACAGGAGCGTCCTCCAGAGCGTATCTGAATGAAATGGCTCGTAATCCAAACTACAAGCCCACTATTGTTCGTTTGAGCGGCGGCAATTCAGTGACCATAACGGGTTCGCAGGGAGTGGTGAAACAAAACCCGGCAAACAACAAGGTCTTGGATTACTACAAGCAGCAACAAGCCCGTTGGGAGAACGACAAGCAAATTACGAAATTAGCCCGTGATGACGATTCGGCGTTTGATAAAGCCGAAGAGTTGCTGGAGAAGGTATCCGAAAACGCACGTGACGCCGTAAAAGAGTTGTACAAAGCAATAGGTGTCAATGGTGTTGACGGACTAATTAACCGCGACCCCAAGACACTTTCGGTTGATTTATCTGGTGCGTCTCTGACTGAGATTGTTGATGGCTTCAAGAACATAATCCAGCCAGAAACAGACAATCAAGTCAAACAAATGCTGGAAGTATTGACGTTGGAATACGCTCAGCGTAAAGGCGTTAGCCGCAATGAAGCATTCGCGTGGTCTAAACAACTGGAACCACAACTTGCGAAATACGCTGAATTGCAGGCGCAAAAAGCACTCGATGCGCAAGTTGAATCTTTCCTTGGCGCATTGGAAGACCAACGTGAGAAAATCGAGAGTGAGCGCGCGGAATCCGCAGAATACCTCGGAAGTGCAGTATCTCGTAGCGCAATAAGCATTGATGATGCTCGGAAGAAAATGGCGGACGCGACACTCAAGTACGTTGATCGCATGTCGGACGCCATTAAAAAGCTGGATGATATTATCAATAGCGACGCATTTGGCAAACTGTCACCCGAGCAGCAAACCGCGATACTGAATCAACGCGAGCGCTTGATTAGCAGTCAATCTAACCCAGCCAACAACCCAAGAGCTGCTGCGGCGAACGCTGCTGTGGATTCCACAACTCAACGACTGGACGGCTTACTGCAAAGAAAACGCCAATTCGAAGAATTGCAGGAAGCACTGGTTCGAAGCGGGCAACAGTCTGTCAACCAAATGCAGCAGGCAGTACAGGCATACCTTGAGAATATCAATCCTCAAATGAGAGAAGCTGTTGAAAATGCCCAACGAATCATGGCGGCATTTGGCGATTCCGCCTCGTATGAAAACCTGGCGAATCTCGTGACTAAGTTGGGTGATATGCGTGCTGAAACAGGCCGAACTAAAACTGATGTCGAGGTCATGAAGGCGACTTACGACCAATTAGTTGATGGCGGCATGACTGCTTTTGATAGTCTTGCACAAGGAATGGCTGGTGTTGCCACAGGTGCGATGTCTGCGAAAGAGGCTTTTGCCAATCTGGGCGCGGCGGTTGCCCAATGGGCCGCACAAGCGTTACGTGAAATCGCCAAAGTTATTCTGAGACAAATGATTAGCTTGGCAATCCAAAAAGCTCTCCAGTCGTATTTCGGGGGTGGCCCGGACGTGCAGATGCCGAGTAGTGCCGACGTTGGGCAATTTGGCGCGTTATTCCACACAGGCGGTATTGTCGGGGGTGGTAAAACAGCGGGTAAGAAAGTCAATCCTCTTGTTTTCACAGGGGCTGTAAGATATCATAGCGGAGGTATCGCAGGACTCGCCCCAAACGAAGTCCCTGCTGTTTTACAGAAAGGCGAAGAAGTTCTGACTAAGAACGACCCGCGTCATCGTAACAATCAGAGCAGTACGGGTGGTTCCGAACCTCTGACCATAATCAACACCTTTGACCCGATGGACACTTTGCAAAAAGCACTTGCGTCTTCGAAAGGTCGGAAGATTCTGGTACAAGCGGTCGGCAGAGAGCAGAAAGTTATCAAACGTATTGCTGGCAATTAAAGGAAATTAAATGGCTGTTGAAAAAGGAATGGCCTCCAACGCGGGGGATTTGTTGTTGAAACTTGAAGCGTTTCTAACAACAAATCCCGCATTGGTGAAAGCCAATCAAACATGGGAGGTTATGAAAGATAATCTCATTCGACCATATTCTCAAGAATATAATATGGCGGCGACGGATAGCTGGCAACTCGCAAGAATTTTTGTTGGCAAAGGTCTCGCTGGGCAGGATAGAGTATATGTACCAATGATGTTGTACGTGGATTCAAGATACACGTACTACTCACTCTCTGCATGGACTGCTAGGAATTACAACAAAGAAGCGGATATACCTGCCCAATTTACAGCGTCGGGATTTCAAAATGGAAAAAGTATAATCAGTTTATGGAACAACAAAATTCCTTATTGGTTTGTCGCCAACGGCAGACGATTCATTGTTATCACCAAAGTAGCGAATCGATATATGGCTATGTATTGTGGTTTCTTCCTACCGTTGGCTACGGACGATGAGTACAGCTACCCATTGTATATCGGCGGTGCTCATTCAGACCATAAACGTGAGTACCAACATCAAACAAACCAGTCAAACGGTGCTTTTTGGAAACCCACTTTTGATTCAAATTACAGCAATTATGGCTCATGTAATGTAGTCTCCCCTTCAGGAGAACTCCTATATCTCGGGACATCCGATATGTTTGAACGACAAACCTTTACCTTCACGGGAAGCCTATACCCGTATAACTGGGATTATAAAATGGGTAAGACCGAGGATGGTCAATACGTTTTGCTACCCATTGAAATTATGCAATTCCATCCATCGTCACAAACCTTGGGTTGGTTGGATGGTGCAATGTACGTAACCGGGTATGAGAATTCCCCGGAGCGCGAATTGGTGGTAGACAATAAAACATATGTATGTTTTCCATCTATGGTTCGGAGTGGTTATAATGATTATGCCGCTATTTTAATGGAGTAACGCCATGCCGTTCACTAAAGTTTCCGAAAAAATAACAACCCCTGAAAATTTTGCGTCGGTGGTGCGAGACTATCTTGTGGCAAGTGGGCATTTTACACTACACACGAATTTTTCAGATACGTATTTTTCAGTCAAACACAAAAACGGAAAATGGTTTGTGTTTGAGTTTATTAATGATACCGTTAATTGTTTTTTAAGCCTCAATGAGCCTACGCGGGAAATTAAACAAACACTTTCTTCGAAACGAGGGGGTATGCATAAAGTAACATACCCATTGCTGAATTTGTATCTAACAACAACCAAAACTTTTATTGCCATTAGTGCTGAGATTCGAAGTGCCGTATTTCGGCATATGTTGGTTGGTAGAATGGAATCGTACACAAATCGACCGGACGGCGAGTTTGTGTACGGCACAAATAGCCTTTACGACAACATTGGTTATAAATCATTCTCAGCGAGTTCGGATTATTCATATTTCAAAGATAAAAAGTCTTTTACGTACTACTATGGTAATGCCATCATCGGTATTGCCTATTCGCCCTACTCAAATTTTAAAAACTATGTGGCTTATAACGGCAAGTTAATTAATTCCAACGCCGGCTCGAATGAAAGTGACGAAAAATTAATTAGCGTCCCGCCGACAAATATCGCTAACGGGTCTATGAATTTTAACGGACGTAGTCCATTAAACACGCATTATTTGATGTATTCTCCCAAAGGGGGCACTTCCTTTTTGACGCCCGTATTTTACTGCAATGAGCTTGCTACAATTGCAGTAGATAACCTATCGGCGGGGGATGTAGTGTTGGAAGACTGGATTGTCTTTCCTGCGGTATCTAAGTTAATGACCGTTAATCCAGATGAAATTGCAACAGGAAACATCGGTGCCGCGTTTAAATTTAAATAGCATAGGGTGAATAATGACGTACATTATAAATAACCCATTAATAGCGGCAAACCCTTCCAAACGACCGAAGGGTTTGTACCGTTTATATGGAAGACTAAACGCGCATCAAAGATTTTTTGGGCACCCCGCGCAAAGACACTTTGTTCCTAGAAGAGCAATATTAAATGCAACCAATTTACCGATAGAGGTTGTTCAACAAAATATGGCTTCTTCGATGAACGAAGTCGCGTTCGGTGTGTTTTATCGAAGATTTATTTTTGATAGCACCAATTTGTCTATCGGATTAGTCACAGCCGATAAATTGATTGACTTTAAAATATTCAATGGCTTTTTTGAAGTCAAAAGACTCAGAGAGGTTAGGCTCAATAACCTATCCGGCGTTACTGTTGAAACTGCGGACGGTCACACCAATGTATCTATTAATCCGCTCAGAACGACTATTCTAAAAATCAAAGTTTCCAGTAAAGGGCCTGCTAAAATCGACGGTTCGGTGGAACTAATATTTGAAGGCGTCTCGCCAATTACAATACGCGTTACAGGTTCCCGTGTTCTACTATGGAATATTCCTCCTAATTGGAAGAATCCGGTACGGGAAACTTTCATGTATAAGACTGATGTTATTACCTCGTACAATAAAAAGGAACAGCGGCGCAGTTTGATAACGCAGCCGCGAAGAGGTATTGTTTACGAAACGTTGATGGCCAAACAACTCTTGATGTCGGCTCGAAATGCGCTGTATGGGTGGCACAACAGACCTTATTTGATGCCCTTGTGGTGGTATTTGCTTACTTTGAAAAAATCAGCACTCCGTGGGGATAATACGATAGTTGTATCTGGTTTATCCGATACTGATATTATTCAAGAATCCACTCGCCTTGTAGTATGGCGGCAAGCTTTTGAAACAGAATTGGTCACTGTCAAATCTGTTTCGGGAAACACTATTACCTTATTAACTCCTCTCGAAAACGATCACCCAGCTGGTGTTGAAATATATCCAGTAACGGACGCAATGATTGACAATAATTTAACTATTCAAAATCTAACATCCGAAGTTAGCACGAGCGATATAACCGCCTCCGTTCTCGGTGTTTCGGCTCCTCTGAAAAATATGCAGGCGGATTCGCAAAAAATTGTTACGTTCAAAGGTGTTGAGGTATTAACGGAACGCCCGAATTGGCAGTCGCCCGTTGAAGAATTGTATGAGTCCGACGTGGAGTCTGTTAACTATGGATATGGGGGAGTTGCGTATTTCAACAGAGGCACGCCGACATTACTGACAAGAACAGCCACCTTTTTATCTAAGACAAGACTGCAAACTGAATGGTGGCGTAGGTTTATTCATCGCCAACGAGGTCAGTTGAAATCGTTTTTAGTGCCAACGAACACGAGAGACGTAGTTCTTGCCCAGAGTGCCGGTAACGGCGCGAAAGAATTCCTGATGGACGATTACTATCTATCTAGTATTGTAAATAACTCAAAAGAGCGTAAAATACTGGGAATTCGGATATATGGTAAAGACTATTTCTTCACCATTGCGGAGATAAATATGTTGGATGGCCTTGCAAGGGTTGTCGTGAAGGAGAACATTCCGATCTTCATGCCTAAGCAGGATGTGACGTTTATCAATTTCCTACAACGAATGCGTTTTGCGTCCGATGAAATTGAGATTGAACACATTACATCCGAAGTCGCCCAATTGACACTTAAGTTCAAACAAGTTAAGGAAATAAAATGACAGGACAGACGTATCATGACTACGAAACTTCCTATGAAGACGGTTCGCCTGTAGAGTTGTATGAGTTCGCATACGGAGGCGGCGTGTGGGCATTTTGCACAGACACTGCCGACGTCGAATTCAATGCATTAACATATCGCAGCGCCCCAATCAAACGCGGTGAGGTTGAGGATACAGGCGACACCACCAAATCCAATATTGAGATTAGGGTGGCTCGAAACACTTCGCTAGGGGATGCATTTAAAGCAACCCCTCCTAGCGAACCTGTGACGGTAACAGTCAAACAATATCACGCGGAGCTGGGGTTTGTGGCCCCCGAGCTAATGGTGGTTACTATTTGGAAGGGTCGTGTGACTAATGTTGCGTGGGAGGGAGACGAACTTGTTCTGGTGTGTGAGAGCGTCTTCTCATCACTGATGCGCATCGGCGTCACTCGAAAATTTAGCAGGGCTTGTTCCCATGCATTGTATAGTGATAACTGCGGAGTCAACCGCCAAGACTTTAGTGTCACCGCTATGTGCGCTGGGATTGTCGGAACAGTGTTGTCAATTACCACCAATAAGCCTGCCAATTGGTTTGCCAATGGCTATGTTGAATATCGAAATGTCACAACTAACGTATTAGAGCGTAGGATGATTGCCGCTT
>ERZ773076.1179-NODE-1179-length-11599-cov-3.371188_pt1 | contig 11599 bp, 5 predicted proteins | sample MGYA00580613_ERZ773076 | MGnify/ENA primary metagenome ERZ773076 (study PRJEB29015, sample SAMEA2738005) | human oral metagenome | biome: human oral; feature: human-associated habitat; material: dental | place: China | collected 2057 ...
GGCACCAGCGCCGTGCGTCGGCGCCCCACCGGCAGGTGGGTCACGTCCACGCCATCCAGCACCACCTGGCCGCGACGCGGCCTGTGCAGGCCCGCCAGTGTCTGCAGCAGCAGCGACTTGCCGGCCCCGGCCGGCCCGAACACCGTGCACAGACTGCCTTCCTCCAGCATCAGGTCGATGTCGGTCAGCGACGGCACCGGCCGTCCGCCCAGCCAGGAAGGCCGGCGCGATGCGCTGACATCCAGCGAAGAAACCCGCAGAAAAGCCATTTGGCGCTATGCCCTCCCCGCCTTCATCGCAGCGCGAAAATCGTCGGTGCAGCCTCGGTCACCGGCATGTCCGGCGGCACCGGCACCACCTGGGGCCTGCGTTGCGCCCGTTCGGCAGCCCGCTCCACCTGCTGCACCAGGGCACCGGCCCCGTCGAACAGGTAGAGGGCGCCCGGATCGGCATGAAGCACCACCGTCTCGCCCAGTGCCGGGCGCAGCAGCGACGGCACCAGGGCCGTCAGCGCGCCCACCCGGGCCCGACATTCGATGCGCGTGCCCGCAAGGCCGCATTCCACCCGCTCAACCCGCGCCGGAAAGGCCAGATCGCCGGCCGTACCGGCCAGCCGCAGATCCTCGGGGCGGATTCCTACCAGGAGCGCCGGGTCCTCGACATTGAGCGGTGCCATGAGTGCCATGGCGGGTCCCTGCTCGATCTGCACGGAATGGTCCACCAGCGTGGCCCGCAGCAGGTTGATCGGCGGATCACCGAAGACCCTCGCCACGTTCAGCGATACCGGATGCAGCAGGACGTCGATGGCCCGGACCTCCTGCTGCTGCAGGCGTCCCTGCGCCACCACGGCCGTAGCGCCCCCCAGGGCCAGGGCAACCTGGCTGCTGCGGGTGGCGACGGCCACCGCCATGCCCTGCTGCCACGCCGTGGTGCAGATGGCGGGCAGGTCCTCCAGCATGTGGATGGCCTCGACATCCGGCAGTCCTGCCAGCGGATCATCCAGCAGGAGCAGTGCCGGCCGGCTGGCCAGGGCGCGCGTCAGCGCCAGACGACGCTGCCCCACCGGCGACAGATCGGCCGGCATCAGCGACAGGCAGTCGCCCAGCCCCACGGCATGGGCCAGCGTGATGACCTGTTCTTCCAGCAGCTTGCTGCGCGCCATGCGCAGCGGGACCGCGATGTTCTCCCAGACCGTGAAGCCCGGATAGTTGGTGCTGCGCGCATCCACCAGCGCCACCTGGCTGTTGCGGCTGCCGTCAAGCGCCACTTCACGGCCATGCACCTGCAGGCGACCGGCATAGGGGCGCAACTGCCCGGCCAGCACTCGAAACAGCGCCGACTTGCCTGCCCCGGCCGGCCCCACGATGGACAGCGGCCCCCCAAAGGGGATGTCCAGCGACAGCGCGCGCAGGATGTCCCTGCCTCCATCCCGCAGGCAGATCCGGTCGCAGCGAATCGTCATGCCGAATGAAACCCAATAGCCATGCGGACCCCCTGGAAGCCACGGACGGCATCGTGCGCCGCCCTGTTGGTCTGCATTACAGAACAAATCGTGAGGTTTGGCAACTTACGCAACCAGTTGCAACACCGCGTCCCGATTATCATCGCCATGACGAAACTGCACGGGATCTGCCATGCGCTGGGAGAACGAACGCGAAAGCAGCAACATCGAGGATCGCCGCGGCCAGAGCGGCGATGGCGGGGGCCTGCCCTTCAGCGTGGGGGGTGGCCGCCTCAGTCTGGGCACGGTTGCGGTCATCCTCATTGGCGGCTGGCTGCTGGGAATCAACCCCCTTACTTTATTGGGTCTGCTGGCCGGCGGTGACATTGGCACCGGGCAGTCCTTGACCCCCACCACCACCCAGTCCCAGCAGGTGAGCGGGCAGAATGACGCCGGCAAGCGCTTCGTGTCCGTGGTGCTGGCCAGCACCGAGGATGTCTGGACGAAGATCTTCGCAGCCAATGGCGCTCGCTACACGCCACCGGGTCTCGTGCTGTTTTCCGGCCGTACCCAGACGGCCTGCGGCGTGGGCGTCACCGGGGCGGGCCCCTTCTACTGCCCGGGCGACCGCAAGATCTACATCGACCTGGCCTTCAACAGCATCCTGAAGAACCAGCTGGGCGCCGACGGCGACACCGCCCAGGCCTACGTCATCGCCCACGAGGTGGGCCACCACATCCAGAACCTCACCGGCACCCTCCAGAAAATGGAAGAGGCCCGCCGGCGGCTGGACGCACGCAGCTACAACGCCCTCTCCGTGCGCCTTGAGCTGCAGGCCGACTGCTACGCCGGCATCTGGGCCAACCATTCACAGAAGGCCCTCAACTGGTTCGACGCCAACGACATCGCCGAAGCCATGAATGCCGCCAGCGCCGTGGGCGACGACGCCATCCAGCGCAAGGCCGGCGGCTCCGTCAATCAGGAGAGCTTCACCCACGGCAGCTCGCAGCAGCGCCTGGCCTGGTTCCGCATCGGCTACGAAAGCGGCTCGGTGCAGAAGTGCGACACCTTTGCCAATCAGCGGCCGTAAGTAACCCTCACTGGCCGGAACTGCCGTTGAGCGTATCCGGGTCCACCGCCTTGCCGGCGCTGTACGAGTTGTCCGGAATGGCCAGCTCGCGCCACCACCAGCGGTTGGGTGTGGGCAGATTCACACACACCACCGTGGCCTCCTTGGCCGTCAGTGCAATGTTGGTCAGCGTCTGTGCCGGGCACAGGGGCACGGACTGGCCCTGCGCCGTGCACGGGTTGGTCGTGCAGGGCTTGGCCGGCTCCTCGGTCAGCACCACCGAACGGCCCGTCCAGTTCTCCACCTTCCAGCCCGACACCGCCAGGTCCTTGTCGTTGATCTTCCCGTCGCGATTGGTGTCGATCACCGCCTTCTTCGACATCCCGCCCGACAGCGGATCGAGGAACAGCGTAAAGCCCGGCACATCGACCAGATCGGCACACGGATCCTTCGCATAGTCCACGTCCAGCACCGGCGTCATGGTCTCGAACATCACCTGCCCCGACACCAACTGCGGCTGCACGATGTTGCGCAGGCCCTTGTCCTTCATCATCGTCAGCGGCACCTGCCAGCCCCGATGCTGCGCCCAGTCCAGCACCTTCGTCGGGTCGGTCTGCTGCGAGAAGCTTCCGCCCTGCGACAGCGACTGCTCACGCTTGAGCAGTTTCGTGGCATCGAAGGGCTGGCCCTCCTGCCAGACCCACTCCTGCAGCTGCCTGCCCGACAGGGCGCCCGGGCCCGCATTGGTCGAACCGCCCGGCTTCTGCACCAGCACCGAGGCGTCCCACAGGCCATAGGCCGACTGCAGCTCGCGCAGCTTTTCATCGCCCTCCTCGAACAGCTTGCCGGTAGCCGCCAGCACCATCACCCCACCCCGCGGATGCGTGACCGTGGCCGGAGCCGCCGTGAACGGCCGGCCGTTCTCCGATTTGAACATCGGCTTGCCACCAAACGCCACCTTCCATTCCGGGGAGCGATGCGACGCCAGGTCGAACTTCCACAGGTTGCCCAGCAAATCACCCGCATAGGCCGCCGTGATCACCCCGTTGCCGTCGCGCAGCAGCTTCACGCCGCCCAGACCGTTGGGAGATTCCTTCGAACCCACCCCTGTGTCCATATCGCGCAGCAGCCGCCCGGTCTTCAGATCCACCACGAAGAGCCGTGCCGTCCCGCTCTTGCTCTCGTAGCCATTGCCGAACACCGCCACCCAGGTGCCGTCACGCAGCACCCCCACCTCGGGCGCCGACAGCACATGACCCAGCTCTTTCAGGCTGTCCCTGTCATGCTCCCACATCAGCGTTTTCGTACCCAGGCCTGCATCGGTCGTGTCCGACATGTTCAGGGCGAACACCGCCGCCGGCCCGGCCCCGGTGGTACCCAGCACCACGTTCTTCCAGCTGCCCTCGAAATACGCATCCGTCTCCACCAGCGGCCCATCCATCAGCAGCCGCTCGTCAGAAACGTTCCGGTTGGCCAGACGGGCCATTTCCTTTGCCACCTCATGGGGCACATAGGCAAAGCGCTCGGCCCCGGTCTGGGCATCGAAGGCATGCACCATGCCCTCGTTGCTGCCCACCATCACCAGCCGCTTGCGGTCCTTGCGGCCCTTCGTGTCCCTGATGTACTGACGGTACAGCGTGCCCAGCGGCACGGTCTTTTCACCGGACGGAGCCGTCAGGTTGGTGGGCAGCGCCCCGTAGCCATGGTTGGTGGCCGCCCCGATGAACACCGGGTTCGAATTGATGATCTGCCCCAGCGCACCACGACGCGCGTTGTACTTGACCGTCTCGTAGTTGCTGTCACCCAGCAGATAGGCCACCAGCTTCCAGCCTTCGGCGGCCTTCTCGGCCTCGGTACCCGAGGTCACCCCTGCCTGCGCCAGCAGCATATCCTTCATATCCTGCGTCAGGTAGTTGGGTTTTTGCTGCGTCCATTCCAGCTTCTGGGCCGTCAGCCCGGCGGATTCCCCCACGATGACATTGCGCCAGCTCCAGTGCGGCATCTTCTCGGCCGCACTCCACTGCAGATTGCCTTCCCGACCGTCCACGCCCAGTGCGAAGGCCTGCAGGTTGCCCGTCCGGTCACGCGTCATGAACGACGGCACGAACTTCTGGTTGCTGGTCTGCAGCGCCCGGCTGCTCACCGCCACACCGGCCGTAGTACCCGTACGATCGACGATTTCCGCCAGAATCTGGCGCATCGAGGCCAGAAACTCCGTGCTGTTGTTGACGTTCACGTAGCGGCCGTGGCCGTTGACGGCGGCGTGCCAGAGGTCGTCCAGTGTCTCGGGAGACTCCCCCCCAATCCTTGCCGGCCAGTTCAGCTGGCCGTTGCGGATCTTTTCCAGTGTTGCCCGCTGCTGTTCCGGGGAACCTGCCGGCAACGTGCCTCCCACACCGAAGCTCATCGTGTACATGGTCACGTTCTGCCAGTACGACGGATCACCCGTGCCCGTGGGCACATTGTTGGGAATGCCGGGCTGCAGGTCGCGGTTCCAGAAATACATGGCCAGGTCGCCCAGTGTCTGCGACGTTTCACTGGCAAACCGCTTGCGAATCGGATCGGATTCCTCGTGCGGTTTGTACTGGTAGGCCTTGTTCCTGCCGGAGGCGGGAATCAGCGGGCCATCCACCCAGTCGGCATTCGCCGCGCCAGGTCTTTGCCGGAACAGCTCGTCCTTGTTGCCGTCGTTGTAGGCACCGTCCGTCATCAGGATGTGATAGGAGCGGCGGCAGCTCAGATATCGCGTTCCGTGCTTCTGCGACGTATCGGCCCATGGCCCCTGCGCATCGGTACGCTCGAAATACTTGCCCACCGACATGGTGGCGTTGAGCAGCGGTGTGCCATAGTGCGGCCGCACATCCTTCTGGATCCACTTGAAGAAGGCTTCCTTGTCGATCCCCTCGAAGCGACGTACGCCCTTCTCGATCACACTCGTGCGCTGGCCATCGACATTGGACTCGCCCTTGTTGATCCGGCCAAAGCCCAGGCGCACATCCCCGCCCACCTGGCGGTAGAAGGCCTCACTCACCGCGCCGGCTGCCAGCAGGTAGCGCATCCGGTGGTACTGGTACCAGTTGGCAAAATTCTGATATTCCTGCTCCTGCGTGCAGTGGCGAAGCCCCTTCGACACCTCCGCGCAATCGGTTCGCAGATCCGAACGAACATCGACACCATTAGTTCGCTCGGCAATGATGAAACGCTCGAAGTTTGCCGGACTGGTGGGGTCCAGTTTCTTTTTCGAATTGCTCGGATCGTTCGCACTCTTCAGGCGGAAATACGTAGCCGGATAAACCGTACCCGGCATGTCGTTGCGTGGATAGTATTCGCAGCCGCTGTTATCCCTGCGCAATTCCTTGCAGACGTGATTTGCATGCTCGCCCGTGATGGCCACCTGCCCCACCAGGTTCACCCGCAGCGAATTGTGATTGAAAAAGTAATACGCCGCCTTTGGGTCTGCATTGGGCTCACGCGTACCGTCCGACTTCATCCACGGCAGATACAGCACCTCCGGGTTGTAGTAGAGCGTGTTCACATCCGGCGAGCGCCGGCGCGCCGTCAGCAAACTGTCGGTCCGGTCGGCCAGGGCACCATCCAGTGTGTAGCCGTAGGCGAAGCCTTCCTTCTCCATCACCTTCGGTTCGCTGGGATGGAAGGCCTGCAGCCTGCGCTGCCCGTCATTGTCCGGCAGGAAGTTGTACAGCATCGACCCCGAATCATCCAGCGTGAAGATCACGTTCGGTTCGATGATGGGCGGTGTGGTCACCACCAGCGAGTTCTGGGCCATCTTCGCCTGGGCCGGCAGGCTGCCCATGCAGGCCATCACCACCAGGGCCAGCTGCACGGCACGGCCAGCGGCAGGACGAATGCCCGGGCACACCTGCCCATTGCTACCCTGCTGTACGACCGGATTGCTGTTCTTCATCACATTGGCTGCCATGAACGTCTTCCCGAAGGGAGACATGCCCGAACCCACGCCCGGGCCCATGCCTCCTCGCTGCTGCCCGCACTATCACGCCGGCCGTCGTGGCGCACAAGCGACACCGGACCGCTGCACGCCCTGATTCGACGAACGGCAGGCGGTGCGTTGCCAAACGGCTTCCTGCCCGGTCAGTTCCCCCCGCCCTCCAGCGGCGAGGTCACGGCCGCCCCCGCACTGTAGCTGTTGTCGGGGATGGACAGCTCGCGCCACCACCAGCGGGTCGGTGCCGGAATGCCCACGCAGACATTCTCCGCCTCACCCACGTTCTGCAGGCTGCTGCCCAGGGAGTTCTTCGGACAGACCAGCTTGGGCTGTACCGGCTTGCAGTCCTTCGTGGTGCACGGCGCCTGCGATTTTTCCGAGAGGATCACCGAGCGGCCCGTCCAGTTCTCCACGGCCCAGCCGCCCACCTTTTCGTCGTCGCCGTCGATTATCCTGTTCTTGTTGGTGTCGATGACCGACTTCGTGCTCATGCGGCCCGACAGCGGATCCACCAGCAGCGAGAAGCCCGGCGTGTTGATGGTGGCCTGGCAGGCGGCAATCGACTCGTTCACCAGCGGACTCATCGTCTCGAACAGCGCCATCCCCGACAGCAGCTGCGGAGCCAGAATGCTGCGCTGCCCCTCGATGGGAATCATCCCCTGCAGATCGATGCGCCAGCCCCGCTCGGTCTGCCAGTCCAGCGCACTGTTGGCCTTGTCCGTGGTGGGAATCACGGCCAGACGGCGCCCCTGCACGACCAGCACATTCACCTTGCGCTGCCGGACCTGGGCATCGGTCACCGGCCTGCCGGCCTTGTACACCGACCAGCTGCCATTGGCGGCCCGCTCGTTCTCGTCCGCCCAGACCAGCCGCTCGTTATTGCCGGCATCCCGCTCCTGAATGACGCGGGTGCGGTCCCACACACCGTAGATGGCATCCACCGGCAGCGTGCTGCCATCCGTGGGCAGAATGTTGTCGCCCTTCTCGAACAGCTTGCCGGTGCCGAACAGCACCATCATGCCACCCAGCGGATGCGTCACGGTATTGGGTGCCGCCGTGATCGGACGTTCACCGTGCGTCGTGAACATCGGCTTGCCACCATAGCCCACCCGCCAGTCACTGCGGTTGGCGCTGGCCATGTCGAATTTCCACAGATTGCCCAGCCGGTCGCCCGCATAGGCGCCGGTAATGACCTGATTACCATCACGCACCAGCGCCACACCACCCAGCCCATTGGGTTTTTCCTTACCCTTCTCCCCCGTATCACCTACCCCCGTGTCCAGCCGATGCAGCACCACACCGTCCTTCAGGCGCACCACCAGCAGCTGGGCGCGGTTGGACTTGCTTTCATACCCGTTACCCAGCACGGCCACCCAGGTGCCATCGGCCAGCACGCCCACCTCGGGCTCGGCCAGAACGTGACCCAGCGCATCGGTGCTGCCCGAAGTGTCGGCACTGGTGTTGGCGGCCAGCGTTTCCTCGCTCAGCTCCCACAGCACCGCCTTCTCGTTCAGGGCCGTGCTGCGGGTGTCGGTCACATCCAGCGCAAACACCGATTTCACGCCGGCGCCGGTCGTGCCGATCACCACGTTGTGCCAATGGCCGTCCCAGAAGGCGTCCCGCTCGATCAGCGGACCATCCATCAGCAGCCGCGGGTGATAGCCCTTCTGGGTGGACGCCCCCAGCCATTTCAGCGAGCCAAAGGGCGCATAGGCAAAGATCTCCTTGCCACCGTCCTTCGCCGTGTCCGGGTTGGCATTGAAGCCATGCAGGAAGCCCTCGTTGGCCCCCACGAACACCATGGTCGGCCCGCACACCCGGCTTTCGGTGCCGGTACAGGCCCGCCGGCGCTTCTGGTCCACGTAGGTGCGGTAGCTGCTGCCCGCCCCGGCATTGTCCTTCAGGTTGGTGGGCAGGTAGCGATAGCCCCGGTCGATGGCGGCGCCCACGTAGGTGGGCGAGGAGTTGACGATGGGGCCCAGGCCCCTGGCGACCGTCCGGAACGTGTTCGAGGACGCATCCCGCTCACCCCGCAGGAAGCCAATCAGCGCATTGTCCATGGCTGCGTCCTTCTTGAGGTCGACACCAGCGCCGCCGGCCAGTGCCGTCAGTGCATTCTGTCCCAGGCCTGCCGAGGAGAAAGGCTTGGCCCCCTCACGGGTTCCATCGCCCACGAACATGGCGCGCGCATTCGGCAGCGGGATGTGCTGTGACACACTCCATTGCAGGGCGCCCTGCGCCCCGCTGGTGTTCACGGCAAAGGAAGAAAGTTCCCCCGTCTGGAGCTTGGTCTGGAATGACGGCACGAACTTCTGGTTGTCGGCCTGCAGGGCGCGCGACGCCACATCCACACCCGACTGCGTACCGGTCCGGTTGGCAATATCGGCAAGAATGGACTCCATCTCGCTCAGGAAGCCTTCACTGTTCTGCACATCCACGTAACGGCCATGGCCGTTGATGGCCGCATGCCAGAGGTCGTCGATGGCGGTCGGATCACCGGCCTTCACTGTTCCGGGCCACTGCTTCGTACCGGCCTTGATGGCCTCCAGATCCTTGTTCGGATCCAGCGTGCCCTTCAGACCAAAGCCCAGCGTGTAGGTGGTAACGTTCTGCCAGAACGACGGGTTCGAACCATCCTTGGTGCTGGTGTAGGGCTCCACCATATTGGGAAGATCCTCGCGCAGGTCCTTCTTCCAGGCATCCATGGCGTAGTCGGCCAGGGAGCCCGAGGCGGTACCGCGGAACGGCGCTTCCGGCTGGTACTGATAGGAGGGACGGGGCTTTCCGTCCGTGGGCGGGCGGTCATCCCGAATGACATCCCCCGCTACGCTATCGGATTCAAGCGTATATTTTTCCGTCTGCAGTCTGTTCTTCTCATCATCGGTTACACCCGGATACCAGAACGTGTACTGTCCATCCGTCATCAGGATGTGGTACGAGCGGCGGCAGGCCAGATGGGCGCCTTTGGACTCCCCTCTTTGGGCATGCCCGGGGTTGTTGCCCCAGGGACCATTATTGTCATCCCGCTCGAAATATTTGTTGACCGTACTCATCGCACGCATCAGCGGCGTGGGGCCCTTGCCCTCGCGCGACAGCAGCCAGGCCAGAAAATCTTCCCGGTCCTTGCCCTCGAAGCGGCGCACGCCCCGTTCGATGATGGGCATGTTCTTGCCATCGATATCCTTGCCGACCAGCCCCGAAAACTCGTTACCTTCCGAGTTGTTGATGGCCCCATAGCCCACACGCACATCACCACCCAGCGCTTTCACGAAGGCATTGCCCACGGCCGCAATGGCCACATGCATGCGGGTTCGGTGATACTGGAACCAGTTGGCAAAATTCTGGTATTCCTGCGCCTGTGTGCAGACGCGCCCCGTTTTTGCGGCATTGAGCGCACAGTCTTCGCGGGCCAATGCCCGATCGAAGCTCTGGTGGTCCTTGATCGACACACGCTGGTAGTTGGAGGCGCTGTCCTGCTTCCAGTCGGCAGGCGGCTGGAAGGCTGGGTCTTTCTTCAGGTAATAGGTGGCCGGTGCAATTTCGGTGATGCTGTCATCACGCTTGCACCAGCCCTGTGCATACCAGTTACTCTTAATGCTCCAGTACCTGCCTTTACTGTTGGTTCCCAGTGTGGGCTCGACACATACCGGGATCTTCATGTTCTTGAGCACGCCCTTGCCGCCGTCGACCTGACCAAGCGTGCTGTGCGTACCGGTGATGTCCAGCGTATGCCAGTCACGGATGGACTTGTGCGGATGGCCGATGTGATAGATGACCGCCTTCGGATTGGCGTTCTCCATCGACGTACCATCCTTGTTCACCCAGGGTTTGTACTGCACATCCGGGTTGTAATACAGCGTGTTCACCTGCGGCGAACGGCGACGCGCGGCCAGCACGTTATTGTCGTTGGTGGCCAGCAGACCCTGCGCGTAGTACACCGAATAGACCCGGACATATTTGTTGTTATAGTCATCGTCGGTCAGCTCGCGGTCAGGAAAAAAGCTCGGTTCCCCCGGGTGGAATCCGAAGATGATGCTCTCCAGATCCGTATCCGGCAGATAGTTGAACGCCATCGACCCCGAGTCATCCAGCGTGAACATCAGGTTGGGTTCCACTACCGGCAGCTGCTTGATGATCAGTGACTCCTGCGCCAGCTTCGAACCACTCGCGGCGCCACCGGATGCGGCCTGTGCCAGCACGGCCGGTGCTGCGGCACACGACATCAGTGCCAGTGCCACCTGCACGGCCCGCGCAACGCGGCGCACCACCGGCCGCCCCCCGACCCGCTGTCCTGCGTCATTCTGTTGAATGTGCTTCATATCCCAATGCCCGGTATTCGTCTGGTTGTCCGTGAGCCCGTATCGGGTCATTCACGGATCTGTGACTGTTCGTTCGTGGACACTTCGGCCGGCAGTGCGCCGTGCTCCGAAGCCCCCTGTCCTTTCCTGTTCAGTGTATTCAGTGCCCGTGTACGGTGATGATTCTGGCGTCGTCGCTCTCCACGGCAGGCCGAAGGACACCTGCTCCCGGCCCCTGAACCGATGGTGATGGATGGCCGGAATTCCCCCGTGCACGCGCCCCGGTTTCGTCCCGGCCGAAGACGACGTCTCCATCAGGCCCATCCACGGAATCGTCGAAACCCTCGAAGCCGGCAAAGCTGTCCAGTGCGTCGAAACCCAGATGGAAGTGCCAGTCCGGCTCGTCCGCGCCACTCAGGTCGTGCCATGCGGCCTGTTCTTCGGCGCTGGCCTCCAGCTGCCCGGCCAGCCCCCACAGCACGTCCAGTTCCGGCGCATCATCAAACGACGAAAGGCCGTGCATCCACAGCCCTGCGTCCTCACCGTTCACGTCCGTGGCAAACGTGCCGGGAGGCTCCCCGGCCAGTCCGGCATGCGCCTTGCGCCAGGCACCATCGGCCCAGTGGCCGCGCGACAATTCCTGCTGATTCATCTCTGAAACTCCCTTCCGGGCGGATTTCCCGGCCCTGTCCGGTCTGCCCAAAAACGGACCGGCCTGACTGGCCTGATGGAAAAACCTTCCGGATACACACCGGGCGGCAGGCCGATGCTCCCGTGGAGCCCCGGTTCCACCGCCCCTGCCCCGGCAGCCACTGCCGGCGCTGCAT
>ERZ773076.1180-NODE-1180-length-11589-cov-10.380527_pt1 | contig 11589 bp, 10 predicted proteins | sample MGYA00580613_ERZ773076 | MGnify/ENA primary metagenome ERZ773076 (study PRJEB29015, sample SAMEA2738005) | human oral metagenome | biome: human oral; feature: human-associated habitat; material: dental | place: China | collected 2057 ...
GATATACAACTAGTGGAATGAGATTTTGTATGGCAGTTGCCTTGATGATGCTTTTATTGATTTTAGTAAAATGGACTTACTCATGAAAAATATTTTTCAATTCTTTTCAAATTTACCTTTCACATAATAAGACTATGTGCTATTATTTTATTTTTTGGAGGATTATATGGGACTATCTACTGTGACATTGTTTAAAAATTTAAAGTTCTCAGATAGTAAATTTATTAAATTGGAAGGAGAGCTCCTTCTTAAATATCAAGAGTATTTATTAAAAATCATGAAAGATATTGTAACAGTGTGTGAGGAAGAAGGGTTATATTATTCACTTTCTGGTGGGAGTGCATTAGGAGCTTACCGACACAAAGGGTTTATTCCATGGGATGATGATATGGACATATTTATGCTAGGAAGTGAGCGGGAGATTTTCTTTCAAAAATTTTCTCAGAAATTTTCTGATAAATATTGGATACATAATTCACAAACACCAAACTATGGCATGCCTATTGGTCGTATCAGACAAAAAGGAACAGTTTTACGTGGTCGAGAGGATGTCGGAGTTGAAGAATGTGGATTTTTTATTGATATTTTTTGGCTTGAAAATGTTCCTAATTCAAAAATCTTGAGACAACTTCACGGCTTTCTCTGCATGGCGGTTGGATTGTTACTATCATGTAGAAATTTTTATAAAAATCGTCAGCTGATGCTGGAGATTATGAAGGAACATAAAGAAGTAAGGCTTGTTTTTCGAATAAAACTAGTTTTAGGGTTTCTAACTAGTTTTATATCTTTGAGACAATTTACAAGACTTACGGAAAGGATCTACTCATTGTGCAAGAATAATGAATCAAGATACCTTAGCGTTCCTTCAGGAAGGAAACATTATTTTGGAGAGATGTTTATAAGAGAAGATATGCAGTTAACTAGGAAACTAAATTTTGAAGGATATAAGTGGAATGTTCCAAATAATATTGAGCATTATTTAACTGTAATGTACGGTGATTATATGAAAATACCTGCAGTTGAAGATAGGGAATCACATATCATTTTAGAAATCTCTTTCCCTAACGAGTAAACAGTACTTTCATTTTTTATATGTAAGGAATTAATTTAATGAAAAAAATAGCTTTAGTGAAATGGATTTTGGATGATTCTGGTGGCGGTGAGCGAGTTGCTGTATCTTTGGCAAACGAACTTACAAAAAAGTATGAAGTTCATTTGATTGGAATTACAACAAAGCAATCGGATTTATTCTTTGGAATCAATTCTCAAGTAAAATACTCCAATTTTTTTGACCATCGAGTACGCTTGTCTAAGAATATTCTAAAAATCTCAAAAATGTTAAAAAAATATTTCCTAGATAATGAGATAGAGGTTGCCTTTGGGATAGGGATATTCGCTAATGTATTTTTATCCTTGTCGGGAATAGGAATTTCTACTAAAGTAGTTTTGTGTGATCATACCAATTCAATTACGGCTAATAGAGAACTTTCTCAGAAAGTCCAAAGATATGTTGGGACAAAGCTAGCAGACAAGATTATTACTCTTACGCAAGAGGATCGTAAAAATTATATACGAAAATACGGCATTTCTGAGAATAGGATTGCTTACATCTATAATTGGAAAGAAAATCGTCTTTCCAATATACCTTATAATGATGAGTCTACTAAAATTGTAACTGTTGGTCGTTTTGATTATCAAAAAGGATATGATTATCTTATCCAAGTCGCGAAAAAAGTGTTAGCTAAAATGCCTGACTGGACTTGGGAAATCTACGGTTCCGGAAAACAAGATAAAGTAGACAAAATCAGAGATTTAATCACCGAAAATGATTTACAGGATAAGTTAGTCATAAAAGGACTTGAAAAAAATCAGGATCTGATTTATGGAGATAAAGGGATTTATGTCATGACTTCTCGTTACGAAGGTTTACCGTTGGTATTGTTAGAAGCTCAACAATACAATCTTCCTATTGTTAGCTTCAGATGTCCAACGGGACCTAGTGAGATTGTTGAAGATGGGGTCAATGGTTATCTGATAGATTGTTATGATACCGATAAGATGAGTGAGAAATTGCTTGAATTGATGAAAAATGATGATTTGCGACAATCTTTCTCAGAACATGCCAAAGACAATATGGATAAATTTGATAAAAATAAAATTCTTAATCAGTGGATATATTTAATAGAAGAAATAGGAGCGGATAATCGTTAAAATGAGAAAAATGTTAATTTGCATAACTAGCTTGACAGGAGGCGGAGCTGAAAAATCACTGGTAAATTTTATACAGCAGTTCAAGTATAAGTATGATATTTCTTTACTCGTATATAGTGAAAAGAATAATTATTATGCACAAAAACTCAAAGATATCAAAATAGATTATTTCATAAAAAAAGATTCACCATATCTTATTGAAAAACTTTTGAATAAGGTAGTGAAATTTTTTCCTAGGACATTGGTTTATAAATTTATTCTTAATAAAACTAGATTTAAAAAAGAAAAATTCGACATAGAATTTGCGTATATAGAAGGAAAGCCGACTAAAATTATTTCAGGCTCATACAATGAAGATAGTCTAAAATTAGCGTATATTCATTGTGATTTTTCTAAGAATTGGTACTCTCGTAAATCGTTTAGAAGTGTTAGAGATGAGAGTGTGTGCTATCAAAAATTTCATGATGTTTTAGCTGTTTCTTTAGGTCAGAAAGAAAGTTTTGAAAAAATATTTCCATCATGTAAATTGGATATAGTTCCAAATTTAATAGATCAAAATGAGATAGAAAGATTAAGCAAAGAATCAAAGGTGCAAAAGGCATTTCCTTATTTTTGTGCAGTAGGAAGATTGGCAGAAGTGAAAAATTATTCATTATTAATAAATGCATTTCACCAATTTAGAAAAAAATATCCTGAATTTCATTTATTAATTTTAGGTGAAGGAGAGCTACGGCAAACACTGCAAAATCAGATTGAGATTCTAGGTGAGCAAAATTACATTCAATTAGTCGGTTTTCAAAGTAACCCATACTCTTATATAAGACAAAGTAAAGGGCTGATTCAAAGCTCGATTTCAGAATCATTTAGTTATGTTTTAGCTGAAGCGTCAATATTAGGAGTTCCCACGATTTCGACTAAAACCCAAGGGTCAGAATTAATGAGGAAATATTTTGATGTTATAGAAGTTGATCATGATAGTGAGGCACTGGCTAGAGGAATGGAATTTATTCTCCAGAAGGAAGTTTTTAGGAAAAATACGGATTTCAATGAGGAAGCAATAAATAAGTTTGAAGCAATATTTTCAAAAATAAAGGAGAAATAGTTTGTGAAATATGATAGAGTATATAATCTGATTTTTAATATATTGTTCTCTGTGTCAACTGTTTTGTATATGCTGAAATTTGTAAATATTGCGAGAAGTGGTGGTTTAAGTATCTTAATTTTAGCTAGTTCAGTATTTTTATTGCTACTTCACACAGTGATTTACGGCTTTAATAAATTGAAGTTATTTTGTCTATCCTTCGTATTATTTTTATGTTTTCTAATTTATTTTCAAGGATTAGTTTATCTGGAATTGCTTAATTTTTTTCTGATTTACTCAACTCTAAGAGTGAGTAATACTCAATTTAACAAGACTCATTGGTTAGTGTTTTTTATTTTTTTTATATTAGTAGTTTTATTTGCTAATGCAGGAATGATTAAAAGTGTATTCGTTTTTCGAACTGGAGGATTAGTAAGAGGATCATTAGGGTTTGTTCATCCGAATTCACTAGGTCTCATGGCTTATGCAATTACATTAAATACATTGTACGTCTTTAACCCCAATAGATACAAAATTACTTTCTACTGCAGCCTTCTTATATTTAATTATTTTATATTTGCCATAACGGACTCTAGAACTTCTTTCTTAATAAGTTTATTGATTATTTTAAGTTGTTTTATTTTTGATTTTAGAGGTATTCTATACAAAGTTGTTAAAAGTTCATTTATTTATATAGTAATGGTAGTAAGTTCGCTATTTATTATTTTAGCAACTACATATTTTGAAGTGAGGGAACCTTTCATTTTTTTGAATAAACTTTTTACTAATAGAATTTACAGTGGTAATGTTTTTGTAGCTGAATATGGATATAATCTTTTTGGGAATTTTATAAAGGGAACACTACCTACTTTAGCAGGAGATGTAATTATTGATAGTGGTTATGTGGGTTTAATTCTTCGTTTAGGTGTATTATTTTTTATAGGTTACTTGTTGTTTATGTTGTTAAGAATAAAACAAAATATATTTTTATTAAAGGAAGCAATCTTGATTAGCAGTGTCTTTATTTCATTAATGTTTGAATCCTATGGGTTTTCTGGTTTTATTTTCCCAGTTTTATTTGTGGATTTTGTGGGTAGAAGAAAGGAATTATAATGAGTTTAAAAGTTACAGTATTTACAGCTACATATAATAGGATGAACTTGTTAAAAAAATTGTATGACTCTCTAGTGAAGCAAACTAATAAAGATTTTGAGTGGATAATTGTAGATGATGGTTCAACGGATGATACCTCAACGGTAGTTAAGAAATTTTTATCGGAAAATAAATTGGATATAAGTTATATTTATCAAGAAAATGGTGGGAAGCATAGAGCGGTTAATAAGGGATTGGACAGAGCTAAGGGACAATTGTTCTTTATAGTCGATTCAGATGATGCTCTCCTCCCGAAAGCTATAGCCACCGTTATTGATAGATTCACAACTATTCAAGACAATCCCAAATATGCAGGCGTCGCTTTTAATCGAGGATATTCAGAGACAGTAATCGTTGGGGAAACGTTTAGAGGGGAATTTATAGATTGTGATAATTTGCATCGAGTAAAATATAATATTCTTGGTGATAAAGCGGAGGTCTACAAAACAGAAATTTTAAAAGAAATAAAATTCCCAGAAATTGAGGGAGAAAATTTTATGAGTGAAGTAGTTTTGTGGAATGAAGTAGCAAGGAGGGGACACAAATTACGATGGTTCAATGAAATTATTTATATATCTGATTACCTAGAGGACGGCTTGACGAAGAATAGTACGACTATTTTAAAAAAAAATCCAATTGCTCATAAAATGATGACCAAGGAATTGTTACAAATTAATTTTACATTAAAGAGAAAATTTGGGATGATTTATAACTATCATAAAATTAGAAATCAAAGTATTAAGCAAACTGCTATTAATCTTGAACAACCTCTAATTTTAGTATATATGGTAGTAATGATGGCTAGAATTAGAAAAATTGTTAAGAGGATGAAAAATGAGTAATTTATATTATATTCATGAAGAGTTTGGTAGTGATTCAACAGCAGCTACAAAAGCTCCAAATGATTTACAGAAAATATTTCAAGACTGTAAATTTAAACCATTAGTAACATTAAAAAAAAATAGTAAAATAGTAAGAATATTTGATTACGCGTTTAAACTTCTGTTGTGTCTTATTAGAATTAGAAGTAATGATATTTTGATATTTCAATTTCCTTTTGCAACACATGGGAATTTTAAGAACATATTAATGAAAATTGCTCAACTAAAATCTGCTAAGATGATTTTTTTAATGAATGATTTAGAATCATTAAGATACAATGGTGAGAAAAAGGTATTAATTGATAAGGAACAGTATTTAAATAGCGCAGATATTATTATTTGTCATAATCAAAAAATGAGAGAGTTTTTAATTGATAATAATGTTGATAACAAAAAAATAATTAACTTAGAGATTTTTGATTACTTGTTGGATAACTTTGATAAAGAGTATAGACCTTTTGATAGAACAGTTGTAATTGCAGGTAACCTTTCACCGCGAAAAAGTGCTTATTTAACTGATTTAATAAAAAATGAAAATAGAATAAAATTTAATCTATATGGACCCAATTTTACTTCATCGACTAAAAATAATGATTATGTGTCATATAAAGGAAGTTTTTCGCCTGAAAAAATTCCTTTTGTACTTGAAGGTGATTTTGGATTAGTTTGGGATGGTGATTCTATATTAACTTGTTCAGGAATTACTGGGGAGTATTTAAAATACAATAATCCTCATAAAGTGTCGTTATTTATAGCTTCAAAAATACCGATTATTGTTTGGAAACAATCTGCCTTGAGTGATTTTGTTAAAAAAAATAATATTGGGATTGTGGTAGACGATTTAATAGAAATGCAAGAGATAATTGGTAATATGTCGGAAGAACAATATGTACTTTTAAAGGAAAATATTGAAAGACTATCTGAAAAAGTTAGAGAAGGATTTTACACAAGTAATGCTATCGATAAAAGTATAAAATTACTTAGAGAAGATCAGGATTGAATAACTTTTGGAGGAAAATAAGCTTGAAATTTGTATATTTCCTCTTAATCGGATTTGTTTTGTTAATTTTCATGAATTGGGGTATTAAGAGATACTCAATTATTTTTTCTAAGGTATTTGTAGAAATTTTAGCAGTGTATGGAAGTTTAGTAACTTATACGATTGCTTATTATTTATTCAGAAACACGAAATGGATGGATAACAAAATATATCAGCTTATTTTAGTCAATGGTCTAGGAATTTATATTTTTTCGGATACACTTAATTATTTGATATTAAAGTGGGGGTTTATTATTGCTGAGGGTTTAGTGATTACACCTCATGGAATTATTTTAATGGTAATTTTTCGATTTGTGGTAACATTAATTTTAGGCTTGGTAATCACCCTAGCATTTAAAAAACTATTTCCGAAGTATAAATGGTTAGTGAATTAAAAAGATTATAGAAATTAAAGGAGAAAAAATGGGTATTAAAAAGTTTCTTAAAAAGAGTCATCTTACTAAAGGAATTTATCAACAATTACAAGGGAAAAAGAAACAGTATCGTTTAGAGAAAAAATTTAAATATACAGGGGAATTTATTGACCGTAAAAAAGATAGTAAAGATTTATGTATCATATTAGCGGGATATAAAGAATTTCTATATGCAGATGTACTAGGAAGAGTAAAGGAATTTGCACCAGAATCAATGGATATTTGTGTCTTATCTTCGGGAATCTATTCAGAAAAACTGAATGAGATTTGTGAAGAAAATAATTGGTCTTATTTAAGTACAGAACAAAATAATATATCTTTAATTCAAAACGTAGCTATTAATCTACATCCTCAAGCACAATATATTTATAAAATTGATGAAGATATTTTTATTACAGAGCATTATTTTGAAAATTTAAAAGAAGCATATATTTTAGCACAAGAAGGGGATTATACACCTGGTGTAGTAGCACCACTAATTCCGGTTAATGGTTATGGACATAAAAGAATCTTACAAAAATTAGGCTTGGAAGATGTTTATTATGAAAAATTTGGAGAAAAGTCGAAATTTATAGCTGGACAGCCTCGATTTATAGAGAGTAATCCAGAAGTTGCAAAGTTCTTCTGGGGAGATGGAGAAGTAATTCCTACCATAGATACATTGAATGCCCAATTTTCAAAAGAAGAGAAAAAAGTGAATCCGTGTGCAATTCGCTTCAGTATCGGTGCAATTTTATTTGAGAGAAGCTTCTGGGAATTGATGGATCATTTTAATGTTGAGTTTGAGGGGGCTGGACTTGGAGTGGATGAAATCCAAATTTGTAATTTTTGCATCTTACATTCAAAACCATTGATGGTCAGTGAAAATGTGGTTGTGGGACATTTATCGTTTGGTCCTCAGAATAAGGCGATGTTCGAGTATTATAAAGAACATCCAGAAAAATTTTCTATTTAGATGAGGGATAATATGACAAGTTATAAAGTTAAATCCATCAGATATAATTTTATAATGAATTTTATTTTGACGGTTTCAAATTTTATCTTTCCGTTGATAACTTTTCCCTATGTTTCTAGAGTACTTCAGGTCGAGGCGAATGGTACTGTAGCATATGTATCATCTATTGTATCTTATTTTATGATGATTGCTTCACTCGGTATTCCAACGTATGGTATACGTGCTGCAGCAAAAGTACGTGATGATAAAAGAAAATTATCTACCATTGTTCAAGAACTATTGATTATTAATGTAATTCTTGTATTCTTAGTACTCATTGCATATTTTATAATGTTATTTACTTTGCCGTCAATGTACGTCTATAAAGAATTATTTTATATTAACGCAATAGGCATACTATTAAATGTCATAGGAGTTGGTTGGTTTTTTCAAGCAATTGAACAATATGATTATATTACTCTTAGATCAATTTTCTTTAGATTTCTATCATTAGCTATGATTTTCTTACTTATCCATAGTCCTGAGGATTATATTATGTATGCAGGAATTTCTGTTTTTGCTAGTGTGGGATCAAATATTTTAAATTTTAAACGAGTATTTAAATATATATCATTTAAAAAGACTGAAACTTATCATTTTAAACCACATATAAAGCCGATTTTGATTTTATTTGCTCAGACATTGGTAGTGTCGATTTATACGAATCTTGATACCGTTATGCTAGGAAGTATGAAAGGAACATATGATGTGGGATTATATATTGCAGCAACAAAACTAAAGGGAATTCTCTTGAGTGTTGTTACTTCTTTAGGAAATGTTTTGCTTCCAAGAATGTCCTATTATGCTAATAACCAAATGGAGGAGAAGTTTTTGGAAATTATGACAAAAGCTTTGAACTTTACGTTATTATTATCGCTACCATTATCAGTTTTCTTTATTTTAGTATCAAAGGAAAGTATTTTGTTACTTGCAGGGGAAGGATATTTGGGCGCTGTTATAGGAATGCAATTTTTAATGTTTGCAGTTATTCCTAATGCACTTACGGGTTTATTAGGTATTCAAGTATTAACACCTTTGGAAAAAGAAAAGTACGTATTACTTTCAGTGACTTTAGGAGCGACAATAGATTTACTACTAAACTTCATTTTAATTCCAGCTTATGGTGTAAGTGGAGCAGCGTTTGCCACTATGATTGCTGAGTTTGCTGTCTTATTCGTTCAGATTTACTATACAAGAGATTTACTCTTAAAAATAATACATCAAATAGTTGGGATACGCTATCTATTTACCGCAGGTATAAGTGCTTTAGGAATTATTCTAGTAAAGAGCAAACAACTAAGTCATTTTTGGTTATTATGTGTAGAAGGAATTATTTTCTTCGGAAGTTATGCTGTGATTCTAGTATTATTAAAGGATGATTTCATTATTAATTTTCTTCAAAATTTTTATAAGAAATTAAAGAAAATTTAACTAATTATTGTTGAAAATGTAATTTTAAAGGAGGATATCTATGTACGATTATCTTATTGTTGGTGCTGGTTTATCAGGAGCAATTTTTGCTTATGAAGCAACCAAGCGTGGAAAAAAAGTAAAAGTTATTGATAAACGAGACCACATTGGTGGAAATATCTACTGTGAAAATATTGAAGGGATCAATGTCCATAAATATGGTGCCCATATCTTCCATACTTCTAATAAAAAGGTTTGGGGCTATGTCAATCAATTCGCTGAGTTTAACAACTATATCAACTCACCTGTCGCAAACTATAAGGGAAGTCTTTATAATCTTCCTTTCAACATGAATACCTTCTATGCTATGTGGGGCACAAAAACTCCACAGGAAGTAAAAGATAAGATTGCTGAGCAGACAGCTGATATGAAGGATGTTGAGCCGAAAAATCTGGAAGAACAAGCTATCAAGTTGATTGGTCCAGATATCTATGAAAAGTTGATCAAGGGTTATACTGAAAAGCAGTGGGGGCGCTCAGCAACGGAACTTCCTCCATTTATCATTAAACGTCTTCCGGTTCGTCTAACATTTGATAATAACTATTTTAACGACCGTTACCAAGGAATTCCTATTGGTGGTTACAATGTCATTATTGAAAACATGCTTAAAGACGTTGAAGTTGAGCTTGGTGTTGATTTCTTTGCTCACCGTGAAGAGTTAGAAGCATCAGCTGAAAAAGTTGTCTTCACAGGAATGATCGACCAGTATTTTGACTACAAACACGGGGAGTTAGAATACCGTAGCCTTCGCTTTGAGCATGAAATTTTGGACGAGGAAAATTATCAAGGGAATGCTGTAGTGAACTATACAGAGCGTGAGATTCCTTACACTCGTATCATCGAACACAAACATTTTGAATATGGAACGCAGCCAAAGACAGTTATCACGCGTGAATATCCGGCTGACTGGAAGCGCGGGAACGAGCCCTACTACCCGATCAACGATGAGAAAAATAATGCTATGTTTGCTAAGTACCAAGAGGAAGCAGCGCAGAATGATAAAGTTATCTTCTGTGGGCGTTTAGCAGATTATAAATATTACGATATGCATGTGGTGATTGAGCGAGCGCTAGAGGTCGTAGGGAAAGAGTTAGGTAACTAAAGATTTGATGTTAAAATGAGGGACTACTTCGTTTCCTCATTTTATTCATCTTAAGAGGAGATTGAAAAAGCTGCTCTTTGTCAGCTATAGTGGGTTGATGTCAACTAACATCTGGAGAGGACAATCACTGTCTTCTCCTTTTTGATTTTTCAGAATATACCAAATTAACCCAAAAATTCTGAAAATTCTGTTGACATCTTTCTGAAAAGGTTCTATAATAGATAGAAAGTTTTAAAGGAGAAAATGATGAAAAGTTCAAGACTACTTGCCCTTGCGGGTGTGACCTTATTGGCGGCGACTACTTTAGCTGCATGTTCTGGATCAGGTTCGAGCGCTAAAGGAGAGAAGACATTCTCATATATCTATGAAACAGACCCTGACAACCTCAACTATTTGACAACTGGTAAGGCAGCAACTGCTGACATTACTAGTAATGTGATTGATGGATTGCTTGAAAATGACCGCTATGGTAACTTTGTGCCATCTATGGCTGAGGATTGGTCTGTATCTAAGGACGGCTTGACTTACACTTATACAATCCGTAAAGATGCCAAGTGGTACACATCTGAAGGAGAAGAGTATGCGCCTGTCAAAGCTCAAGACTTTGTAACAGGTCTTAAATATGCTGCTGATAAAAAATCAGATGGTCTTTATCTTGTTCAGGAATCAATCAAAGGGTTGGATGCTTATGTGAAAGGGGAAATTAAAGATTTCTCACAAGTTGGTATTAAGGCTCTTGATGATCAAACAATTCAGTACACTTTGAACAAACCAGAAAGCTTCTGGAATTCTAAGACAACGATGGGAGTTTTGGCTCCAGTAAATGAAGAGTTCTTAAACTCTAAAGGGGATGATTTCGCTAAAGGAACAGATCCAAGTAGCATCCTATACAATGGACCATTCTTGCTCAAATCTATCGTAGCTAAATCTTCTGTTGAGTTTGAAAAAAATCCAAACTACTGGGATAAGGACAATGTCCATATCGATAAGGTTAAATTATCATTCTGGGATGGTCAAGATACCAACAAACCGACTGAAGCCTTCAAGGATGGAAGTTTCACTATGGCCCGTCTCTTCCCAACAAGCGCTAGCTACCCAGAGACTGAAAAAGCATTTAAAGACAATATTGTTTACACACAACAAGATTCTACTACTTATTTAGTAGGTACTAATATTGATCGCCAGTCTTATAAGTATACTTCTAAGACAACGGATGAAGAAAAAA
>ERZ773076.1181-NODE-1181-length-11569-cov-8.088762_pt1 | contig 11569 bp, 8 predicted proteins | sample MGYA00580613_ERZ773076 | MGnify/ENA primary metagenome ERZ773076 (study PRJEB29015, sample SAMEA2738005) | human oral metagenome | biome: human oral; feature: human-associated habitat; material: dental | place: China | collected 2057 ...
TTTGACGGGCCGCTGGATATGCGGATGGATAATCGGACGGAAATCACGGCGGCGGATATCGTCAATTCGTATTCGGTTGATGAGCTGACGCGGCTGATAACTCGTTACGGTGAGGAAAGTCCCGGGCGGGCCAGGCGGATTGCGCAGGTAATCGCCAAAGCACGGCCGATTCGGGGGACGACTGAGCTGGCTGATCTGATCAAGCACACTGTCGGTCGCGGCGGGATGAAACATCATCCGGCGACTCGCACCTTTCAGGCACTGCGCATTGAAGTCAATCACGAACTTCGGCTGATTGAGGAATTATTGCCGCTGCTGCCACGCCTTCTTAATCGGGGCGGGCGAGTTGGAATAATTAGTTTTCATAGTCTGGAGGATCGATTGGTCAAGCGATATTTCTGGGAGCAAGCAGCTGCTGGCTACGAGGCCGAGCTGATCGTCCCGGAGAAAAAACCGGTGTCTGGAACAGAGGACGTTCACAACCCGCGCAGCCGAAGCGCTCAGTTTCGCTACGCCGTAAAAACATAAACAAAAAGAAGGAGGGCGACACCATGCCAATCCACATCAAAGTACAATTCCAGGACGCAGAAGTAGCTGAGACCGTTGCGGTACGCCGCGACTAACAGAGCGCGTATTCCGGAATATACACTCTAACTTGGAAACAGCCCGTTCTAATACACTAACAGGGGCGGGCTGGCTTTCCCTAATAAAAATTATAAACAAAAATAAGAATAGAAGCAATGACAACCACCACATTTACTCCGCGACGTTCAGGCGTCCAGATGCGGCGCAACCAGAACTCAACACGTTTCCAATCTCGGGTCAAACTTGGTCCTGTCGCTCATACAGTGCTCGTTGCGCTGATGATTACAGTACTGGGCTTGATTTATTTGACTCAGGCAATTAAAACGACGGCCTATGGCTACGAGGCGCAGGATTTGGATTCGCAAATAAATGAATTGAGCGCTAAAAAATCAGAATTGGAAGTACAAAATGCGCGGCTGACATCGCTAGAGAGGGCGAAGAATAGCAATGTCGCGGCGGCCATGACGTCGACCGAGACTAGTTACGCGCGGTAGCCTGAAATGATATACTAAATAGAGCGACTATGCAGCGGCTTAAGCATTCTAGAACTGGCTGGTTGGCCATCGTTTTACTCTTGGCGATGGCGGCTTTTGTGTTAAGGCTGTTTTACTTGCAGATTTTGCAGCATGGTATGTATACCGAGTTGGCTCGGGCTAGCCAGCAGCGGCAATTTATTATCCCAGCAGAGCGCGGTAAAATCTATATGATGGACGGGCAGGCGTTGGCGCCAGTGGTGCTGAATCGGATGATTTATACGGTAATTGCTGATCCGCAGGCGGTGGAAGACAACGAACGCAGTAAAATCATTACTAGTTTGAAAGAAATCGCCGGCGGAGAGATGGTTCATCATGCCGAGGCTAAGCTGAATAATAAAAAGTCTCGCTATGAGGTTTTGGCTAGGAATATTTCCAGAACGCAAGCCGAAAAATTGAGGAATAAGAACTTTGCTGGTATGCTGTATCAACAGGGGTCGATTCGCGATTATCCAGAGAATGGTTTAGGTGCGCACGTACTGGGTTTCGTTAATGCGGCTGGCGACGGACAATACGGCGTGGAGGGCGCGCTGGAGAAGCGCTTAAAGGGCCAGAACGGTTTATTGCAGGCAGTGACTGACGTCAGGAACGTGCCGTTGACAGTGGGCAAGGATAATATTCGGATTGAGGCGAAGGCGGGGGAGAATCTTGCTTTGACGGTTGATCGGAATATTCAGAGCTACACTGAGTCGGCGCTGAAAAACGGCGTCGAGGCAGCGCATGCCACTGAAGGAAGCGTTATCGTTATGAATCCGAATAATGGTCGAGTTTTAGCGATGGCTAATTATCCGTCGTATAATCCGGCAGAATATGCCAAGCAAACTAATGCCGCGGTTTTTATGAATAATGTTACGATGACGCCGTTTGAGCCGGGGTCGATTATTAAGTCGTTTAGTTTTGCTGCGGCGATTGATAAAGGCGCAGTTACGCCATCGACCGTCTATAATAATACTGATTGCATTAAGGTGGCTGACAGGACTATGTGCAATGCGCTGCGCGGTTTGAATGGTCCGATATCGATTCAGGGAGCGTTTAATAATTCGTTGAATGTAGGTACAATTACGGCAGTGCGGAGGCTTGGCAATGGTTCGCAAATCAATTTGCCAGCGCGCCAGACGCTGTACGATTATTATCATGATCGGTTTGGATTTGGGCAAGCTACCGGCATTGAGTTGAACGAGGCGGCCGGTTATGTTTATCCGCCGGACAGTGCCGAGGGTAATGAAGTCCGTTATTCGGCAATGACATACGGTCAGAGTATGAACTTAACAATGGTACAGGTGGCGGCTGGGTTTTCGTCAATTGTTAATGGCGGACAATACTATAGGCCGGCGATTGTTAGCGGTTCAGTTGATAAAAACGGTAAAATACATCCGTCCGAGAATAAAGCGTTGCGCCAGACGGTCAGCGCCGGAACGTCGTCGCAAATGCGCAGTATGCTAGCGACGGCGCGCGGTTCATCGTTTTTATCGAAGAACGATAAACCGGGATATGAAATTGGCGGCAAGACCGGAACATCGGAAGCGGTTGTTGGCGGACACTATTCGCAAAGCGAGACAATTGCGACCTATATCGGCTATGGTGGCGCAAATAGGGCGGAATATGTCATAATGGTACGCGTGGCGGCGCCGGGTAGAGGAATTAACCTGCAGGGAAATTACCACGCCGGCCCGATTTTCACGGACATATCCAACTGGATGATTGATTATATGAAATTAGCACCGAAGGGATAACCATGGCAACTGCTTTACAAACAATGACTAACGAATTAACGCACGTATTTTTACTGAGCGTCGGGGCGTTTTTATTGGCGATGTTTCTGACGCCGATTTATACGTTTTTTGCTTACCGATACCGGTTTTGGAAGCGGCAGCGCTCAGAGAGTACCGACGGTAAAAAATTGAAGATTTTTGCCAAATTCCAAGCGGCTAAATTGCAGCGTAATATTCCGACAATGGCTGGCGTGATCGGCGTGATCGCGATTTTTATAGTGACGTTTTTCTGTAATTTAGATCGGGCGCAAACGTGGCTGCCATTAGCAGCGCTGCTGGGTGGCGGCGCGGTTGGCTTGATCGATGATATTATCAATATTCGCGGTACAGGCGGCGGTGCGGCAGGCTTACGCAGTCCAGTGAAGTTTGCGCTAATTACGCTTATCGGCATAGTTCTGGGCTGGTTCTTCTTCGCCAAATTAGGCGTGATGAGTTTTCACGTGCCGTTTATGGGAGATGTGAATATTGGCTGGCTGATTATCCCGTTGTTTGCATTTGCGGTGGTGGCGACTGGTAATGCGGTTAATATTTCCGATGGTATGGACGGGTTGGCTGGCGGTCTCTTGAGCGCTAGTTTCGGCGCGTTTGGGGTGATTGCCTTGTTGCAGCAGCAGGTATTGCTGGCGGGGTTTTGCTTTACGGTGGTCGGTGTGCTGCTGAGTTATTTGTGGTTTAATATTTATCCGGCGCGGTTTTTCATGGGCGATGTTGGCAGCTTCGCGTACGGCGCTAGCTTGGGCGTGGTGGCGATGCTGACAGATTCGCTGTTGCTGCTGCCGGTAATTGGATTGCTGTTTGTGATTGAGGCGGGCTCCAGTTTGATACAGATTTTTAGTAAAAAATTCTTTAAGCGCAAGATTTTCTTATCGGCGCCAATTCATCATCATTTGGAGGCTATCGGCTGGCCGGAAACCAAGGTGACGATGCGGTTTTGGGTGATTGGCTGTGTGATGGCGTTTATCGGCGTGATGCTGGCTTTGGCAGGGGGTCATATTGCGTAGTTCAGCCGCCTTTAAGCGCAACGCTAGTAAAGTTGTGTCAATCCGCCGCCATCGACCGATGTATCAGATTGCTTTGTATATGGGGCTGCTGTTAATGCTGGGATTGGTGGTTATGTACGCGCTGGGGCCGCAGCGGGCAAATGTACTAAATTATGCATACGGTACGCATTATGATAGTAACTTCTTTTTTAACAAGCAATTGGTTAGCGTTGTTATTGCCGTCGCAGCGTTTGCGGTTTGCGCGCTGTTACCGCTAGCATGGGTTAATAAGTACGCGAAACAGATTTTTTTAACAGGGCTGGTTTTATGCGTGCTGCTGGTAATTATGGGCGCAGTTCTCCATCTGCCGATTGCCAAAGACACGAATGGGGCTTACCGCTGGTTTTATTTGGGGCAATTAGGCAGTCTTCAGCCGTCGGAGCTGCTAAAATACGGCGTGCTGGTGTTTCTGGCGGGGTTTTTAAGCAAACGTGTCAAACAGGAGAAAATTAACGACATACAGGAAACGCTTGTGCCGGTAGCGGTATTGGCAGGGATTTCGTTAATTGTCGTGGTGTTCTTGCAAAAGGATTTGGGGACTGGCATGTCGCTGGTGGCGATTATCATGGCAATGCTGGTGGTGTCTGGGATGAATGGAAAGATTATCGCCAAGGTGCTGGGTGTGGTATTAATCCTTGGCGTGTTGATGATTGCTATGTCGCCGCACCGGATTGAGCGCGTAGTAACGTTCTTACAGGGCGACAGCCGCCGCGCAGCTAGCCAGGATGACGGCGATTATCATATTCAGCAGGCGCGGATTGCGATTGGTTCTGGCGGGCTGCTGGGCCTGGGGATTGGCAAGAGCGTGCAGGCAACTGGTTATCTGCCCGAGGCGATTAACGACTCGATTTTCGCGGTGATGGGCGAGACGTTTGGCTTTCTCGGCTTGATGGCGATTTTAGCGCTTTTTACGGCGCTGCTATTGTCAATTTTGCGCGTGTCTGCCAGATTGCCGGACATGCGGCTGCGGCTGGCTGCGGCTGGCGTATTCGGCTGGGTAGCGTCGCATGTTATTATGAATATCGCTGCGATGACCGGCGTGGCGCCGCTAACGGGAATTCCGCTGCCGCTGTTGAGCTACGGCGGTACTAGCATGATGTTTATCGCCGCGGCGCTTGGACTAGTTTTTCAGATTTCCAGATACACATCACATAAACCATTAGAGGAGGGAAGCGATGGCAAGAATCTTAGCGGTCGGCGGCGGTTCGGGCGGACACGTTACGCCAGTGGTAGCCGTATTTAGGGAGTTGAAAAAATCAGGCGATCACGAGCTGCGGTTTTGGTGCGATCGAAAATTTGGCGCCCGCGCCCGCGGAATTTTTAGCAAATTTGACGAGACTATTCCGGTTGAGCTGATTGCTGCTGGAAAATTGCGGCGCTATCATGGTAAAAGCATTAGTTTTCATCTTCATCCGTCAATTTTATTGCCAAACATCCGCGATGCTTTTAAGGTGGCTATCGGGTTTTGCCAAAGCTTTATTAAGTTGTTGATTTGGCGGCCGGATGTGATTTTTATTAAGGGCGGTTATGTTTGCTTGCCGGCTGGCTACGCGGCGCGGCTGCTAAAAATTCCGCTGGTGCTGCACGATTCTGATGTTCACCCGGGATTAACTAATCGGCTGCTAAGCCCGTTCGCTAAGGCGATTGGCACGGGCGCGCCGCTTAAATATTATAATTATCCGCCGGAAAAAGCTAAGTATGTCGGTATTCCGGTTGCGGCGGAGTTCAAACCGTATACAGACGAGGAGCGGCGCCAGTTAAAGTCTAAGCTGCAATTTGATCCGAATCGGCCGCTCGTGGTGATTACCGGCGGCGGTTTGGGTGCAGCCAGGATAAATGAGGCGGTGGTTGCGGTTCGGGAGGATTTGCTGGCTGAATCATCGGTGTTTTTAATTTCTGGCAATTTGCAATATGAGCAATTGAAGGAAGCGGTCAGCGAATGCGACGGTTGGCGTCTGCAGGCTTTCGTCCATGACGGTATGGCGGAAGTTTTGGCGGCGGCTGATTTGGTAGTGACTAGGGCAGGCGCGACGACGCTGTTGGAGCTGGCGGCGCTGCACAAACCGACTATCATTATTCCAAACGGCCGGCTGACGGCTGGACACCAGTTAAAGAATGCTAAGGTGTATCAAGAGGCGCTGGCGGCGGTGATTGTGACAGAGGACGAGCTGGATGACGACAGCCAGATTTTGGCAAAGAAAATTATCGGCTTGCTGCGGTCTCAGAAAATTCTGCAAGGTTTGGGCAATAATTTTGGCAAATTTGCCAAGCCGAACGCTGCTCGCGATATGTCAAATATGATATTAACTACAATTCGCCGGCAGGGCAGGCGTAAATGAAATTTGGCTTTCTGAAAAAGAAAGAACCTAAGTTGACGCGCCGCGAGATTGCTGCGAGGCGCCAGGCTGAAATTTATGATGATATACCGGCGCAATCATACCGGCGCAACCGAACGCTGAACAGCCGCCAGACAGCTTCGCCGATGGAAACATCCGAGCGGTTGGAGGCGCACCGGCTGATTAAAAAGCGGCGCAAAGCCAGCCGGCGTTTTTTCGGCGCGGTATGCGGGCTTGGAATTGTGTTATATCTGCTGTCTCAGCTGACGATTAATGTTTCAATTCAAAACCCCGACCCGAAGAGTTCTGGTAATGCCGCCAAATATATTAAAATCCTTAACGACTATTATGCGTCGCGTCCAGCTGAAAGATTTCGATTTTTTTTGGATCATAATAGTTTGATAAACTTCTTTTTACAGCAAGCTCCGGAGGTAAAAACGATTCGAATCGAGGGCGAATCTTTGGCCTCATCATCAGTAAAATTGCAATTTCGCCAGCCAGTTGCTCAGTGGTCGTCCGGTAGTAAAGTGTATTTTGTCGATGAAAGCGGCGTGACGTTTGAGCAGAATTATTTTGACGCGCCGACGGTAGCTGTCAAAGATGAAAGCGGTATCCCTGCCAAAAGCGGCCAAGAGGTCATTAACCGGCAATTTTTAAGTTTTTTAGGCCAGGCGGTGTCTTTGTTTACCCAAAATAACCTAAAAGTATCAGAGGCAACACTGCCAGCTGGCACGGTGCGCCAGGTTTGGTTTAAGGTTGATGGCAGGGATTATTATATACGAATGACGGTGGATAGGGCAGCTGAGCCGCAAGTCAAGCAGGCGATTATTACCATAAAACATCTGGATGGACAGGGGATAACGCCAGTATATATTGACGTCAGAGTAGATCAGCGGTCGTTTTATAGATAGCTAAATAGGCGATCGGGCAGGCTAATTAACAGGGGCGGGTATTGCTCTATTTAAGATATTAGTTCTCTTTTTGTTCTTTTTTGGGAAGCTGGGCAAAACACGAAAAACTATATATTATTATATCTAAATGCTAAAAAGTCAAATATTAGCTGGGCGGCGAATTAGGGGAGCGGGGGAATAAAATTAAGAAAAAGTCAAATGTGTGGATTGCTGGCTAGATTTGGCGGCGTGTGGAAAACTTGGCTTAAGTTTGTACGCGATATGATGTTACGTACGCAGTTTGGTTGTAAAAACGCCAACAAAGCATGTGCCGGCTGCTGGTTTGGTTTAACGGCTGCGGGTATGGCGTGGAATGAATAGCTTGTCTTAATGTAAATGGAATACGTATAAAAAGTTTAGAATAATCTTAAGTTTTAGTCTGGCAGTGCTAAGGTTGCCCTGCCAGGTGTTGGCGGTGAAAAACGATAAATGGGAGAAAGCTGGTTTATTTTGGATATATTTCTCATTCATCCGGTTGAACGTATTTATTAGTTCGTAAAAGGTACATTGTGCGACATTAAAACTATCTACGAAACATGATTACTCCATCGTCTTTTTTCAAGATAAATTTATGTAGTTTGTAAACTTTTGGAGATATCGGCGGCAATTAATTATGTTACCGCCCTGTTTGGGATTTGCTGGTGTATTTATGTTCTAAGTCTATATTTGCCATGTTCCATGTTTTTATTGCTATTGGCTATTAATGGCTTTTAGCGCGCTAATTTGTGTTATTGATTATGGTTTGAGCTTTGATCGCTAAAGATGGTATTTTATGAATCTATGAAATATTAGCAATTGTTAGATAATTATTCTGGCATGACTTTAAGAAACCTGCGGATAATTAGTTCGCTTTTTGTTCTATGGTTTTTCGGGCGTTGATTCTTGAAAATACCCTGCTCCAGTAGCGCCTGTAAAATTGTCAGTGAGCTGCCTATCGACAATTTCAACTATATTGTTGGGCGCTGCTAAACCAGTGATTCGTCTGCTAGCTAGGGATGGATCACTGGAAACCAAGTTACGTTTAATGTATTTTGTGATATATTTATAGGTGAGTTCCTGGTGGATTACTAATAGGACTTGTGCCTGTAGCAGATTCTAGATTGCTGCCTGCCCGGGTAACGCCCCGCAAGTCGTCGTCCATCAGGGGCGTACCAAGCAATAACAGGATAAGTGAGCTCCCTGCTACGTTGAATTGACAGGAGATATCAGTGGTCAGAAAAAATCTTAAACAAACAGATCAGGAAAATAAGAGTAAGCCCGCTGTTAAAAAGCATAAGCGTGGCTGGCTTATCTTTGGCGGAGTTGTCGTTACCCTTACTGTTATAGGACATATCAGCAACGTAATGGAACAATCTCGCCTCGAGAAGGACAATGTTCCTATTATTATTTCCAATGTGGATGAAAACATTAAGCTTGATTACCACACCGACAAGCGCGAAATTTCTGCTAAAATATCAGGAGTCAGCTTGCTTGCCGAAGTAAAGGTAGCTAACGGTAAAACTAGCATACACGGGCATAAAAATTCAGCTGGCGACATTAAGTATGAGATCAAAGACATAAAAGAGGGCGACAGCGATATTTCTATATCCGTCGTCGATGGTAAACGCCACGGTGATAAAACTATCAGGTTTCACCGCCAAACGAAAGCTGATTATGACAAACAAGAACTAGAGAAAGCTCTCAAGCGCGCCGAGGAATCGGTTAAAAAAGCTGAGCAGAAATCGAACGATGAGAATATCTCCCGCGCCAAGTCGGATGTCAATAAATTACCAGAGGATAAACGCGGACAATTCTCTGAGCGTATTACCAAATTAGAAAAAGCCAAGCAGGAAGAGAAAGAACGCGCTGAAAAAGCTAAAAAAGAAGCGGAAGAAAAGAAAAAGCAGGAGGAGGCAGCGGCTGCCGCAGCTAAAGCTCGGCAGCAACAGCAGCAAGCGCGACCGCAGCCTGCACCTCGCCAAGTTGCCCCTACTCCTGCCGCTCCGCAACCAGCTCCAACAACTCCTCCGCGTCCACGTCCACGCCCAGCAACACCTGCACCCGCTCCCCCGGCAGAATTACATTTTAGTAGCTGCAAAGAAGCGCGTGCTGCCGGCTATAGTCATATGCGCCGCGGCGAACCGGGGTATTCGCCGCACCTTGACAGAGATAATGACGGGATCGCTTGCGATAAACATAGATAATGTGCATTTTAGTACCAAAAATAACTAAGCCAGCTTTTAATCTGGCTTAGTTATTTGTATAGTTTTTATATTTTAACTTTAACTTTGACCAACAGAATAAACCTTGAATGTTGCGGTTTTTAGATTATCTACTTTACCAGCCTCTACATATTTAAATGCTTCGTACGATCCAGACCCATTGCTTTTGAGGTCGTTAGCGTAAATCGTATCTTCTGCAAGCCGTGTGCCGCTAGCGTCTACAGCCTCTACCTTAACAGTATATGATTTTGTCTCGGTATTCTTATTTGTGACTTTAACACTCAATGAAGTTTTATTAATGCCATACTCATCAGCCGTCGCTGAGAATTTACCAATCTCGATGTTAACATCGTTTTTAAGTAGCTCGTCAGTCTTTTTGCCGCTTGATGTATCTACTGAATCTTGGATAGCCTTACCGGCATCGTTTATTGCTTTGCCGTACATTGCTTGACTGGCTAGTACGATGCCAACGCAGACTACACCTATAATCAAAACGGCGATTGACATTCCGCGGCCCGCGCCGTCGCGTTTTTTAGCGCCAACAATGCCAATTGTGCCAAAAATTATAGCGAGCACGCCAAGTATTGCGGCGAAGTTGTTAATAATCGGGACTGCTGATAGCACCAGCCCGATAATACCTATAACTAATCCTGCTGTGATTAGCCCAGATTTCTTTTGTTCGTTCCTACCCATATTCCCTCCAGAGTTTTTATTAATAAATATAGATTGTCCGCCGAGCTGTCATAAAAAAGGACAGCCATTGCTGGCTGTCTAGACCTGACAAGGGAACGCATGCGTCCACTTTATCGCACAATGGCTGCCCATTTGCAAAGTGAACCAGACCATACGGTCCCAGTCAGGTATAGACGTAATCTAGTATATCAAAATAAAGGATAAGGATTTGAATAGTTTTAATTGCAGATATTCCAGCGCCGCAGCGCAGAGAGTTATAGTTCCCTAACAATTTAGATATTGGTATAATTTCCGTAGCTCAAAAATTACTCCAGCTGAAGTTATAGTTCCCTAACAATTTAGATATTGGTATAATAAGAGGAAATTGAATCTAAAACAATAGGAGGTTATAGTTCCCTAACAATTTAGATATTGGTATAATTGGTGAAGAAGAACGGGAAGTGTAGAGTAGGTTATAGTTCCCTAACAATTTAGATATTGGTATAATCTCAAAACTCGCCTTAAAGACATGGTTAATGTTATAGTTCCCTAACAATTTAGATATTGGTATAATTGAAAGCCGCCGCGCTGGAGATGATATCGGGTTATAGTTCCCTAACAATTTAGATATTGGTATAATGGAGATTATAAATGGCTGAACCTAAAACACGTTATAGTTCCCTAACAATTTAGATATTGGTATAATTCGTTCTAAGAAATAATTACAATACAAAGTGTTATAGTTCCCTAACAATTTAGATATTGGTATAATACTCTCAGGGACGGATTGTGCTGAGCACGAGTTATAGTTCCCTAACAATTTAGATATTGGTATAATTATTTTTGACGAGTTCCCAAATATCGTCGTGTTATAGTTCCCTAACAATTTAGATATTGGTATAATGTGCGTGGCCTCGTTATTTGGAACGACGGAGTTATAGTTCCCTAACAATTTAGATATTGGTATAATATTATACGCTTTATTTCGTCAAGTGTTTTAGTTATAGTTCCCTAACAATTTAGATATTGGTATAATAAATTTGCGTGCCGAAGTACGGGAAAAAGTGTTATAGTTCCCTAACAATTTAGATATTGGTATAATGCTTCCTCAAATCCCCCTCTGTTACGAGGGGGATTTTTGGTTAGAAAAATGCTAATTGACCAGCTGGTACGTTCTTTTCCTGGACGGTTTTCTCGCCAACGATAACGTGCATGTGTGTAAATTGATGTTCGGTCAAATATAATAATCGTACTGATCCGCTATTTGGTGCGTGGCGTTTGACGCGCATCATGTGCTTTTCAGCAACGTCGCGGTTTGGGCACAGTCTCGTGTATACGCTATATTGCAGCATATCAAAACCGTCATCCAGCAAGAACTTGCGAAATTGCGCAGCGGCTTTGCGCTCAGCTTTAGTGTTGGTCGGTAAATCGAAAAATACCGCGACCCTCATGATTTTATATGACATCCCTTCCCTGTTAG
>ERZ773076.1185-NODE-1185-length-11552-cov-2.336175_pt1 | contig 11552 bp, 10 predicted proteins | sample MGYA00580613_ERZ773076 | MGnify/ENA primary metagenome ERZ773076 (study PRJEB29015, sample SAMEA2738005) | human oral metagenome | biome: human oral; feature: human-associated habitat; material: dental | place: China | collected 2057 ...
AGCCTTGCGATTCTCCAGTGCGGTCATCCATTGCTGACCGTTCACGATGCTCGGCATGGAACTCGCATAGGCTCCATAGCCAGTGACGATCGGCCATTGCGCGTTCTTCTTGTCGATGGATTCGTCCTTGCCGGAATCGTCGGTGGACTCATCATCGTCATCTGACTCCGGGGCCTTGACGGGATCGGGGACGGCTTTTTTCTTCAAATCATGTTTGCCGGCGATGTTGTCCATGATTCCGGAAATCGTGATCGAAGGATTGACATCCGCCGCCGAACCGGTATACGCCAAATCCGTCAGCTCGGCGATGACCGAGTCCGCCACGAAGTCGTTGCAGGCGATGATGCCGTCGATACGCGTATGGCGAGATTTGTCCTTATCCATGCCGAGGCGTTCGGCCAGCGCCTGCTTGACCTGATCGCTTTTGGTGGCTTCGAACGCCACTTCCCGCCAGTCGTCATCGGTGCTGGAAGCAGTCAGTTTGCCGGATGGACTTATGGCTTTGCCGTCTTTGAAGTACGGGCTCAGCACCTTCCAGATGCCTTTGAACACCGATTGCGCGAAAGTCGCATCGGCATTCTGACCGTTCTCATCGGTCGTATCGTAGGGAAGCAACACCTCGATATGCTTTGGATTATCCGAACTCGTCTTATCCAAAGCCAGCTTGTTCACCAGCTTCTGAGCCTGCAGCATACCGATTTGTTCGGCGTCGGACATCTTCACGAAGGCATCCGGAACGTACCCCTGTAGGCTGTTGGAGATCAGTACCACCTTCATTCCCTCATCCTGGGCGAGTCGCAGTGCCGCGACCATTCGTTCCGCGGATTGCGCGTAATCCTGCTCGTCCTCATCAGAGGAATCCTCGTTCCAGGTGATGGCGCGGCTCACATAATCGCCGTATTGCCTGTCTGATTCGGTGGTATTCGCCACCGGGGCCACAACTAGCGTGGTCTTCGTTTTCTTGGCGGAGCCCGTCACATGATTCACCACGTAATCCTGTACGTTCTGGCTTTGCTTATCTAGGCTCGAAGCGGTTTTGACGGTGATGTTCCCGCCGCTTACGCCTTTGGATTTCAAGGAGGATACAATCTCCGGCACCAGTTTTTCCCATTTGCTCAAGGGAGTTTGCTGCGAGATGGTGATGCCGTCCGAGGGGGCGAAGATCACGACATTGCCATCCTCCGTCGTGCTGGATGCGCTGGTGGAGGATGACGTTGTCGACGAGACGTCGTCGCCCGATGTCGAACAGGCGGTCATGGTCAGGAGCAGCCCCGCCGATGCCGTCAATGCGAGCAGTCGTTTCGCCATAGCCGTGCAGTGCAATGTCATGCCGTCGTTCCTTCGCTGGTGTCTCTGATATTCCTATGCTGACCATGATTGTAATATCCGGTCATCGAAAAGGCCCGAACATATGCGTGAATGCGCACATATTCAGGCCGTAAACATATGAAACGGGGAAGGAGGGGGCTCCTATGCCGTCAGAGCCGCGGCAAGTGCCTCGTCAAGGGCGTCCATGAAGCCTTCGGTGTCAAGCCAAGGCTGATCCGGGCCGATCAGCATGGCCAGATCCTTGGTCATCTTGCCACCTTCCACGGTGTCGACGATGACTTTCTCCAGCGTTTCGGCGAAATGCTTGACTTCTGGCGTATTGTCGAGCTCCGCACGGTGCTTGAGGCCACCGGTCCACGCGAAGATGGATGCGATCGGATTGGTGGAGGTCTTTTCACCCTTCTGCCAACGGCGATAGTGACGGGTCACGGTGCCGTGTGCGGCCTCGGCTTCGACGGTCTGGCCATCGGGGGTCATGAGCACGGAGGTCATCAGACCGAGTGAACCGAAGCCCTGTGCCACGGAATCGGATTGCACGTCGCCGTCATAGTTCTTGCAGGCCCAGATATAGCCACCGTGCCACTTGAGGGAGCTGGCCACCATATCGTCGATCAGACGATGCTCATAAGTCAGACCGGCCGCTTCGTACTTACCCTTGTACTCCGTTTCGAAGACCTCGGCGAAGATGTCCTTGAACTGACCATCGTATGCCTTGAGAATCGTGTTCTTGGTGGATAGGTACACCGGATAGCCGCGCATCAGGCCATAGTTGAAGCAGGCGCGTGCGAAACCGCGGATCGAATCGTTGACGTTGTACTGCACCTGGGCCACGCCGCCGTCGGCACCATAGTTGTAGACCACATGCTCAATCGGCTCGGAACCGTCTTCCGGGGTGAAGGTGACGGTGAGCGTACCGGCCCCTGGCACCTTGAAATCGGTGGCCTTGTACTGGTCGCCAAAGGCATGGCGGGCCACGACGATCGGCTTGGCCCAGCCTGGAACCAGACGCGGCACGTTGCTCATGACGATCGGCTCGCGGAAGATGGTGCCACCAAGGATATTACGGATGGTGCCGTTGGGGGACTTCCACATCTTCTTGAGGCCAAACTCCTTGACGCGGGCCTCGTCCGGTGTGATGGTGGCGCATTTGACGCCGACATGCTCGCGCTGGATCGCCTTGGCCGCGTCGATGGTCACCTGATCGTCGGTGGCATCACGGTTCTCGATACCCAGATCGTAATAGTCGAGATCCACATCGAGATACGGCAGAATCAGACGATTCTTGATGTCCTTCCAGATGACGCGGGTCATCTCGTCGCCGTCGAGTTCGACGACCTTGCCTTCGACCTTGATTTTGGCCATGTGTTGCCCTCCTGTCGGGATTGAAGGTTATGTGTTCCGTCATAGCGGAAGTGTGTTAATTCCGTGTGGCGATGTCCAAATTCGACAGGTGGACACGGTGCGCCCACTGTCATTGCTGAGCATTAGCCTTGAAGTCATGTCTCAGGAAATTGAAATCGGTTTGGGCAAGAAGGGCCGTCTGGCCTATTCGTTGGACGATGTCGCTATCGTTCCCTCCCGTCGTACTCGCGATCCGCAGGATGTATCGACCTCATGGCAGGTCGATGCCTATGAATTCGATGTTCCGGTCATCGGTGCGCCGATGGATTCGGTGACCAGCCCGGCCACCGCCATCGCCATGGGCAAGATGGGCGCGCTGGGTGTGCTGGATTTGGAAGGCCTGTGGACCCGATATGACGATCCGCAGCCGTTGCTTGACGAAATCGCACAGTTGCCTGCAGATCAGGCCACCGGACGCATCCAGCAGATCTACGCCGAGCCGATCAAGCCGGAGCTCATCGTGCAACGTCTGCATGAAATCCGTGACGCCGGAGTCACCGTAGCCGGAGCCTTGTCTCCGCAGCGCACCCAAGACTATTATTCGACTGTGCTCGATGCCGGTGTCGACCTGTTCGTCATTCGCGGCACCGTGGTGTCCGCTGAACATGTGTCGAAGAACCATGAGCCGTTGAATCTCAAGAAGTTCATCTACGATCTGGATGTGCCGGTCATTGTCGGCGGTGCGGCCAACTACACCGCAGCGCTGCATCTGATGCGTACCGGTGCGGCCGGTGTGCTGGTCGGGTTCGGAGGCGGTGCGGTCTCCGCCAATCGCAACACCATCGGAGTTCATGCCCCGATGGCCACCGCCATCGCCGACGTGGCCGAAGCCCGTCGTGACTATATGGATGAATCCGGCGGCCGCTATGTGCAGGTGATTGCCGATGGCAGCATGGGGGACTCCGGCAGTTTCGTCAAGGCGTTTGCACTTGGTGCCGATGCCGTGATGCTCGGTTCGCCGTTGGCTCGAGCCGAGGAGGCTCCGGGCCAGGGTATGCATTGGGGTACCGAAGTCCGTCATCAGACGCTGCCACGGGGCTTCCGTACGAACGTCGGTACGGTAGGGTCTTTGGAGAGCGTCCTGTTCGGCCCAAGTCATCAGGCCGATGGCACCACCAACTTCATCGGCGCCCTGCGACGTGCCATGGCTACTACGGGTTATGTCGATCTCAAGAGCTTCCAGCGTTGCTCGGTGACGGTCGCCCCACGTAGCACCCGCTGATATCCACCCCTGATAGAGGTTATCCACATATTCACAAATCCCTTCCGCCGATTTGACGGAAGGGATTTTTAACGCTGTAATAGGGGTACCCCCATATTCAATGGTGAATATGAACGTACAAGAAAGGGGAGCCCCATGAAGGATCCCGAAGAAGACGTCCCCCCTCCCGATGATGATCTGCAGGAGCAGGAGGAGGACGATGAAATTTCGGAGGATATTCCGTCCTCCGGGTTGGATGCCGTACTGAATCCGAATGGCGATACCAATATGATGTGGCAAGAGTATCTCACCAAGCAGAAAACGCCATTGCCCGTCTTCGACGGATTCATCGCCGCCGAACTCTCCGCCGAACCCATTCCATTTCACTTCGTGCGCACTGATGCCATGGAATGGGATCCTCAGCAGGCTCATGCCATGGCAATGAACTCGGCACGTATCGCCTGTGATTCCGCCGATATCTTCCGTGGCAGGACGAAACCGGCGCGCATTGAACGCAGGATGACTCCGACATGCCTGAAACGTTTGGAAAACGCTTCCCAACTGTTGGTCGAACACATGCGCAGAGATGCGAGATTGCACGCCAGAATCGGAATCTTGCCGGTCATCATGGGATCCATCAACGGATGGTTGGTCAATCCTCAAAAATTCGACTGCGTGGTCATGTTGCGCATCGGTGCCGAACGAATGTGTTGCAACATGGTGTTCGAACGAATGGGAACAGCTTGGAAATGCGCATATTCTGATATCGGCTGACGTTTCCCGCCATCGCTGGAAGAAAAACAGGCAAAACCCTTGAAAACGGCGAAAAATAGCCATTTTCAAGGGTTTTCAGCGTGCCTTGAGAAAGTGGCAACTACTATAGGGACTCATGTTGCGTGAATTTATACCGGAACCTGCGTACAGCACCACTGATGAGGACACCGTGTATTCGTTGCTCTCCAAACGGGCGGAGCGGAATCCCGACGATCTGATCGCCCAGTGGCAGGATGATGAGACCCGGCACTGGCATGATGTGACCGCCGGACAGATGCTCGATCGAGTGAACGGCGTGGCCAAAGGTCTGCTCGGACTCGGAGTCAAGGCCGGTAGCATGGTGGTCATCTATTCACCGACCTGCTACGAATGGGGCGTCGTCGACTTCGCATGCGCCGCGATCGGCGCGGTGAGCGTACCCGTGTACGAAACGGATTCAGCCAGGCAGGCAGCCTCCATTATCGAAGAGGTGAACCCGGTTATCGCCTTTGCCGGTGATTTCGCGCATACACAGACACTGGAACAGATTCGCGACAGCCACGATGGCTTGAAGTACGTGTTCAATTTCGAGGCGGATGGCCTCGATGCCGTCGCCGATTTCGGTCAGGCGGTCGACGGCAATACGCTTGACAGGGCCATCGCGCGGGTCAAGGCCGATGACATGCTGACCATCGTCTATACATCGGGTTCCACGGGTAAGCCAAAAGGCGCGATGCTATCGCATCGCAATTTCACTCATATCGTGCTCAACGGCTACATCATTCTCGACGAGATGCTCTACCAGCCGAATCGACTGATGCTGTTCCTGCCGTTGGCGCACTGTTTCGCCAGGTACATTCAGTACGTGGCCATCGGCGGCCAAGGCGTGGTCGGTTACCTGCCCGGGGCCAAGCATTTGCTGGCCGATTTGCGCAGTTTCAAGCCCACCTATCTGCTCGGCGTGCCGCGCGTATTCGAAAAGGTGTACAACGCGGCCTCGCAGAAGGCCGGTGCCGGCATCCGCGGCCGTCTGTTCGCCAAGGCCTTCGAACATTTCGTGCGCTGGTCCAAGGATGAGCAGGAGACCGGTCGTCATTCGCTCACCTCGCGTGCCGAGCATTCGTTCTTCATGTCCACCGTAGGCAAGTCCATTCGTTCGGCGCTTGGCCCGAACATGCGCTATCTGGCGTGCGGCGGCGCACCGTTGAACGTCGATCTGGCCCATTTCTTCAATGGCATGGATGACATTACGTTCATTCAGGGGTATGGCATGACCGAGACCGCGGCCCCGATGATCGTCAACTGGCAGGATGCCAATCGCGTAGGATCAGTAGGCAAGCCCGGTCCCGGCATGGGAGTGCGCGTCGACGATGACGGCGAGCTACTCGTCGAGGGGCCGAACGTGTTCCTCGGCTATTACAAGAAGCCCGAGCTTACCGCTGAGGTCAAGCTGCCCGATGGATGGCTGCGTACCGGAGATCTCGGCACCATCGACGATGACGGCTTCGTGTACATTACGGGTCGTAAGAAGGACATCATCATCACCGCCGGCGGCAAGAACGTGAGCCCCGCCCCGATGGAGGACATCATCAATACCTGCCCGATCGTTTCGCACAGCGTGGTCGTGGGGGACGGCAAGCCGTTCATCGGCGCATTGATCGAACTCGACCCGGATATGGTGCGCTCCTGGCTCTCCCAGCAGGGCCTTGATGCCGATATGCCGTTGTCGCAGATTGCGGACAATGATGCGGTGCGCGCCTTTATCCAGCAGTACGTCGAAAAAGCCAATTCCAACGTGTCCCGTGCGGAATCGGTGCGCAAGTTCGAGGTGCTGGACGAGGAATTCAGCCAGGACAACGGCACGTTGACCGCCAGTCTGAAGGTGGTCCGCCCGAAGGTGCTGCAACGGTACGCCGAAACGATCGAAAACGTGCTGTACGCGCCGAAGCCTTCCGGGAAACCATTGCCGAAGACCGTGCAGATTCTCGACCGCACTACGGAAACCGTCAAGCAGGCATCCGAAAGCGTCCGTCAGGCATCGGAATCCGTGAGTCCGAAGGTTCGGCAGGCATTTGATACCATGCAGGAGAAAATCAAGAGACAGACTGAGGAATCGCATGGCGAAGCTGAGACGCCGGACGATTCCGCAGCATCTGAGGCAACGATTACAGACGAGGAGAAATAATCTTGGCAATTCGTGAGATTCGAGTCGTGCCAGACCCGGTGCTACGTACCCCATGCGACCCCATCAAGGAAATCACTCCGGCCGTGCGCCACTTGGTGCAGGATCTGCTGGATACCGTTGACGATCCTGGCCGTGCCGGCCTGTCGGCCAACCAGATCGGAGTGAACCTGCGTGCGTTCTCCTACAACATCGATGGCAAGATCGGCTATGTCCTGAATCCCGTGCTCGAAGAGACCAGCGGCGAACAGTACGGCGATGAGGGTTGCCTGTCGGTACCGGGCCTGTGGTACAAGACCCGCCGTGCCGATTACGCCCGGGTACGAGGCATTGATCTGGACGGAAACCCGGTCGTACTGGAAGGGCATGGCATCATGGGCCGCATGTTGCAGCATGAGACCGATCATCTGGATGGCCATGTCTATCTTGACCGTCTCGAGAAGGAAGAACGCCGCGAAGCGATGCGATACATGCGCAATCACCGTCAGTAGGTTTCCGTTCCGGCAAAGAGCTTGGAATTACACCTGTTGACAGGGTTTGGCAGGGTCCCGTCCGAAAAAGACGGGACCCTGTGGTATCTTCATACTTCGTATGCCACCCGGTGAGAAGTGCAGTCGCAAGCGCTTCGGACCAACCATTATCGTCAACCGGCATGCAGCAAATTCGCGTCATGTTCGCGACGACCTGTGTCGGTCGGCCTCGCCTCCAAGGCGAGGTTGCACGCAGGGACGCATGACCAGGCAAGAACCGACAAGAAAGAGGTAGCGATACCATGGCTCAAATCACTATGAGCGATATGCTGAAGGCAGGTCTGCACTTCGGCCACCAGACCCGTCGTTGGAACCCGAAGATGAAGCAGTTCATCCTCACCCAGCGCAACGGCATTCACATCATCAACCTGTTCAAGTCGCTCGATATGATCGACGCCGCCTATGACTTCATCAAGGCCACCGTCGCTCATAACGGCACCGTGCTGTTCGTCGGCACCAAGAAGCAGGCTCAGGAAGCAGTGTCCTCCCAGGCCACCCGCGTGAACATGCCGTATGTCTCCGAGCGCTGGCTCGGCGGCATGCTGACCAACTTCCAGACCGTGTCCAAGCGCGTCTCCCGTCTCAAGGAACTCGAAGAGATGGACTTCACCGACGTGCATGGCTCCGGCCTGACCAAGAAGGAACTGCTGCTTCTCGAGCGCGAGAAGGACAAGCTGGCCAAGCAGCTGGGCGGTATCCGTAACATGAACCGTACCCCGTCCGCCATGTTCGTCGTTGACGTCAACAAGGAAGCGCTGGCCGTCGAGGAAGCTCACAAGCTGGGCATCCCGGTCGTCGCCATCGTCGACACCAACGCCGATCCGGAGTCCGTCGAATACCCGATCGCCGCCAATGACGACGCCATCCGCGGCATCGAGCTGCTGACCAGCCTCATGGCCGATGCAGTGGCCGAAGGTCTGCTGGAGCGTTCCGGCAAGGCCGCCAAGGCCGAGGGTGAGACCGAGCAGCCGATGGCCGCTTGGGAGAAGGAGCTCCTGACCGAGGGCGCTCCGGCCTCCGAAGCCCCGGCTGAAGCTGAAGGCGAAGCCAAGGCTGAGTGAACACATCCTCTATGATGGGAGGTGCAATGCCTCCCATCATATGGGACATTATTTTTTCAGAGGAGACAAATCAATGGCAGCAATCACTGCAGCTCTGATCAAGCAGGTGCGCGAGGAAACCGGCGCCGGCATGATGAACGTTAAGAAGGCCCTGACCGAGGCCGAGGGTGACGTGGCTCGCGCCAAGGAGATCATCCGCGCCAAGGGTATCCAGGCCGCAGGCAAGCGCGAAGGCCGTAAGGCCCAGGAAGGCACCATCGCCTCCAAGGTCGTGGAATCCGCCGATGGCCAGACCGGTTATGCCGTCGAGCTTAACTCCGAGACCGACTTCGTGGCCAAGACCCCGAAGTTCGTGGAATTCGCGGACAGCGTTCTCGAAGACGCCGTCAAGGCCGAGGCATCCTCCGTGGATGAGGTCCTGGCTGCCGCCTCCGGCGACGCCACCGTGAAGGAAGCCGTCGAAGAGGCTGCGGCCCTGTTCGGCGAGCACGTCAAGGTCGGCCAGTTCGCCAAGGTTGCCGGTCCGCACGTCGAAATCTATGCCCACAAGAAGTCCGCTGAGATGCCGCCGAGCATCGTGGCCATGATCGCCACCGACGAGGCAGGTGCCGCCGTGGCTCACGAGGCCGCTCTGCAGATTTCCGCTATGGGCGCTCAGTGGCTGACCCGTGAGGACGTTCCGTCCGATGTGGTCGAGTCCGAGCGTCGCGTGGCCACCGAGAAGTCCCTGGCCGAAGGCAAGCCGGAGAAAATCGTTCCGAAGATCGTGGAAGGCCGTCTGAATGCCTTCTACAAGGAGAACGTCCTGCTTAAGCAGTCCTACGTCAAGGATCCGTCCAAGACCGTCGGCGACCTGTTCAAGGAAGTCGGTGGCGCCGCTCTGGCCTTCGCTCGCGTGGAGGTCGGCAAGGGCGAAGCCGAGTGAACTCGCTTACGGTAAAGCCGGGACGCATCGCATGACGATGTATCCCGAAGCGGCCATCATCGTACATGATGGCCGCTTTTTGTTTTATGGGCTGTGTCGTTCAAGTGCGGTGTCGTTGTTTGCCGATAGTCTGGAGAGCGGTAAATTTCGTGAGTTTTCGGGCAAGAAAGGCTTTTCATGACTGGCGAAAACACTGGTGACAATCCGCGTAGGGTGCTACTCAAGCTCTCCGGCGAGGCATTCGGTGGCGGCAAGGTCGGCATCGATACGACCGTGATCCGACGCATCGCAGGTGAAATCGTTCCCGCTGTCCAGCAGGGCGTGCAGGTAGCGATCGTGGTCGGCGGCGGTAACTTCTTCCGTGGGGCGGAACTGCAGCAGGCCGGCATCGACCGCTCCCGCGGCGACTACATGGGCATGCTTGGCACCGTGATGAATTGCTTGGCATTGCAGGATTTCCTGGAACAGGAAGGCCAGGCCACCCGAGTGCAGACCGCCATCACCATGGGACAGGTCGCCGAACCGTACATTCCTCTCAAGGCCATTCGTCACCTCGAAAAGGGCCGTGTCGTAATCTTCGGTGCCGGTGCGGGCATGCCGTATTTCTCCACCGATACCGTGTCCATTCAGCGTTCTCTGGAAATTCATTGCGACGAGGTGCTTATGGGCAAGAACGGTGTGGACGGCGTCTATACCGCCGACCCACGCAAGGACGAGAACGCCAGGCGTTTCGCGACCTTGAGCTATAACCGCGCGCTTGTCGACAACCTGGCCGTCATGGACGCCTCGGCACTTTCCATGGCGCGCGACAACAAGCAGCTCATTCGCGTGTTCGGTCTTGAAGGCGAGGGCAACGTCACCCGCGCTTTGCTCGGTGAGGAAATTGGTACCATGGTTTCCACTGCGGAATCCTCGTTGGCCGAGTAACGACATTCAACGTCGAATATCGATCAATCACAAACAAGGAGTATGAATATGGCAAACATCGTCGATCAGGCCAAGGCCCAGATGGCCAAGTCCGTCGAATCCACCAAGGAGAACTTCTCCGGCATCCGTACCGGTCGCGCCAATCCGGCCCTGCTCAACGGCATCACCGTCGATTACTACGGTGCGCCGACGCCGCTGAAGGCCGTCGCCACCATCGGCGTTCCGGAACCACGCACCCTGTCCGTCACCCCGTTCGATGCCTCGCAGGCCAATGCCGTGGAAAAGGCCCTGCGTGATTCCGATCTTGGTGCTAGCCCGCGCCGTGACGGCAACGTCATTCGACTGACCATGCCGGAACTTACCGAAGAGCGTCGCAAGGAATACGTCAAACTCGCCAAGGGCAAGGCGGAAGACGGCAAGGTCGCCGTGCGCAACATCCGCCGCAAGACCAAGGAGTCCATCGATAAGGCCATCAAGGATGGCGACATGGGCGAAGATGAGGGCGATCGTCTCCTGAAGGAGCTCGACAAGGTCACCAAGCAGACTACCGACGAACTCGACACCCTGCTTGAAGCCAAGCAGAAGGAGATTATGGAGGTCTGATTCACAGACATTCATAATCGACGATCGACGTCAGCGAAGACACTCAAGGAACCATGATGGAGCATCAGGAACAGCGCGAGAAGGAAGCCGAAGAGGCCATCAACGCCATCAATAAGAGAACCGGGCGCAATATGCCGCAGGCCATCGCCACCGCGGCCGTACTGGTCATACTTATTCTGGCCTGCCTGCTGATCAGCATAAACCTGTTCGTCTATCTTGTCGTGCTGTTCATGTTGCTTGCCTTGTGGGAGCTGCGCGTCGATTTTGCCACCGCCGGATTGCATATCCCGGTGGTGATGTTATGGATCTGCTCCACGGCGACCTTGCTGGCCACCTTCTACAGCGATCGGCACATCGTCGCCATGACGATCTGCGTGCTGGTGTCCCTGCTGCTGGTCGCCATGGCGGCAAGCGCCAAAGTGACGTTCGGCAGCAGAATCTCGTTGGCCGTCGCTAACAAGCTGTCCCACACCGATGCCGGTGCAAGACTCGAATCATCATTCAACCATGAGCAAGGCGAAATCAGCCACAGCCGTCTGAGCCATGTGGCGGTCTCCATGTTCACCGTACTGTATATTCCACTGCTCGCCTCCTGTCTGATCATGCCGTTGACGTTCAACGATCATCCGGTGGCGCATGC
>ERZ773076.1192-NODE-1192-length-11477-cov-2.808527_pt1 | contig 11477 bp, 15 predicted proteins | sample MGYA00580613_ERZ773076 | MGnify/ENA primary metagenome ERZ773076 (study PRJEB29015, sample SAMEA2738005) | human oral metagenome | biome: human oral; feature: human-associated habitat; material: dental | place: China | collected 2057 ...
GCTGTCAATTAAAGTCACAAAGGTCATCCCTCTCGCAAACCTGCGTCTTCTTGTTTTCTTCGAAAATGACGTGAGCAAACTATTTGATGTCGCGGATTTCATCGCCGAATGTCCCGAATTCGAGTTGCTGCGTGATCCTGCGATATTCCAAATGGTCAGTGTCGAACCCGGCGGCTATGGCATCGCCTGGAACGATGAATTGGACTGCTCGGAAGGCGAACTTTGGGAAAACAGCATAGATATTTCTTCGAAATAGTAAGAGGCATGGACAGATTTTGTCCATGCTTCTTACTATTTTCTTTGCTTTTCCTTACTTCTTCCCTCGTGCCTTTTTGCAATAATCAGCGATCGCCATGCTCCAGCCGGCAGTTACGGCGCCCGTCTTGATGAAGCTCGCGGTCATTTCGCCGAGCGAGGCGAAATTTTCGCACACACCGCCCGCATCGCACGCGAATTCCACGGAATTTTCCCGGCGGATGCCGAGATCGCCTGCGACGGCGACGGCGTCCATGTTCGCGCCGAGGAAGACGAACTCCCAGCCGTGCTTTTTCTCCTGATGCTCGATGAGCTTCTTGACCTTCTTCGCTGTGTAGCGCACGCTTGCGTTTTCAAGGCCGTCGGTCGTGATGACAAACATCGTGCGCACAGGACGATCCTCTTCTCGCGCATACTTGTGGATGTTGCGGATGTGCTGGATCGAGTCACCGATGGCGTCGAGAAGCGCCGTGCAGCCGCGCGTGAAGTATTCGCGCCCCGTCAGTGGCGCAACCTTCCCGATGGGCACGCGGTCGTGAATGACCTCGACTTCGTCGTCAAAGAGCACGGTGGAAACGAGGATGTCCGTGCTTTCTTCCTGCTGGCGGCGCAGCATGCCGTTGAAGCCGCCGATGGTGTCCGATTCCAAGCCAGACATCGAGCCGCTGCGGTCAAGGATGAATACGAGTTCCGTCCTGCCCTGCGCTGCTTTCTTTTCTTCCGTCATGATGAGCATCTCCTTTTTGCTGCAATGGTTTTCTCTTCTGTGAAATCATTGTAGCAAGAAAAAGAAGCCTCAAGGTCGCGCGGCAGGCGACATCGGCGGTTCATCTCATACATGCACGACCGCAGGGCAAACGTCAGACCCGACATTCATCTCACGGCAGCGTTTCCATGCCCAATTCGTACAAGGCGTTGTTGACCTCGTCGAGGTCGCCGATGCCCTTCTCGACACAGAACTTCACGGCAAGATCGAGCCGGCTCGCCGAGGAGAATGCGTAGCCTGCGCTCGCCAAGAGATCCACGGCATCGTCAAGGGTGAGCTGCAGCACGATGATGAAGGCGTAGAGCGTCTTCGCCTTCGGCCGGTAGTTCTTACGGCGCATCTTGGAAAAAAGCTTGCGGTCGATGCCCGCCTTCTGATAGACTTCGACTTCGTCCCGCCCACGCTCGCGTATCAGGCGCAGAAGCCGCTCAGAGCACGTTTCTTCCGCCTTGTTCAGCCGGCTTTTCAGACTCGACAGGAACAAGCCAAGCCTCGCCCCAACGGCGGGAATCAGACGATCCTTTTTCGGCGGTTTGCCGCAGAGCGCGTACCGCCTGCTCTCCTCTTCGCACGATTCCAATTCACACGGCGTTTCCAGCATATGCGGTGCTTCACTCAGCGGCGCTTCTGGCGTCTCGCCTTCAGGGCGCCAGAAGCGATCAAGATAACGGCACAGCTCCTTGATCATGCCGCGATCGGCTGGCTTCGTGCTGATGCGATTCTCACGATCCATACGAACACTCCTCCCATATACTTCATACTTATTTGATTATATTCTGGCAAAGTCCCACTGTTCCTGCACTATCTTCATGATATGCAGCAAGAAGTTGACAGCACAATTTTTTTGGTATTTTGAATATGAAAAGAAGGTACGGATTCACATACGAAATAATGTACATCCTGTTGAAAGGAAAGGCGAATCATCATGAACATCACAGTCGCAAAGCAGGCAGACATCCGCGCGAACATGAAAAAATACTTTGATCTTGCTTACGATGGAGAAACCATCATTGTACCGCGAAAGGAAAACCGCAATATCGTCATCGTGTCCGAGCAAGAGTACAAACGCATGGAAAAGGCGCAGCGCAACGCCGAATACCTCGCCATGCTTGAGCAAAGCGACCGACAGCTGCGCGAAGGCAGAGTCGTCGTAAAGACGATAGAGGAATTGGAGGCTATGGCCAATTCATGAGTCGCATTACGTTCAAAGAAAAGGGCTTTCAGCAATACATCGCCTGGCAAACCATGGACAAAAAATGCTCAAGCGAATCAATGAACTTCTAAAAAGCATCGACCGAGACGGCGCCATGAACGGCATTGGCAAACCCGAAAAGCTGAAGCATCGAGACGGCGAATCCAGCCGCAGAATCGACGATGCCAATCGTCTTGTCTATGAAATCGACGAAAGCGGCATCATTGTGAAGGCTTGCAAAGGACACTACGAAGAATAAAACGAGGGAAGGCGGCATAGCAAATGTGATGCCGCCTTCCCTTGTTTATCTACTATGAAACCTCTGCAGCCGCAGCCGCTCGGCTCACCTAACTTCCTTCGGCAAACGCCGAACCGTCATGACATATGCAATGGCGAGCGGCACGCATGAGCCGAGCCAGGCCATGGGATTGCCTAGGCAGGCGCCAAGGAAGCCGAGGGCGTCGACGAGCACGATGCCCGCCGTCGCGCGCATGATGAGCTCCATGACGCCGGCGACGGTCGGCACGATGGACTGTCCGAGTCCCTGCAGCGTGTAGCGGAAGATGAAGAGCAGCGACAAGATCCAGTACGTGAGGCCGTTGACAAGGAAATACGTCTGCCCGAGCCGGATCGCTTCCGCTTCGCCTGCGCCGACGAAAAGCTCCATCAGATACGGCCCTGCCGTGATGACGAATGCACCCGCCGCGAGACTGAAGCCGACGGACATCCGACAGCACGCCTGCACGCCCGTGCGGATGCGGCTGAACTTGCCCGCGCCGTAATTCTGCGCCGTATACGCCGCCATGGCCGCGCCGAACGACATCATCGGCATCATGGCGATCGTATCGACCTTCTGCGCCGCCGCATAGGCGGCGACAGCGACGGGACCCAGCCCGTTCAAAGCGACCTGCAGGATCACAGCGCCGAAGGCGATGATCGTCGCCTGAAAGCCCATGGGCAGGCCGATGGCGAGATGCATGCGCAAAAAGCTCCACGATAAGCGCCAATCTTCGCGCCGCACATGAAGCTCAGGCACACGCCTCGCGATGTAGACGAAAAAGATCCCCGTTGCAAGAGCCCACGAAACTACGGTCGCGAATGCCGCGCCCGGAATACCCCAGCCGAATGCGAGCAGAAAAAGCACTTCAAGTGCAATGTTGATGGCGATGCCGACACCGAGGATGATGGTCGGCATCTTGCTGTCGCCTAGGGCGCGCAGGATATTCGCCGCCATCAATGCGGCAGTGGCGAAGACCGCTCCGCCGCAGATAATCGAAAAAAACGCCGTCGCATTGTCCAATAACTCGGACGGCGTGTTCATGAATTCAAGCAGCGGGCGGCAGAAGAAGAATCCGACGATGCTCAAGAGGATAGCGATTGAGAAGGAGAGTACAGCGCATGCCGCCGCGCTCTTTCTGACGCCTGCGGCGTCCTTCGCGCCGTAGCGCTGCCCCGTACAGATGGCCAGCCCCGAGGTCAGACCGATGACGAAGCCGAGCATCAGAAACATCAGGCTGCCCGTGCAGCCGACGGCGGCCAGCGCTTCGATCCCGAGGAAGCGCCCGACGAGCAGCGTGTCGATGAAGGCGTAGAGCTGCTGCATGATATTGCCCGCGATGAGCGGCAGTGTGAAGAAGAGGAGGAGCTTCGCGGGGCTTCCCTCGGTCATATCTTTTGCCATGTCATTTCCCCAAGCAGTACGTGACGGCGGTGCGCAGACATTCCTGCAACACGACGGCATTCGTATGCAGCGCATCCGCCGAAGGCGCGAGCTTCACAACGTGAAAGATCGGATGATGGCTGACCATGTAATCCGTCGGATACGGTACGACCTCGATGCCAAGTTTCTCATAGTTCAGAACGGAACGCTTCATGTGGAAGGCGCTCGTGACGAGGATTGGGCGCACGAGGCCGTTCTCCTTGAGGATCTTCGCCGTATAGGCCGCATTCTGCACCGTATTCTGGCTCGCGCCCTCAACGAGGATGCGGCTCTCGGGGATGCCGAGGGAAACGAGCGTGCGCTTGGCGAGCAGCGCTTCCTTGCCGCTCTCCTGGAACACCTGCCCGCCCGATACGAGGATCGGCAGGTCGAGCTTCTGCGCGAGCCGCACGGCGGTCAGAAGGCGCGTCGACGGGCTTGCCGTCAGCGCACCCTCGCCGTCGACGTCGGGCGCATCGGAGAAAGCGCCGCCGCCGAGCATGATGACGACGTCTCCCTCGGGCTTCGCGGGCGGCGCGTAAGCGTCTTCGAGCGCACCCATGAGCACGTCGGCGACGAGATATGTCGACAGGAGGTAGAACACTGCGGTAATGAGCACAATCGCCTTCGCCGCGAAGCGCTCGCCCCTCTTCCATGCGAGATAAGCAAGGAAGAAAAAGGCGAGAAAAAAAATACCGGGCGGCAGAAAGAAGCTCGCACCGAATTTCAGAAATTGGATCATCGAACAATTTCCCTTTCTTGGAAAAAAGGATTCCGTGAAGAATCCGCGAATAAAAACAAATAAAGAAGCAGTAGAATAAAACGACAAAAAGGAGAGAACAGCATGGCAATTCTGCAAGGGAACATCGAAGTGCGCAAGAACGCCGCAGGCGGCAAGGGAGAAGTCAGCCTTGAGCACCTGCTCGGCAAGGAGCAGATGGGCGACAAATGCTCGACCTTTGCGCGCGTCACGATCAAGCCCGGCTCGTCGCTCGGCTACCATCAGCACAAGGGAAACAGCGAGACATACTTCATCATGCAGGGCAAGGGCGTCTACAACGACAACGGCACGGAGGTCGAAGTTGGCCCCGGAACGACGACCTTCTGTCCCGATGGCGAGTATCATGGCCTGTCGAACGAAAACGGCACGGAAGATCTCGTGTTCATGGCTCTGATCATCAATAGCTGAATATACTTCCAGGGAAGCGTTGATAAATTCAGCCGCCCATCTTCGCATGTCTGCGCGACTTCATTTCATCCGCGCTCTCTAAAAAAAGAACCTGCCAAGGCAGGTTCTTTTTTTCTAGCCCTCGCACTTGCCGCAGAAGTACTCGTATGTGCGCCGAAGCCCCTCGGCGAGCGTAGTGGCAGGCTGCCAGTCGAGGCCGCGGCGGGCGCGGCTGTTCGAGAGCATGGACTTGTAGATGTCTCCCTCGCGCTCCGCGCCGTACTTCGGGACGATCTCGCGCCCGCAGATCTCAGCGAGGAGCGACACGAGCTCGCGAAGGCTCGTCTCCGTCTGCGTCGAAAGGTTGTAGGCGGCATTCACTTCCTCGGTACGAAGCGCCGCTAAGATGCCCTCGGCGATGTCGCCCGCATAGACGAAGTCGCGCGTCTGCTCGCCGTCGCCGTAGATCGTGATGTTACGCCCCTCGGCCACCGCCTTGGCGAAGATGCTGATGACGCCGCCCTCACCGCCGTCGCCCTGGCGCTCACCGTAGACGTTCGCAAAGCGCAGGACGACATACTCCATGCCGTAAATCTTACGATACATCTCAAGGTACTTCTCCACCGAGAGCTTCGACAGGCCGTAGAATGACATTGGCTCCGTCGGCTGCGCTTCGCGCACGGGCAGGTCGTCCTCCTTCACGTCGCCATAGGCGGCGGCAGTCGAAGCGAAGATGACGCGCTTGACGTTCGCCGCGCGCGCCGCTTCCAAAACCTGCACCGTTCCCATGAGGTTTTCGCGCGTATCAAGAAGCGGATTTTTGATCGACGTGTCGACCATTGTCTGCGCGGCAAGATGGACGATGGCGTCGAAAGCCCCCGCCGCCACGACCTTCGGCAGATCCTCATCCAAGATGTCCATCTCGACGAGCTTCGCTTCGGGCGGCAAATTCTCGGCAAGCCCCGTCGACAAATTGTCGAGCGCCGTTACTTTCTCGCCCTTCGCGAGAAGATGACGCACGAGATGCGAGCCGATGAAGCCCGCGCCGCCGGTCACCAGTATATTCAAATGCAGCACCTCCTAAACAAAATGCAGCCATGCCGCATGACTCAGCGAACCCATTATAGCCCACTCATGCGGATGCGTCAAATCAGCTCGAATCAGCTGCATATAACAAACCTTAATCATAATGACCCCTGCAAGAGAAAATCTGTAACGAATCATCCGAAATGCAATAAATCAAGCGATTCTTTTCATCGATTCTGCGGCTCCACAGACCACCCAATTCACCACGAAGCGGCTCAGGTTTGCCGATCCCCTCAAAAGGATTCCTCTCAATATCTCTCAATAAGATATTTATCCTTTTCAAGGTCTTCTTGTCCTGCATCTCCCAATAGAGGTAATCTTCCCATGCCTCATCAAACCAGCGCTTCTCCATCGTCTTCAACCTCGATCAAATCATGCTTTGCGAATTTCCCTGCCTTGAAGGCGGCAATGCCGCGACGAATATGAGCCATATTGCTTTCTGAATAAAATGGATCCGGGTCAGCTGAAAGTTCAAATGGAATTTTCCTGTCGCGCACTACACGTTTTGCAAAAATCAAAAACGCCGCGGATATCGGAAGACCTATTTCATCACAAACCTTGCCAAACTGCAAGGATAACGCCTCATCCATACGAATCACTACATCCTGCGCCATGAAGATTCCCTCCTTCAAGCAAAGAATATTGTTCTGCAAAAACAAAATCGCCAGCTGCTCGCACGGATACGTCAAATCAGCTCGACATACCGCGCCACGGCGTCGCGCCAATCGGGCAGACGCGAGAAGCCCGCATCATCGAGACATTTCTTCGACAGGCGCGAATTCTTGGGCCGCTTCGCCTTCGTCGGATACTCCTCCGTCTTGATCGCCTTCACGCGCGTCTTCTTGCCCGCACAGCGAAGAGCCTCCGCCGCAAGCTCCGCCCACGAGCATGTGTCCTCGTTCGTCGCATGGTAGACGCCGTACTTCTCCGTCACAATCATATCGGCGAGCAGGCGCGCGAGGTCGCGCGTATATGTCGGCGAACCGATCTGGTCGCCAACGACGGAAAGCTCCTCGTGCGTTTCAGCAAGGCGCAGCATCGTCTTGATGAAGTTCTTGCCGTTTTCGCCGAAGACCCACGAGATGCGCACGATGAAGAGCTCTTCGAGCGCTTCTCGCGCCGCCTCTTCGCCAAGAAGCTTCGACTCGCCGTAGACGTTGCACGGCGCCTTCTCATCCTCCGGCTCGTAGAAGTCCTCGCCCGTGCCTGGAAATACATAGTCCGTGCTGATGTAGAGGAACTTCGCGCCGATCTCCTTCGCGAGACGCGCGAGTTCGCCCGTCGCCGCCGCATTCACCTCGCGGCAAAGCTCCGGCTCGTCCTCCGCCTTGTCCACTGCCGTATACGCCGCGCAGTGGATGATCGCCGTCGGCCGATGCGCCTCGACGAAGCGGCGCATGGCCGCGAAGTCCGTCAAGGAGAAGTCGCTCCTCGATGCGCCCTTCGCCTCGATGCCGCGCGCGAGAAGCTCGCGCATGACGTCGAAGCCCAGCTGTCCGCTCACGCCCGTGACAAGCACCTTCATAGAAATCCCCTTTCCCTATAGCGAGCATGCCTAGCTCGCGGCACACTCATTCCTCCTGCCCCGCATCGTCCGCGAGCACGCGCAGCGTCCGAAGCGACGCGTCCGCCGCGCCCGTGACCTTGAGTCCCGCTGCCGCCATCGCCTCGATGTAGCGGCAGACCTCCGCCGTAAAGACCTCGCCCGTGCAGATCACAGGGATGCCCGGCGGATAGAAGGCGATGGTCTCCGCCGCGATGCGCCCCACCGCCTCGCGCAGGCGGCAAGGGACAGAGTGGCGATAGAACGCCTCGCGCGGTGGGATTGCCACAGGCGGCGCGGCGGGAAGGCGCACGACGGCCTGCGCTTTTCTGCCATCGGGCACAGCGGACGCGACTGCCGGCAGTCGCCCCGTGTACCATCTGCCGCTGTGCCAAAGAGCGCAATGCCGCTAAGAGCCTTCCTGCGCTTTCTTCCGTATCGGCATAGGTGAGGAGGAAGAGCACGTTTTGTGCATCGAAAAGCTCCGCCTCGATCTTGTACTCATGGCGCAGGATATGCGCGGCTTCCGCACCCGTCAGGCCGAGTCCCGTGACCGTCACCGTGAGCTTCAGCGGATCGAGCGCGAATGCTCCCGCGCCTCCCATGCGCTCTTCGCCAAAAGAGAAGAGTCCAGGCGTCGCATTCACCTCGCGCCTAAGTTTCCGCGCCAGCCCCACAGCACGGGCAAGATGCGCCGCGCCCGCCTCTGCCATCTGCAGGCGGGCGATGTCGAGGGACGCCAGCAGCAGGTAGTTCGGGCTCGTCGATGTCAGGAGGCTCATCGCCCGCTGCACGCGCTCTTTTTCGATGCGCCCTTCGCGGAGCAGCAGGAGCGAGGCCTGCGTCATCGCGCCGAGGAGCTTGTGCGTGCTCTGCGCGACGAGATCGGCGCCCGCTGCGATCGCCGACTCCGGCAAATCTTCAGAGAACGCGAGATGCGCGCCGTGCGCCTCGTCGACGAGGAGTGCCATGCCCGCCTCGTGCACGATCTCGGCGATGGCACGCACGTCGGAGGCGACGCCGTAATACGTCGGCGAAACGAGCAGCAGCGCCTTCGCCTCAGGATGCAGGCGGCACGCCTCGCGCACCGCCTCCGTACTAAGCCCGTGCGCTATGCCGAGCGCCTCGTCAACGACCGGCTCAATGTAGATGGGATGCGCATCGGAAAGCACGAGGCCACCGAAAACGGAGCGATGCACATTGCGCGGCACAAGCACGGCGTCGCCCGGCGAGAGCGCGGCCACAAGCATCGCATGGATCGCGCCCGTCGTGCCGTTGACGGCGAAAAAGGCCGCATCCGCTCCATAAAGCGCGGCGGCGAGATCCTGCGCCTCCTCGATGCAGCCCGTCGGCTCGTGCAGATCGTCAAGCTCTTCCATCAGCGAGACCTCTTCTCGAAGGCCTGCTTCCGTCACAAGCTCGCGTAAGAGCGCATGCGCCCCCAGCCCCTGCTTGTGTCCGGGCGTATGAAAGGCGAGAGCGCCCGCTTCCCCGTAAGCGCACATGGCGGCGGCGAGCGGCGCGCGTCTTTGTCTTTCGTCCGCCGTCACTTCTTCGCAGCCTTTTCGGGGGCAAGCACGTTCGGGCGGAACGGCATGCGCAGATGGATGCACGTTCCCTTGCCGATCTCCGAGATGATGTTGAGTTCCGCGCCGATGATGGCGGCGCGCTCCCTCATGCCGAGGAGTCCGTACTGTCCGTAAGCGTTCCTCGATATGGGATCGTTGACGTCGCGATCGTCGTCAAACTGCTCTTCCTCGCTCGGCACGGCATCCTCTTCTGCATCGGGATCGAAGCCCCTGCCCTCGTCCTTGACCGTGATGGCGAGCGCCGAAGCCGTATAGAGAATGCGCACCTCCGCCTTCTTGACGCCCGCATGGCGGCTGACGTTGTTCAGGGATTCCTGCACGATGCGGAAGATGCTGACCTCAGCATACTTCGCGAGCTTCTGCTCCTCGCCCTCCACGGCGATGGAAGCATCGAGCATGCCGCGCTCGCGCATCTTGCTGATCAGCTGGCGCAGCGCCGGCTCAAGGCCGAGATCGTCGAGCGACATCGGGCGCATGTCGAAGATGATCTGGCGCATGTCCGTCAGACAGCCGCGAATGTGCTGGCGAAGCTCCTGCAGACCGCGCTTCGCCTCCTCGGGATCGCGGTCGACCATGCGCTCGATGATCGACGCCTGAAAGATGAGATTCGCGATGTCCTGCGCCGGGCCGTCGTGCAGCTCACGCGAAACGCGCAGGCGCTCCTCCTCCTGCGCCTTGATGATTTGCGCGCCGACGAACTTGCTCTTCTGCGCCTCCTCGATCTGCCAGACGACGCCGTTGATCTGATCGCTCAGATAGCTCAAGACCGAGCCGATGCAGATCGCCAGATGTTCCGCCGTCTTCAAGATTTCCTTCAAACCGTGCAGACGAAGTTCCAAGGCGTCGCGCTGCGCACGAAGCTGGCTCTCCTTCTCCCGCGCCACGCTCAGCTCGATCTGAATGTCCTTGACCGACTCGTAATGCTCGCGTATGCGCTCCTCCGAATAATTGCCGAAGTCGCTGCTCGTCTCGGCTAGCTTCTTCTTCTCCCGCTGCTCGATTTCCGAAAGCTCGTCTACCTTCTCGATCGTCTGGCGTGTAAGTTCCCGCAGATCCTCAAGCGTGCGCCGGCTCGACTCGACCTCGCCGCGCGCCGCCTCGTAGATGCCGAAGATCTGCGTCTTATTCGTCTCGATCGTGCTGACCGTACTCTTGAGAATATTATCCAGCGACTTGGCGCTGAGCTTGTCGATCTGAGTGCGAGGAAACTCCGATCCGCTCTTCTCCTGCTCCATAAACATCGCCGCCCCCTTTTTCCACTAAAGATATTCATTTCATTATATAACAGACGCGGCCTCATATTCAAGGAGTTTGATGCAAACATCAACGCATATAGCACAAATCGCTTGATTTTCCACCCTGTTGCCGTTAAACTAAGAAGAAGCGCTTTTCTATTCATCCACTATACAAAATCGCGAGGGAGATCAGATATGAGCATTTTTTCCAGATTCCTGCCCAAGAAGAAGCAGCCGGAAATCAAGAACAATATTCCAAAGGAAAAGGCGAACATCAAGAAGACGTTCGGCGTCTACTGTCACAAGGAGCACGGCACGGAGGGCGACAAACTGTGCCCCAAGTGCACGGCGCTCCTTGCCACCGTGCTGATGAAGATGAACCGCTGTCCCTACGGCATCACGAAGCCGATCTGCGACCGCTGCGAAAGCCCATGCTTCTCGAAGAGTCAGAACATCGAATTCCGCAAGATCATGACGGCGAACCAGAAGAGCATGCTGCTGCGCCACCCGATCATGACGATCAAGCACAAGCTGGCGAGCATGGGCGTTGACTACGCAAAGTACCAGCAGGACAAGAAGGTCAGCGACAAGGCAAAGGCGAAGGAAAAGGCGGCGAAATCGCGTGCCAAAGAAAAAGAGAAGAAGAAATAAACGAAAAAACTCCCGCAGATCTGCGGGAGTTTTTTGTCGTCTTAGGCGAGATTCCGAATGTAGTCCTTCAGTTCGTCCGCCGCACGCGTCACGCGCGAGAGGTTCGCCGTGATCTCCTGCGTCGATGCCGCCTGCTGTTCACTGATGGAGCCGGTCGTCTCGATGGATTTCGAGATATCCTCGACGGCGCGGTTCATCTCGTTCAGCGTCACCTGGATGCGCTCCGTCGCCTCACGCGACTGCTCGGCGAGCTTGCGGACCTCCTCGGCGACGACGGCGAAGCCACGCCCCTG
>ERZ773076.1194-NODE-1194-length-11463-cov-6.193373_pt1 | contig 11463 bp, 6 predicted proteins | sample MGYA00580613_ERZ773076 | MGnify/ENA primary metagenome ERZ773076 (study PRJEB29015, sample SAMEA2738005) | human oral metagenome | biome: human oral; feature: human-associated habitat; material: dental | place: China | collected 2057 ...
CTACGTGAACGCCCTGGCGAGGGACGGCGGCGAGGTCTCCGCCCTCATGAGGGTGCTCACGGAGGCCGAGACGTACGACGAGGAGCGCTTCCCGGAGACGTCCAGGGTGAAGCGCAGGCTCAGGGAGACGGAAGAGGGGCGAAAGGACATGGGAAGCGTCATAGAGGAGATCCGCGCGGAGTGCATCGCGGAGGGAAAGGCCGAGGGCAAGCTCGAGACGCTCGTCCGGCTCGTGCGCGCCGGCCTCGTGGACGCCCGCGCCGCTGCGGCCTTGATGGAGATAGATCTCAAGGAGGTCGAGCGCATGCTCACGTAAGGACCGGCGCGGGTAGTACCCGGCCTTGGGTGCCGCATGAGACGCGAGGAGGAGGGCGCTGGCGCGAAGCGCGCCCTCATCATTCGGCGACGTTAGAGTATTGTCCTTGCCGGAGAACAGAGCTGAGAAAGAGATTTTTGTCACTTGCCCACCATACCATGGCGCACACGCCACTTTCGGCGCTCCGTGTCATTGAGGATGCGCTTGCGCATGCGAATGGATTGAGGTGTGACCTCCACTAGCTCATCATCCATGATGTACTCGAGCGCCTCCTCGAGCGTAAAGACCTTGGGTGGCGTAAGCTGCACCGCAATGTCGGCCGTTGAGGAGCGCTGGTTACCAAGGTTCTTCGTGCGGGCGACGTTGACAACCATGTCGCCCGGGCGGGACCGCTCCCCCACCAGCATGCCCTCGTAGCACTCGGTACCGGGACCCACAAAGAGTGCGCCACGCTCCTGAAGCGTCCCGAGCGCGTAGGCCACCGCCCTCTCTGTTGACATCGAGATCATCGCACCGTTCTGCCTCGTACCTATCTCGCCCGCAAAGGGACCGTACTCCAAGAACGTATGGTAGAAGACAGCCTCACCGTGCGTGACGTTGAGAATACGGTTCTTGAGGCCCATGATGCCACGCGTCGGTATCCTGAACTCTAGATGGGTCTGGACGCTACCCGTGTCCATAGAGGCCATGGTGCCTCCGGCATTGCCAAAGAGCTCGATGACCTTACCCGAATACTCGCCAGGGCACTCGACCACGGCCTGCTCGATTGGTTCGAGCCGACCACCGTGACCATCGCTCCTTAAGAGCACTTGGGGGCGGCCAACCTGAAACTCGAAGTCCTCGCGTCGCATCTGCTCCATGAGGACCGAGAGGTGCAGGACGCCTCGGCCCGATACCTCGGTGCCCGTCTTATCGGGGAGCTCCTCGATGCGCATGGTCACGTTGTTCTCGCGCTCCTGTTCGAGGCGCTCCTTGAGCTGACGACCGCCCACGATGTCGCCCTCGCGACCCACGAGCGGTGAGGTGGATGGCTCGAACACAATGGACATGGTGGGCGGGTCTATCTCGATGGGGTCAAGCTCCACCGGATTGGTGGGGTCGGTGTAGACGTCACCGATATCGGTGCCATCAATGCCCACCACAGCACCAATGTCGCCCGCACCTATCTCCTGGCATTCCGCACGTCCCAGGTAGTCAAAGGTAAAGAGCTGCTTTACCTGGGCCATCGCACGACTTCCGTCGTTCTTTACGACCAGGATCTCGTCCTTTGCATGAATGGTGCCGGAGTACACGCGCCCTATGCCGATGCGCCCCACATAATCGGAATGGTCGATGGTCACGCACTGCATAGCGAGAGGGCCGTCCACGTTCGCATCAGGGGCGGGCATGGCGTCCACTATCATGTCAAGCAGCGGGTACATGTCCGTGTTGTCATCATCGGGGTCAAGACGTGCGAAGCCGTTGGTGGCCGAGGCATAGATGACGTGCTCCATCGCAAACTCTAACTGATCGTCGGTGGCCCCAAGATCCATCATGAGGTCGAGCGAGGCGTTGAGGGCATGCTCCGGATCGGCTGTAGGTTTGTCCACCTTGTTTATCACGATCATGACCCGCAGACCCACGTCGATGGCGTGGCGCAGGACGAAGCGGGTCTGGGGCATGGGCCCCTCCGCCGCGTCAACCAACAGCAGAGCGCCATCGGCCATCTTGAGCACACGCTCAACCTCACCGCCAAAATCCGCATGTCCCGGCGTATCGATGACGTTTATCTTGATACCTCGGTATTCGATCGAGATATTCTTTGCAAGGATGGTTATGCCGCGCTCGCGCTCCTGATCATTGGAGTCGAGCACGCGCTCCTCGACTTGCTGGTTGTCGCGAAACGCGTCGGTCGCACGCAACAGCTTGTCCACAAGCGTTGTCTTCCCGTGATCGACGTGGGCGATGATGGCGATGTTGCGGATGTCCTTTTGGAGCATGGATACCTCTTGTGTCTCTGCGACTGTCTCTGTGTTCTATCCGAGTGCATGACTGTTATAGCACGCAAGGACAGCTGCGACGCTGCCGGGCAAGAATGTGGCATTACTCCACGCCAAGGCACGGGCGTCCGCTTGTTCTACAGAAGGGGCTCGACCTCCCCCGCAGGAGCAGGATCGGCCCACACAAAACCATTGCCTCGTCCCTTGCCCGAAAACAGCGAGTAAGCGGAGTAGGAGCGGTAGCCCCTCTCACCAAACTCGAGCATGAGAGCATCCTGATAGTTATCGTTATCGTCTGCGACGGCACCCTCGTAGACGATGGCATAGCGAACAGGCGCGGCAAGGCCACCGTTCTTATGGGCGGTACCGCCATCTTTTCCCAACATCCGAACCTTGTCGTACGCTCCCTTGAGACAAGCCTCAACACCATCATCTGTAAACTCAAACGAGCTGACCACGCCTGCTGCATCCTGCACGGCAAGCAGAACACCAAACGACTCTCCTGCGGCAAGGGCGTCAAGCGCCTCTCCCATCAGCGTGCTGCCCAAGGCATCAAGCTCCTCAGACATCCCATAGCTTCTTTGACCCAAGTTCGCTCCCATCATCCTCCCCGCATCCGAGCCAAGCATCCGACTACCTGTGAAAGAAGCCAGAGCCGCTGCCCCAGTTTAAAGACCTTAGTGGGTAGGGACGATAATGACCGAACGTGCGGCCACAGGCTCGCATACGATTATAGACGAGTCACTTTACTGTAACTTTTCTGATATATGACGGCTTGTCGGTTGCGGCAACCCTGTTTCTGGCCTCAGGAGTCCTCGTGACGGCGCGGGACCAAAACCCCCCGCCAGGCTGCGGGGCACTATGGAAAATGGCTCAACTGGGCAAATGCGCTCGGGCAACCCCCCGCCAGGCTGCGGGGGGGTTGCGCTAGGGTCCGCAGGCCTCGGCCTGGGGCCCGACTGCACGGAAAAGCGCAGTCTGGGCAGAGGGTCGCTGATGGCGCGCCCCGAACTAGGCCGGGACACCATCAGGCTGCCAGTTGTGGGCTAAGGAGATACCGGGACTCAGGGTAAGGTGTACGTGTTCGTCATGTCACTCGACAAAAGCCCAGTTGGTCTCTCTTTGAGGCAACAAAACCGTACACGTTACGAAGGCCTACCCATCAAGACGATTCAGTGATAGCTGGCACTACGTCGATGCACACCGCCAGACACCCGCCCCAGGAGATGGCTAGAGGAGGAGCTGAAGGAGGTGAGCTCTAACACCGCCGTAGGTTGTGCAAACAAAAAGCCCGGGGCAGGAAGCCCTCGGGCTGGACGCTCTATGGTGGAGACGATGGGGTTCGAACCCACGACCTCAGGCTTGCAAAGCCCGCGCTCTCCCAGCTGAGCTACGTCCCCGCGTGAAAGACAGACATGACTTGCCCCATGGGCAATAAACACCCCAGCGGCGACTCGGCTCACGCTGGGGTGTTTATTATCAAAGTCTGGTGGGCCCGACAAGGTTCGAACTTGTGACCTCCCGGTTATCAGCCGGACGCTCTGACCAACTGAGCTACGGGCCCAACGCAGAGAAGTATATTACACGCGTTGAGCCGATAGGTCAACTGTTTAGTCAGGAAATTCTCAACTTTCTTCGCTCTACAAGACCACTCCTTGCATTGTGCCGCCATACGTGTACCATGTACCAACGAAAGTGGCTTAAACAAGTATGGATGGGGTCTCTTAAAACCCCAGGGACATGGGTGATGGGCTTATGGTACGCATGGACATTCAAGCCATCATGGTCGGTGCAGGTCCGGTGTCTTCACTCATCGTGCTGAGACCACGAACTGCGCACAAAGATGAGGAGAGTATAAAGCTTCCCATTCGAATTGGCGTCGTCGAAGCGACGATCATCTCGACCGGTATAGAGGGTGCACCAATCAAACGTCCCATGACTCATGACCTGCTACTCAGCTGCATTCACGAGATGGGCGGATCTCTCAATTCCGTCGAGATAGTCGACGTGCGCGGGACTACCTTCTACGCTCGCCTCAACATCAGCTGTGAGTCCGGTCGCCACATCGAGATAGACGCACGCCCCTCCGATGCCATAGCCCTTGCAGTCAGGCAGGGTGTACCTATCTTTGCCGACGAGCAGGTGCTCAAGATGGCTACCATGCCTGACTTCGAGGCTGTCGAGCGTCAAGAGAAGGAGCATGAGATGGAGGATTTCCACGATTTTGTGGAGAAGCTCTCTCCCGAGGACTTCACGTAGACATACTCCACCTTGCATCCTCCCGTGCGTGCCCGAGAATCTGCCGGGCACGTACGAAAGGACGTTTGCCCAGCTGGCGTCAATTCTTAGGTACCCCAGAATCTGAGGGGAACGTACGCGGGGGTACTCCCGCTCCAAGACCCGGACCTTGAAGCGGGGAGCCCGAGGCCTACTCTCCCTCATCCTCGATCATCGAGTCGTCCAGCTCTTCCTCGCCACCTATGTCCACAGCCTCCTCGTCGGCGTCCTGGGCATCTGCAGCGTCAAGACCAAGGTCAAGGGAACTCTGACCCTCGGCCTGCCTCGATGCCTTGGGTGCCTTCTTCTTGCGTGCCACCATACGGGCCACCGCGCTCACACGGTCGTGCTCACCCATGTTCATGATCCTGACCCCTTGGGTCGCACGCCCGAGGCGTGAGATGTCCGTCGTCTTCATCCGGATGACAACGCCCTCCTCAGAGACCATCATGAGCTCATGCTGTGGGCCGACCACGCGGCACGCCACGAGGTCACCCTTCCTCGCAGTCATCGAGATAGTCGAGACACCCTGGCCACCACGTCGCTGCTCAGGATACTCGGCGACAGGCGTACGCTTGCCGTAGCCCCTCTCGGTCACGACGAGCAGGTCTCCCTTGCCGTTCGATATCTCCATGCCCAGCATCCTCGCGCCATCCTTGAGGGTGATGCCGCGCACACCTGAGGTCGCACGCCCGGTCGGGCGAATCTCCGACTCGTCGAAGAGTATGGCCTTGCCCGCCGTCGAGCACAGGATGACCTTCTCTCCCTGCTTGACGCGGCGCACGTTGACCAGCTCGTCTCCCTTCTTGAGGTTGATGGCGATGATGCCGTCACGACGGCTCCTGTCATAGTCGCTCATGGCAGTCTTCTTGACCATACCGCTTGTCGTGGCAAAGAACAGGTGCTCGTCTGCGGGGAAGTCGCGCGTCGTGATAACGGCAGTGGAGTGCTCGCCCTCCTCGAGCGGAATGACGTTCACCATGGCCGATCCGCGAGCATGGCGACTGCCGATGGGAAGCTCATGTACCTTAACACGGTAGACCTTCCCCTTGTTGGTAAAGAAGAGCACGTAGTCATGGGTAGACGCCACAAAGAGGTCCTCGACGAAGTCGTTGTCCTTGAGCGAGAGACCTTGGACGCCCTTGCCGCCGCGCTTCTGTGAGCGATAGGTCGAGACGGGCAGGCGCTTCACGTAACCCGCGTGAGTCACCGTGATGACCATGTCCTCCTCGGCAATGAGGTCATCCACGTCGAGGACGACAGGCGCGTCAGAGATGGTGGTGCGGCGCTTGTCGGCAAACTTCTCCTTGATCTCGAGCATCTCGGTCTTGATGACGCCCAGGATCTTCTGCTTATCCGCCAGTAGCTCCTCGTAGTAGGCGATGGCCCGTCTCAGGCCATCGAGCTCCTCCTGTATCTTGTCTCGCTCGAGGCCCGTCAAGCGACGCAGGCGCATCTCGAGAATGGCCGTCGTCTGCTCCTTGGTAAAGGAGAAGCGCGCCATCAGGCGCTCGGAGGCCTCGCTGTCCGTGCGCGACGAACGGATGATGGAGATGACCTCGTCGATGTGGTCGAGGGCCACAAGCAAACCCTCGAGGATGTGGGCGCGCGCCCTCGCCTTGGCAAGGTCAAACTGCGTCCTGCGGGTCACGACGTCCACCTGGTGGTCGATGTAGTGGCGCAGTATCTCGGGTAGGGTCAGCAACCTGGGCACGCCGTTCACGAGCGCGAGGTCGACGATGCCAAACGACGTCTGCAGCATCGAGTGCTTGTAGAGGTTGTTGAGGACGACCTCGGGAACGGCCCCCTGCTTGAGGTCCATAACCAGGCGCAGGCCCTTACGGTTGGACTCGTCGCGCATGTCAGAGATGCCCTCGATACGCTTGTCGTTCACGAGCTGGGCTATCTTCTCCTGGAGGTTGCCCTTGTTGACCCCATAGGGAAACTCGGTGAAGACGAGCTTGTTACGCCCGCCCTTCGAGGACTCCACGTGAGCCTTCGCACGAACGGTGAGGATGCCGCGCCCGGTCTCGTAGGCCTGCTTGATGCCCACAGAACCCATGATGACGGCACCCGTCGGGAAGTCGGGACCGGGCATCACGCCCATGAGCTCGTCCACTGTCACATCGGGGTTGTCGATGGCCATGCAGGTCGCATCGATGACCTCGCCCAGGTTATGGGGGGCGATGTTGGTGGCCATGCCAACGGCGATACCCTGCGAGCCGTTGACAAGGACGTTCGGGAAGCGAGACGGAAGGACCTGCGGCTCCTGGAGCGATTCGTCATAGTTGGGAATCCAGTCCACCGTGTCCTTGTTGAGGTCACGGAGCAGCTCCATGGCCGGCCGCGCAAGGCGGCTCTCGGTGTAGCGCATGGCAGCGGCAGAGTCGCCGTCGATGTTCCCAAAGTTGCCATGACCGTCCACGAGCGACACGCGCATCGAGAACCACTGGGCCAAGCGCACCATGGCATCGTAGACCGCTGCGTCTCCGTGGGGATGGTACTTGCCGATGACCTCGCCGACCGTCCAGGCCGACTTCTTGTGGGGCTTGTTGGGAAAGATACCCGCCTCGTTCATGGCATAGAGGATACGCCTGTGCACCGGCTTCAGGCCGTCGCGCACGTCGGGCAGGGCACGCGCCGTGATGACCGACATGGAGTACTCGATAAACGACTGCTCCATCTCGTGCCCGAACTCACGCATCTGGAGGGTGCCGCCATGGATGTCGGTCTCATCGCCGCCTCCCCGCTCGTCATCCTCGGTGAGCCCTAGCTCCTCATCGTCGTCCCCACCGGTCTCGTCCTCGTCGCCATCCAGGCCCGCCTCGTCCTCGGCGTTGGGATCATAGACGGGGACATCTGAGTCCTCGAGGTCGCGCTCGGCACGATCGAGCAGCTCGCGCAGGTCGTCGGGCATGCCTGTGGAGCTGTCTGCGCCAGGCTCCGTGGATTCACTGTAGGTATCGTCTGCCACGTGGTTGTTTCCCTTCGCCTAGATGTCAAGGAAGCGGGCGTCCTTCGCATGGCGCTCGATGTAGTCGCGCCGATAGGCGACCTGCGTGCCCATGAGGCGCGACACGGCGAGGTAGGCCTTCTGCCCATCCTCTATCGAGATGCGCTGCAGGATGCGGCTCTTTGGATCCATGGTCGTGTCGGCCAACTGTTGGGGGTCCATCTCGCCGAGGCCCTTGTAGCGCTGGACGGAGTACTTGCGCTGCTTGCCCTCGGCGTCCGTGGGAACATGCCGCTCGATCGCCTGGGCGAGCAGGGTCTCCTCGGAGGTCTTGCTGTCGGGATAGACGTAGTGGATCTTCTTTCCCAACTTGACCCCAAAGATGGGAGGGCAGGCGCTGTACACGTAGCCCGCATCGATGAGGGGTCGCATGTACTTGTAGAAGAAGGTCATAAGCAAGATGCGGATGTGAGCACCGTCGACGTCGGCATCGGTCATGATGATGATCTTGTGGTAGCGGGCCCTCTCGATGCTAAAGTCGCCGCCCTCGCCGCTGCTGTTGGTAACGCCCGTGCCAATGGCCGTTATGAGTGACTGGATGGTCTCGGACGAGAAGGCACGGTGATCGCCCACGCGCTCGACGTTCAGTATCTTGCCGCGCAGGGGCAGGATGGCCTGGATGTCACGACGGCGCCCGTCCTTGGCCGACCCCCCTGCCGAGTCACCCTCGACGATGAAGAGCTCGGTCATCTTGGGATCGCGCACCGAGCAGTCAGCGAGCTTGCCCGGAAGAGATGCGCTCGCCAGCAGGCCCTTGCGTCGTGTGGCCTGACGGGCCTTCTGGGCGGCAAGACGGCCCTTCGCAGCCTGGGAGGCCTTCCTGAAGATCTCCTTCGCCTGATTGGGGTGTTCCTCAAGATACTCAGAAAGTCCGGTCGAGACGACCCTGTTCGTGAGGGCACGCATGTAGGAGCTGCCGAGCTTGATCTTGGTCTGGCTCTCGAACTGCGGGTCGGGAAGCTTGACCGAGACCACGGCGGTCATACCCTCGCGGATGTCATCGCCTGTGAGGTTAGGTTCCTTCTCCTTGAGGAGCCGGTGGTTGTGCGCGTAGTCATTGACCGTCTTGGTGAGGGCCGTGCGAAAGCCCTCCAAGTGCATGCCACCCTCCTCGGTGTAGATGTCGTTTGCAAAGCTCATGATGATCTCAGAGAAGCCGGCGTTCCACTGCAGGGCGACCTCGACCTCACCTTTGAGCGAGACAGGCGCGTCTGGCTCGGATCCCCCTTCGATGTAGATGGGCTTGGAGCAGCCAGGGAGTATCTCCTTGCCCTCATTGAGGAACTTGACAAAGTCAACGATGCCGCCAGCAGAGCAGAACTCCTCGACCCGGGGCGTGAGCTCGCGCTCGTCCGTCAGGATAATCTTGAGGTTCTTGTTCAGAAATGCGATCTCCTGGAGCCGGTCCCGCAGGATATCGTAGTCGAAGATCGTGGTCTCGAAGATGTCGTCATCAGGCCAGAAGGTGATGGTGGTGCCCGTCGCCTTGGACGTGCCCACCTGCCTCATCTCCTTTGTGACCTTACCACGCGAGAGCTCCAGCTCAAAGATGCGCCCATCGCGCTTGACCTGGGCCACCATCCTCTTTGAGAGGGCATTGACGACCGAGGAACCCACGCCATGAAGCCCGCCCGAGACCTTGTAGGCGCTGTTGTCGAACTTACCCCCCGCATGGAGTATGGTCAGCACGACCTCGAGGGTGGGCCTGTGCTCGGTGGGATGCATGTCTGTGGGAATCCCGCGTCCGTTGTCGGCGACGGTGATTGAGTTGTCGGCATGCACGGTAACCTTGATCTTGGTGCAGAAGCCCGCCATCACCTCGTCGACGGAGTTGTCTACTATCTCCCATACCAGGTGATGGAGACCCGTCGTCGACGTAGTGCCAATGTACATCGCCGGCCTCATGCGCACGGCCTCAAGACCCTTCAGGACCTTGATCTCGCTCCCGTCGTAGCTTTCGTTGCTCGTAGCCACGGACTTCCTCTCTCGCATCCTATTACGTGATGTCAAATGTTCAGAAGCTCTATTGTATACGAAGTTGGCAGCATTTCCAATGGTATGCTTCCGTACCATAGAATTACTGCGTATACGACACGAGAACTACCCTCTCTGCGGCCATCAAAGGGTGTTTTTAGGGCTAGGGACGCCTTCAGGCACTACCCCCATTGGCATCGGTGTTAGATGCATGCAGATCGCGACTGTATTCATGTTGAAGCGAGAGGGTCATGGCCCTCTCGACCCGCTGTCTGAGGCCATCGGGAAGTTCTGAGCATGCGTCACGCACACGCCTCTCCTCTTGAGGAGAGAGTGGTGGTAGCTCGGGAGCACCAGTCCCAGATGCGTGCCTGCGCAGTTCATTGCCCTTGCGCAGTATGCCGCCCTCTTGAGGGGCGGGCCAGCGGGTAAGCCGAAATTCTATGCCAGATACCTCAAGTCCCACTCCGGCAAGGCGCGTAAGGTAGATCTCCTTATTAGCGTTGAAGTCAGAAAGACGGGCATGCGAGTCAACATAGACCCCAAGTACCGGCGGCAGGCTCTCGCACGGGGACTTACGCAGATAGACTCCGGTGGTGTGTGCCCGCTCGACGTCACCGTTAGCTGCCCTCCAGAGGGACGCGGCCCGTTGATTGGCACTCATCCCCTGTCGCACGCTAGCTGGAATAGTCCTTCTCAAAAGCTCGGCCATACTCACGGAGCCTCGCTCGCAAGGATTGAGACCCAAGACCTCGCGCAGCACGCGTTCGCTCCTTGTAAACGTAGCCACCTGGGCTCACATTCCTTGTGTATAAGGGCGAGTCGTACAAGGGCGAGTCGCTGTCACTGTCACTAGGCACGACCCTCGTGACGACGCCAGGCACCTTGCAGCCCTCTCAGCCTCGTGAGGGGCCTCAACATGGTATTACCCAGCCTGAAGCTTGTTGACCTGCGCAGCTCCTCAGCCTCCCTGCGTGCACTGGTAAGATCTTCCTTGCGCGTCTCAGCCTCATCGCATAGGCGCTTGACCTCGCCAGAAAGCTCGTCGATACGACTGTTGAGTCTCTCGGCCTGATAATGCATGTGAGAGTCCACAAACTGTAGGCGCATGCAGTCAACATCGATCGTACGAAAGAGTCCCATCAGGTACTCTGCTGGAGACGTCCCGTCCCTCATAGTCCGCAAGAACTCGAGACATTCAGGACTCTGGTACTCATCCTCCTGGAGGCTGTCCAGCCCAAGCTCGTTGATGATTTCGTCTCGGATTTTCTCATACACCATCGAGAAGGTCTCGAAGCCGTTGAGCGTGTCCAAGTTGTACTTGCACGCATTGATGGCCCAGTTAGTGTATGCGACTTTGAGCTCGTCGAAGTATCCACTCTTCTCAAGCCAACTCTTCAACTCTCTAAATGCTGTATAGAAGTCAAGCGGATGGGCATCCTTGAAGGACATGACGTTCGTGCTGATACCCACACGATGATACACGACGTGCTGCCGCAAGAAGCAGATGCGTTGTGCAGATACGAGGGCAGGTGCCATGAACATGAGGTCCTCGGTAAGAAATATCTCCTGGTAGCGAAGGTCGTTCTCGCGAACAAGGCTCATTTTGAGAAGCTTGTTCCACGGGTAGTTCTGAAGTGCTCTAAATATCCAGTCGGGGTTATCCCTCCAGCTGAACACGTCTTGGGGAAACTTGTCCTCAAGGATGAGCCATGGCGCCTCACGCAAAAGCTCACTGATTCCAAAAACCTCAACGATGGGAAACACGACGATGTCGGCCTCGCACTCCTCGGCATGAGAAACGGCACACTGTACAAGATCATCTGCCATCCAGTCGTCTGAGTCAAAGAAGAGCAGGTAGTCACCGGTTGCTTGGTCCAAGCCACGGTTTCGGGCCACACCGG
>ERZ773076.1200-NODE-1200-length-11427-cov-12.172177_pt1 | contig 11427 bp, 7 predicted proteins | sample MGYA00580613_ERZ773076 | MGnify/ENA primary metagenome ERZ773076 (study PRJEB29015, sample SAMEA2738005) | human oral metagenome | biome: human oral; feature: human-associated habitat; material: dental | place: China | collected 2057 ...
AAAGGCGTTGGTGTGCTTGGCGATGGCGGCGGTGCGGCTGCGGTCTAGCCAAAAGGTTTTGCGCGCTTCGGGCGAAATGGCGATAAAGCCTTCGCCATCGCGAAAACCGAGCCGCGAAAACTGCCCCGCCGAGAAGCGGTAGGATTCGGGGCGGCTGATGGCAAAAGTCATCAGTTTGGGCGTATGGTGTTTAATCCACAAGACTTTTTCTTCGGTAAACTTGGCTTCGGGCGAGGCTGCCATAATGGGATTCCTTGTGTGTGCGGGATGGAAAACGGAAGGTATTATACCCGTTCGCTTGACGAAAGGTCGTCTGAAAACCTGATTGTCCGGTTTTCAGACGACCTTGAAGCGGAACTGAAACTCAAAATTTACGGCTGACGGCGCAGGCGCATGGTTTTGCCGTTTTGCTCCAAAATCAAATCATTGCCGTCGAAACGATAGTTCCACACGCTTTTCATGTTCAAGAAAGCCTCTTCCAGCTTCATGTCTTCACACAGCATCATCGTCGTGGCAATCGGACCAAAATCAATTTTGCCCGCTCCGGCTTCCTGCGCTTGAAGTGTCAAATGATTGCAACCCATCTTGCCATGAGCCTTGGGCATTTTGCTCAAATCCAAAAAAGCCGTTCTGCCCGCCAAATCTTTTTCGGTGAATTTGTCGAAAGAAACCACAAACCATTTCGCCGCCAAAGCCGGCGTTGACGCTTGACGCGGCTCGGATGGTTTTTCAGACGACGTTGCAGGTTGGGACGGCTGCGGTTTTTCAGCAGGCGAAGTACAGGCGGTCAGAATGATTGCGGTCATAAGGGTGGGGATCAGGGTTTTCATGATTTTGCCTTTCTAACGTGAGGTCAGCTAAAAGGTCGTCTGAAACCGCTTCAGCGAAACCCGCTACGCACTTTTCAGACGACCTATTTATCTTTACAACGTCGAATCCAAAGCTTTGGAAATATCGTTCCAAATATCGTCCGCGTCTTCAATGCCGATGGAGAAGCGCAGCAGGCCGACTTTAATGCCCATTTCCATTTTCACATCATGCGGCACGCCGCTGTGGGACTGGGAATAGCAATGGTTGACCAGACTCTCGACGCCGCCGAGGCTGGACGCCATTTTGACCAGTTTCATGTTTTTAATCACGCTGTTTGCCGCTTCGCGCGTGTCGTTTTTGAGGTAAACCGTTACCACGCCGCCTATGCCTTTGGGCATTTGGGTTTTCGCCAGTTCGTAATGTTCGTGCGACGGCAGGCCGGGATAGAACACTTTTTCTACGGCGGGATGGGCTTCGAGGCGGCGGGCGATGTCGAGCGCGTTTTTGCAGTGCGCCTCCATGCGCAGGGCAAGCGTTTTGATGCCGCGCAACACCAGCCAGCAGTCCATCGGGCCGGCAATCGCGCCGGTATGCACCATCATGTCGTGCAGCGGTTTCGCCAGTTCTTTGGTTTTGACGGCAACGATGCCCATCAATACGTCGGAGTGGCCGCAAAGGTATTTGGTGGCGGAGTGGAACACGATGTCGCAGCCCATCTCCAAAGGTTGTTGCAGATACGGTGTGGCGAAGGTGTTGTCGATGCCGACCAGAGCGCCGGCAGCGTGGGCTTTGGCGGCAAGCGCTTTGATGTCCACCAATCTCAATAGAGGATTGGACGGGGTTTCCAGCCAAACCAGTTTCACATTGTGCGCTTGGAGCAGCTCGTCCAAGCGGTCGGGGTTGCCCAAATCGGCAAAGACAACGTTCACGCCCCACTCTTTATAGACGTCAACCAGCAAGTCATACGCGCCGCCGTAAATGTCGGCGACAGCGACGATGGTATCGCCCGGACGCAGGAATGTACGCCACACGGCATCAATGCCCGCCATACCGCTGGAAAAGGCAAAACCCGCCGCCCCGTGTTCCAAATCGGCAACCGTGTCTTCTAAAACCTGACGGGTCGGATTGCTCAGGCGCGAATAGCGGTAGGGAACCTGCTCGCCGATTTCGTGCAGCGCGAACATACTGTTCTGATAAATCGGCGGCATCAGCGCGCGGTTGTGTTCGTCGCAATCGTAGCTGGAATGGATAGCTTTGGTGGCGAATTTCATCTCGGTTCAACCTTGTAAAGATATGAATAATTCAGGATTTTATCACTATCCGAAAAATAGAAACAATCAATGCGGACATGGTTTGCAAGTGATATAATCTCGCATTTGCAAAACGGACGGCATGAATCCGTTTCCAAACGACACACACCCCAACAATCCGACAATTAAGGACAAACAACGCATGAACGCCATTGCAGACGTGCAATCCAGCCGAGATTTACGCAATCTGCCGATTAACCAGGTCGGTATCAAAGACCTGCGCTTTCCGATTACTTTGAATACCGCCGAAGGCAGCCAATCCACCGTCGCCCGCCTGACCATGACGGTTTTCCTGCCCGCCGACCAAAAAGGCACGCATATGTCGCGCTTCGTGGCGTTGATGGAGCAACAAACCGAGGCTTTGGATTTCGACAGGCTGCACAAACTGACCGCCGAAATGGTCGCGCTTTTAAACTCTCATTCCGGCAAAATCAGCGTTTCCTTCCCCTTTTTCCGCAAAAAATCCGCCCCTATTTCCGGTATCCAATCCCTGCTGGACTACGACGTTACCCTGACGGGCGAAATTAAAAACGGCGCATACAGCCACAATTTGAAAGTCATGGTACCCGTAACCTCGTTGTGCCCGTGCTCCAAAGAAATTTCCCAATACGGCGCGCACAACCAACGCTCGCACGTTACCGTCAGCCTGACCGCCAACGCCGAAGTCGGTATCGAGGAAATCATTGACTGCGTGGAAGCGCAGGCAAGCTGCCAGCTTTACGGCCTGCTCAAACGCCCCGATGAAAAATACGTTACCGAAAAAGCCTATGAAAACCCGAAATTCGTGGAAGACATGGTGCGCGACGTAGCCACTGCGCTGATTGCCGACGGGCGCATCGAAAGCTTCATCGTCGAAAGCGAAAACTTCGAGTCGATACACAACCACTCGGCTTACGCCTATATTGCTTATCCTTAAATAAGCAAAAAATCGGAAAGGTCGTCTGAAAACCGGAAAATCCGTTTTCAGACGACCTTTCCCGTTCCAATCGGCTATGAAAAAGAGACAATCCGACGGGCATCATCTATCAAGCAGCCCGATAATCCCCCCTCGCAACGATATAGTGGATTAACTTTAAATCAGGACAAGGCGACGAAGCCGCAGATAGTACAGATAGTACGGAACCGATTCACTTGGTGCTTCAGCACCTTAGAGAATCGTTCTCTTTGAGCTAAGGCGAGGCAACGCCGTACTGGTTTAAAGTTAATCCACTATAAAAAACAATCGCTGCTTTTAATATAAATTAAGGCCTATAAACGGCTGCTGCGTTTATAATGCGCCTGTTCAACCCTTCCACCGAGAAGACGCCATGAAAAAACTCCTTTACTTCTTTACCGCCTTTTTTGCCCTGTGTTCCAGCGCGTTTGCTGTGAATGCCGACGATTTGCTGCCGCCTGAAAAAGCGTTTGTGCCGCAAGTGAACGTTACCGACAAAGGCATCAACGTCGAATTCAAAATCGCCGACGGCTACTATATGTACCAATCGAAAATCGTCGCCGCCACCGCGCCTGAAGGCGTATTGGGCGAACCCGTTTTCAGCAAAGGCGAAGCCAAAGAAGATGAGTTTTTCGGCAAACAAACCGTGTTCCACCGCGCCGCGCAGGTCAACTGGCCTTACAAAAAAGCCGCGCCAACCTACAAGCTGACGCTGACTTATCAAGGTTGTGCCGAAGCCGGCGTATGTTACCCGCCCGTGGACACGTCTTTTGAGATTAATGGCAACGGCCTGTACCAGCCGCAAAGCGACGAACCCATATCCGCCAAAGACCGCTTCCTGCAACCCGATTCCGCCAAACCATCCCCCGCCGCCGCGCCTAAAGCCTCGCAAAACGACGACAGCAGCCGCTTCAAATTATCGTGGGACACATTAAACGCCAACCTGTTGGCGTTTTTTACCGCAGGGGTATTCCTGAGCTTTACCGCCTGTATGTATCCGCTTTTACCGATTGTTTCCAGCATCATCGTCGGCGATAAAACCGCCGGCAAAGGTCGCGCCTTCGCGCTGTCCGTAGCGTATGTGCAAGGTTTGGCACTGACCTACACGCTGGTCGGCGTCATCGCAGGCCTGACGGGCGCGCTTCTGACCGTATGGCTGCAACAGGCATGGGTCGTCCTTGCCGCCGCAGGCCTGATGGTCGTCCTTGCGCTTTCCATGTTCGGACTCTTCAATATCCAGCTGCCCAACGCCGTCCAATCCTATTTCCAAAACCAAAGCAGCAAACTCTCGGGCGGCAAAATCTTCTCCGTCTTCGTCATGGGCATACTCTCCGCACTGATCGTCGGCCCCTGCGTCGCCCCGCCGCTCGGATTCGCCTTGGGCTATATCGGACAAACCGGTGATGCCGTTTTGGGTGGACTGGCGCTGTATGCCTTGGCACTCGGCACCGGCGTTCCGCTGATCCTCATCGGCACATTCGGAGGCCACGTCCTGCCCAAAGCAGGCGACTGGATGAACGGCATCAAATACGCCTTCGGCTTCATCCTGCTTGCCGTAGCCGTCTATCTCGCCACGCCGCACCTGCCCTACTACCTCGTTGTCGCGCTGTACACCCTGCTCATGATCGTCCCTGCCGTCATGTTGCTGATTAAATCGAGCAAACAAAAAGGTCGTCTGAAAACCGCAGCCTCCGTTTTAGGCTTCCTACTCATCATCGGCGGCGCATGGTTCGGCTGGCAAAGCGCAAACAAACAAACCACCGCCCTGCACCACTTCCTGACGCTCTCGCCCCCGTCCGAAGCAGGCAAAACCACCGACCACGGTAAAATGTTCACCGACGTCGCCGAACTTAAAGCCGCCATGGACGCCGCATTGAAAGCCAACCCCGACAAACCCGTCGTTTTGGATTTCTATGCCGACTGGTGTATTTCCTGCAAAGAAATGGCAAACTACACGCTCAACCAGCCGCAAGTGCATGAAGCCGTCGATATGGAACGCTTCTTCCAAATCGACGTAACCGCCAACATGCCCGAACACCAGGCACTCTACAAAGAATACGGAATCTACGGCCCGCCGGGCATTTTCGCCATCCACGCTGATGGCCGCCGCAGCGACCCCTTGCTCGGTTTCGCCAAACCGGACGAATTCATCAACTGGTACAAACAAAACGAAAAATAAAGACGAAAGGTCGTCTGAAAACCTGAAACAGGGTTTTCAGACGACCTTTTTAAATGGCGTGTTTTTTGATCCAGGCTGCTTTTTTGTGGCATTAAGGATGGAAATACGGATAAAAATGTTTTGTAAATAATCACATGCAAACGATAAACTAGTTAAAGTAGCATTTAACGTATGTATGTGTAAAATGATGGCAATTTTAAATGCAATAATCCATAATTAGTTGACTCTAGAAATAACTATTTTAATTACCTTTGCTTGCTTTGTTATTGTATCCAAGGGATTGTTCATGTTTGTATATTAAAACTAATGTACTTTTGCAACAATACTAGTTACAATAATTAGTATTATTTTTTTCTATGAGTAAATTATCACTAATATGAAATATGAAATAGTTGAGCGGTATGAAAATTTCTCAGGGTATATTGAGATAATTTAACAAACGGATAAAAATGATGAGTATGATTACTGAAAATATGAGAAGGTTAATACCTAATGAAGAAGAAGTATTACCTGCTATTCAAAACTGGATTGAAGAAAAATATATTAAACCTACTAGTGTAATTTTATATAATCAGTTCGATGATTATAAAAATTATTTTGAATCACAAGGCAGTGGTTCACTTATTAGATTTAATAATCAAGGATATTTAATAACTGCTGCCCATTGTTTATTTGAAGATACTATTGATGGAAATGGGCAAAAAATTATAGATAAAATTTGGATTTCACCTGCTAATAAGCAAGAAAAATTCGCTTTATCCAATAGTCAAATATTTAAACAGATATATTTAGGTAACCATCAATCAAAAGATGATGATATTGCAATTTTCCAAGTTGTATTGCCAAATTGTGATTGGTTTTTTTTTAGTATGCCTGAAATTCACAATTTATCCATGCAAAGCTTAACAGATGACACCATATACTATGGTATCGCTGTAGGTTATCCCGCCAATAGAAATCAACGGTATGAAGTTCATCAAAATAAGGCTACCTGTTTAAGAGCAGAAGGTATTATTCATACCCTTGATAATAAGATATTAGAACAACTAGGAGCCGTTCCAGATAAGAACATTGTTTTATATCGCGGGTATGGAAAAGCTACTGAAAAAAATACTATGGGAATTTTCATAGACCCCGCAGGTTTGAGTGGTGGCGCATTATTTACTATCCTCTTAACAGGCGAAACAATGGAGTGCCATTTATCTGGACTAATAATTGAATCAATTATGCTACGGTCAGATAAAAGAAAGAATTTTTATATACTCTCTATTCCCATATCAGAAATTTTCTCTAAATTAAAAGAAATAGTTGAAATATGAGAGCACAAGTGTAAATTGGTTACGCCAAACACCAACAAAACCGCAAGCTCGTCTGAAATGATTTTCAGACGAGCTTTTTAAATGGCGTGTTTTCAACCCCACCTCTGGTTACACCTACTTAATTTTCAAAATTGGAAGATTAAGATGTCTTAATTCATTTTGTTTCGGACATGAGGTCTTTAACGAGCCTTTCTTACCTTTTTCTGCATTTAGGCGTATCGATATGAAGCATTGATTTTTATCATGAATATATTCATCTACAGCATAACCCGTACCCGTTTCTTCATCTATATTAATTTCCGAATCCCCTGATTTTAATTTTGCCACGCCTTGTACCAAAGAATTTTTCCCCGAATTCCGCGAGTTATATATATCAAACTGTATATTTCCATTTTTCAAATGCTTTGTCTGAAGCAATAGCCCTGTTTTGTTTACTCAATATGTTCCTGAATAGGCTGACAAAGGTATAAAAAGTAAAAACACAGATAAAAACTTTTTCATCATACTGCTCTTTCCTCAATTAAATTTTAAAGATAAGAATGCTCTAGTGATCCAAGTTTGAACCGGTACCACGTTGTCTCAACTTAGCCAAAGGATTGCGACTGAAGGTCTAAAATGACAATAGATTTATATGATAATCTGATTGATGCAATGGGCTGCAACAAATGGGATGAACGGCGATAAGGTCGTCTGAGAGCGAATATTTCATTTTCAGACGACCTTTTTGGATTTGAACTCAATAAATGATGTTTTTGCCGTAGCTTTCCAAAATCGATTTGATTTTGAGGATGGTTTCTTTGGGAGGCGGATGTACGCCGGTGAGTTTGTAGGTATCGCCGCACAATGCCCATTTGTGCGCGCCCAGTTCGTGATAGGGAAGGAGTTCGACCATTTCGATATTGTCCATGTCTGCGATGAATTCGCCGAGCAGGTGGGCGGAACGGTCATCGTCGGTATAGCCCGGGACGACGACGTAGCGGACGCGGGCGGGCTGTTTGCGTTCGGCGAGGTAGTGGGCGAATTTGAGGGTTTTGGTGTTGGGGATGCCGACGAGGACTTTATGGATTTCGGGGTCGATTTGTTTTAAATCGAGCATGACGAGGTTGGTGTGATCGAGCAGGTCGTCAAGAATGGAGTCGTAATGCAGGGCGTAGCCGTTGCTGTCGAGGCAGGTGTGGATGTCGTGTTCTTGGCAGGCGGTGAACCAGTCGCGTACGAATTCGTATTGCAGGAGCGGTTCGCCGCCTGTGGCGGTAACGCCGCCGCCTGTGGCGCGCAGGTAGTGTCGGTAGGACATGACTTGCTTCATGACTTCGGGCACGGTCATTTCTTGGGCTTGTTCGGTGTGCAAGTCCCATGTGTCGCGGTTGTGGCAGTAGAGGCAGCGCATGAGGCAGCCTTGCAGAAAGAGGACGTAGCGCAACCCGGGACCGTCCACCGCGCCGCAGGATTCTACGGAATGGACGATGCCTTTGCCGTTGTAATGGCGGTGTCCGAGGTCTTTGGCGGGGGCGGGCGTTTCGGGGTTGATGGCGATAGATGTCTGCATGGTGTCTGATGTACCGGATATTGGGGTCGTCTGAAAACTTGTTTTTGTGTTGCAGAGGATTCTTCTTATTGGATTAATATGCGGGCATTGCGTTCCCTGTTGTGGGAAGTTTATGGGCTGTTTTTAAATAGGTAAATGGGTTTTAATGATAACTCTATTGTACCGCCTTCGGTCGTCTTGATTTAAAGTTAATCCACTGGATTTTGATATTATCAAACCATTGCTTCAGGCAAAATCAAGCCGGGTTCCGGATAATCCGTCCCCCGGCTTGGTTTACTGTAAACCCTTTGCTTTACATGGTTTGTGTAAAGGTGCGGGTAATCACGTCAAGCTGCTGTTCTCGGGTCAGCGAGTTGAAGCGTACGGCGTAACCGGACACGCGGATGGTCAGTTGCGGATATTTGTCCGGATTGTTCATCGCGTCTTCCAGCGTTTCGCGGGTCAATACGTTGACGTTCAGGTGTTGGCCGCCTTCCACTTCTCCTTCTTCGTGGTGGAAGTAACCGTCCATCAGGCCTGCGAGGTTGCGTTCGCGGGAATTTTCGTCTTTACCCAATGCACCCGGCACGATGGAGAAGGTGTAGGAAATACCGTCTTTGGCAAACTCGAACGGCAGTTTGGCCACGGAAGTCAGCGAAGCGACGGCGCCGTTGACATCGCGGCCGTGCATCGGGTTGGCGCCCGGACCGAACGGTGCGCCTGCGCGACGGCCGTCCGGTGTGTTGCCGGTTTTTTTGCCGTACACGACGTTGGAGGTAATGGTCAACACGGACTGGGTCGGCGTCGCGTTGCGGTAAGTTTTGTGGGTTGCCACTTTTTTCATGAAGCGTTCCACCAAGTCGCAGGCAATGTCGTCCACGCGGTCGTCGTTGTTACCGAACTGCGGGTATTCGCCTTCGATTTCAAAGTCGACGGCAATACCGTTTTCGTCGCGAATCGGTTTGACTTTGGCGTATTTGATGGCGGACAGCGAGTCGGCGGCCACAGACAGACCGGCGATACCGCAGGCCATAGTGCGTTTCACGTCGCGGTCGTGCAGCGCCATCAGCGCGGCTTCGTAGCTGTATTTGTCGTGCATGTAATGGATGATGTTCAGCGCGGTAACGTATTGGGTTGCCAGCCAATCCATGAATTTGTCCATGCGTGCAAAGACAGTGTCGTAGTCCAAGACTTCGTCCATAATCGGTTCGGTTTTCGGGCCGACCTGGTCTTTGGATTTTTCGTCCACGCCGCCGTTGATTGCGTACAGCAGGGTTTTCGCCAAGTTGGCGCGTGCGCCGAAGAACTGCATTTGTTTGCCGACCACCATCGGGCTGACGCAGCAGGCAATGGCGTAGTCGTCACTGTTGAAGTCCGGACGCATCAAATCGTCGTTTTCGTATTGGATGGACGAGGTGTCGATGGACACTTTGGCGCAAAATTCTTTAAAGCCTTGCGGCAGTTGTTCGGACCACAACACGGTGATATTCGGTTCGGGAGACGGACCCATGTTGTACAGGGTATGCAGCACGCGGAAGTTGGTGCGCGTTACCAGCGTGCGGCCGTCCAAACCCATACCGCCGATGGATTCGGTTGCCCAAATTGGGTCGCCGGAGAAGAGTTGGTCGTATTCGGGCGTACGCAGGAAACGGACCATACGCAGTTTCATCACCAAATGGTCGATAAATTCTTGCGCTTGGGTTTCGGTAATTACGCCGTTTTTCAGGTCGCGCTCGATGTAGATATCCAAGAATGAAGACACGCGACCGAACGACATGGCGGCGCCGTTTTGCGATTTAACGGCTGCAAGGTAGCCGAAGTAAGTCCATTGGATGGCTTCTTGTGCATTTCTCGCAGGACCGGAAATGTCGTAGCCGTAAGAGGCTGCCATTTCTTTCATTTGACCCAAGGCTTTGTATTGTTCGTTGATTTCTTCACGGCGGCGGATAACTTCTTCCAAATCCACGCCGTTTTCCAAATCGGCTTGCAGCGAATTGAATTGGTTGAATTTGTCGGCCATCAGAAAATCGATACCGTACAATGCCACGCGGCGGTAGTCGCCGATGATGCGACCACGACCGTAAGCATCCGGCAAACCGGTGATCACACCGGATTTGCGGCAACGGCGGATGTCGGGCGTATAAACGTCAAACACGCCTTGGTTGTGGGTTTTACGGTATTTGGTAAAGATTTCGCTGACTTCGGGGTTCAACTCGACGTTGTACACTTTGCACGCGTCTTGTACCATTTTCAAACCGCCGAACGGCATGATCGAGCGTTTCAGAGGCTCGTCTGTTTGCAGGCCGACGATGGTTTCCAAATCTTTATCGATATAGCCCGGTGCATGGCTGGTAATGCCGGACACAACTTGCGCGTCGATTTTGTAGGGTTCGTGCGTGCGGTTTTCGACTTTGATGCCTTCCATCACTTCCGCCCACAGTTTGGTCGTCGCCTCAGTCGCAGGCGCGAGGAAAGACGCATCGCCTTCATAAGGCGTGTAGTTTTTCTGAATAAAATCGCGCACGTCGACATTGGTTTCCCAATTACCGCCGACAAAACCTTCCCAAGCGGCAGGGCGTTGCTGTACATCGGTTGACATATCAAGCTCCTAATTTGTCAGATAGAATTTATAGGTAGAAGAAATTTACCTTTGCAGAATAGCACTTTAGCTCTATGAAGTGTAACGATTGGCGGAGATGTGAACGTTTACCCGATATTTTTTTGACTTACATCAATGAGAACAGTTATTACTTAAAACTACATTTTATTTTTCAAGCCTTTAGCGTGTAAACAAGTGTAGAATATAAAATTAGGCCCTGAAAACTTGTCCGGTTTTCAGGGCTTTTCCTTAGGTATTTGATTTCATGCAATTACATTGTGTAAAGGTCACAAGTTGGACACAAATTGGACACAAATTGGACACAAAGCAAAAAGACAGCCTGAATTATAAGCTGTCTTTTGGTAATTTAGAGTCTTAGATTATTCAATAAATTCATAGATTTATTGGTGCCCGGAGCCGGAATCGAACCGGCACGGCCGGTTTAGGGCCGACGGATTTTAAGTCCGTTGTGTCTACCTATTTCACCACCCGGGCGCAGACTGTTTTATATTGAAATTTGGAGGCGGGGGCGCGGATTTGAACCGGCCTATATAAGGGTTGCACCCCTTATAGCATAAACACTCTGCCACCCCGCCATGAAATGAGTGGAGGCGAGAGTCGGAATCGAACCGGCGTAGACGGATTTGCAATCCGCTGCATAACCACTTTGCTATCTCGCCAAAGATATACATTGCTTATTGGAATAGATAAACAATTGAAATTTGGAGCGGGAAACGAGTCTCGAACT
>ERZ773076.1202-NODE-1202-length-11418-cov-5.314970_pt1 | contig 11418 bp, 10 predicted proteins | sample MGYA00580613_ERZ773076 | MGnify/ENA primary metagenome ERZ773076 (study PRJEB29015, sample SAMEA2738005) | human oral metagenome | biome: human oral; feature: human-associated habitat; material: dental | place: China | collected 2057 ...
CATCGAAATCACAGGTTCGACCGACAAACTCGACTCCTTCCTTGAAACCGTCGGACGCGCCCAGATTTTGGAAACCGTACGCACAGGCGCAGCCGGCATCGGCCGCGGCGAGCGTATTTTGAAAATTTAACACCGTCGGTTTTTCAGACGACCCGATAGGTCGTCTGAAAACAGAAACGGCAGGAGAGATTGATGTCAAACATTAAAATCGTCGCGCTGGTTACCGTCAAACCCGAATACACGGAAACGCTGAAACCCTTGTTCCAAAGCCTGGTCAAAGCCAGCCGAGCGGAAGAAGGCAACATCAGCTACGATTTGCATCAGGAAATCGGCAAACCCGAGCGTTTCGTCTTCGTCGAAAACTGGAAATCCCAAGCAGCCATCGACGCGCACAACGCCAGCGAACATTTCCAAGGTTTCGTCAAAGCCATCGACGGCAAAACCGACGCGCTCGAAATCGTTTTGATGGAAGAACTCTCCGTTTAACCCTTTACCCTCAATCCAACCGTCCGGCATCCTCAACATAAAGCCGGAATCCATTTTACCCAAAGGAAATCAAATGCAAGTTTATTACGATAAAGACGCCGACCTGTCCCTGATCAAAGGCAAAACCGTCGCCATCATCGGCTACGGCTCACAAGGCCACGCCCACGCAGCCAACCTGAAAGATTCAGGCGTAAACGTAGTAGTCGGCCTGCGCCAAGGCGGTTCTTGGAAAAAAGCAGAAGCGGCCGGTTTCGAAGTATTGTCCGTGGCCGATGCCACCAAAAAAGCAGATGTGGTGATGATTCTGCTGCCCGACGAAAACCAGCCTGTCGTGTACAAAAACGAAATCGAGCCTAACCTGAAACAAGGCGCGGTACTTGCTTTCGCGCACGGCTTCAACGTCCACTATAACCAAATCGTACCGCGTGCCGACTTGGACGTGATTATGGTCGCCCCCAAAGGCCCCGGCCACACCGTACGCAGTGAATTCCTCAAAGGCGGCGGCGTACCTTCGCTGATCGCCGTTTACCAAGATAAAAGCGGCAAAGCCCGCGACATCGCCCTGTCTTACGCCGCAGCCAACGGCGGCACCAAAGGCGGCGTGATTGAAACCAACTTCCGCGAAGAAACCGAAACCGACCTCTTCGGCGAACAAGCCGTATTGTGCGGCGGCGTGGTCGAACTGATCAAAACCGGCTTCGAAACCCTGACCGAAGCAGGCTACGCGCCCGAAATGGCATACTTCGAATGCCTGCACGAAATGAAGCTCATCGTTGACCTGATTTACGAAGGCGGCATCGCCAACATGAACTACTCCATTTCCAACAACGCGGAGTACGGCGAATACGTTACCGGCGTGGAAGTCATCAACGACAAATCCCGCGAAGCCATGCGCAACGCCCTCAAACGCATCCAAACCGGCGAATATGCCAAAATGTTCATCCAAGAAGGCGCCGTCAACTACGCCAGCATGACCGCCCGCCGCCGCCTGACTGCCGACCACCAAATCGAAAAAGTTGGCGCGCAACTGCGTTCCATGATGCCTTGGATTGCCAAAAACAAACTGGTCGACCTGGACAAAAACTAATCCGACTCGGTTCAACCATAAGCAAACCTGCCCGACGATTCGGGCAGGTTTTTTGTTACGTTGAGATTTTGAGAAATCAAAAATCCAGTGGAGGAAAGGTCGTCTGAAAGACGAATTGACGATTTCAGACGACCTTTGGTTGAATTGGAAGTTATAGTGGATTAACTTTAAATCAGGACAAGGCGACGAAGCCGCAGACAGTACAGATAGTACGGTAAGGCGAGGCAACGCCGTACTGGTTTAAAGTTAATCCACTATATAGTGGCTCAGTTCAAAAGAACATAGCAACAAAGCTTTATCTGTGGTTTGTAGTGTTCTTTTTTATTTATGAATTCCAGGTCCGAAATCGGCTGTGACAAATTCTTGAACAATCATGACCGCGCAGTTGTCTTTACGTTTTTTCATAAAAAGCAGTTTTGCCTTTGCCGGGGCGGGTAACGTAAGAATGGATATGTCTTTACCGTCTAAATGGCCGATAAAACTGGGACTGCCTGCGAACTCTTCATAGTTTGTAGGTGGTAACGGACAGCGGTTATTGTGAAGTTCAAATTCAAGCTGCTTCATCTTGCCTTTTTCAGACGACCATTCAGCAAACGAAATACTACGGATACCGTATTGTTGATATGGATCTTGGTTAACATGGTATGTGCTGTTGAATTGTCTGTCGTTTTTTATAGTATGGTTAGCAGTTTGATTGATTTCATGCGCCAGTTCGGGGATATCAATGCTGCGACCGATTTTATCCAAGTCAATAAAACTGCCATCGCGGGCAGCTTCTACCAAGACCTTAGACAAAGACTTATCGTGCATACGCATGGTTTCCATCGTATCGGCTCGGGCAATATTGGCTGATGTAAGCAGTGCGCAAAATATCAAAAAATAAGATTTCATTTAAATCCTTGTTATTAAATAGAGTTTAAGAATAAAACAAAATTGCCTGCATAGAAGATGAGATATTATGAGGCATACTGATAATTTATTGAAATTTTTCCAACATGATTTTTCTTATGGATGAAAATCTTTTTGATGAATTATGTTTAAGCGCCATATAAATTTCATCATCAATTTTATTTTGGGTTAATACCATATTTTCAATATATGGAATAATTTTCTCAGAGTCGGTTGAAATTAAATAGGCAGCTATCTCGCTATAAATATATGATTCTATGCGAAAATGGTCTAGTTTATTCAATAGTAAAGTTTCAATTGATTTCGAGTGATAGCTTTTTTCTTTTAGAGCATACACAATCCAAGAAATTACTTTCGGATGCCTGCTATTTAAATTTTTTATCAGATATTCTTCAATATAATCTCTTTTGGGAAAAAATGCAGAGCTGAAAGCAGTAGCCATAACGATAGAATATCTATGTATTTGCCAAATTAATTGAATTTTTTCCTCTATTGCACAAAATTCTTCCTCTCCTAAGTCATAATGATGAAACAAATGCCCTAAAGAAGATATCGCTGAGGATTTTACGTTAATGCTTTTATCGTTGTTTACAAAATCAATTAAAAGAGATAAAACTTCATCAAGTTCAGATTTATCAAGCTTATTCTGAATCTGCCCGAGAATAAAAACAGCAATTTCCCTATGTCGACTATACCGGCTTGTTAAGAGGACATTTTTGACGATATCGCTAATTTCACAATACCGGAAAAATTGCAATCTTCTAGCTGCTTCGTATCTAATTTGAGTATTAGAATTCAGCAGGATATTGAGCAATTCAGTAGATGATAAATCTTTACATGCCAAATAAGCATCAAAACTCAGAGAATCTCTATTTTTCATAATAGTTTACCTTGTCTTGTTTCTAATGCAGGAGGCTATCTTGAAAAATGTGATTTGATTTCATGAGTTTTAGCGTTTATGTGGACTTCAATAATTCCATGTCCACCTCTATGATGAGGATTTAATACTTGGGGAGAGTAGGTAAAAACATAATATTTGTTTTCTGTTTTATCAATGTAAGTGCTACATGATATATTGTAGTCGGAGATGTTTAATCCTTTAGCCTCTATCTCTTTCATGGAGAGGAATAGAGGCTGGGAGTATTCTTTTTCTATCGATAGTTTTTTACCCGAATATCTGTAAATTTCAAAAGAATCAGCCATAGTATTTTGCGGTATAAAGAATATAAAGAGTAAAGTAATCAGATATTTTTTAAGATTCATTTTTAGTATTAACTCGATAGGATTTAAAATTGAAGGAACCAAGTTTCATGGTTTATAGCAAGCTGTTGGATCAGCAGATGTAGGTTGGGTCGTGACCCAACATTCAGGTTGTTGTTGGGTTTGCCAACCCAACCTACGCTTACTATTCTTACGGATATTCCCGCAGATAAACGCGCTCGCCCTTGTCGTCATAACGCTTAATCAGACGCAGGCGGCCGTTTTTATCGTATTCGCGTGCCTCGCCGAAATACACGCCGTGGCGGTGCGGCAGCGTGTATTTCAATTTGCCGTTGGGATAATAGCCTTTGACCACGCCGTGGACTTTATCGTTTTCGTCATACGGCATCACGGTTTCCAACACGCGCTGACTGCCGTCGGTATAGTGGTACACCGTATAGCCGCCGTCCGCATGGTTTTCTCTGCGCATTGTGCCACCCTGTCCGTCTGCTGTTCCGCTGTTTTGCCAACGCCGCTGCCTCAACCGTTCTTCTGCCTCGCGGCCGCGCTGTATTTGCATTTCCAGCTGTCTTTGCTGCGGTGAAACAAAGCTGCCCTCCGGCACGCAGTTCATATTGCCGTACATCTGCAGGCAATGCGCTATCCGGTTCTGTTCCTGACGGTCCGCGCGCGCATTGGCCGCCGAATCCGCCCATGCCGCCTGAAACGGCAATGCCGCCAGTATGGATAGTGCAACGGATATTTTTTTCAAAACAGATATTTTCATATAAATTCCTTAGCAGATGTAGGTTGGGTCGTGACCCAACATTCAGGTTGTTGTTGGGTTTACCAACCTAACCTACGCGTACCATGCCAACAAATAATGATTTGAGTATATTGGATTTGAAGTTAATAGAATAGTTTATAGCAAGTCATATGAAAACTCTAAATTAGCCTGCATGCGTACTACACTCTTATAACTCTTCCGAATCTGAGAGATCCTCAAATCCAACAACATCATCATCGTGGTAGTTGATTAAAATGCCGTATGGCTCGGCAATAGGGAGCTGACTTTCTCTAAATACGATATCCCAATCTTTTGTTTTTTCATGAAACATAAACTCCGGAAAAGAAATCAATTCTTTGGTTTCGTCTAATTTATCTTTGTAATGATTAAATCCAAGTTGTTTGGGTTGGGTATATAAAATATTTCTTAAGAATAGTTCAGTTTTTGCTTTGATCTGAGGAAAGTTATTCATTTTACTTTGAATAAAGTTAAAATCTATTTCCTCCAAATCAAATGGTTGACTAACTTGAATAGAGAAAGACATTTCATTAAATATACCTTGAAGAAAAGATGTGTTTGTTGTTTCTTCAGTAATAAAGGTCAATTTGCCCAGAGGGGTATGAAATTTACCCATATTAGTGTCCTATATAAGGTATTAAATATTTAGAGTAAGCAAAATAGTTATTAAAGGTCGTCTGAAAAATTTCAGACGACCTTTTCTTCAATATCCTCTAATTTGCTATCACTCTTTCTTTCAAAGTCTTCAATAATCTCTTTATAACCTTAATCTGTATCTTAATACCCTTGTGGGTTAGATGGATGAGCACCAATTTTTAAGAAACGTGATAGTTTATAAATAATAATGTAAGACATTAATTTTGGGTTATTTGATATTTTTCATTATATTGGAAAGTTCTATTGGTACGGGTATATCATGTTCACTTGAACGTGAAATTTTTAGCAAATAACTATGTAGAATAAATTCAAAATCAGAAAATATTTTTAATTTGATTAGGCAACATATTTTTAACTCTTGGATTTTTAAGTCTCGCCAATTTTGATGGCTGGATAGTTTTGAAAAGTAATTATCCGGAATTTGCTCTATCATATCAAGGCAATGATTAAATTCCTTTAAGTCATAATAAATATGTGCTAGGTAGGCTTTGGCAAACATAGCATTTTCAGAATCAGAAGTAGCCTTTTTAAAGGGAATTTTTGCTTGTTCTAAAAGGGAAATTCTATTTTTATCTTCTGATAGATTAGCTTTTAAATATAAGTTATATCCTAAAAGATATGGGTAATTATTTAAATTTAATAAATTATTTAGAAGATAATCTATAAGGATTAATTTTGTTCGATTCTCCTCAGTCAATTCGATTACCTCAGTTATTACATAAGGATTGTTAGTTGATATTGAGTCTAAAGGGGAGTCGATATATTCCAAAGCATTCATAATATTAACTTATGGTTGTACTGTTTTCTTATAGTATATTCTCTGTTAGTTATATATTTTGCTATTGAATCATTCACTTACTTTACATCGATAATCGTAGGTTAGATCCCTAAAACCGTCATTTTGTATATAACAGGTTTGTAATATATGGGTCGTCTGAAACAGTTTCAGACGACCTTTTTCTTTATTTCTCTCTATTCTTTCAGCACCCTTTCTTTCAAAGTCTTCAACACACTTTTCACCGTCTTAATCCTCATCTCCACATCCTCCATCTGAGCCGTAAACCTCAATTTATCTGCCCCGGCCAGCCGGTATTTTTTATCCGTCTGAATCAGCAGGATGATTTCTGTCGGGTCGATTTGGTGGTGTTTACCGAAGGTAATGGTGACGGCTTCGCTGGTCGCGTCGATGGCGTCTATGCCCAATTCTTTTGCGGCGAGCCGCAGGTGGTGGCTTTCGATGAGGGTTTTGACGGGTTGTTCGGGCAGGCCGAAGCGGTCGACGAGTTCTTCGTGTATGGCGTTGATTTGCTGCACGGTTTCGCAGACGGCGAGGCGTTTGTAGAGGACGAGCCGTTCGTGGATGTCGGGGCAGTAGCTTTCGGGCAGCAGGGCGGGGCTGTGCAGTTTGATTTCGGTGGTGATGCCCAACGGTGCGTCGAGGTCGGGCTGGCGGCCTTTTTTGAGGTCGCGCACGGCTTGTTTGAGCATTTCGGTGTAGAGCGTGAAGCCGACCTGCATCATTTCGCCGGATTGTCCTTCGCCGAGGATTTCGCCTGCGCCGCGGATTTCCAAATCCTGCATGGCGAGGGTGAAACCTGCGCCGAGTTCGTCTGCCGCCGCGATGGCGTCGAGGCGTTTTTCTGCGTCTTTGGTGATGTATTCGGGCGTGAGCAGGTAGGCGTAGGCTTGGTGGTGGCTGCGGCCGACGCGACCGCGAAGCTGGTGCAGTTGCGCCAGTCCGAATTTGTCGGCGCGGTTGATGATAATGGTGTTGGCGTTGGGGATGTCGATGCCGGTTTCGATGATGGTGGAACAGAGCAACACGTTGAATCTTTGTTGCAAAAAGTCGCGCATGACTTGTTCCAGCTCGCGCTCGCGCAGTTGTCCGTGCGCCACGCCGATGCGGGCTTCGGGCAGCAGGGTTTCCAGCCGCTCGCGCATATTCTCAATCGTATCTACTTCATTGTGCAGGAAAAATACCTGCCCGCCGCGTTTGAGTTCGCGCAACACGGCTTCGCGCACGCTGCCTTCGCTGAAGGGTTTGACAAAGGTTTTCACGGCGAGGCGGCGGCTGGGCGCGGTGGTAATCAGCGAGAAGTCGCGCAGGCCTTCGAGCGCCATGCTGAGGGTGCGCGGAATCGGCGTGGCGGTCATGGTAAGGATGTCGACATTGGCGCGCAGGCGTTTGAGCTGCTCTTTCTGGCGCACGCCGAAGCGGTGTTCTTCATCAATAATCACTAGACCTAAGTTTTTGAATTTGATGTCGTCTTGCACCAATTTGTGCGTGCCGATAACGATATCGACCGTGCCGTCCGCCATGCCTTCCAGCGCGGCTTTGGTGGCTTTGCTGTTGTTGAAACGCGAAAGACTAGCAACTTTCACGGGGAAATCGGCGAAGCGGTCGGCGAAATTTTGCGCGTGCTGCTCGACCAAAAGCGTGGTCGGGGCGAGTACGGCGGCCTGTTTGCCGCCCATCACCGCCACAAACGCGGCGCGCAGGGCGACTTCAGTTTTGCCGAAACCGACATCGCCGCACACGAGGCGGTCCATCGACTTCGCCTGCGTCAGGTCTTTAATCACGGCGGCGATGGCGGCGGCCTGGTCTTCGGTTTCTTCGTAGCCGAAGCCGTCGGCAAACGCCTGATAGTCCAACTCGTTGATTTCAAACTTGTGTCCCGATTGGGCGGCACGTTGGGCGTAGAGGTTGAGCAACTCGGCGGCGGTGTCGCGCGCCTTTTCGGCGGCTTTGCGTTTCGCTTTGTTCCACGCGCCGCTGCCGAGCTTGTGCAGGGCGACGTTTTCATGCGCCTGGCCGGAGTAGCGACTGATTAAATGCAGTTGCGAAACAGGCACATAAAGCTGCGCTTCGCCCGCGTATTCGAGCAACATCATTTCGTTGGTTTCGCCGCCCAAGTCCATCGTTACCAAGCCCATATACCGCCCGATGCCGTGTTCTTCGTGCACAACGGGGTCGCCGATGTTGATTTCGGCAAGGTCGCGCAACAGGCCGTCTGAAACGGCGGCGTGTTTCTTGCGGCGGTTGTGAACGCGCGAACGGGCGACGTATTGGTAGAGCTCGGATTCGGTGATGACGGCGATGGCACCTTGAGCGGCAACTGCTTTGCCCTCTCCCCAACCCTCCCCCACGGGGGAGGGAGTAGGCTGCTGTTGGATTTGCCCATGCAGATCATTTGCGACGGGATGCAGGCTGCTTTTGGTTTTCAGGTCGTCTGAAACGGCGGCGGCACTTTGTTCCCTCTCCTGAGGGCTAGGGAGAGGGTTTGTTGCGGCTGTGGAAAATTCGGTTTGGTCGGCAACCGTTTTGCCTTCTTTCTCGGCGGCGGGAGTAGGTTGCTGTTGGCTCGGAGATTGTGGCCCGCCCAGTTTGAACCCGTATGCCAACGGCGCCACTGTAATCATTAGCGGCTCGTGCGCCGATAAAAAGCCCTGCCAGTCGGACACAGGTTTGGCTTTCAAGCCGTTTTGCTGCAAGAAGCCGAGCATGGTTTCGCGCCGTCCCAAACTTTCGGCGCACAGCAAAATCCGCCCGTCAAAGGTCGTCTGAAAATCCTTCAATGCCTGCAACGGTTCGTCGGATTGGCGGTTGACGGCAAGGTCGGGCAGAGTGTGTTCCTTGCCGGAAACATCGGGCAGAACTTGTCCGTAGTTTTTCAGACGACCTGCGAACACATCGGCAGAGAGATACAAATGCTGTGGAAGCAAAGGCGGATAGGTTTCATCGCCCTGCGCCATGGCGTAACGCGATTTGACGTCGCTCCAAAAGCGGTTTGCCTCGGCGTGAACGTCGCCCAAAGAGACAAACAGCGCATCTTCGCCGATATAGTCAAACAGCGTTTCCAGCTCGTTTTCAAAAAACAGCGGCAGATAATATTCCACGCCCGCGCCGAAATGGCCGTTGCTGACGGCTTTGTACACGGCGGCATCGTTCGGATTGCCATCGACTTCCTCGCGGAAGCGGCTGCGGAAAATCTTTTGCGCCTCGCTGTCGGTGGGGAATTCGTGCGCCGGCAGCAGGCGGATTTCGGAAACGGGGGAGATGGTGCGCTGCGTGTCGGTGTCAAAGGTTTTGATGCTGTCGATTTCATCGTCGAACAAATCGATGCGGTAAGGCATCTCGCTGCCCATCGGGAACAAATCGACAATACCGCCGCGCACGGCAAACTCGCCCGCGGCGACAACATGGGAAACATGGTTGTAGCCCGCATCCACCAAATCGGTTTTCAGACGGCCTATATCCAAAGTCTGCCCCGTTTTCAGCCAAAACGTGCGCCCCGCCAGAAACGGCACGGGCGGCAGCTTCTGCATCGCCGTGGCAACCGGCACGAACAGCACATCCGCCGCGCCGCTCTTAATCTGCCATAACGCCGAGAGCCGCTCCGACACCAAATCCTGATGCGGCGAAAAACGCTCGTAAGGCAGCGTTTCCCAGTCCGGTAGGAACACCGCCGTATCGTGCGGACGGAAAAACCGCCATGCCGTCTGAAGGCGCAACGCCTGTTCCGCATCTTGGGTCAGCACGACTTTGAGCCGCTTATGCGGCAGATAACGCGCCAAAGCCAGCGGCAGCGAGCCTTGCGAAAGATTGAGCCAACGGGATTTTTCACGGGGTTTGGGGATAGGGTAGGTCATGGCGTAGGGACAATGGCTTGCGGCAGCCGGAAAATTTTTCGGGCCGCCGTGGTAGGTTGTAAAAGCGGGATTTTAGCAGATTAAAAGCGGGTGTAAGGAGCGGGATAGTTTGGTTGGTTTTCAGACGACCTGAGATGGTTTGTGATAAGGTATAACTATTCCTATTTCTGGAATGAAGAGGTCGTTGAAAAAATGGTTTGATGGCTTTCAGACGACCTCAACCGCATCGGAGGTGCGGTATCATTGTACTTCTTTTTATTTTATGCCTGCCATCCGTGGCTAGAAGGAAAATAATGTTATTAGCCAATTTAAAAAAATCTGACACATCAGCGGAATTTATACATCAAAAATTTACAGCGGAAGAAATACAGGAATTGCTGCAATACAAACGACTCAAAGGTATCGTGTTTCGCGATTGTCCGCTAGAGGATAATGATGTCGCCCAAATTGCCAAGCTGCCCCAATTGGTGAATCTGACTTTGGATAATACTGCCATAAGTGATAAAGGATTGGCTGCATTGGCTGATGCGGGCAAGCTCATGTATTTGTGGATAACTCATGCCAAAATTGATGGAAGCGGGCTGGCAGCATTTGTAGAGAAAGGGCACAAATTGCGTTGTCTGCAGTTGGAACATACTATGTTTGACGATCAAGCATTGCAACTTGCTGCCCGAATGCCTAAATTGGATATGTTACATTTGAACCATACTCGAATCAGTGAAGCTGGGTTGATGTCGGTTACAAGTAATCCGCGTTTGACGATTATCGCCAAACAGTTTTCAGACGAAATATACGCCCGATTCGAGCAGCAACAACGCGAACAGGCTAAAAAGCAGAAAACACCCCCTGAACCGGCAGATGTAGCTGCTGCCCAAACTGCGTTACAGGCTTTTTTTGATGCCATGACGGAATGTGAAGCTAGTTTTGTCAACTTTGATGATGACTGGACAGAACGCACGATTGCCCTGTTCCAACAATACGGCAGTGAAAAATTGCCAGAACGGCAAAGCAAAGAAGGCCGTTACCATACCAGTGGACAGCCGGAAGGTACATATGGAAACCATGTTTTCATAGATAATGAAAAACAGGGGCGCAAAATCTGGCTCTATACCCAAGAGGATCGTGACTTCTACCGTTTTTTGATGGTTAATGAAAACGGCGAATGGAAATTGGAAAAGGCGCAAATTAAATTAGATGGTGGATGGAGACGGAATTGGGTGTAGGAAAGATGGCAAATGGTTGCCTATATTTTTAGCAGGCATTTCAGATTTGCGTTATACTTTTCCCGTCTGTGTACTTTACTTATGAGAAAGGCAGCAAAATTATGCTCTTAGAATTCATTAAGAAACTGTTTGGCGCTACCGGCGGCGCATCGTCTTCGCCAAAACGCGGCGGCTGGAATGAGGAAGAGGGCGTGTATTACGCCAAAGGCAGCTACGATAACGCAGTAGAGTACAACAATGAGTTGATGTGCATTGCCAATTTTATGCTCTACCATATGGAAGACATGAACCAGGCAATGGACAAACGCGATTATGCCCAAGCGGAAAATGTCCGTGTGCAGTGGATAGCCGCGATTCCCAATTACATCGCACAAGCCGATAAATTGGGGGCATACAAAGGC
>ERZ773076.1206-NODE-1206-length-11400-cov-4.403614_pt1 | contig 11400 bp, 5 predicted proteins | sample MGYA00580613_ERZ773076 | MGnify/ENA primary metagenome ERZ773076 (study PRJEB29015, sample SAMEA2738005) | human oral metagenome | biome: human oral; feature: human-associated habitat; material: dental | place: China | collected 2057 ...
CCCTTCGGGAGCACCGGCGATCACCCAGTGCTTGGATTCCTCACCGAAATAGATGCGGGGCTGCTCCTGTTTGATCAGGCCTTCGGTCGGGATCCCCCCTGAGAAGTAGGTGGGTTCTCCATTCGATTCACGACGGTTACCATAGGCCGCCACCAAGCCATAGCCGTGGGTATAGACCGTGTGCATGTTGTTCCAGGTGTTTCCCGCCTCGACGGCATTCAGGTCAAGTTCACGAGCAGCCACGACGGAGTCCGTTTCCCGGCCCTCCACGTTGTAGCGATCAACGTCGAGGGTGGAAGGGAACCGGTAATAGCCGCGTACTTGCTGAAGCTGTTCGAAGGTTGGGGCGATGATAGCCGGGTCCATCAACCGGATTGCCGGCAGCGCGGCTGCGTCGGCACGCAACTGCCCCGCGCTCACACTGTCCACGGCCTCGTAGTCCGTGATTTGAACCGATTCGATTCCGAAGGCCTTTCTCGTCGCCTCGATGTTGTTGGCTATCCAGGGACGTTCCAGGTCGGGTTCGTTGGGTTTGACCACGAAACTACGAACAGCCCACGGATAGACAGCAGTGAGGATCATCGCGGAGATCACCAGCAGACCCACTGCGATACCAGGCACGCTCCACCTCACCCGCCACGCGTTGTAGAAGCACAACAGCGCGCAGATCGCCGCGATCGCGGCGACAATCAGACTGGCCGGGACCCGAGAGGTCGCATCCGTGTAGTTGACGCCCGTGAACAGGTTGTTCTGAGTGGTCAGGTAACCGAATCGGTCAAGGAAAGATGCGATCCCGTACAACAGCAATGTGACCCCGAGCAGAATGGATACCTGCCGTTGAGCTGTCTTGCCGGCCCCTTTGAGGTTCCCCGACTTCCGGAAGGCCCTGGAATTCATGGCACCGGTGAGGAAATGCACCAGAAGAGCTCCAATGAGGCAGACCACCACTATGCAACTCACGTAGTTCAGCACGAACCGCCACCACGGCAGCTGGAACACGTAGAAAGACGCATCCAACCCGAAAACGGCGTCGGGGGTACCGAAGTCGGTGGAGCGGACCCATGCCAGGAAGACCTGCATCTGACCAGCGGCGACTCCACCACCCAACAGGCCAGCCACGGTCGAAGGCAGCAACATGAGAATCCGGGAGCGCCGGTCCAGGTTGTCACGCAGCTGGAGCAGCAACTCGGAATCCAAATTCGCACGCCGCACCGGGGGGCGTAGCCGATAGGCCAGCGCAAGGGAGGCGAACACCCCGCCTCCCATGAGCAACCCGAACCCCAGGAACAACCCCACCCGGGCGGCCAGCTGGGTGGTAAACACCGTCGAGGCGGATACGCTGCTGAACCACAGGTAATCCGTGTAGAACCGAGCCACCAGCACTACCAGCAGAACGAGAAGACCCAAGATCAGAGTCGAGATCAGCAAGGGGCTCCGGCGTCTCTCAACACCGGCTTGGTCTTCTACGCTCATGCGTTCTCCTCCTTGAACGTCGCCAGCAGGGCATCGGCCAGACCGGGCACGAGGTCCTCGGCGCCGAGCAGATCGTCAGGGTTGCTGAGGACACGGGCCAGGCCGTGCCGCGCCCCGTCACGCAACACACCAACCACCACCCGGACGTCAGTGCGGGCCTCATGCTTGTTCACGAACTCGATGGCCTCTCCAGGGTCCGTGGGCACCTGGGACTCGAATCTGGGCGGCAGGAAGGCCCGTTCCATCGCGATCGCGCATCCTGTCACGGTCGCCGGCCAGGTCAGGAGCGCCAACCGTGTGGCAATGTCGCTGCCGAGCTGGAAATCCTCCTGCTCCACAGCGGTCAATGCATCCTCCGCGGTCTGGGCAACCCGTCCCCGCAGCTGTGGTTCCAATTCAAGCAGCGTTCTGGTCTCCACGAGCGCGAACAATCGAGCTGGCTGATCCCACCCGAGCTCGGAAACGTGACGCTCAATATCGGCCAGGGCCGCTATCAGACGACTCGGATCCACCTCAGCCACAGCTGGGCACCTCCTGTGTGGGTTGTCCTTCGTTGACGAGCTGCAGCGCAGCAATCGCGTCTTTGAGGGTACCCACAGGAATCAGCCTGAGGTCGGTGTGCAGGTCCCCCAGGTCGGCGCAGTTGCTGGCAGGCATCAGGAACAGCTTCGCTCCGGCCGCCTCCGCGCCCTTGATCTTCTCTCGGATTCCACCGATGCTGTACACCTTTCCTGCAGCGTCCACCTGACCGGTGCCGGCCACCACACGCCCCTCGCGCAGTACTCCATCCGTGATGCGATCATAAATCGCCAGCGCGAACACCAAACCTGCAGAAGGACCGACGATTGTGGGATCGATCCTGTAAGAGATGGAAGGCGCGTACCGGTAACCGGTCGAGAGCAGAATCCCGAGATACGGCGCCCCGTCACGTTCCGTGGCGGTGGTCACAGTGACCTTTTCGCTTGCACCTCCACGCAGCACCCTGAACACGATGGGATCCCCAACGGCCCTGGTCTGGATGGCGGTTTTCACCTCGTCGTTGGTTGTCACCTCACTGCCGTCCACGGCCTCGATGAGGTCTCCGGGACGCAGTTGCCCGTTCGCTGGTCCGGACAGACTGACCGAGGACACCATCGGCATTTCGGTGACGGACTGCCCTGCCGCTCTGAGAGCAGCGACAGTCGCGTTCACACGGGAGGAATCCATCATGGCGACCGCTTCGTTCTGCATCTCAGAGTTCGATTTCCCAGCCGGGTACACGACATCGCGCGGCAGGACATCCGAATCAGCGGCCACATGAGCCATGAGCGCCGCGGGAAGACTGATGATGGAATCAACCTGCGTTGTGGAGACCGTTGTCATCAGCAACTTGCCACCACTGTTGCTCGTTGGGATGCCGGAGATCTCGATGAGCGGCCCCTCCTCGGTACTGCCCATCACATCAACGGTCTTACCGGGCTGCCAGGTGATGAACGGCACCGGGATCAGGATGAGGCCTGCGGCCAGCAACACAAACAGCACCGAGGACACGACGGCCACCATGTTTCGCGACATCTCACCCCTCCTTGCCTGCCGTGTGGGTGGCGACAAGCCTACCAAGTGGACCTCACCGGACCGTCCTTCTCCGTTTTCCTTGAGTCCATAGGGTTGAATGGTTTCCGAATCGGTTTCCCATGCGAAAGGCCTGATGACCAATGTCAACTCCCGAAGGGTTCGACTTCGAACAGCTCAAGCGCATGATGGAGCAGCTCGGCCTCAATGCCGATGAGCTGAATCTCGACGAGTTGATGAAGCAGATGCAGCGCCTTCAGACATCTGGCGGAATCAGATTCGGTATCACCCCAGCCGATCAGGATCCGGAGGCCTCATGGCGAACCACGATCACCGCGGCACGCCACCTCGCCTCGAAGCTGGGACCTGACCCAGCCCTCTCACCCGGGGAACGGCTCGCCATCGTTGATGCAGAACGGCTGGCCCAGTCCTGGCTGGACCCGGTGACGCAGTTCGCTTCTTCCGGAACACCGCCGGTAACGCAACATCGTGAGAAGTGGATCGAGGCCACATCCGAGGGATGGCGACGTCTGGTCGAACCGATCATCGACGGCCTCGCTGAGGCACTGCAGCGCGGCACAGCAGCCCCCGAGAATCCACAGTTCGCCGACTTTTCATCGATGCTCGCCCCCATGATACGAACCTCGGCATCACTGATCTACCGCGACCGGCTGAGCAAGGTGCTGGCATCGGTCGCCGGATCTACGCTCACCGGCTCGGAGGTAGGAATTTCCCTCACCGAAGGGGCCGCGGTGACGGTACTGCCTGCAAACGTCGCCGAGTTCACCCGCGACCTCGATCTGCCCGACAGCGACGTCATGCTCTATCTGCTTCTGCGAGAGGCCGCCAGACAACGACTATTCCAGGGAGTCAGTTGGCTGTCCCCTCAAGTGGAGGCGCTCCTGGCCCACTACGCCCGCGAGATCCGGATCGATTTCGAAGCCTTGTCCTCACAGCTGGACATCAGCGATGACGAGGTCTCGCTTGAAGAGATCGTCGCTGTTGGGGAAAAGGTACGTGGTTCGTTCTTCAAGCCTGCCAGCACTGAACTGCAGCTGGAAATCCTCGGGCGCCTCGAAGTACTGTTGGCACTGATCGAGGGCTGGGTGGACCATGTCACGAATCGCGCCGCAGCGAACTGGATGACCACCGCAACACAGCTCGACGAGGTGGTCCGCCGGCGTCGAGCCTCCGCAGATCCCACTCGCGATGTGTTCCGGGATCTGCTCGGCCTGGAATTGCGCCCCCGTTTGATCCGCGACGCAGAGAATCTGTGGGCGGTCATGGAGCATCGTCACGGGGCCCTCGAACGCGATGGTGTGTGGCAACACCCCGACATGTTGCCGACAGCCCGGCATCTGGAGGATCCCCTCTCCTACGTACATCCGACCCACCGTGACGAGGACGACGGGGAATTTGACGCGGAACTCCGAAAACTGTTGGGCGAATAGCACTTGACGAAAACACCCTCGGCACGATTGACTTGAGCTAAGGCCTCCGCCAGGGGTGGTTCGCAGGGGAAGGCGAACCTCCAGGCGGGGGCCTTGTTTCATTCCTTCGCTGAAGCGATATTTTTCGCACCGTGCTCCGCGACGATCCGCAGAACGTCCCGACCGAACCGGTCAGCCTTCACGGTACCGATGCCGCTGATCTGCAGCAGCTGAGTTCGATTCGCAGGTTCGGCCTCGGCCACGGCTTGCAACGTGGCATCAGTGAAGATCACGAAGGCCGGTTGGGACGCGGCTTGGGCCGTTTCCAACCGCCAGGCCTTCAGCGCAGCCAAGAGCTCCTCGTCGAAAGGCGCCGAACAGCCGGTGTGACGACCCAGCTTGCGTTCGGCAGCATCAGTCAGCTGCCCCCCGCAGACGAAACAGGTGCGGGAACGCACACTGCCACGCCCGGCCCTACCCTCGCGGGTGACAGGGATCTGGTCCTCAGGAACGAGGCCCGTCAGGAAACGGGAACGCGCACCGCGACCGCGGGAAGGTTTACCGGGCCATGAGATCCGCAACCGCAGGCGGGCCCGGGTGACCGCGACGTGTAGGAGTCTCCGTTCCTCCGACAGTGCGGGTTCCTCCTGGCTCAGCGCGAAGGGCACCATTCCCTCGCGCACCCCGACCACGGCCACCGCATCCCACTCGAGACCCTTGGCGGCGTGCATGGTCGCCAAGGTGACGGCGCTGGCGGCGGGCGGGGTCTCGAGATTAGCATGATCATTCAGCCAGGCGATGAACGCGGGGGCGGTCCAGTCCGGGAGACCGCCCTGAGCGTCGCGGATCATCTGTGTTAAAGAGTTGATGGATTCCCAGCGTTCCCGCTGCGCCCCCATTCCCGATGGGGCCTCCGGATTCCAGCGGACCTCGGCCAGCACCTCGTCGAGCAGCCCCTCCGGACGGGTTCCAGGATCCCGCTGTGCGGCGCGGCGCAGCCGGTTCACCGCGTCGCGCACCTCGGGACGTTCCCAGAAACGGTCGGTGCCCTTGACCTGGTAAGGAATCCGCGCGGAGTCCAGGGCGGATTCGAAAACGGGTGACTGTGCGTTGATGCGGTAGAGCACAGCGCACTCACTCCACGGGGTGCCCTCAGCATGCCGCTCCCCCAGCCAGGCGACCACGGCCCGAGCCTCGTCCTCCTCCGTGCCGTCAGCGTGGAACTCGGGGGGTGGCCCCTCGGGGCGTGTGGATTGCAGGTCCCCTGCATTGGGGCGGCGACGCACTACACGGTTCGCGAGCTGGACGATGCCCGGGCTGGAGCGGTAGTTACGGACCAGCCTCACCTGCCGGGCCCCAGGATGTTCAGAGGCGAAACCGGTCAGGCAATCGGCCCGGGCGCCGGCGAAACCGTGGATGGCCTGCTGGGGATCACCGACCACGCAGATGTCTGGGCGACCGTCCACCCACAGCGAGACCAGGCGGTGCTGGATCGCGGAGACATCTTGGTACTCGTCCACCACGAAGTGCCGATAGGCGTCACGGATCCGTTCGGCTACGGTGGGGTGTTCCACCAGCAGCGCGGCTGCGCACAGGAGGATGTCATTGAAATCCACCACCCCAGAACTGGTCTTGTGTTTCTCGTAGGCCTCCATCACGTGGGCCACACGTTCGGGCTCCACCCCAGCAACCGTACGGCCACGGGCGAGTTGGGCGTAGCGGCTGGGAGGGACATTGCTGGACTTGGCCCAGCCAATCTCTCCTATCAGATCTCGCACCAAGTTCGTGTCGGCATTGCCGAGTACTCGATTTGCGGCCCGCCCCACCAACGGAAAGGGGTTGTCCAACAACACCGGGAAATCGGAACCATACGCCGTGGGCCAGAAGTAGCGGCACTGGCTGAGAGCAGCTGCGTGGATGGTCCGGGCCGAGACCCTACGTACCCCGAGCCCCGCCAACCGCGACTTCAGCTCCCCTGCCGCCCGCGTGGTGAAGGTGACCGCAAGGGTCGCAGTCGGGACGTAGCGGCCCTCCCGGACGGCGTGGGCGACCCGGTGCGTGATCGCCCGCGTCTTCCCCGTCCCTGCCCCTGCCAACACCACCAGCGGCTGCTCCAGCAGCGTCGCCACCAACCGCTGCTCGGGGTCAAGGGCGTCGAGGATCGGATCAGTCACGAGGACCATTCAAACAGGCAACGCCCGCAAAAACCCGACCGGCGTCCCACCCTCAAGGTTTTGTCGGTGAGGCGCACTAATGTGATCGGTCGCAGGGAAGGAGAGGATCATCGCAGTGAACAGGAGATCGGCCAAGCATTGGGAGAAGCTGGTCGACGCCTTGGCAGCATGGCTGGACGAACTGCGTCCCGGACCACTAGAACAGGTGCGGATCATCACGTCCTCGGCCGCCACCGCACGCCTGGTGAGACAGGCTCTGGCGGCCCAGATCGGCATCCTCGCTGGAGTGGATCTACTTCCAGTCGACCGCTGGGTAGCACAGCTGCAAGCGGAACTAAACGATGGAGAATCGTCTCCATGGCGAGGCCTGGCACTGGAACTGGCAATCCGGGAGGTCCTCCAGGACCTGGATTTCCAGGAATCGCATCCCGTGGTGGCCGAGCACCTCCGGACGGGACCGGGCAGGCTGCGCGGCACCTCGCAACGCCTGGCAGTCCTGTTGCGCCGTTACTCGGAACACCACCCGGAACTACTCGCCCACTGGCTCACCGACCCGGAGGAGGCAGCCGGGGAACTGCCCATGCACCTGCGCTGGCAGCCAGAGCTGACGGCCCGTGTCACCGAAATCCTCGAATGGGATCCGGTCGAGGAGCTGACACGACTGCGCGCCGCCCTGACAGAGAAACCCGGACCGGCCACAGCCGTATTTCACTGCCCCGATCTGCCTGCGGCGACACACCTGTTGCTGGATGCCATCGGACAGATCCAGGACGTCCCTGTCCTGGAATTGGAGAACACCGCGGCGCCAGAGAGAATCACCTGGCTGGGTTCTCATGACCCCCTGCGACAAGCCGAGGTGCTGCGCGAGGAACTGTGTCGAATCCTGCAAGAGGAACCCAGTCTGGAGCCACGCGACGTCCTAGTGGTCGTTCCCGACCCCGCGGCGTGGTGGCCTGCCCTCAGCCTGGCCTTCACGCCGCTCGAGGGTAGTTCCCACCCGGGCCGACGCCTGCGGTTTCAGGCCCCTCCCGAGGCCCGCACCCCCAACCCCGTGCTGCGCACCCTGGCCGAGGCCACCAGACTGCGGGATTCCCGCGCCACCGCCAGTTCCCTGCTGGACCTGCTGGACCTCGCGCCGATCTCGTACCGCTGGCAGCTACCGGAACGCGACGAACTGGCCCGGCTGATCGATGCGGCCGGAATTCGTTGGGGCCTCGACGCCCAACACCGTGCGGACCAGGGGCTCTCCGGGATCGCACAGAACACCTGGGCCCGGGGCCTGGACCGGCTGCTGGCCGGGCTTGCCCTGGCGCCCGGGAGCACCGCACTGCCCATCTCCGGCGTGGATGCCGTCAATACATCGGAGCTGGAGCTGATCGGTTCACTTACGGAGGTCTTCACCCGACTGCGACGTTACGCGGCCACAGCCGAATCCACCACCATTCCGGAATGGGTCGCCCGGGCCCGAAGATTGCTCGACGAGCTCATCGATCTGCCTCCCGGAGAAAATTTTCTGCTCCAAGAGGCCACCTTCCGCCTGGCCCAGCTGGCAGAGGAAGGGGCCAGCAGCCCCGTCAGGGTGACGGCCTCCGACTTCACCCGCTTGCTGGAGCAGCTGGCCGCCGAACCCACATCGCGCATGGTGACGGGCAACGGCAATCTCACCGTCGTCGCTCCCGGGGAGCTCAAGGGTGTGGGTTTCCCCGTGGTCGTGCTGCTCGGTTTTGAGGACGGCGGACTCGATCCCGTTCCCGACGCGATCCCCGATGTCCTGCCGGATCCCGGGCAGGAGCGCTTGGAGGATCTGCTGGATCATGCCCGGGCCGCTCGGCATCTGGTAGTGGTGCATCAACACCGTTCCGAAACCACCGATGCTGTCCTGGAGCACCCGACCACCCTCACCTGGTTGTGGCGCAGGCTAGGGGGCACGCCCGACCTGCAGGAAACCCCCCTGACGGCACATTCGGAGAAGAATTTCACGGGCCCCGCACCGAGTTTCGATGCCGCGGCTCTGGAGATGGCTCGTCACCTGCGAGCCAGACCAGCCACAACCGCGCCGGCAAGCGTGGAGCGTCGGCGCGCTGCCCTTCGTCTAACCACCGGCGACGACACTGCTCCCATGTCTCTGGACGAGGTGGCGCGGTTCCTGCGCGACCCCGCAGCCGCTTTCCTGCGCGAGGGGGCGGGAATCCGGGGAAATTTCACCCCCGAGATCAGCGACGACCTGCCCCTCAGGGCAGGCGGGTTGGACGCCTGGGGGATTCGTTCCCGGCTGCTGGCGGCGGCCTGCGGCGGACAGCCCCCCGACGCGGCGATCCATGCCGAGGCTCGCAGGGAGCTACTGCCGACCGGCCCCTTGGGAGGTGCAGTTCTCGACGCAGACGTCAAACTAGTTCGACAGCTCTGGCAGCAGGCCCGCTCGGATTGGGACCGCCCGGTCCGAGACGTCCCCATCAACCTGGAATGCTCCGGCTTGCAGCTGACAGGAATGGTCCGACTGCGCGGCGATGAGCTAGTGAGCATCTCCCCCAGCGACCTTCCCCGTCCCCTGTTCGAGCCATGGGTGCAGCTGCTGGCCCTGGCAGCTTCCGGGATCAGGACACGGGCCCGCATCCATCACCTTCGACGCCACTACGGCGAACACTTCCCAGGATCGGTGACACTCACCCCACCACAGGAGGCCGTCGCACGCCTGGAGGTTCTGGTGCGAGGCGCCCGCTTGGGACGTTCCCGGCTCATCCCGGTTCCCGCGGAACCAGCCCGAGCGCTAGCAGAATCTGCACGGGAACGAACATTTAACGCCGCCGATTGGGACCTTCCCACCAACAGCTGGAACTCCCCCTGGGCTTGGCGTCCGGCACATTGGGAGCATTTTTACACCGGCCCTGCTTCAGAGCTGTTCGCCGATCCTCCCCAGGAAGGCGACCCGGTGGGTCCCGAGCGCTTCGGCGCCTTTGGAGGCTGGGCGTTGGCCCTGCACTCCCCCCTCCTGGAGGCCGCACAGTGATTCCGTTCGAGATCACCGATCCCCTGCCTGATGGTCCCATGCTGCTGGAAGCCAGCGCCGGGACAGGCAAGACCTGGACCATAGCAGGGCTTGCTACCCGCTACATCGCCGAAGCAGGGGCGAAGATCGAGGAATTGTTGCTCATCACCTTCAGCAACGCGGCCGCCTCGGAGTTGCGGGGTCGCGTCCATTCCCGGATCGCTTCCGTAGCGAAAGATCTGGAGGATCTGCTGGCAGGCGGTCCCGAACCCGTAGATCCAGTCTCGCGACTGCTCGGAGCGGACCGCCACGCCCCGCGCCACAGGGCACGACTCCAGACGGCCCTGGACAACTTCGGAACCGCAACGATCACCACCATCCATTCGTTCTGCCAGGGACAGCTGGAGAGCCTGGGCGTATTGGGTGACTGGGACGGCGCCGACGAGGTGAGCGCGGACGTCTCCTCTCTGGTGCGTGAGTGCACCACAGACGAATACCTGGCCAGTTATCTCCATCACCCCAACCCGCCGCTGGACGCACGCCGAGCGCTTCTGGTCGCCACCACAGCGGCGCCGTCGCGACTCCCCTTCGCCTCGGCGAATCACGAGCTGCTGGGTTTTCAGGAGCGGGTGCGGGCTCGTTTCGCGGCGCGTCGCCGCGCACTGGGGCTGGTCAGTTTCGACGACCTACCGGGCAGGCTACGGTTCCTGGTCACTGACTCTCCGGTCGCCGAGCATGTGCGCGCAGAGCTTCGACGACGCTTTCCCGTGGTGCTGGTCGACGAGTTCCAGGACACCGACCCGGACCAGTGGGCCATCCTGCGACGCACCTTCGTCGACGCGGACGCGATGATCACGCTGATCGGCGATCCCAAGCAGTCAATCTACGGTTTCCGTAGTGCGGATCTCGGTTCCTACCTAGAGGCCCGGCAGGCGGTCCGACACCGCGCCACCCTGGAGACCAACCACCGGAGCGAACCCGGAGTAGTGGCCGGGGTGACGAACCTGTTCGGTGACCTCTGCCTGGGCGATTCGGACATCCGTGTCACCCCTGTGCGCTCCGCCCGCTCCCCGGATGAGGAGATCCTGGTTCTCGACGCAGCCCCCGCGGCCCGCATCTGGTTACGCGGGCACGGCCCTGGGGCCACCGAGAACCCGGAACGCACCGTAACGAACGACGTTGTGGCGCACGTGCGCGCGCTGTTAGCCGGGGCACGGTTCCGCAGCAGCAAAGGGGAACGGCCCATCGGTCCCCGGGACATCGCGATCCTCACCCGAACCCGCGGCCGGGGCCTGTCCCTGGTCTCCGATCTACATGTAGCAGGACTTCCCGCCACCTGGCATGGTCCCGGCTCCGCACTCGATTCACCGGCTGTGGCCGACTGGCTGGCAGTTCTCTCCGCCATCGCCCAACCGACCCGTGCCCACATTCTTCAGGCCGCCCTGGGAGAGCTGCTCGGTCTACCCGCCACCGATCTGCTGGCCGGGCGCGACGAAACTCCCGCGGCCCAACGGATCTATGATCTGTCCCGATGCTTCGCAACCGGCGGGGTGACTTCGCTGGTCAGTGAACTGCTGGCGGGTCTCGGCCCCCACCTGGCACGGTTCGGGGATGGAGAACGCCATCTGGCCGACCTGACCCAGATCGGTGAGTTGCTGCTCGACTCAGATGCCACCGACCTCGACGGGCTCCGCGCCTGGCTGGTTGCCCGGGCTGCCACCCCGGGCGATGAACCGGCCACCCGGCTGGCCTCCGACCAGGAAGCGGTGCGGGTGTGCACCATGCA
>ERZ773076.1210-NODE-1210-length-11385-cov-3.723124_pt1 | contig 11385 bp, 10 predicted proteins | sample MGYA00580613_ERZ773076 | MGnify/ENA primary metagenome ERZ773076 (study PRJEB29015, sample SAMEA2738005) | human oral metagenome | biome: human oral; feature: human-associated habitat; material: dental | place: China | collected 2057 ...
GGGGGCGCTACCCCCGGCGAACTCCGGCCACTGGGACAGGAACAGGCTGTCGTCGAACCGGTGGCAGGACGTCCACTTCCCGGTCAGCGTGTAGGGGTGGCTCGAGTAGGGGACGGTGCGAGTCTCCCCGCCGGTGGTGTCGCCCGCGTAGCCGTCGATGCTGCCGTCCTCGGCGATCCACGCCTCGGACAGGTAGTCGGCGGCAGGGTCGGTGATGATGACGACGTGGCCCGCCCCGCCCTCAGGGCCGGCAGACAGGACGACGTCGCCGACCTGGAAGCCTCCGTCCGGGCGGAGGCTGGCGTCATCCCAGTGGACCTCCCGGTAGCCGCGAGCCTCGAGGCCGGACCGCATGTTCCCGGTCCATAGGCCGTCGATCTCTGGCAGGGCCGGGTGGCCCCAGGGGACGCCGTAGGTGACGTGCAGGCCGTAGCAGATGCTCCCGCAGACGAGACTGGAGCAGTCGGCGTTCTGGGGGGTGGTGACGTAGCCCTGCTCGTCGGCGTTGGCATACCAGGAGCGGCGCTCAGGCTGGCTGTAGCCGACGTCGGCGACGTCGCAGATGTAGCGGGCCTGCGCGGCCGCTACGCTTCCAACAGACATTCGATCCCTTTCCGTGATTGGATATAGGAAATCCCCGCCACCGGGATTGGTGCGGGGACAGGAAATGGTCAGTAGCCGATGGCCTGCCACATGAGCGCGTGCGCAGCAGACTTAGTCTCACCCGGAAAAAGCACACGGAAGCTTTCCCTGCTGAGTCGGTCCACCATTGGCATGAGTGGCGACACGAATTGCCAGCCGGACGCGTTATTGTAAATAGGCTGGAATGTAATAGAAATGCACGCCTTCGGGAATGGCTTCGGGAATGTCTGCACAGGCAGGTAGCCGTTACCGAAATTGTGGTCGGTCGTGAACCCGGCGATTCTCCCGGTCTGCATAATCATGACCTCATTGGGGCCTGGCTGCGTGTAGGAGAGCCCAGAATCCCCGGACTGCTGCGCTTCGATGCGCATACCGCCGGTGCCGTCCCATCGGGTGCCATCATAGCGGACAAGGGAGGAGATATGATCGATCCAGTAGAAATCCGGGTTGCTCGGCGACGGATTCCACCCCAGGTCCCATTTGGCGCGGTTCGCTTTGTTGTAGGCATCCTGCCAGTCCTGCGCCCAAATAACCGTCTTGATAGACCGCGCCATGGCATCCATATCCCCCTGGGCATTGAAAGGGTCCGTGCCTTCGGGGACGCGAATTCCATTCATGAGTGTGCGAGCCAATTCGGTCTCCTATTTCTTCTCAGGGACGCTTGTCCACTTGATCGTGATGCGGCCACTATCCGGGTCGGTGCCGATATCGGAGACGCCCCCCTCGGTGCTGCCCCCGGTCCACATGAGCCCGCCCCCGTTGGTGATGAGCCACTGGGCTACCGCTGCCGGCAGGGTGACGTCCTGGCCGCCGGGCGCCCACTGGGCGAGAGTCACAGACAGGGACGGGCCGGCCGCTGACGGCTGCCTCCCCAGGCTCCCGGCCGAATGACACCGCCCCTGGAGGGTGACCGCCGCATTGTTGCCGCCGTCAGCGGTCCGCTCCCCGAAATGCAGGGACGCTTCCAGGACGCGGAGGCCAGGAATCGCCTTCAGGGCCGCGAACTGCCCGCCGTACCCCCACGCGCCGACGGACTGAAATTTGCCGCCGGCGACGATCCGCTCCGTCCACGGGCGCCCATCCGACCGGCGCGTCGACCACGACGCGGAGTAGACCGGCCGGATCACCGCGGTACCATCGGTCTGACCGAGCTGCTGCGACGGAGCCGACGGGAACGCCCCAGGCGGCACGCCCGGGGCACTGTAGGTGACCGGGCCAACCGTGGTCGGGCGGCCGTCCTGCCACATCAGGGACACGACCTGCCCGACCGACGGGGGATTCCACGAGTGCGTGGCGCTGACGGTGCCGAAAGTCGTCCGGACGACAGCCTGGCCACCGCCAACACTGACGACAGTGCCGGTCGTCGCACGGGGCGCGTCCGTCACCCGGCCGAGAACAACTGCCGACGACTGGCCCGCCTCACCCCGGCTGAGGGCTACGAGGACGTTATCTCCATAGTTCACGGACACGGGGTCGAGCCAGGTCGCGGGAACCTGCACCCCCTCGATCGTCACCGCCGGGCGGTCATAGGCCCCGCCGACGGTACCGGTCACGATGCTGGTGCCGCCCTGCTGACCAATCCCAGCGATCAGCTCAGCCAGCCCACTCATGACTGCTTGTCCCCGAGGATGACGCTCCTCATTTCGTTGGCGTCGACGTCGACCTCCAGGGTGGAGGCAGTGACGCCGCCCATCGCGTCCCCACCGAGGGTCAGGGACATGACCTGCCCGGTGACGTCGATGGCGCGACCACTGCGGGTCGGGACGGCGACGGTCACCCAGTCGTAGAGCTCCAGTCCTGGGTGCGGGAGGCACTGGACCTTGAGCCTGGTGGTTTTGGGGCCGGTCTGGTTGGCGAGGCGGGTGGCCGCGGCCCTCTCGGCCGCCGCCGTCGAGTCGATCAGCGGCGAGGAGTAAAATTCCGTCGCATTGCCGAGCGGGCCGCCCCACTTCGAGACGCCCCGGTCGAGGTACGCGCGGCCGACATACTCGCCCTTCCCGCCCTGGGACGTGGCCACGACGCTGTTGTAGACGGTGCCCAGGTCCATTGACCGGGACAGGGACACCAGGGCGGCCATGAAATCCCCTCCCTGAATCTTCCAGACAGGGACGTCCGCGCCCTTTTTCGGGTCGATGAGGTGCATCGTGCCCTCACCGTCCGTGCGACGCGCCAGGCCCCCATGAGACAGGAGATCGTCGATCGCGTCGAGCCGCTCCTTCTCGTAGATTGTTCCGGCCGCCACTTTCGGCAGCGTGAGGTTCTTCGAGTCGTCCACCAGCGGGACCGTCCCGGCCAGGAGGCGGCGCGTCTCCTTGACGACGTCGGAGCGCTCATCTCCGGGAGTCTTGGCCTGGAGCTTGTCGCGCTGGAGGAGGATGCTGGTGTCCTCCACGGAGCAGGTGACGACACCGCCGGTCGGCAGCCACCGCTCAACGCCACCCGCGCGGGTGAGTTGCCAGAATTGCTCCGGCTCCGGCTTGGTGACGACGACGACGGCGCGGGGGATACGGGAACCATCCTCGGCGATCCAGGTGAGGCGCAGGCGCGCCCCCGGCCCCAGGACGTCGCCCAGCACCCAGGGCTGGAGCGTCCCGTCCTCGTCAATGACCTTGACGGTCCCCGTGCACTGGACGGCGCGGGACGCGTCCCAGGTCAGGGACCAGGACTCCACGCGCAGGCCAGCCCGCACCAGGTCATCACCCAGGTAGGCGTCCACCTGCACCGACTCGCGGGAGCGGGTGCCGGTGATCGACTGGCGGGCGGCGTCAGTCATGGCGAGCATGGTCAGCCTCCAATCTGGAGCGGACGGCGCTTCACGTCCGCGTAGGTCTTGGTTCCCAGCCGGGACTTGACCGCGTTGTAGGTGGCCCCCGCGGCGAGCTCCTTGGTGCGGTCGTAGGTGGCTCGGACCACCAGGACCGGTAGCGACGGCGGTGCGACCACGCCCCCGGATAGGTCCCAGCGGGTGATGCCCTCGGCGACCCACTCGACCTGTGCGTCGGCTGGCACGTACCCGCCCCAGCGGGTCGCCCGCTGCGGGTCATGGGGGACGCGCAGGAGGAGGACTCCGGCCTGCTCCACCAGGTCCGCGACCCGGTCAGCCTGCTGCTGGTTCCAGGTCGTGATGATCGCTTTCAGGGACTCAGGGGCGCTCCTGGCGGCCCCCAGTTGGACCGGCAGCCTCGCCCCCAGGGGCAGGATCGTCTTGCCGCCCACACCCCACTTGTGGCCGGACAGAGAGCCCGCCGTCAGCAGGGGGATGTCCTCACGATGCTGGTCACCCATATCCAGCTCGATCGCGCTAGTCCAGTCCAGCGGGTCAGACAGCCACGCCGACGGCGAGTCCAGGCGGATGCTGGCGGACCATGACTGTTCGGCGACCTCGTTCGTCAGCGTGTAGGTGATCGTCTCCCCCAGGGGAATCTCGTGGTCCTCGAGGTAGTCCAGGTTGGAGATGCGGATGTCTGCGCCGCCGCGGATCAGGGTCGTGAATCCCCTGACGGTCCGGGTCACGCTGTAGCCGGTGCCGTCGCCGTGGACGGCCAGGGACACAGCCGGGTGCCCCTCCGAGGAGGAGATGTCCTCGATGGCGATGTCCTTGCCGGGCAGGACGCCGCGGATCGCCCGGGACGCGGAGCGGTACTTGTCGCCGGCCCACTGGTAGTGCCAGCCGATACCAGAGGTCCCGTCCTCACGGGTCGGGGAATCGCCGTCGAAATACGTGGTGTCAGCGACACTCTCGCGCGTCGCCCCCATCAAGCAGACGACGTTGTCCACGTACATGGTCCCGACGCGGTTGCCGACGTGCTTGACGCCCACATATATGTCGATCGCCTCGGCCCCCGCAGGGACCTCCACTACGTGTGCGATCCTGCCTACAGCCGCGGTCCGGCCTAGCGCGGGCGCATAGCTGATGGTTTCCTTGCCTGGCAGGTAAAAACGCACCGCGAGCAGCGCAGCATCCTGTAGAGACGCGCCCATGGGGCTCAGGTCGTAGTCTGCGGCTACGGCCACCCATTTTTGCTCTGACGCAGCAGGCCCCCCCAGGCTAATCCGCTGGCTGATGGCTACTTTGTTGTAGCCGTTGGCGTCAAGCGCCTTGATTTTCATGCGGCCGTTTTCGACCGAGATTTCAGACTTCCAATTCCACCACCAGAATGTATCTTTGGCGAACGATCCATTCTGGCAGAGGTTGACGCGCATTTCAGTCAGCGCCATTCAATGCCCCCTCGGAATAGGGGGCGGGGATCGCTGGTGTGGCGATCCCCGCCCGATTAGCGGATGCGACGGCCGGACAGGTCCGACGCGACGCGGTCGACCGCGCGGCCGGCCTCCACCTGCATGCGGCCGATCAGAACGCCGTCGACGTCCCGCACCTCGAGGACCTGCGGCACACCGGAGTTCCCCTTGGTGAGGAGGTCGTCGATCTTGTCCCACTGGCCGCCCGTGAAAACTGGCTCCGGCTTGCCCGTAGCGTTGAGGACTGTCGTCAGCCCCGGCTGCAAAAGGCCACCGGAATCGAACTTGTAGAGGCCGGTCGACGGGTTGCCGTAAATCGGAGTTTCCCGCACCGGGATGCCGAATGTCGGGGCCTCGACCATCATTCCGTTGCCGGAGGCGATGGCGATGTGGTGCGCCGGATACCCCCAGAACAACAGGGTCCCGGGAGTATTCAGTGAGCCGCCGGGCGTAGAGCCCGCCTGATAGCCGGCCGCCGTCAGGCGCGGAATCTGGGAGCCCATCTGGTGGGCCGCCCAGTACACGAGACCCGAGCAGTCGACGCCGGGCGGAATGCTCGACCCACCCCACACGTATGTCGCTCCGATCGCCATCCGGGCCGCATTCACGATGTCGCTGGCGGCCATGGTGGCCGTCTTGCCCTTCAGCCACTCCCCGAATCCGTCGACCCATCTTTTCGGCATGGCGGCAGCGAAATCGTGAAAGAAACCGCTGCCGGGCAGGCTGTTCATGATGAGATCGACGGGCGCCTGAATGAGGTGCTGCACCGCACCGAGCGGGTCGGAGATGATCGACGAGACCGCGTCGGCGGCCGACGAAATCCAGTCCGTCGCTGTCTGAATACCGGCCCCCACGGTGCCCTTGATTTTCTCCCAGATACCGCCGTCCGCGAAGGCTGCGAACCTCGCCCCCTGGTCGCCGCCGGGGATATGGCCGCCGCTGGAGCCCCTGGCGGCGGCGTTCATCCGGTGGACCGCAGCGGGGCCGCCGACGGCGCGCACCCACTCCGGCCGCATGATCGCCTCACCGCCCGACAGGGCAATAGCACCGCCGCCGTCAGGGCTGTAGAAATGGTAGATGTCCTTGCCGGGAGAATACCCCGGGAGGACACCGCCGCTCGCGTACCCGGGAATTCCGGACACGTCCGGCAGGCGCAGAGACAGGCCGAGTTTCTCGGCAATGCTGTCTGCTGTCTTCTTGATTCCGTCACGGTAAACCGTATTGATGATGAAGTTAATCGGCTTGGCGGCAACCGATTTCACGCCATCCCAAATTGTTTGAATTCCGGACTTCATCGCGTCGAAAGCATTTTGGATGCCATTAGTGACATTGTTGACCGCATTCGTCAGGATGGTTTTCATCCAGTCCACGACCACGCTAATAGCCGTCTGAATGCCATTCCAGATAGTGGTGATACCGGTCCACAAAGCCTGTGCGCCCGCGGTAATCGCAGTCCACACGGCCGAGATAACCGGCTGCACATATGTCTGGAACCAGCCGACAACGACCTGCACTCCGGCCATGACATTGTTCCAGGCGCTGACTACCATGGAGACCATGAAATCCACGGCCACCTGGATAGCGGTCCACACGAAAGACAGCACCGGCTGCACATACGTCTGGAACCATCCCACGACCACCTGAACGCCGGCCATGACGTTATTCCAGGCGCTCACGACCATCGAAACCATGAATCCGACTGCGACCTGAATCGCGGTCCACACCGCAGACAGGACAGGGCTCACGTAGGAGCTGAACCAGTCGACGACGACGCCGACGGCGGACATGATCCCGGACCATACAGCCTGGATGCCCGACCAGAGAACTTGGGCGCCCGCCACGATCACAGTCCACGCAGCCGACAGGACCGGAGCCACATAGGAGCTAAACCAATCCACCACCAATTGCACGGCCACCTGAATGAGTGTCCAGACGACGATGAACGGGATGGATAGCGCCCAAAGCCCAACCTTGATTCCCGTCCACACGGCCTCGAAAACTGGAACGAGATAGGCGGTGAACCAATCTGCGACCACCTGCACGGCAGCCTGGATTCCCGTCCACACGGCGCTGACGACGGCGACGAGACCGCCCCACAGGCTCCCCAGGATGCTCACAGCGCCCATGATGGTGGGCACCACATAGGAGGTGAAGAATCCGCTCACAGCCCCCCACACAGCGCTCCAGGCGGCGCTCAGAGCATCCAGGGTGGCATTCCAGTAGGGGGCAATCCAGTCCAGGAAAGACTGGAACGCGGCCGTGATGCTCTCCCATGCTGCCTTACCCATTTCCGTCTGGGTGAAGAACCACGTTAGGGCAGCAACCAGGGTGAGAATGGCTGTCGCAATGAGGACGTAAGGGTTGGCGTTCGCCACCACATTGAAAGCAAACTGGGCATCCTTAGCCAACTCAGTGACCTTCGTGAAGTTGAATAGCGACTTCACCATCGTCATGATGCCGCCAGACATGGAAATCACGGCGGAAACACCGAGGGCTGCTTGCAATCCCTGGAAAGCCAGGACGGCGGTGCCAACAGTGACCGCGATTCCCCCTAAGAGGCCCTTATTCTCGATGATCCAGGCGCTCAGTTTCAGGCCAGCATCAACAACCCAACCGATCGCATCGCGCAGCCCCTCCAGGAAACTTACGATGGCCGAATCGGGCTTGAGTCCAAAGAGTGGCTTGTTCGTGTCTCCCGTGAAAATGATCGACGCGACGCTCTGGAGTGACGGGATGAGCGTGTTATTGACCCAGTTGCCGACCTCGATGACAGCATCCCGGATGCGGAACAGCCAGTCAACTACGCCAGAATCCTCTTCGAGGCCGAATAGTGAATCAGGCCCCTGGTAGTCTCCGGAGAAAAGGATGCTGGCGACACCCTGTAGGCCGGGCACCAGAGTGCCAGTAATCCAGTCACCGGCAGCGCGAGCGGACTCCCCGATCTTGAAAAGGAAATCGACAATACCGGAATCCTCTTCGAGGCCGAAGAGGTTATCCGACCCGTCGAACTGGCCATTCGCAAGGATGTCCCAGACGCCCTGGATTCCAGGGATAAGGGTGTCATTGATCCAGGAGAACGCCTTCTCAGCGCCGGTTGCTACCGACCCCATGAAATCGGTCAGGGCTGGCTTGATCTGGTCGACGATACTCATCCCGCCGGAAACCAGGGCAGCCTCGAGGTTACCCCAGGCGCCCTCAATCGTAGCCGTCGACGTCGCCGCCTCCTTGGCGACATCCGTCATGCCCAGGTCCATCACCGCGGCATTGAATTCCTCGGCGGTGATCTCGCCCTTCTCCATCGCCTCACGGAAATTGCCCGTGTAGGCTCCGGCCTCAAGGAGGGCCTGCTGGAGTTTCCCGGACGCGCCCGGGACGGCGTCGGCGAGCTGGTTGAAGTTCTCGGTTGTGAGTTTCCCCTGGCCAGCGGTCTGGGTGAGCACCATGCCGACGGACTTGAAGGTCTCGGCATTGCCGCCCGCGACGGCGTTCAGGTTACCGGCAGCCTCGGCGAGCTTGTCATATCCAGCGACGTTATTCGACGCGAGTTGGGCGGTGATCGACTGGATGTCACTCAGGCCGTATACGGTCTTGTCGGCGTATTCCTTCGTGGACTTTGTGAGCCGATCAATATCGGCTGCAGACTTGCCCGCGAACCCGAGCGTGTTCTTGAATTTGTTGGTGGCGTCGGAGGCGTCAATAGCCTGCTTCGCGATATCCGAGAAACTGGCTGCCAGGCCGACAGCGCCGGTGACGGCGAGTGCGCCAGCGGCGATCTTCCCGACCTTCTGGAAAGCCCCGCCCAGGCCGGAGACGATCTGCCGCTCGGCCGGCTTGGTATCGACGCCCCCCAGGGCCTCCTTGAGCTGCTGGGAGATCGCCTTAGTGGAGAGGGCCACCTGAATCCAGGCTGTGCCGATGGTGTGTCCCGTGGGCTTGCTGCCAGCCATTCAGGCCCTCCTCTATGTGCTGGGAGGCCCCACAGCGGCGTGCTGTGGGGCCTCCCTGGTGTTGGTTATGCGCTGGCCTGGGCGGCCAGTTCTGGGTGCCTGGCGAGCCAGCGGAGCCCCTTGGCGTCCTGCCGCTCCTGCGCCTCGCGGGCCCTCTGTTGCCAGCCCGGTTCGGGCGGCTCAGGCGGTTTCGGCAGGTCAGAGCGTTTGGCTCCGACAGCGGAGGCGATGTAGCAGCAGATCTGCCAGGCGGCCATGCGCGTGGCGGTGACCTCATCAGAGAGGGCGACGTCCCCGCCCATGGCCCTACCCAGGGCTGAGCCGGGCGGGAGCCCCCGGATGAGGACCAGCAGCCGCCTAGGCGTCAGGCGGCCGCGCCACAGGTCCAGCAGATCGACGCCGTACACGCGCAGCAGGTCGGCCTCGATCTCCTCCCCATGCTCCCTGAGGAGCCCAGGGAGGCCGATCAGTTTCCCGCGTTCAGGACCTCAAAGACCTGCTGAAGGAACTCGCCCATCGCGTCAGCCGACACCTTCCCGTCCCGGCGGACGTGAGCCTTCACGTCGTCGTAGGCGTCACCCAGGACAGCGCGAGTCACGCGCATCATCGCAGCCGGTGAGGCGCTACCGTCCTCCATGGCGGCCAGCGCCTCGATCACCTCCCAGTCGGACTGGAAAGTGGTCGGGTCCACGGCGATGGTCAGGCCGTCGACGGTCACCTCGACGACGCCGCTGCCCTTGGCCTCAGCCTCCTGGAAGTCCTTCGGGGTCGCGGCCCCGATCTCGTGGGCGTGCTCGGCCGTCTTGCTCGTCTTCTTGCTAGTCATCTGTCGGTCCCTTTCGGTGGTTGGCGGTCCCAGATAGTGGTGACCCCACCCCGGCGCAGGGACCGACCATCCGCGCCGGGGCAGGGAGAATGAAGGCCTATCAGGCCGGGATCAGCGACTTCGCGTTGCTGTAGATCACGTAGTCGCCCAGGACGCTCAGCTTGTAGGACCAGGCCGTCAGTTCGCCGACCTTGAAGGCAACCTCCCCGCGCTCGCCCAGTTCAAGGCGGGGGAAGACGATCCGCATGCGGGTGCGGGCGTCACCGGTGGAGGCGGTATCGAACACGTCGAGGACGCCACTGAGCACGGTCACCGTGCGCTGCGCCTTCGCCGTCAACTTGGCGACGTCCGTCTTCTGCGGGCCGGCACCGATCTGCTCCTGAATCTTCTCCGCCTTGGCGTTCAGGAAGCGGGTCACGATGTCCAACTGCGACTCGAGCAGGGCGGCCTCCAGGCCGGTCTCCGAGGAGTCCATGAAGGTCCTGACCACGCCGTGGCCCTGGTGACCCTTGATCTTGGTGACAGAGTCGTCCATCGTGAGCTTGATGCCGTCGTCCGAGATCCACCCGCAGTCCTTCAGGGTGGTGGGTACGGCGGTGGTGAGGCCCTGAATCTTGGTGGCGAGGGCGGGGTCGTAGGCGCCCAGGTAGAGACTGTCGTCGTCCGACCCGAAGCCCAAGACGTTGTCGGCATTCACTGCCATTGGTGTTCTCCTTACGGTTGGTTCCGTGTGGTGATCTGGTAGGTGGCCGTCGCGCGGGCGGCCGTGATAGTCGGGTCGGGCGACTCAGATGGGGCGTTCCCCGTGACCTTCGTGACCGGCCAGTCGTGACTGGCCACGAAGGCGTTGATCGCTGCATCAACACGAAGGGCCAGGCGCATTGCCTGGCCCGTAGTGGGAGCGAAGGAATCGATGGTGACCTGACCGGTGGAGAGCACCCGGTGGTGCTGGCCCTGCCCGCCCGTAGCGATCACCAGGACCAGCGGGTCCGGCGGGTCACCGTTCGCGTAGGGGACACTGGAGACGACTTGCACGTCAGGCAGGGCCGCCTTCAGGGCTGCCATGACCAGGGCCTTCGTGTCCAGGGATGCGCCTGCCATCAGCCATCACCTCCCCCGATGCTGCCCAGCACCCTCTCCAGGGTGTGGCGCTTGATCTGCTCCAGGCCCGCCTCCCGCGTGCCGGCGTGGACGTAGGCGCGGGCGCGCTTCCCCTTGCTGGAGAAGTGCACCTTGAAACCGTCCCCGGCGCGGGCTCGCAGTTCCTCGGCGGCCTCGTTGACGACGCCCTGGGCCTCATCTGAGGACACGAGCGCCTGGATGCCCTTGCGGTCGAGCTTGAATCTCACGACACTCATCAGGCGCCCCCTGTCTGGTGTGGGTCGGTGGCGGCGTGGAGCGTGACCACGGTCCCCTTGGGCCAGCGCGCCGGAGCACCCTCGACGCGGTACGTGGTGCCTGCGACGCGCAGGAGGTCGCTGGAGCGGATGTCCGGGTGCTTCCCGCGCCAGTACAGGGTGGGCTGGCTGACGACCGGCAGAGAGCCCGCGCTGACGGGCTCACTGGTGCCGCCGGGGTTGAGCAGGGCGGGCGGCAGGGGCGTCTCCACAACCGGTCCGGGGACAGCTTCACCGTACTGGTCGCGCCCACCGTCGCCCGCCCTGAGTCTCGTCACGGCGACCAGGCCGGCGGCGATCACGGGGCCACCGCCGGAGCCAGCAGGTCCACCTC
>ERZ773076.1212-NODE-1212-length-11360-cov-32.476161_pt1 | contig 11360 bp, 13 predicted proteins | sample MGYA00580613_ERZ773076 | MGnify/ENA primary metagenome ERZ773076 (study PRJEB29015, sample SAMEA2738005) | human oral metagenome | biome: human oral; feature: human-associated habitat; material: dental | place: China | collected 2057 ...
CTTTTTCATCCTCAACAATCCAAGCACGGACGTCCATCAGAGGAGTTGCATAAGCGGAAGTTGGTTTCAAGACTTCTGCAACTTCTTCTGCATCGAGGTCTGATACCTGATTCAACATTTCAGATAACAGACTTCGCAAGTCCTCGTAGCGCTCACGGTCGAAAGGATCTTTTGTAAAGGTTAATCCAGTATCCGTAATGGCTAGCATTCTTTGCAGATACTTGGTAAAATCACTTGCATTCATTTTCTAAACTTTCTACCAACTTGGCTAGATTCATGGAGTTAGAGCCTTTGAGCAAAATTTGGTCATTGGCACCGAGACTTTCCTTGACTTGCTTTACTAGGTCTTCAAATTGGTCCTCGTCAGCTGTTTTTTTGAAGTAGTAAACGTGACCGATTGGGAACATTTGACTAGCCAGTTGGCTTAATTCGGCAATGTCTTCTCCATAGAAAATAACAGTATCAAGCACATCTGGCGATAGGCTCAAAATCATCTGGTTATGGAGTTGGACAGACTGGTCGCCGAGTTCCTTCATATCTGCTAGAACAGCGATTTTCTTGCCTCCTTCGTTGGCTGGAATAGCCGAAAAAGTCTCCAAAATCAACTTCATGGCTGTTGGATTGGCATTGTATACGTCAGAAAGAATATCTGCTCCATTGGCTGCTTTCTTCCACTCGGTGCGGTTACGCGTCAATTCTAGGTTCTGGAAGGCCTGATGAATTTGCTTTTCTGAAACTCCTTCTTGTAGAGCCACATAAGCAGCAATCATAGCATTGGTGGCATTGTACTTACCTGTCACTGGCAAATCAAGGGTTTGTTCCAAAAAATTCGCCTTAAAAGTCAGACTATCCTTGCGCTCAATCAAGTCCGTGATTTCTAACTCAGCTCCTGGCCCAAAACGGACCACTTTTTTATCTGTAGGCAAGTAGTCCTCTACAATGGAGTCGGCTGGTGCCAAAAGCAAAGAATCTGGTGCCATACCATCAGCAATTTGCATTTTCCCTTTAGCGATTTCTGAACGGTCTTTGAAAAAGGCCAAATGAGCCTCTCCAACCAAGGTCACGATAGCTGTTTTTGGATGGGCCAATTCTGACAAGAGATGGATATCTCCCAGATGATCTTGTCCCATCTCCAAGACCAACTTTTCTGTCTCCTCAGGCATGTGAAGAACCGTGTAGGGAAGGCCTATCTCATTATTGTAATTGCCTTGAGTCTTGTAGGTCTTGTAGGTTGTTGACAGTAAATGCGCCAACATATCCTTGGTCGTCGTCTTGCCATTTGAACCCGTAACGGCAAAGACATCAACAGCCGTTTTCTCAAGATAGTAGGCTGCGAGGGCTTGAAAGGCAGTCAACACGTCGTCTACTAGAATGTAGGGATGATTTGCAATCTCTTTCTCAGACAAGGTTACTGCTGCACCATTTTCAAAAGCTGTTTCGATAAAGTCATGACCATCACGCGCACCTTTGAGGGGCACAAACAAATCTCCCGTCCCAATCAAACGACTGTCAAACTCAGCCTTTTCTAACTGGGCATCCTCAAAGATACTGACATCATTTTTAGCTCCAACAGCTTGGGCAACTTCATGGATTGTTAATTTCATTTCTACTCCTTTAAAAAGGGTTGAAGTCCAAGAACTCTAGTCACCATGCAGTGATAGTTCTGGCTTCTACCCTCTCTTTCATTTTTATAGCAAATGCGCTTCGCGCTTGTCAAAACTTTGCTTAGCAAGGTCAACCAAATGCTCGATTAGTTCTGGGTAGCTGATTCCCATATTGTCCCAAAGTAGTGGATACATAGACCACTGGGTAAAACCTGGCATGGTGTTAAGCTCGTTTAGGAAAATCTCGCCCTTATCTGTATAGAAGAAATCACAACGAGACAGACCGAGGCCACCAATCGCACGGAAGGCTGTTTCAGCATTTCGACGCATGACAGCTACCACATCATCACTAATCTTGGCTGGGATGTCCATGGTAATCTTGTTATCGATGTATTTGGCATCATAGTCATAAAAGGCAACATCCTTAACCACTTCACCAGGAAGCGTGCTCTTGACATCGTAGTTGCCCAAGAGACCAACCTCGATTTCACGGGCATTTACCCCTTGCTCTACTAAGACACGGCTGTCATATTGGAAGGCAAGTTCCAAAGCTTGACGGAGTTCTTCTTGGTTTTCAGACTTAGAAATACCGACACTTGAACCCATATTTGACGGCTTCGTGAAGACTGGATAAGTCAGTTTTTCTTCAACTTCAGCGATTTTAGCAGTCACATCATCGCCTTCAACGATGGCCACATAAGGTACTTGGGCAATCCCAGCAGATTCTAAGACACGCTTAGTCGTGATTTTATCCATGGCAAGGCTGGATGACAAGATATTGCAGCCGACATAAGGCATTTTTAAAACTTCCAAGAATCCTTGAACAGAGCCATCCTCTCCCATTGGGCCATGAAGAACTGGAAAGACCACTGCACCTTCTTCATAGATGGAACTTGGCGCTATTTTCTTGTCCCAGTCAATAGTCGCATTGGTCATGAGACGTTCTTCTTGACCTGGAGTCTGGCTAAATTCTTGCGTTTTGATAAAGTCACCTGACTGGCTGATGAAGAAAGTTTTGACAGTGAAACGGTCGTAGTTGACCGCACGCATCACACTTTCAGCTGAAAGGACAGAGACTTCACGCTCTGCACTACGCCCACCATATAAAAGAATAATCGTTTGTTTCATATTGCTTGTCCTAATTCTAATAGAATACTCGTTCTTTAGTATATCATATTTGCTTCTTTTTTGAAACTTGTATATAAAAAAGCCCTCATTTGAGAGCTGAAATGTTACCGATCCACCACTTGAGCTTCAAAGTAAGCTGGTTTGTCGTCTACATTGGTGATGGTGATCGTGTAGGACTTGTTATTGGTTACATAAAAAACTTTCTCCCCTTGGTAGCTGACAACAATCCCATTCTTTACCAAATGAATATCTGTTTGATTGTTTGGAAGCTCTTTATCATCTTTCCAACTTATCTAAGATTTTCTGGTATTCTTTATGCAAATCCTTAGCTTTCTTAGAAGAATCATATTTTGCACTCTCAACCTTCACATCCTTCATCTTCTGCATCCAGCTCATGTCCACACCGTCCGCATAGTAGTTGCCATCGCTATCGACAATGATTTTACTTAGTTGCGTAGCTCCTTGAATCGCTAAGCTAAGGACTTCTAGGCTATCGTTGAAATACTGGGAAACCTGTGAGACAAAGAATTCTAGTTTTTCAATCTTGTCATCCAAATCCTGAATACCTGACTCGATTTGAGACTTAGTATTGTAGAGGATGGTCTTCTCAGAAAAAGCTTTCCCCCAATTAAGTGTAAAGAGATCTTTGATTTGATTTAGCCAGTTCTCCCTCGCTTGAATCTGAGCTTCTACGATAGCTAACTGCTCTTCCCTCAATTTTTTCAGTTCCTTGAGCTACTCCTGTCAGCTCACCTGAGTCTAATATAACAAACTATCCATACAAAGTCTGATACATCTTTTTCATGAAAGCCTCAAGCTCTTTTTGAACAATCTTTAATAAGCGCTCTTCTTCGGATTGAGAGATGTTCACACTCTCTTTTATATTTTTTTCATTAAATTGAAAGTAGCTGCTAGAAACTATATCAAAGTTCTTATCCAATTCATATAGTACACTAGTTATTTTACCATCTATCTCTATTCTAAAATAAACAGTAACCCCATTCCGTCCCGGATTTGAGATATCCAAATTGATGTCTCCTTTTATCCCTATGGAGTCAATTCCTCCATCCAAGCGGATGGCACCGTCGGGAGGAACGACATAGCCTGCTTTACGAATGTCAGACGCATATTTTCCTGAATCCATTAAATGTTGTAAGACAGCTATATTGTTCTGTTCTTCAAAGGAAGTCTTTATTTGGAACCGTTCTTGGTGACTTTGATACTGAAAATAAAGAGTCAAGCCAGTAACTAAAACAATTACAGAAGCAATCACGATCAGTATTTTTTTAAGTCCCGACATTTTTCTCACCCCCTCTGTCTAAGTAATCTTAGAAAGTGTTGTTCATACAGCTTTGTGTTGAGCAAGAAGTTACTTTCTCTAATAATCTAACCATACAAGGTTTGATACATTTTTTTCATGAAATCATCAATCTCGCTTTGAACACTTCTCAACAAGTAATCTTCTTCGGCTTGGGGAATAGAAACAATCTCTCTTTTCCCGTTACCATTTTGCTGAGAATAGCTGGAATCAATTAAATTTAGATTTTTATCTAAAATAAAAGCTACATGCGTTTGTTTTTCATTAACCTGTGTGATGAAAAATAACTGAAAATCCTTAGCATCCTTTTTGGGAGGGCTAATTTTCAAATGTAACTCTCCTTCTATTTCTAGTGGATAAATAACTCCGTCCAAGCGAATAGCTCCATCAGGAGGAATAGTATATCCTGCCTTGCGGATGTCAGACGCATATTTTTCTGATGCCATCAAACGATGAAGAACTTCAATTCTTTCATTTTTTTCAAAAGCTTCTTTTAAAGCACTAGATTGTTGGAAATGATTGTAAGTAAAATATAAAGGAATCGCTAATAGGAACAAGGACAATACAATCAACCACTTAAACTGTTTTACTTTATCTGACATTCGCCTTTCCTCTATCAACACTCTCTTTCAAATAGGTGGGATTATAAATTCTCACTCATCTTCCTCATCATCATAAACTGGTTCACCATGGATTTTGATGTATTCTTCATTCCTGCGGTCGTCTTCTTCCCAAACCGGGTCTCTTACATCGTCCATAAACGGAATTTCTTCCAAACTCAGCTCATTAGCCTCTTCATAACTCATCGAAAGGATATCCTCATGCCGTTTTTTAAATTCCTCCACACTTAACCAGCTCTCTTTATCATCTTCGCTAATCTGACCATCAATAGCAGTCGCAATTTCAATGGCCATAATATACATAGCTCGTTTATCAACAGTGAGAAGGTCAAAGTGGGTAGAAGCTAAACGTAGACAGTCTCCTTTGTCTCGATAGTCTGTTGCTGGATTGTCTTCAAAATCTAATTCAAGATTTTCATATACATGACTCCCAAATTTGTTGGTAATCCCTTCTTTCAATTGAACATTATTCCATCTATTATCATGCATCCACTTATTCAATTTCAAGTGAATAGTTGGGTCTGTTTTAAATGGGCGAGTATTCCCAAAATAAGAAATATCTACTGTCTTCCCATCTTTAGTATCAAACCACATTCTCTTCGCTAATTCCATGTAATCAAATGGAATTTCTTTGGTGTAATCGCCTTTGATGTAAATTCTCACTCGTCGTCCTCGTCGTCATAAACACGTTCGCCATGGATTTTGATGTATTCTTCACGAAGGCGCTCTTCTTCATCCCACAAAGTTTCCTCTACAGGTTTCAAACTTTTCAGTTCCTCCACGCTGATATCGGTTGCTTGATCGTAACTTAGTGATAAGACATCCTTGTGCAACTCCTTAAAAGTCTCTACATCCATCCAGGTTTGCTTGTCATCCTCGCTAATTTTTCCATCAATTGCACCAACCACCTCGATCGCCATGATATACATAGCACGTTTATCAACCGTTAAAATATCTGTATGTGTCGTAGCAATCCTAAGGTTTTCTCCACGTTCTCTCCCATCAGTAATAAAATCATTTTCAAATTCCAATTGAATATTTTCATCAGAAAACGAAGTCCAAGGATTGCTCTTATCGTATGGTATATGATTCCATCGTTTATCCTTAAATCGCCATTTATCAAATTGAACTCCAAAAAAGAAATCATCTTGTAGCATCTCATCATCACCGACGTTTGAGTATGTAATAGGATGACCATGCCACTCCTTAAACCACATTTTCCAGAGTAACTCTCTTGTTGTAAAGGTTATTTTTTTCTTAAAATCACTTTTGATATATAATCTCACTCGTCTTCCTCGTCGTCCAACTCTACCTCTCCATGGATTCGGATATACTCCTCGCGCTTCCTATCCAATTCTTCCCAGAGAGGCTCGTCTATGGCTTTCAAAACCTTTATCTCTTCTAAACTAATATCGACTGCTTCGTCGTAGGTCATATTCAGTAGGTCTTTATGTTTCGTTTTGAATTCTTCAACACTCAGCCAAGTTTCTTTGTCGTCTTCGCTGATTTGACCGTCAATGACAGATGCTACCTCAATCGCCATGATATAGAGAGCACGCTTGTCAACCGTTAAAATATCTAGATGAGTGGAAATAATTCGCAAATAATTACCTTTCTCACGCCCATCGCTTTCATAGGAATCTTCAAAATCCAATATTAGATACTCGTATTTAAATGAATTCCACGGATTATCTCCTATTTTAAAATCAGTCACCCCCCAACGTTCATCATTCGAAGAAAATTTATCCAAACTAACGCTAAAATAGAAATCATCATCACGTGCGTAAGAAAAACCAACTTCCACACCTTTGCGTTCTTTGAACCACATTTTCCAAGGAAATTCCATACAGGTTTGGTATATACTAGTTTCGTAGTTACCTTTAAGATATAATTTCATATTTCTTCCTACTTTCAGTAATTTTTTTGGTATGTTTTCCAAATTCTATCAAATATCTCTTCTTTGACACTTTTTGATAGTTTTCTCAATTGAGGATGATTGTTTACAAAATTCAGGATAGAATTTTTACCAGTAATTCCATTTATATCTAAGTGAGCATCGACATTGTAGCCTGACTTCCCACTTCCAGATTGAACCTGGAATACTCCTTCACCATTCGAACCACTCGTTGGCTCCCAGTCTACACGAAGCTTCACTTTTCGATTTCCTACCCGGGCTTCAATTTGTTTACCACCCCTGCCAGAAATGGTCTTACTCGTCGGTTTATTGGCCTGCCAGCTGTCGTAGTTGCTAGAATAATCAACCTGAATTTCGCCATTTTGTAAGGCTGTCTTTGTGATAGCTGATAAGCTAGTTACTGCTCCACTAGCTATCAGTACATTTCCATATTGTACCCCTGATACAGATGCTGCCGTACCAGCTACGATACTTGTCCCTGCTGTTGGTGGATCAGCCATGATACTCAAGACTTCAAGGGCACCACTCGCAAAGTAAACTCCCAATCCAGAGAATATTTGAGCTACTCCACTCCAAAATTCGACTGAATTTGCTTCAAAGTTTTGGGCTTTTAGTTCATCAAACTTTTTGTTAACCAAATGAGTATAGTCAGCATCGTATTTCCCGTTTTTTGAAACGACATAGCCTTGTTCCAAGGGGGAAATTTCAATGATATTCCCTGTTTCATCAATCTTAAGAGTGTGATTGTAGTCGTCAATTATTTTATCCCATTCGGACTTGTCGTGGCCTTTTAAGCGCTTCTTTAATTCAGTACGATAGTAGGTGTCACCATCTTCTGATAACATCATATCCCTAGAAGCTTTATTGATGGCACGAGTTTCTGAGTCTTGATAATCTCTTTTGGCATGCGAAACAATCTTCACATCCTTCATTTTCTGCACCCAGCTCATGTCGACACCATCCGCATAGTAGTTACCATTGCTATCGACAATGATTTTACTTAGTTGCGTAGCTCCTTGAATCGCTAAGCTAAGGACTTCTAGGCTATCGTTGAAATACTGGGAAACCTGTGAGACAAAGAATTCTAGTTTTTCAATCTTGTCATCCAAATCCTGAATACCTGACTCGATTTGAGACTTGGTATTGTAGAGGATGGTCTTCTCAGAGAAAGCTTTCCCCCAATTGAGACTAAAAAGGTCTTTGATTTGATTTAGCCAGTTCTCCCTCGCTTGAATCTGAGTTTCTACGATAGCTAACTGCTCTTCCCTCAATTTTTTCAGTTCCTTGAGTTGGTCCAGGTCCAAATCACCATATCCAGAGAGCTGAGCGTCCGCATGTTTGTAGGAAGTCAACTCTAGTTGGATATCATCTATCGCTGCTTGTAACTTCTTGATGCTGGGAATGATAATCTCTGTAAAGAGACCTTTACCTGCTGTGTAGGCTGCTCCTGTCAGCTCACCTGAGTCTAATATAATAAACTATCCATACAAAGTCTGATACATCTTTTCCATGAAAGCCTCAAGCTCTTTTTGAACAATCTTTAATAGGCGCTCTTCTTCGGATTGAGAGATGTTCACTCTCTCATTTATATTTTTTTCATTTATTTGAAAATAGGCGCTAGAAGTTATATCAAAGTTCTTATCCAATTCATATAGTGCACTAGTTATTTTACCATCTATCTCTATTTCAAAATAAGCAGTAACTCCATTCCGTCCCGGATGCGATATTTTCAAATTGATGTCTCCTTTTATCTCTATGGAGTCAATTCCCCCATCCAATCGAATAGCTCCATCGGGAGGAACGACATAGCCCGCTTTACGGATGTCAGGTGCATATTTTTCTGATGCCATCAAACGTTGTAGGACGACTATATTGTCCCTCTCTTCAAAGGAGGTTTTTAATTGCATATATTCTTGATGGTTTTGATACTGAAAATAAAGATTCAAGCTCGTAGCTAAAGCAATTACAGAAGCAAGCACGATTAGTATTTTTTTAAGTCCCGACATTTTTTTCACCCCCTCTGTCTAAATAATCATAGAAGTCTTGTTTCCAACCCTCTTCTTTGTCATTAGGATTTCCAATAAAAATATTGAGATCAAAACCATACTTAATAAAGTTGCCTCCTATCGTGTTATTTTCAATAAGAGTTTCAACCATAAGTTTACCGTTAGCTTTATCCCCATTTCCCATCACAGTATAGAATTCCTCAACACGATTTGTCTGGTTTGTTTGTATACTATGATTGTAATCTGCTTGAACTTTAAACACATCTTTTGTTTCTACATCTTTAGAAATTATTCTTTCGTAAGAAGTAATAGCATCTAAATCTGAATTAAAATCTGCATCATCATATCTCCCTGAATCAATGTCTCCTTTGAAGGAACTTTCATACTTTTCAGTATTTACAGAGAGATCTCCAATCCGAGTTGAATTTCCAATTGTGCTAATAATGTGGGCGCTTAATCCCTTCCAACCATCTAGCTTCGATAAGTCTCTATCGCCCCAAGATAACTCAGTAAAACTAGCAATTTGAATAGCTTCATGCGCTAAGTCCTTATTATGTTTAGATTCATACTGCTTATTAATCCCTTCTTTAAATATCTTTACCTCTCTTTCAGATAAAGAATACGTATTTATCAAAATATCATCTAAATCACTTGTGTTTTCGACATCAACAACACCCGAAAGACCTCTCCAAGTTGCCCTTACTCCATAGACTGGAGACGCAACTAGTCTATTGTACTCGTAGATAACTTTTTCATTCGTCCATCCTTCTTGTTTTGCCTTCTTCAAAATTCCCTGCTGGAGCTTATAGAGTACATTTGCCGTAGATTCATCTAGATTGTATGATGATACTAAATCATCTACAATTTTTTTCTTATCTTTTTCAGCCTGAGTAACTGAGATATCCTTATCAAGCTTATGTGACTCAATCTTCACATCCTTCATCTTCTGTACCCAGCTCATGTCCAGACCGTCCGTAGAGTAGTTGCCATCGCTATCGACAATAACTTTACTTAGTTGCGTAGCTCCTTGAATCGCTAAACTAAGGACTTCTAGACTATCGCTGAAATACTGGGAAACCTGTGAGACAAAAAATTCTAGTTTTTCAATCTTGTCATCCAAATCCTGAATACCTGATTCGATTTGAGACTTGGTATTGTAGAGGATGGTCTTCTCAGAGAAAGCTTTCCCCCAATTGAGACTAAAAAGGTCTTTGATTTGATTTAGCCAGTTCTCCCTCGCTTGAATCTGAGTTTCTACGATAGCTAACTGCTCTTCCCTCAATTTTTTCAGTTCCTTGAGTTGGTCCAGGTCCAAATCACCATATCCAGAGAGCTGAGCGTCCGCATGTTTGTAGGAAGTCAACTCTAGTTGGATATCATCTATCGCTGCTTGTAACTTCTTGATGCTGGGAATGATAATCTCTGTAAAGAGACCTTTACCAGCTGTGTAGGCTGCTCCTGTCAGCTCACCTGAGTCTAAAGAGGAAATCAAGTGGTCACATCCACTAGATAAGCGGTCCGTGACTTCATTTGCGACCTGGAGATTGTTGGTCATGGCCTGAATCAATTCTTGTGATTCTTGTGCGCTGTATTTTACTCCCATGGTAGCCGATTCCTTTCTGATATCAGTTCTTCTCTAGCTTCATCGAAAGACCGACGAGCCTTCTTCGTTTGTTTTTCCAACGTATCCAGTTCCTCTTCTACATAAGAGTTGACTTGTCGCTGAATGGTTCTATTATCACTTTCGATTTGCTCTATCACTTGACGAGAACTGGGTGAGAGAGACAATAGATTTACCATGCGATGGTGAATGCTCTGAATATCCGAGTAAAAGTTTGTCAACTGCTGTTCATATTGCTTTTTAGTTGCTCGGAGTCTGTCTTCCTTATCTTCTATTTTAACAATCTTACGCCAAATTTCTGTGCGCTTTTCTTCATTTCTATCTGCCATTCCTTAGTGACTCCATCTCTTAGCTTGCTCTATATCACGTTTTTCAATCCTATGAGCAATTTCTGGAAACTTATTTGCTTGGGTCAAAACAGCCGAGCTGAAATCACTGACCGCCTGTAGCATTTGATTGCAGGCCTGACGTCCCGCTTCCATCCCAGCAATTTCAGAAGTATATGAAAATTCTACCTGCTGATTTTGCTTGTTGCTCGTGTCATACCCGACCAATTCATTAATAGCTGCCTCTGCTGCTATCGTGCTGGATTTTATCTTCCCACCCATACTTCAAACTCCCCTTATTTATTATATATTGATCATATCATAACACAAAAATAGTACGATTTCAAAACAAATCCTAAGGGCAAATGCGCTCATCTCCTTAGAATAAACTCTATCGCTCAGTGAATGAGTTTGACAAAGGCGGCATTAATGATTTTGGAGAGCCCCTTTCTGATTCCTTATAGTTTGAGTAGTTTTATTAGCAAGGTTTGTCCTCCCTTTGTGAGAAACAGAAAAAAACAAAGCCCTAAGAAAAATTCCTAGGGCTTGTCTTATACGTCAAAATGAGCTACGTTTTTACTGACTCCTACAACTCTGTCCGATTTTCAATTGCTCGTAAAAGTGTGACTTCGTCCGCATACTCGATATCTGCTCCCACGGCCAGGCCTCGTGCTAGACGAGTGACTTTGATACCAGCTGGTTTGAGCAAACGAGAGAGATACATGGATGTCGCTTCTCCATCCGCTGTCGCATTGGTTGCCACAATCACCTCTGAAACCTCACTATCCATGAGACGGGTCATGAGGCTCTTGAGATTGATAT
>ERZ773076.1215-NODE-1215-length-11331-cov-6.137017_pt1 | contig 11331 bp, 13 predicted proteins | sample MGYA00580613_ERZ773076 | MGnify/ENA primary metagenome ERZ773076 (study PRJEB29015, sample SAMEA2738005) | human oral metagenome | biome: human oral; feature: human-associated habitat; material: dental | place: China | collected 2057 ...
GGGGAGGAGACGCGGAAGCGGGAAAGGGTCAGACATCGAGGCCCGCGAACAGGTCGTCGGCGGGACCGTTACCGGGGAAAGGAATCCCAGTGGCCAGCCGGTAGGCCTCGCCTGCTCCTTCGACGGTGCGCATGAAGCGGAACATCTTCCACAACGGATGTTCTGGATCCACCTGGCTGCGATGGGCCTCCAAAGCGGCCTGACACAGGTCGGCGCGACCCTCGTAGGGGATTACCGCTGCGATGTGACGCGGGTCGATGGCGAAACGGCGACGCATGGCCTCCTCGTCTATGCCCTCGGGCAGCGGCATCCCCAGCTCGCGGGCCTTCTCCGCAGCTCGGAGCCACGCCTGCGGGTTGTGGGTGATCCACAGCACCCGGCTCACCTGCCACGGTTCCCCCAGGTCGGGCCGGTACGACGACACCCCCGCCAGCAGCGTGGCGTACATGGTGACGCGGTGCGCCTGGATGTGGTCGGGGTGACCGTAGTTGCCGTTCTGGTCGTAGGTCGCGACCACCTGGGGTCGGCGGTCGCGGATCAGGGTGACGAGGTGGTCGGAGGCCTCCAGCAGGTCGGCAGCCCAGAACGCCCCGTCGGGAAGTTCGTCGTGGGGAATCACATGGCCCTCGTCGTCGGTGGCCATGCCGGAGTCGTGGTACCTGCCCTTACCACCCAGCCACACGTGGTCGGTGACACCGATGATGTCGAGTGCTGTGGCGAGTTCATCTATGCGTTTCGTGCCCAGCTCCTCGGGGCTGTAGTGCTCCCATTCGGGAACCAGGATTTCTCCCAGCTCACCCAGGGTGCAGGTGACCAGCGTCACCTGGGCGCCCTCGTCGACGTAACGCGACATGGTGGCGGGGGATTGCGACGATTCGTCGTCGGGGTGGGCGTGGACGAACATCAAACGGCGATCAGACACGGGGCAAGGATAGTCCTGGAACGACGCATGGAAAGCGCCTCGGGAAGATGGTTCTCCGAGGTGGGGAAACGGGATCGGCCCTGCCGTCAGGTCCTCCGGTTCGTATGGGCGGCTGTGGGGTGGCGCCGGCCAGCCTGGAACCGCTTGCCGCCTGGATGGGGGTCTTCAGGTGGATTGGCCAGTGGATGTCGTGAGTCAGGTCAGTGGGCCCTGATGGGCGTGAATTGGGAGGGTCGGGAAGCCTGTCGTGTGCCGGATTTGAGCAGCAGGATGAGAGTAGTAGTGGCGAATCCGATGCTGATCAGTCCGAAGGGGGCATGCCAGAGCGTGCCCAGCGCAGAAAGCGCGAAACTGGGAGGGAGGTCTTCGAATGGCGATCCGAATGGCGATCCGCCGGTCAGCATTCCTGCCCAATAAAGCAGTGACGGTACAGTGATGCACGTCGCAAGAAAGATCTGGCTGATAGTTATTGCCAGCAGTGTCTTGTATCCTTTCCTTCGCAGGAAGAGAATCCCGCCGACGAGGAGGCCTACGGTAATTGGGAGGGCTGGCAGAAGGTAGAGCAAATTACTGATGCTCAGCTCTAGTGCATGCTGCGTGTCGCCGGTAGAATACGACACCAAATCGGTGATTATTGCCCACAATCTACCGACGGTGTTGGAAAGAGCCATTCCCCCGCTGATGAGTGTGAGAGCAGCGGCTTTTGTTGCGCTGTCGAGCCTGCGTATTGAGTTGGGCTCTCCGAGTGGGAATGGTATCTGCTGATAGGGGGTTGGATGCTGGAGCATGCTGGAATTCTGGGTGGTGAATTCCTGTGAAGGTACGGTGTATCCGTATTGGTGAAGATGATCAACCTGTGGTGATTGTCCTGCGGAAGAGTGATCCGGGTATCCTGGAGCGGGAGACTCGAGGCTCAATTTCAACATACCTTTCAAGTGTGAATCCTCTTTTTGCAAGTTTACCAGCCCTCGGGGTCATCCATTCCTACCCGAATTGGCTCATTTTTGGTTGTTGTGGTGGTGGTTGCGGTCGGTTTGTCCGACTGTGTTCGGGGTAGGGCTGGTGAGTGGCGACCCCGAACATCGAGGTGTCTTTGACCCGGTCGGGGTGTCGGGCGGCGCAGATGATCTGGCGGTATACAGGGAAAACGGGCTGTGATGACGCAGGCCGGGACCGCTCGCAGTGAACGCGAATTGGAGGTGCTGACGGCTCGTGCGAAGGAGCTGATCCGCGCCAGGGTTCCGCAGCCGCTCCTGGTTGTTGAACCCTTTGATGATGGTGCCGGGGCGGTGGAGACTCCGATACCGGTGACCGGGGGACGCGCCGGGTATCTCGTGGATGCGATTTCACGGATGCATCGGGACCTTCTGAAACGCCTGGTCAGGACCCTCCGCCGCTACCGGAGCTTCACCCTCGCCATCAACAACACCACCATCCACACTGCCATGCCCCTCCCACCAGAAACCGCCGAACTCATCACCAAACTCGAAAAACCCGACTGAATGAGCCAAGTCGGGTAGTTGGCGGCATGAGCGGCATGAATTGAGAGGGCCGGGAAACCCGTCTTGCCCACCACTTGAAACTAAGCATCTGCTGGTAGGAGGCCGGGTGCCGAAGCAAGCTGGAGTACTGGTTGTGAAGATCCTGCGGGGTGCGGTCCCTGGGGTGGCGTTGAGAGCGAGGAAGGCCCTAGGGGAAAGTGGGGCGGGAGGACTGTTCTCCCCATTGCCGAGCTGCGGGTTTGAGCAGCGCGATGAGGGTGCTGATGGCCAGGCCCAGGTCGATCAACGTGTAGGCTGCGGCGAATATGAAGATCCCGGCCAAAGAACCGGAGACCGTGCTGGCGCCCCGTGCGGACCAGACCCACATTGCTGAGTGGAATGTCGTCAATATGATCTGTCCCGTGGCGGCGGATAGCAATGCCGTATAACCCTTTCCTTTGAGAAAGGTGATTCCGGCGATGAGTAGAACGATGGTGATGAGAAGGGAGATCAGCGCCAAGAAGCCCCAGAGAGATAGTGCTGGATCAGTTGTTTTGAAAGCGTGTGGCAGTAGAACCAGGAAATATACACCCCCCAAGGTGGGGGGCAATGCCAGCGAGCCGGTGACGATTCCGAGAACGGATGCTGTGGTGGCGATTCTGGGGCGTTCCGGGACAGTTCCAGAACTGCCATCGTGGTGAAATGGCGTCGAGGTCATTAGGGAACCCGCTTCACCCATTGCTGCCATTGCCGGGTTGCGGGCTTGTACAACAGGACCAGATTGCTGACAGTCATTCCCAGGCCGATTAGTATGTAGAAGATGATGATCATCAAGGCCCCGGTCTCCGAATTTTTGTTTCGCGTCGACTGGATGATCGAGTCGAGGGCCAGCAGCATGATCGCCACGTACAAAGCCATCAGTGCAAGCTGTGCTATGACGGCGGACAGCAGCACCGCGTAGCCTTTTCCCTTGAGGAACGTGATTCCGGTAACGAGGAGAGTGATCACGGCGAAGGCGGTTGCCGGCCCGGGACGTTTCGGGCCACTGGGTTGGGCAGCTACCCCGTACAGGCTTGACGTCTCGGGGGAGCTCGTGGAACTCATCGTGAGCCTTTCTGCTGAGGCCAGTGTGCGGAAGATGTGTTCACAGTACCCCGGTCTCGGCCTGGCGAGGGCTTTTCCGAGCGATGGCTCACCTGCGAATAAGTTTCCGATTCTCAGCTGTAACGGTTGGTTGCAATCCTCGGTTTCTGTTTCTTGAGTATTCTGAGGTTTCGTCACTGTCCGTGGATAGCGGGACCATCCATTGCCACGTCACGGTTTTGAAGAATCCATGGATGTCCTGGAGTAGATCCGAGGGTCATCAAGGACCGAGTTGTGAAAAACGGATGCGATGGTGGTCGCAAAGAAGTTCATGAAGATGCCGCGCGGTCACTGACGATCTCCGTTGCAGACGCGACCGTTGTGCTATCGGGGCGTTTCGACTTCTGTGGTATCGGACCGTTGGTCACATAGTGGCGCAGGGGAATCTGTTGGCGGTACAACTCGCGATGGGGTGAGGCCACCGTGAACCGATGCTTCATGCAGCCAGAAGAGGGAAAAAGAATGGGCTCAGCTGCTCACTGCTTCCATTGTCGGGCTGCTGGTGTGAACATCAGGTACATGGTGAAACCGGCCAATCCAATCCCGATCAGCAGCACAAATATCTCATAGGGGCCAATGGCGAGTGCGGAGTTGACTGTGGGTGAGATCTGCGATGGCATCTGTTTCACGCCAAGAAGTTCGGGCATGAAAAGCCTGACGATGAAGCTCATGAGCGTCAAACCAGCCTGCACACATGCGCCGATGAACAGAATTTGGTGGCCCTTGCCCTTGAGGAACATGATGCCGCTCACCAAGAGGGCAACAGCCGTGATGAAAGTGCCAAAGGCCTGGATGTAGTTGATGGTCGTGAGGAGTCCCAGATTGGGGAATATGTTTGCTGCGCTTTGGAGGACGCCGAGAAGAGCAATACTGGTGAAACCTAGGATTATCCCCAGGCTGCCGCTGACGATTCCGAGCACGGAGGCCCCGGTGGCGGAGCCCGGGCGTCGGGGACCAGTCGGTGCTGCGCTATAGGGATTGAATAGTGCTTGAGCGTAGGGCTGGAGGGCCTGTTGACCGTACGGTTGCTGGCTGTAGGGCTGTTGACCGTACGGTTGCTGGCTGTAGGGCTGTTGACCGTACGGTTGCTGGCTGTAGGGCTGCTGGCCGTAAGGCTGCTGGCCGTAAGGCTGCTGGCCGTAAGGCTGCTGACCATACGATGGTTGCTCGTACGGCTGTGGAGCCTGCTGGCCGTAGGGGTTGGATCCACCTTGCTGAGGTTGGAAGTCAGGTTGCTGGGGCGGATACTGATCGCTCATGTACGCAGACCTTTCTCGAGGACACCGTGCGCAACTTTAGCGGTTTGGAGTTTCGCTGTCGCGAGGTGGGCTGTCGCTATGTCCTGGGGTATTGAGGGAAGAACGGGCCTTGGCAGACGTCCGGCTGGTCGTAACTACTTCATGTGTTCCCAAAAGTTGTGTGGCTGAGCCGGATCTCGATCCGGCTCAGCCACACAACACGTCAGGATGAATCTCGTTTCGCCTACTGCTTCCACTGCTTTGCCACTGGTGTGAGCAGCTGGTAGATGGTGAATCCCCCCAGAATCAGGCCAGCAAGGTAGATCAGGTAGCTCAGCCCGTTGGCGGCGGGGTTCATTGCGGTGAAGACGAGGCCGATCAAGGCGAGGCCAGCTTGCCCGCAGGCTCCGATGAGGAGAACCAAGTATCCCTTCCCCTTGAGGAACATGATCCCTCCCACGAGCAGAGCGACAGCGGCAGCGAGTGTGCCGAAGGCCAGGAGGTAGCCGAGTACCAGCAGCATCCCAACGTTGCTTCCGAACACTCTAGTGAAGGCCTGGATGGCAGAGAGCGTCACCATGACGCTGATGCCCAGGATTATTCCCAAGCTGCCGCTGACGATTCCGAGTACGGAGGCTCCGGTGACGGCGCCCGGGCGCTTGGGGCCGCCCATCGGTGCGCCGTAAGGATTGAGTGAGGCCTGGCCGTAGGGCTGCAGGGTCTGCTGTCCGTAGGGCTGTTGTCCATAGGGTTGCGGGGCCTGCTGTCCGTAGGGTTGCTGGGCCTGTTGGCCGTAGGGCTGCGGGGCTTGCTGGCCGTAGGGCTGTGGGGCCTGTTGCTCGTAGGGTTGCTGGGCCTGTTGGCCGTAGGGCTGCGGGGTCTGCTGGCCATAGGGGTTGGATCCACCTTGTTGAGGTGGGAAGTCAGGTTGTTGGGGCGAATACTGATCGCTCATGTACGCAGGCCTTTCTCGAGGAATCCGCGCTAACTCTAGCGGTTTGGGGTTGTGCTGTCGCTAGGTGAGCTGCCGCTATGTTCTGGGGAATCGGGGTGCGGAGCCGGGCGTGGTGGCCGTCCCAGAAGTGATCCGTGAGGCCACCACTGCGCAAAGCGCTGAGGTCAGGACACGGAGTCCTTCCACTGCTTTGCCTCCGGTCTGGACAGATTCGTGAGGATGGCGATCGCCAAGCCCAACCCGACCACCACGCGTAGGAACGATCCGGCATTGGGTGGGGTGTTGAACAATCCCGCAAAGCTCAGCGTGAGGGGCAGTTCCGCCACCACGATCACGATTTGTGCGATGGCGCCGGTGCGCAGGAGCGCATAGCCCTTGCCGCTACGGAACTGGATGCTGCTCACCAGGAGAAGTATCCCGACGACGATCGTGGCCACGATCAAGGCGTAGGACAGGTTCAGAAGAGTCGTGGCCTGGGCGAATAGATCCTGCTTGGCTCTGCCCTGGATCTTGTTGAGTTCGCTCTGGAGGTTTGTGGCGAAAACTAAGGTAATGAGGGCGGATACGATGCCCAGCGCCCCACTGACGATGCCCAGCGTGGACGCGGTTTTCGCCGTTTTCGGGTGTTGAAGGAAGCTGCCGGGCGGTTCATATCCTTGGGGCGAGGTCGCTTCGTGGGATGATCCGGGCTGGTTCATTCGTGGGCCTTTCTGCGCGGGACCATGGCCGATACGACGCTGTATCGTGTTCAATGGGTCACGTGCCCTTCAGGCCGATTCTATGTACCTTCGGGGTCAAGGGATTTTGCGGTGATGCGGTCCGCGTCGGGTATGGGGTCAGGAAACCTGTTTCGTCCACTGCCGGGTCGTGGGGCTGAGCAGCAGGATGAGATTGCTGATGGACAATCCTAGGCCGACCAGCCCGTAGAAGACGGCGATCACCACCATTCCGGTCGCCGTCGAGCTGCTGACACTAGAAGAACGTGTGCTGGCGAAGAACTGCGCTCCGACCAGCAGCACCGCGGCAATGAGTGCCGTCATCACCGTCTGCGCGATAACCGAGGACAGCAAGAGCTTGTAGCATTTGCCGCTCAGGAAGCGGATCCCGCAGACGAGGAGACCGGTGACGGTGGCGATGATCGTCAGGCACAGGAACCACGAGGTGGCAGCGGCAATGGGGTCCGACGAGCTTGATCTGTCGGTGAGAGTACTGCTCAACCCTCCCAGGGCCAGGAAGACTCCCAGTGAGCCGCTGATGATGCCGAGGACAGCCGCGGCGGTTGCGGCTGCGGGTCGTTTCGGAGCGCTCATGGGGGGAATTGCGCCATACGGTGACGGTGCCTGCCCGTAGGGTGTGTGGCCCCCGTACAAGGGAGGTGTCTGTCCGTAGGGTGCGGAATGGTCGGACTGTTGTTCATGGGCTCTCGATGGCGCTCCGGCGGATGGCTGCTGTGGCGCTCCGGGAGGCTGGAATGATGGCATGGCGGCGACGTCGGGATCCGAGGGGGTGGGATCGGGGGAGTCCGGATGGTTCATCGTGGGCCTTTCCAAGTGAATCGTTAATTATACCGTTGTACTGACTTCTGGCGGTCTGAGAATAGGGAATCTCCGTGAGATGGCCCACAGCCCTGGACGTGAGAAAGGCTGGCTCGATCCGCGAGAGGTCCGGTTTGACAACGTGATTCCGTCGATGCTCGTGCCATGATGTCCCACATGGACGTTTCCTGTATGGCCCCTGTGCAGCCTGAGAACTGGGGGCACGCCGAGTGGCCGCTCGGTGCGCACCTCACCGAGGACGGTGCCACCTTCGCGGTCTACGCGCCCGATGCCAGCCGGGTTCAGCTTGACTTCTTCCCCCAGGCCCTGGGGGCCGATGCTGTCGCATCTTTCGTGATGTCGGAGGGCCCCGACGGTGTGTGGCGGGCCCAGGTGCGCGGCGTCTCCGAGTGCGACCTCTACGGGTTCCGTGTCTGGGGTTCGAACTGGCCCTGGGACCCCGCCTGGAAGCCAGGTAGCTCTGTTGGTTTCGTTTCTGACATCGACGAACACGGCAACCGTTTCAACCCCAACAAGGTGATGTTCGACCCCTATGCTCGGGAGATCACCCACACCGTCTACTCCGACGCGATCCTGGAGACCGGGCTCGACGGCGGCGCCTTCGGTACCGGCCCGGACGACTACCGGGGCGCGCCCCGCCGCGAGGCCGACACCGCCCACATCGCCCCCAAGGGTGTGATCCTGCGACCCACCAGCCCGGCCTTCACCAAACCGAAGCTGCCCGGCGAGAAGGCCGCCATCTACGAGGCCTCGGTTTCGCAGCTCGTCGGCCACCCCTCCATCATCAAGCTCGGCACGCTGCTCAGCAGCGAACCGGGCTTCGAGGATGTGATGAACATCCCCGAGGAATACCTGGGCACCTACCGGGGCGTCGGCATGATGGCGCCCTACCTGAAAGCCCTCGGCATCACCACCTTGGAACTGCTGCCCATCCACGAGACCAACCAGTCCGAGTCCGCGCGTGAAGGACATACGAACTCGTGGGGTTACATGACCCTGTCGTTCTTCGCCCCCAACCGCAAATACGCCTACGACAAGTCGCTGGGCGGGCCGACGCGCGAGTTCCAGCAGATGATGGCCGCCTTCCATGAGGCTGGGCTGGAGGTGTACCTGGATGTCGTTTACAACCACACTGCGGAGGGCGGCAACTGGGGTGGCGACCCGAACACCGTCGGATTCACCTCCCTCGGAGGGTTCGCCGCCGCCGAGTACTACGTGATGACGGCGTCACACGCGCTGGTTGACGGCGCGACGGGCACCTCCAACCAGCTCAACTACTCCTCACCCGTGGCCCAACAGCTGGTGCTCGACTCGCTCGAACACTGGACCGTCGAGATGGGGGCCGACGGCTTCCGGTTCGACCTAGCGACGGTGCTCGGTCGCAAACCGAACGACGCCGACCGTGAGGACTGGGATAACCAGAAACGCTTTTACACCGATCATCCGCTGCTGACCGCCATCGCCGAGTTCGCCGAGGACCAGCACATTGAGGTCATCGCGGAGGCATGGGACTTGTGGGGTTACGAGGTCGGCAATTTCCCGCAGGGCTGGGCCGAATGGAACGGTCGTTACCGTGACGCAGTGCGTCGTTTCGCGAAGGGTGACGGCAACGCCATCGAGTTCCTGGATGTCGTCAACGGTGATCATGCGCATTTCGCCGACAACGGCGGACCCCAGAAGACCATCAACTTCATCGACGCCCACGACGGCTTCAACATGGCCGACCTGGTCAGCTATCAGGAAAAGAACAACGACCAGCCCTATCCTTTCGGTCCTTCCGACGGCGGGTCGGACGACAACCTGTCATGGGATTGTGGAGGGTCGCAGGAGCTGCGGCGGCAGCGGATCCGCAACTTCCTGACCATTTTGTACCTGTCGCGCGGGGTGCCGATGTTCGTTGCGGGCGATGAGTTCGGTCGCACTCAGAACGGCAACAACAACCCATGGGAGATCGACTCGGTGGCGATGTGGAACAACTACACCATGATCCCCACCAACGCCCCGCAACAGGTGCCAGTGGCACCCGGCGTGACCGATGCGTCGTACCACGACAACCTCGGCACCTTCGAGACGGGACCGGGCGTCAACGGACTGTTCCGGTTCACCAGGTTCCTCGCGCATTTGCGGCAACGGCACGAATCGTTGCAGCAGAAGCAGTATGGCGACTTGGTGCCCGACGATCGTGACGTGTCCTACCTGTTTCACACCCCGTCAATGGAGGGCTATCCGCAGGACGGGGACCGGGCGCTCAGCGTCTACATCAACTCTCCCGGCGACAACTTCCTCATGATGGTCAACATGGCCGACGCCCAGGTCACGTTCAACGCGCCGACCCCCGCTGAGGGCAGGGTGTGGCGCCGGCTGATCGACACCGGAGTCTGGGCCGAGCCCGCCGAGAATTCCTGGCCCGAGGGTGAGGGCATGGTCCTCGACGGTGCGACGCAGGTGCAGCCGTGGTCGGTGGTGGTCTGGCACGATTCTCCGGTGCTCGCTGACGACGCTGGCTGATCCAGCTCTGCTGTTTCTTCTGCAACCGGGTCGGGTGGCTCCTTCGGGGCGCCCGGCCTGGTTTCGTCTGATGACGTGCGGTTGTGGAGGACGCGCCCTTTGTGAAGTAAACTAACAAGTGTTAGTCAAGGGTTGCGTGGGAACGTCCTCTCGGAGCTGGGTGAACCGGACTGCGACGACGGGATGGCCCGTGCCGAAGCCGCATCCACAGGCCAGGAGGATTCCATGCGTCGTGACACCCGATCCGCCCTGCTGGACGTCGCGCAGCAGTGTTTCGCCGTTGACGGTTTTGCGGGTACCTCCGTTCGAGACCTCGCCGCTGCGGTCGGCATCAAGGAGAGTTCCGTCTACAACCATTTCGCCAGCAAACAGGCGGTGCTCGACGCGCTGCTCGCCCGCATCGACGAACGCCTGGTCGCGGTGGCGAGGCGTTTCGGAGTCCCGCTCGGCGATCCGGAGGATGCCGCGCCCGTCTACGAAACCATCACCCTTGAGCAGCTGGGAACCGCTGCCGGCGGTTTCCTGGACGTCTGGGTGCACGACCCGGACGTCGTCGCCGCGCGTCGCGTGCTGACCCTCGAGCAGTACCGTACTCCGGAGGCTGCCCGGTTGCTGCGTGAGCTGACAGTGGAGCGTCCGCTGGCCTTCCAGGCGGCTGTTTTCGCCGAACTCATCCGCAAGAAACGGTTCCGCCCCGCAGACCCGGAGGCCCTCGCCCTGGCCTTCTGGGGCCCGATCCTGGCGATCCTGGCCGCGGCGGAAGAACCCGGTCGCGAACCCGAGGCGCAGCGTCTGCTGAGGCTTCATCTGGAGCATTTTCGCGCCACCCATGTGGTGGCCACCGACACTACGGGGATGCCATGAAGGCCGTTCGGGGATGTTTGCTGGGGATCGCCGTCTTCCAGATCCTCTCGACGCTGCTTGGAGCTGTCGAGCTGCTGGTCGTGCCGCAGTGGTTCGCCCCGCTGCTCGATTCCACGGCGTTCGCGGGCCGGTACGTCCTAGCCGCGCTGCTTCTCGGGGTGGTCGTCGGTGGTTTCCAGTGGGCTGCCGCTCTCGTCCATCTGCGGATGAAGCGATGGCTTTCTCTGGGTCATACGCTCGCCGGGACGGTGATGCTCGGGTGGATCGCGGGCGAATGTCTGGTGCTGGACAGGTTCCTGTGGCCCCATGCGCTGTGGGGCGGCATGGGCCTCGTGCAGCTTCTGCTGGTCCTGGTGCTGCTCGGTGTCCTGCGGCCGTTGCCCAGCTCAACCGACTTCGGGGAGTTATCCCTCGCCGACTTCCCGTGACCGCTGGGCCACGCCGTCGGGGCCGTACGGCCACGGGCCGGTCCGCGGGATGGAGATGGCGGTCAGATCGGTCAGGTGCTCCGGCGCGAGGGTGAGTGATGCCGCGGCCAGATTCGCCCGCAGCTGCTCGACGGTCCGGGCGCCCAGGATCGCGGTGGTGACGCCGGGCTGCGCGCCATTAGGTGTCATATAATTTCCAACAAATCACCATGGCCAATTATATTAGTAATAGACTT
>ERZ773076.1217-NODE-1217-length-11312-cov-6.854846_pt1 | contig 11312 bp, 9 predicted proteins | sample MGYA00580613_ERZ773076 | MGnify/ENA primary metagenome ERZ773076 (study PRJEB29015, sample SAMEA2738005) | human oral metagenome | biome: human oral; feature: human-associated habitat; material: dental | place: China | collected 2057 ...
AGCTGTAAGTCAATTGTTTTTTCTGTCTAACTTTTGAAATGCAGTTCAAACATGATGATTTTTAATACAGTTTTTTGCAATTATCTTGAGCTGATTGCAGAGCAAATAAAAATCCCCTGATATAAATCAGAGGACTGATTGATTATCTTACTTCAAGCAAGCCAACGTCACCATCTTCACGACGATACAAAACATTGGTTGTGTTGTCTTCTACATCAGTATAGATGAAGAAGTCATGTCCCAATAAATCCATTTGAAGAAGAGCTTCTTCTAAGTCCATTGGTTTTAAGTCAATTTGTTTGGAGCGAACGACTTTTGCAGGTGCAGCTTCAGCTTCTTCAACAACAGCATCTGTAAACAACTGACTGGTTGATTTTTTATTACGGTTTTTACGTTCAATTTTTGTTTTATTTTTACGAATTTGACGTTCAATTTTGTCTGTCACCAAATCAATAGAACCATACATATCTTGAGAAACATCTTCTGCACGAAGAGTGATAGAACCAAGTGGAATAGTTACTTCAACTTTGGCTGTTTTTTCACGATAGACTTTCAAGTTTACACGCGCATCCAATTCTTGATCAGCTTGGAAATATTTTTCGATTTTTTCAAGTTTAGAAACTACGTAATCACGAAGAGCTTCTGTTACTTCTAGGTTTTCACCACGGATACTATATTTAATCATATAAGTACCTTCTTTCTAAGCGTTTTGTTTTTCTTTATTTTATTATAACGCTTTCATTATTTTTTTGCAAATTTTTTGTTACCTTGCCAATGAAAATGTCACAATTTCTTTCACTCCTGCTTCCACTAAAATTTCCTTGGCTAATTGTAGGGTTGAGCCTGTTGTATAAATGTCATCTATCAAAAGAACTTTTGTCGGAACTTGAACATTGTCTTTCACTTTAAAGCACTGCCGGCTTTGCAAGCGCTCCTCTCTCGTCTTACTTGATTGAGCAATTGTATCATGTTTTTCTAAAACTTCCTTAAATGGCAACTTTGCACCCTCAAGAAGAGCTGTTACTTGATTAAACCCTCTTGTCTGATACTTTTTGGCACTTACAGGAATGGGAACAAGCGTATAATCGCTGTATCCTTTTAATTCCTTTTGCAAAACTTCTGTAAATACAGAATAAAGAGTATAATCTCCTTGAAATTTATATTGGCTGAAAAAGTCTTTCATGGCTTCGTTATATACAAAACAACTTTTATGACAAACTTCTTTTCCTTTTTCTATCCATACTTGACAATCCATGCAGACTTCGCATGTCCCTTCACGATAGCACTTCGGGCAATGCTGCGCTGAAATGAGCTGAAATTTTTCAAAACAGTCATCACAAGTCCTTGCTTTTGGCTTTTTCAAGGTCAATAAATCACAGAATTTCAGCTTTTCTTCTAGTGGATTTTCACATAAAACACATGAATTCATAAACCGGCCTCCTGATTCATCTCCTGAATTTCTTTAATCGCTTTTTCTATCGCCATAGTTGTACCGTCATGAAAAAAGATTAACTCGCCTGTCGGTCGATCCGTACTGCGACCGACTCGTCCAGCTATTTGTACCAGAGCGCTGCGACTAAACAGACGGTGGTTGGCTTCCACCACGAAAACATCTACACAAGGAAAGGTCACCCCACGCTCCAAAATTGTCGTCGTTACCAAAATCGTGATTTCTTTTTGACGAAATTTCTCTACAATTTCTAGTCGATTTTCAGTCGTCGAGGCTACAAAACCAACTTTTTCATTAGGAAAAGTGCTTTGAAGAATCTCTGCCAGCTCCTGCCCTCTTCTGATCTCGGAAGCAAAAATAAGAAGTGGAAATCCTGTTTTTCTCTGCTTTTGAATAAACTGCCTTAACTTGGGAACTAGCTTCTTTTGACCAAGATATTTTTGAAAATCCGCCAACCAAATTTTTTGCGGAACAATCAAAGGATTGCCATGAAAACGTCTGGGTAGACTCAAACGAGTTAATTCTCCTTTAGCTACTTTTTTATCCAGCTCATCTGTGGAAGTTGCTGTTAAGAAAATCTTCGTCCCCTCTACTTTGACTGCCTGATGAACTGCATGATAAAGCATCGGATTGTCCACATAAGGAAAGGCATCTACCTCATCAACAATAAGAAGATCAAATGCTTGATAAAATTTGAGAAGCTGATGTGTGGTGGCAATCACGAGAGGACTGCGGGAATATGCTTCTGATTCGCCGTGCAGGAGTGAAATGTTACAGTCAAAATCTTCTTTCAGTCTGCGATAAAGTTCTAGGCAGACATCAATTCTGGGGCTAGCCAAGCAGACGGCTCCACCTTGATTGATGACTTGTGCCACCACTTGATAGATCATTTCCGTCTTTCCGGCTCCCGTGACTGCGTGAACCAAGCTATCTTTGCGTTTGGTAACCGCCTCTACAAGTCCTTGAGAAACCTTGGCTTGAAATGCTGTCAACTTTCCTTGCCATTTCAAAACATTCGCTTTGGGAAATTCTTCCTGTGGAAAATAGTATAGTTCTTCATCACTCCTAACTCTTCCTAAGATCAAGCAAGACCTACAATAATAAGCACCGATTGGCAGTTGGTGTTTTTCTTTGTCAATGGCTTGTCCACAGCGATTACAGCTTAACTTTCCTTTCTCTTCTACCATTCCAGCTAAGCTTTGTGCTTGCAATTGCAATTCTGGTGACAGTTGATTTTTGGTAAAAATGCGACCTAAACAATCTTGTAATTCCGTCATATCTATTTATTCGGAAAAACTTTGGCAAAATAAAAGTTTTTTTGTAAAATGAAGATATGGAATTTAGAACAATCAAAGAGGACGGTCAAGTCCAAGAAGAAATCAAAAAATCGCGCTTTATCTGTCACATTAAGCGTGTGACAACAGAGGAAGAAGCACGAAATTTTATTCAGGCTGTCAAAAAAGAACACTACAAAGCTACTCACAACTGCTCTGCCTTTATTTTAGGAGAGCAGAGCGAAATCAAGCGAAGTAGCGATGATGGCGAACCCAATGGAACTGCTGGCGTGCCCATGTTAGGCGTCTTAGAAAATCATCAACTAACCAACGTCTGTGCTGTCGTGACGCGCTATTTTGGGGGCATCAAGTTAGGAGCGGGTGGACTCATTCGGGCTTATGCTGGCAACGTTGCTTTAGCTATCAAAGAAATCGGAATCGTCCATATAAAAGAACAACTTGGACTGAGGATCGCTCTCTCTTACAGTCAATATCAAGAATTACCCAATTTTCTTAAAGCTAACCATTTACAAGAACAAGATACATCCTTTACAGAACAAGTCCAAACAACCATTTTCGTTGATAAAAACGATAAGGACAGCATGATAGAAGGGTTAATTGAGTTGTTTAATGGAAAAGTCGACATTACTGATCAAGGATTGCGGAAAGTCGAAGTTCCGGTACCTTCATCCTAACGATTAACATAAGCTATCGCATTGATAGTTTTTTTATATTTTACAAAGACTTCTTTTCGTTTTATACTGTTTCTATCACTATTATTGAGGTATCATTTATGGCACAAATTTATCATAACATTACAGAACTCATTGGAAATACTCCTATCGTGAAATTGAACAAGCTGGTTCCAGAAGGCGCTGCTGATGTCTATGTCAAGCTAGAAGCTTTCAATCCGGGGTCATCCGTCAAAGATCGCATTGCTCTTAGCATGATTGAGACTGCTGAGCAAGAGGGCTTGATTCAGCCGGGTGCAACCATTGTCGAAGCAACCAGCGGAAATACCGGAATCGGTTTGTCTTGGGTCGGTGCAGCTAAAGGTTATAAGGTCGTTATTGTTATGCCAGAAACCATGAGTATGGAACGCCGCAAAATTATCCAAGCTTATGGCGCCGAATTGGTGCTCACTCCCGGAAGCGAGGGAATGAAAGGTGCGATTGCCAAAGCTGAAGAAATCGCCAAAGAACGCAACGGATGGCTGCCGCTACAGTTCAACAATCCAGCTAATCCTGAAGTACACGAAAGAACAACAGGAGCTGAAATTATCGCTGCTTTCGGTGAAAAAGGATTGGATGCCTTTGTCGGAGGAGTTGGCACAGGTGGTACAATTTCTGGCGTTTCTCACGCTCTCAAAAAGGTCAATCCAGACATACAAGTTTACGCAGTTGAAGCCGATGAGTCCGCTATCCTGTCTGGTGAAAAGCCTGGACCACACAAGATTCAAGGAATTTCAGCTGGTTTTATCCCAGAGACACTAGACACTCAAGCTTATGACGGTATTGTCCGTGTTACCTCTGATCAAGCGCTCAACCTTGGACGCCGTGTCGGTGGACAAGAAGGCTTTCTTGTAGGGATTTCTTCTGCCGCAGCTATCTATGCTGCACTTGAAGTAGCCAAAAAACTAGGAACAGGTAAAAAAGTCCTAGCTCTTGCTCCAGATAACGGGGAGCGCTACCTCTCAACCGCTCTCTATAATTTTGAGGTTTAAAAATCAAGGTTATATACACGTATAAACTTTAAATTTGGATTTGCTAACAGTTTAAAAAAAGGCTCTATAATCTCTGTAATAGGTTAATCTATTACAGAGATTATAGAGCCTTTTAGTGTATACAAAAGTCCTATCTGTCTCAAAAAGTGTCGCTTTTATTGTAAAGGACTGTAAGAAAATGGCTGTCATCCAAATAGCACTCATCAAGAAAAATCACCAGATTTCCACCTCAGTTAATCAATAGTTCATTTAATTTATCCAATTTATCTAATCCATAACCTAATAGATTGAGCAATTCGTAATGAGGATGTTTGGGCATAGAATTCCTTTCAAGTTTTTATTGCGACAATGCCAAAGTAAGATCAACAACGAATCTAAGTTTACTTAAATCATGGTAGAAATCATAGAGTAGTTTAATCTAAATAGCTGAGAAGAAGGCTATAATGTTGTACTTCTCAGTTTGGTTTGAATTGACAAAATTATAGGGTCTTACCTGCTTACTAATATTTTTAAACTAGTAATATTTTTTATTCAGAAAATCCATAATTTCCTTTTTCAAATTTACAAGATATTTTCTTTCATGATCAAGATCAGACTCTTGAATTTTAAGATCTGCATTTTTGCTTGATTGGATATAATACCCGCTTCCTTTTTCAAACCCCTCTTCTACATGAGCTAGAGCATTACGTTTATCAATTAAGTCTGACCATTCACTTTTCAATTTAGTATACTTTATTTTATTTGCAGGAGTTAAGTTTGGTCTTTGCAGTCTCACTTTCTCTCTAAAAAATATTTCAAACAGCTTCCTGTATGGAATATCTTCATTAAATTCATTGAGTTTTTCTCTTAGTAAATGCTCTAATTCAGCATTCTCACACATATAGCGTCCTCTAATTGCATTCAACTCATCCCAGCGACATAAAATTACATCAATCGCTTTTTTAAAATTATACTCCTCCAAATGATCACCCACAGAGAAAAAAGTAAAATTTGAAAATATATCTAAATTTTTTTCTTGCAGAACATTGATTACATCAGCCTTTATTGTAGAGTATTCATTATTGGAGTATAGAATCACAAATTGTTTATAACCGTTTATACGCCTAATTTCTTCAAGATAGTTTAAACCAGTTTCAGAATCTTCAAGATTAAAATCAGATATAAAGAAATCATATCTTTTAACAGATTCCAGTTCGCTTTTAGCTTTAGAAAATGTTTCAAACTCACATATTATAGACTCGTATCCTTTTTCTTGTAAAATATCTCCTACAAGTTCTCTTCTATTGCTATGTGCATCTGAGCTTAAATCATCTTCTAACCACAAAATATTTATTTGTTGTCTCAATTTTAGTCCTCACTAAATTCAATTCTGAATTCAACTATTGAATTTTCTAGCTCCCTGACCGATATCTTCCATCCAAAATCTTGACAAATTTGTTGGCATATGTACATTCCAAGCCCTGTCCCACGACGTTTTGACGTCACTCCTATTTTAAATATATCTTCTATTGGATTAATGTCAATCGGACCTGTATCGGAAGTAAAAATCAAGTTTTTATTCTGTTCATCAAAATATATATTAACTTGCTGAGCATTTTTTTGCTGAGCATTTATTAAAAGATTATCTAATAATGTTCCAAAATCATAAACATTGATATTTTGATAAATAGCTCCCTCTCCTTTAATATAATTCACATCAACTCTATCATCAATCAAGTTGTCTATATAACTTTCTAGATAAGATTTTATCTCTATACTTTGTAACTTACTAAATGTTTCGAAGTTCAATCGTAAAATTTGTTTTTTTATTGAAGATAACTTATCAGATGTTCTTCTAATCTTATATATCGATTCTGAAAACCTCTCCTTTTCTTCGGCATTCATTATTTTCAACATTTTTTCTAGTGTAACATTTATTTCCTTGCTTGCTTTCCCTAACTCATGAAAAAGCATATCCTGTCTAGCAGGTTTTGCCTTAGATATAATCTTTTCCTTTATATTAATCTCATTTTTTAAACGCTGGTTCTCTTTATCAATTTTCCTATTTTCTTTTTTTACTTCTCTATTTTCTAGATTTAACTGAAAAGTGGCTTGTTGCAAATTCTTTTGAATTTCTTTTTTATCTTGAACACTGATAGATTCATCGTCAAGAAGTGCAAATTTTTGATTTAAAGGTTGAGCGATAATTGGTAGTTCATACTTAGAAATTCGAGTAATATTGAATTTATTAAAACGTTTCAGTAATTTATCAATTACTTCTCCATCATCTGTTTGAATGTCATCAATATCACTATTACCAAATCTAACAAGTTGTACATAAGATTCCAGAGGACGTTGGATTAGCTCCATATATATGTTTTCAAATGCAATGGTATATTGATTAGTTACAAAACCTCTATCCCGTGAAGTAACTTCATTGAAGTGATTTTCGTTATCTATGATATTTATCCAACCCAATAACTCACGATGTCCCAAGTATCTATTGTATCCTTGAGTCTTTCTTAAATTCAGTCCAAACGCATCATAGTCAACTTCTCCATATGGAAAAATTCTAAAGTTATTTTTATACAGAAAAATAGATCCGTAATTCTTTGCCTCAGTCCCCATAATTCTAGTGAAATTATTTTTGGCAGCTGTACTTAGATAATACACTTTAAAATAAATATTTTTTAAAATAGTTGAGTTCTCGGCATCAAATGAATAAATAATTTTTTCTTTATCAAAAAGTGTTACCTTAATATTTTTTTGATCAATTATACATTCTATATAAATTGTTTTTCTATCTAGAATTGTAGCAACATTATTACTTACATCTTCATCAACTTCGGCAATCCCAGTAAATGATGAAATATATTTCACATTTATTTTTATCTTACCATCATCAACAAATGGATTTACTAATCGTTGTAGAGCTGAAATAACTTTAGTAACTCGATCTTTATCCCATTTATCTCTTAAACCTGAAATCTTTAAAGTAGTTCCTGTATTTGATAATAAGTTACTCGTAGAAACATTTTCAGAGCGATAAATTACATTCAAATCCTCAAATCTCTTTAAAGAATCTTTTTCAAATTCACCCCAATTAATTTCTAACTCGCTGACTTCTTGATCTCTTTTTGTTAAAAGAATCAAGCGTTCACCTAATCTATCACAAGAAAAACGCCCTATCCCTTTAGAACCTGCATAAACTCTTTCACTTGTTTTTTTATCCGAATGTGCCACAAATAGCCATTTATTCTCTACATCAACTCGATTCATTCCAACTCCATTGTCTTGAATAAGAATGTAATCTTCATAGCTATTAATAACTAAATTGATTTCTGTTGCATCTGCATCATAACCATTTTTCACAAGTTCAAAAATAGCAACTAATTCATTTGTAATAAGATCTCGTCCTATAATATCCTTCAATCCTGAACTAACTTTGAAATGTAACTTTTCTTCCATAACAACTCCTTATTTGGAGAATTCTAAAATGACTCTTCCTACCTGTTCCGCAAACAATGGTGGAACAGCGTTTGCTACCTGCGTGTATCTAGGAACATCCACCTTTCGTCGTTCTCCACCTGTCGTATAGGGACCTTTAAACTCATAATTATCTGGAAAACTTTGGATTCTAGCATGCTCTCGAACCGTCATAATTCTTGGCTCTGAGTAGTGAATATAATCGTCTGGAATCGATGTAATCGTGTTACAAACCGAATCTTCTTTCAGCGGTGTAACCCCTCGCTTCTTCAACCCTTGAACTAGATTCATACTTGGAGTAATCCTTATTGCTTTATCACTAATATTCATAAGTTGTTTAAATAATTCTACGGTAGTTTCTCTATGCTTAGCAAATCTATGACTATCTGGAAGTTCTCTTTTGCTAATATTTTCACGCATTAATTGTTGATAATTTGAAGTTATTGTTCCATAAATACCATTTGTAAAACTTCTCGTATCAGGACTTTCAACCTCCCCTTGACTTTTAGTTAAATCGCCAATAGCTTCAGAAACAGCTATCGGTAATCTTAATTTTTTTTCGTGTAAAAAATCATCAATATTTTCATTAAGGTGTTTAAAAAAATCTTGACTATCCTTAATATTTTTAGAAGCAAATAAGATAAATCTTCTTCGATTTTGAGGAACCCCAAAATTAGACATTGTCACAATTTGGTAATCAACTGAATACCCTAAATTTTTAAGTTTTTGTATCAAAATTAAAGAGTAATTCGTTACTTTATCATTACTTTTAAAATCTACAGTGAACCCTTGAACATTTTCAAAAAATAACATTCTAGGATTAATTAATTCAATTACTTTTATGTAAGCATGCATTAATTGATTTCTCGTATCTTCCTTTTCACGCTTACCAGCCATCGAAAATCCTTGGCATGGTGGTCCCCCAACGACCAGATCCACCTTCCCTTTTAAAAGCAATAAATTGTTGGAATGTTTATCTAATAACTCATTAATGTCCCAACCTTTCACATCTAACCATTCTGGCCAATCAAAATGTTTTTTCTTTTCAATCAAATTATACTTCAATGTCTCAAATGCATCTTTATTTCTCTCGATGGCAAATAGACCAGTTAATCCTGCATTATAAAGCCCTAATGACAATCCACCCGAACCTGCAAATAAATCAATATAATTCATTTTCATTCTCATTCTATATTAAATATATACTATTATACCATATTTATTTAACAAAAAAACCAGCTAAAATTATCTAGCTAGTTTATTGAAACACTATATGTTATCCCACCAACTTCCTCATCTCTTCAATCCGCGCTATTGTCGCATCGTTCTTAGCTTGGTAGTCGGCTTGTTTGTCTCGTTCTTTTTGGACAACTTCTGGTTTGGCGTTAGCGACGAATTTTTCGTTGCCAAGTTTGCGTGCAACTATATCCAATTCTTTTTGCCATTTAGCAAGTTCTTTGTCAAGGCGGGCTAGTTCTTCTTCAACATTGAGCAAGTCAGCGAGAGGCAGATAGATTTCTGCTCCTGTGATGATGCTGGACATGACTAGTTCTGGCACAGCAAGGTCCTCCGCGATTTCCAAATGTTCTGGATTGGTGAAGCGCTTGATGTAGTTGACATTAGCATTGAAAAATGCTTCTAATTCGCTGTCGCTTGTTTTCACAAGGATTGTGATTGGTTTACTTGGGGCAACATTCACTTCACTACGTGCGTTACGGACAGCACGGATCAGGTCTTTCAGGCTTTCAACACCTTTGTGCGCAGCTTCATTTTCAAATGCGGGGTTGACTGTTGGGTATTCAGCAGTCACGATTGAGCCTTCAGAAATTTGTTCAAAGATTTCTTCCGTCACAAACGGCATGATTGGGTGAAGCAAACGAAGGATCTTATCAAGTGTGTAAAGCAGAACTGAGCGAGTAATCACTTTTTCATCCTCGTTGTCGCTGTAAAGCACTTCTTTTGTCAATTCAACGTACCAGTCAGCAAATTCATCCCAGATGAAGTTGTAAAGGATATGACCAGCCACACCAAATTCAAATTTATCAAAGTTTTCAGTAACTTTGGCAATTGTTTCATTCAAGTTGTGAAGAATCCAGCGGTCAGTAACATTCCCGGCTGTACCAGCCACAACTTTTGCAACATTTTCACTCGCTTGGTCAAGTGTCAACTCTTCATTGTTCATCAAAATATAACGAGAAATGTTCCAGATTTTGTTAATGAAGTTCCAAGCGGCATCCATTTTTTCGTAAGAAAAACGAACGTCCTGACCCGGTGCAGAACCGTTTGATAAGAACCAACGAAGCGCGTCCGCACCATATTTCTCGATGACATCCATCGGGTCAATACCGTTACCGAGTGATTTAGACATTTTACGTCCTTGTTCGTCACGAATAAGACCGTGGATAAGTACGTTTTCAAATGGGTGACGTCCTGTGAATTCCAATGATTGGAAAATCATGCGTGATACCCAGAAGAAGATGATATCGTAACCAGTTACCAATGTAGATGTTGGAAAGTAACGTTTGAAGTCTTCATTGTCCACATCAGGCCAACCCATTGTTGAGAATGGCCATAGGGCTGAACTGAACCAAGTATCAAGCACATCTTCATCTTGCTTCCAGCCATCACCCTCTGGAGCCTCTTCACCGACATACATGTCACCATCCGCATTGTACCAAGCAGGGATTTGGTGACCCCACCAAAGCTGACGGGAAATCACCCAGTCATGCACATTTTCCATCCATTGCAGGAAAGTATCATTGAAACGCGGTGGGTAAAAGTCCACTTTGTCATCAGTGTCTTGATTGGCAATGGCATTCTTAGCCAATTGATCCATTTTAACGAACCATTGTGTTGACAAACGTGGTTCAACCATAACCCCAGTCCGCTCAGAGTGACCAACGCTATGAACCATTTTTTCAATATTAACAAGCGCACCAATTTCGTCCAATTTTTTAACAACGGCTTTGCGAGCTTCAAAGCGATCCATGCCAGCAAATTCACCAGCAAGTTCGTTCATCGTACCGTCATCATTCATAACATTAACTTGAGGAAGATTGTGACGTTGACCAACAAGGAAGTCGTTAGGGTCATGGGCTGGAGTGATTTTAACCACACCAGTACCAAATTCTGGGTCAGCGTGTTCATCACCAACGATTGGAATAGCTTTGTTAACGATTGGCAAGATAACATTTTGTCCAATCAGATCTTTGTAGCGAGGATCTTCTGGATTGACAGCGACAGCCGTATCTCCAAACATGGTTTCGGGTCGGGTTGTTGCTACTTCAAGGGCGCGTGAGCCGTCTTCTAACATGTAGTTCATATGGTAGAAAGCACCTTCCACGTCCTTGTGGATCACTTCAATATCAGAAAGGGCTGTACGAGCTTTTGGATCCCAGTT
>ERZ773076.1222-NODE-1222-length-11267-cov-8.357117_pt1 | contig 11267 bp, 8 predicted proteins | sample MGYA00580613_ERZ773076 | MGnify/ENA primary metagenome ERZ773076 (study PRJEB29015, sample SAMEA2738005) | human oral metagenome | biome: human oral; feature: human-associated habitat; material: dental | place: China | collected 2057 ...
TGACCAAAGAAATCACCTACTGATAATTGCCGTCCCAGACCATTCAGAAAATCAATGATAGTCATTTTGGACTTTCCAGCTGGCTGTACTGTTTGAAGAGAAAGTGCACCTTCACCAGTTGCCACAATCAATTCTTTTTTTCCGATAACAAGGATTTCTCCAGCTTGTCCTAAGCCCTCTACTGGAGTAGCTTCGTAAATTTTAAAACGTTCTCCATTTAAAAGCGTATGTGCCACTGGCCAAGGATTCATTCCTCGAATTTGGTTAAAAATTTGGTGATTTGTCTTAGTCCAGTCAATTCTCTCCTCTTCTGGTAAAATATTTGGTGAAAAGGTAACTTGATTTTTGTCTTGCTGAACTGGTTTTAAATCTCCAGCTAGATAACTAGGCAAGCTCTCAAGTAGCAAATCGCGTCCGACCAACGCTAACTTTTCAAACATCGTCCCAACATTGTCTGTTTCCTCAATAGGAATCGCTCGACGCGCAATCATATCACCCGCATCCATCTCTTTGACCATTTCCATAATAGTCACACCGGCTTCTTTGTCACCATTGATAATGGCGTAGTGAATGGGAGCTCCTCCGCGATATTTTGGTAACAACGAAGCATGCACATTGACGGCAAAATTGACCGAATCTAGCAATTTGCTTGGTAAAAATTGACCGAAAGCTGCTGTGACGATACCATCAGCGTTTAAATTCATCAAACTATCTAATTCAGCACTTTTAGACAATTTCTCTGGCTGATAGATTGGTAAGCCATAGTCTAAAGCCAGTTCTTTAACAGGCGTCATGCGGATTTCTTTTTTACGTCCTACTGCGCGATCTGGCTGTGTAACTACTGCCAAAATCTCGTACTGTTTGCTTTCCAGCAATCCTTTAAGCACCGTTGCAGAAAAATCTGGCGTTCCCATAAAAATAATGTTTGTCATGGTTTCCTCATATTCTTTTTTACTATTATATCAGAAGAAAGCCTGCTTTTCTTTAAAAAAGCTAAAATAAGGCTACATAAAACTTTGTGGCTCGTGGTCTATACTTAAACGTAAGTCCTTATTGTCCTTTTCTTGCGTCCAATCCAAAATCTGATTTAAAACCTCTTGCAAATGCTCCTCAAAACGGTATTTAATCATCAATTGATAATGATAGAGGTTGTGAGTGCGGGCAATCGGCTTAGGAGTTGGTCCTAATATCTGAGCCTTCTCTGACAGAGCAGAACGTATCATATTCAGCACTGTATATGACTTTTTAACAACCTCTGCTTCCATTTTATGAGACAAGGTAAGTCCCACCGTAAAATAATAAGGTGGATAGGCCAACTGCTTTCTAATACTCATTTCATAAGCATAAAAGCCCTCATAATCCTGATTTTTCGCAAAAGTAATCGCATAATGCTTCGGATTGTAACTTTGAATAATCACATGACCTTCCTTTTCAGCTCGTCCTGCACGCCCAGCAACCTGAGTTAAGAGTTGAAAGGTGCGCTCAGATGAACGAAAATCTGGCAAATTCAAAGCCGTATCCGCATTGAGCACTCCCACGAGAGTAACATTTGGAAAATCCAGACCCTTTGCAATCATCTGGGTTCCCAGCAAAATATCTGCACGCCCTTCACCAAATTCTTTTAAGATTTGTTCGTGACTGCCCTTTTTCCGAGTAGTATCAACATCCATTCTCAAAATACGAGCCTGCGGAAAGGCTTCTGCTAATTCATCATAAGCTTTTTGTGTCCCAGTTCCATAGTATCGAATGCTCCGACTGGAGCAATTCGGGCAACTGTGGGGAATCCCTTTTGAGAAACCACAATAGTGACAATTCATACTTTTGGTATCCATGTGCAAGGTCAAGGAAATATCACAATTTGGACAGGTGTCAACCGTTCCGCATTCACGACACATGACAAAACTAGAATAGCCCCGTCGGTTCAACATCAAGACAACCTGCTCTTTTCTATCTAGCTTGTCTTGAATGGCTTCTAACAAAACAGGCGTGAAATTACTAGCTTCATTTTGCCCAATATAATCACGAAAATCCACAATTTCCACTTCAGGAATCTGAGCTTGCGGCTTGGCTCGCTTGGTCAATTGCAAAAAGTGATACACGCCTTTACCAGCCCGCGCTCTGCTTTCTAAGCTCGGCGTTGCCGACCCCAGCACTAGGACAGCTTGATTGTACTTTGCACGCAACAAAGCCACATCTCGTGCATGATAGCGTGGATTGGAGTCTTGCTTGTAACTTGCTTCATGCTCTTCATCAATGATAATTGCACCAATATTTTTTAACGGAGCAAAAATGGCAGAACGGGCGCCAACAACAACTTGCGCTTCTCCTCGCTCAACTTTGCGCCATTCATCATACCTTTCCCCATTTGAAAGCCCCGAATGAAGAATGGCAACTTTCTTTCCAAAACGAGCAATAAAACGATTGGTAACTTGTGGTGTCAAGGAAATCTCAGGCACTAACATAATGGCTGTCTTGCCATAGCTGAGCGCCTCCTGAATGATCTGCAAATAGACCTCCGTCTTACCGCTACCTGTCACTCCTTCTAGCAGAAATGGCTTGCCGTCATGCCCGATCTGCTGCGTGGTAGCTTGAACCGCAGCTTCCTGCTCTTTATTTAGCACCAAGGCAGAAGTCGCTGAAATATTTTCAAAATAAGCCTCAGAACGACTCACCTCTTTTTCAACGATTTGCAAAGCTGCTTGCTCTATAAAATAGTGAATAATTTCCCGTGAAAATGTTTCTTTCAAATCTGCTAAACGGTGCATTCCAGTCTGAACTTGCAAAATGTCTCGCAAGGCTTGCTTTTTTTTCGCCCGATTAGAAATGACCAATTGACCTAAAATCTCGTGATTAACCTGATACCATTTTTCTGTTTTGACATGTTTTTGATCTATCGCTTGGTATTCTACCTGAATCGCTCCTTGCCGTGCCAAACGCATCACCTTAGCCTGCAATTCTTTATCAAGCGATGAGAAATGCTGCCAATCTGCATTGCCAAAAATGAGCAGTCGATCTTCTTCATTCAAAGAGGGTTGAGCATGAAGAATTTTATCATAGCTGGAGTTCAGAAACCCCGGCAACATAGCTTTTAAAATTGAAATTTTGTAAGAAAAGACAAATTTTCTCAATTCTTCTGCCAGCCACAGCTGCTCCTCATTTAAAACTGGTGTAAAGTCTAACACTTCCACGATTTCCTTCAATTCTGTTGTCGTTTCTTCTGCTAGCTCTACGACAATCCCTTGAATCAAGCGATTGGCTTTCCCAAAAGGCACATGCACACGCATGCCAATTTCTAACATAGTCGAAAATTCTTTCGGCACCGCATAACTATAAGGTTTATCTGTCTGCATTAGAGGAACATCCACAATGACTTTTGCAATCTGCACTTTCTCACCACCTCTCATTTATCAGTAAAAGAAAAAATAAGATTGAGCTGACCCAACCTTAAATTTTTTCACCCTCTTCTTTTTCCTTCGCAATTTGTTCTTTGATTTTACGCTCTTCTTCTTCTCTGCGCAAGCGTTCTTCCTCAGCACGCCGACGAACTGCTTCTCGCTTGCCTTCAGGATCTGGGTGAATCCCAACATTGCCAGATTCGATTTCTTCCAAAGCACGAAGTGTTGATTTGACAGACTTAAATTCTTGGGTCGGAGCTGCTCCTTCTTCCAATTCATGAGCACGTTTTGCTTCAAGAATCACCAAGGAGTATTTTGAAGGCACCTTATCAAGCAAGGTGTCAATTGAAGGTTTTAACATCATAATTCTTTACCTAATTTCTAAATTCTTATCTAACTGAAAGTTGTTCTGACAGCATATCTTGATAGTGACCGATGACACGTTCCACGCGGAAATGCTCTGCTTCAATAACGCGCTTGACACGTTCCGCTGCTAACGGAACTTCATCATTGACAATGGCATAGTCATATTCGCGCATGAGAGCAATTTCTTCTCTTGCTTTGGCAATGCGTTTGGCGATTACTTCGGCACTATCTGTTCCACGTCCCACTAAGCGATCTTGTAATTCTGCCAAATCAGGTGGCGTCAAAAAGATAAAGACAGCATCCGGCACTTTTTTCTTCACCTGAAGCGCCCCTTGAACTTCAATCTCAAGGAAAACATCAATCCCTTTATCCAAAGTTTCATTCACATAGGTCAAAGGAGTTCCATAGTAGTTGCCAACATACTCTGCATACTCTAACATCTGACCTTGCCGAATCAACTCCTCAAACTCTTCGCGCGTACGGAAAAAATAGTCAACCCCGTCCACTTCACCAGGACGTTGAGCACGAGTTGTCATGGACACAGAGTATTGAAACTGATTATCCGAGCTTTCAAAAATCTCACGTCGAACCGTTCCCTTCCCCACACCTGAGGGACCAGAAAAAACGATTAACAAGCCACGATCCGCCATCATATCTCCTTCATTGTCTTTCTATCTAGTGTAACAAAAAAGCAGTATTTTTTCAACTGCTTTTTCGCATAGATATGTGCTTGTTTTTGAAAATCAATATAGGCATCATTTGCTTACAGGGAGCTGCACATCATAGATGAGTAGCTCATGTTAAGCAAGGTCTATTTGGCATAATCTACAGCACGCATTTCCCGAATGACCGTTACTTTGATATTTCCTGGATATTCGAGGTTGTTTTCAATCTTTTCACGCACATCATGAGCCAAGATAGTAATCTTATCGTCTTTGATTTGACCAGGATTGACCATAATCCGAATCTCACGACCTGCTTGTAAGGCAAAACTATTTTTCACACCTTCAAAACTATTGGCAATTTCTTCCAAATCTTGCAGGCGCTTGATATAGCTTTCAAGGGATTCGCTACGAGCACCTGGACGAGCCGCACTAAGTGCATCAGCTGCTGCAACAATAACTGCAATCACACTTTCAGGTTCTACATCACCATGATGACTGGCAATTGTATTGACCACAATTGGATGTTCCTTATACTTACGAGCCAATTCTGTTCCAATTTCCACATGGCTACCTTCCACTTCACGGTCAATAGCCTTTCCAATATCGTGAAGGAAGCCTGCACGGCGAGCTAAGTTAGCATTTTCACCGAGTTCACTTGCAATGACACCAGACAACTTAGCAACTTCAACAGAATGACGCAATACATTTTGCCCATATGACGTACGGAATTGCAAGCGTCCCATAATCTTCATCAAATCCGGATGTAAGTTTGGTGCACCGATTTCATAAGCCGCTGCTTCACCATATTCACGAATCTTATGGTCAATTTCCAGACGATTCTTCTCTACTAATTCTTCAATGCGAGCTGGGTGGATACGACCGTCTTTCAACAGGGCTTCCATTGTCATGCGTGCAATTTCACGTCGAATAGGATCAAAACCAGATAAAGTCACCACTTCTGGTGTGTCATCAATAATGACATCAATACCCGTTAAACTTTCAAAGGTTCGAATATTCCGACCTTCACGTCCAATAATGCGACCTTTCATCGTATCATCCGGCAGATGAACTGTTGAATTGGTTTGCTCCGCAACATAGTCACCTGCAATCCGTTGCATGGCTTGGACTAAAATATCCTTTGCCACCTTATCAGAACGTTCTTTGACTTCTTGCTCTGCTTCACGAATACGCGTCGCAATTTCCTTTGATAGCTTATCTTCAGTCTGAGTGAGAATGATATCTCTGGCTTCAGTTTGTGAAAGTGAAGCAACACGCTCTAATTCTGCTTCTTTGTGCTGCTCCAACTCTGTCAGTTTGTTTTCACGCGCCTCAAGGTTTTTGTTTCTATCAGAAATACTTTGTTCTTTCTGCTCGAGTGTTTTTTCTTTGTTGGTCAAATTGTCATCTTTACGATCAAGACTTGTCGCACGTTCTGTCAAACGACTTTCCAATTGCTTCAATTCTTGACGATCAGATTTAAATTCTGCCTCAACTTCTTCTCGATATTTTCTGGCTTCTTCTTTTGCCTCTAACAGTGCTTCTTTTTTAAGGGATTTACTTTCGCGCTTCACTTCTTTTAATAACAAATCCGCTTCGCGCTCAGCTTGTCCACGTAAATTAGTTGCTTCTTGTTCAGCATTTAAAAGAGTAAGTTCCGCAGCTTCTTTCGCAGATTTCATGCGAACTGTGATACTTACATATCCAATGACTAAACCAATGATGACGGCAAAAACACCTGCAAAAATCATTTCCATGTTTTTACCTCAAATTATTGATATTGAATTGTAAAATTCTTAATTATTTTATCATAAAAATCGATTTTTCACAAACTAAATTCTTATAAATACGTGACTGTTTTCACATTCTTTTTCGCGAATCCTTTTTCCTGTCTGGCTTTGGTAAGCAGAATTTTTTTCTTTGCTAGAGCAAAATATGGTATAATTTATTAAAAGTAAAAGGAGTTCTATTTATGGTCAAAGAAGTCATTGTTGAAAGTTTTGAGTTGGATCACACGATTGTCAAAGCCCCCTACGTACGCTTGATTGGCGAAGAGGTGGGACCTAAAGGGGATATCATTTCCAACTTTGATGTTCGTCTGGTACAGCCTAATGAAGATGCCATTCCGACCGCTGGACTTCATACGATTGAACATCTGCTAGCTAAGCTCATTCGTACTCGCATTGATGGTATGATTGATTGTTCGCCTTTTGGCTGCCGTACCGGCTTTCACATGATTATGTGGGGTCAACATAGCTCAACTGAAATTGCTAAAGTCATTAAAGCTTCTTTAGAAGAAATTGCAAAAACCACTACGTGGGAAGATGTCCCTGGTACAACTATCGAATCTTGTGGTAATTACAAAGATCACAGCCTCTTTTCTGCTAAAGAATGGTGCAAGCTGATCTTAGAAAAAGGCATTTCCGATGATGCCTTCGAGCGTCATCTTGTATGAAGTAAAAAAACGGGCAGGAACTTCAAGTTTCCTACTCGTTTTCTTTTTATTGACGAATCAAATAATCAAATGCTCCCAAAGCTGCCGTCGCTCCTGAACCCATTGAAATAATGATTTGTTTATAAGCGCTATCTGTGCAATCACCTGCTGCAAAAATTCCTGGCACATTTGTTGCACCATGTTTGTCAACAATGATTTCGCCGCGCTCATTTAAAGCAACTGAACTATTCTTAAGCCAGTCTGTATTTGGCAAAAGACCAATTTGAACAAAGACACCGCTGAGTTCAATTTTATGTTCTTCATTATTCGCACGATCGAGATAAGTAATGGCTTCAACTTGATTGGAACCATGAATTTCTTTTGTAGCTACATTGGTTAGAACTGTCACGTTTTTAAGTTGCTGTACCCTGTCTTGCAATACTTGATCGGCTTTCAAAGTTGGTAGAAATTCTAACACATAAACATGCTCTGCCAGACCAGCTAAGTCAATTGCTGCTTCAATTCCAGAATTTCCTCCACCGATAACAGCCACTTTTTTACCTGTAAAAATAGGACCGTCACAATGTGGACAATTAGTTACACCTTTCGTCCGGAATTCTTCTTCACCAGGGACGTTGACATTTCGCCAGCGAGCACCAACAGAAAGAACGGCCGTTTTTGCTTTCAGAACTGCGCCATTTTCAAGCTCCACTTCAATCAAGTCCTTTTTCTCAATGTTCTTCACACGTTGATTCTTCATGATATCAATTGGATATTTCTTGGCATGTTCTTCTACTTGCGCCATCAGCTTAGGTCCTTCTGTATAAGGAGTACCAATCATATTTTCAATACCAACAGTCTCCATCACCTGTCCACCAAAAGTTTCAACGACCATACCAGTACGAATGCCTTTACGAGCGGCATAAATCGCGGCACTGCTCCCTGCAGGTCCGCCTCCAACAACCAACACATCAAATGGTTCTTTATTGTCAAATTCCTCACTTGAAGCAGGTCCAGAAATCTTATCAAGCAGTTGCTCAATGGTCATACGACCATTTGCAAATTCTTCACCATTTAGAAAAACCGTTGGAACAGCCATAATCTTTTTGTCTTCAACTTCTTGTCTAAACATGCCCCCTTCAACCATTGTGTGGCTGATAGTTGGATTCAGCACAGCCATTGTATTCAGTGCTTGAACAACGTCTGGACAATTATGACAGGTTAAGCTGACATAAGTTTCAAAATGAAGCGGCTGCTTAATAGCTTGAATTCGTTTTATAACAGCATCTTCTACTTTTGGTGCGCGACCAGAGACTTGCAGCAAAGCCAGCACAAAAGATGTAAATTCATGCCCTAAGGGAAGTCCTGCAAACTGCACACGCCCTGCTTGCCCCACTTGTGTAACGGTAAAACTTGGCTTGCGGTTAGTCTCTATATTTTCCAGTGATAAACGTGGAGACATTGCTACAATTTCCTCTAGAAAAGCCCGCACCTGCTCAGAACGCTCATCTTGACCTAAAGAAGCTTGAAATACAACATCAGATTCTAAAAGTTCCAAGTATTGCTTCAGTTGTGCTTTAATTGTTTCATCTAAAGCCATATAAGCCTCCTTAAATTTTACCAACTAAATCAAGACTTGGAGTCAGTGTTTCAATTCCTTCTTTCCATTTAGCTGGGCAAACTTCACCTGGATGACTCCGAACATATTGTGCAGCATGGATTTTGTCAATCAAGACAGAAGCATCGCGCCCAACACCGTCTGCATTGATTTCAAGTGCCTGTACAACACCATCTGGGTCAATGATAAAAGTACCGCGTTGAGACAATCCACTTTCATCTAACACATCAAAACCAAGCGAAATAGCATGAGATGGATCGCCAATCATGATGTATTCAAGTTTTCCAATGGCATCTGAATGATCATGCCAAGCTTTATGTGTAAAATGCGTATCTGTTGAAACAGAATAAACTTCCACACCTAGTTCTTTAAGAGCTGCATACTGCTCTTGCAAGTCCTCCAACTCAGTCGGACAAACAAATGAAAAATCAGCAGGATAGAAGCAGATAACGCTCCAATGACCTTTTAAATCTTCACTAGAAACTGTGATAAATTTCCCGTTTCCAGCGTGATAAGCATCTGCTGTAAACTCGACAATTTCCTTACCAATAAGTGACATAAGATTACCTCCAAAATTAGTTTTATAATAAAATAAAAATCTTATAAACCCATTATAGCCTATAAGATTTTTAGTGTCTAATATCTTGCTTGAAAACGTTTCCTAATAATCCAAAGCATCTGCGTAACCCGCGCCATTTCCTACAAAATAACCCGTTTTACAGTTAATACTAAAGAGGTAGGTTCCGTCTGTTCTAAATAAATTGTAATAACCATTTCCGTTGATAATATTCACACGTTCAAGAATATAATTATCTCCTGTGAAATAGCCACGTTCCCGTGAGGTTGCTAAGATTTTTTCTAACACACCAGGATTGAAATTCCAAGCTGGATTATTACTGTCGTTAATTTTAGTTTGGTCGTATGGTACTCGACTTAAATGACGCTGTAAATTCGTGCCTGACGCTGGTGCTGCTGGAGCAGTTGTTTGCGCTGGTACAGAAGCTGGTTGTTCTGCTACAGGTGCTTGAGCGGAGCTTTGTGACGGTGCAGCGGCAGCCTCAGATTGAGGAGCAGAGGTTTGTTGACTCTTTCCTAAGCTAATCGCAGATTTCAACACCTTATCCAAGTCCGTATTTCCAGTTGTGACATCTGTAAATTTGGCATCACTTTTAATCTTCGCCTTTGTATCTAAAACACCGTCTGTAATAGCTGCTGAGGTGAACTGTGCATTCACATTTTGAACAGCCTCAACTTGTTTGACCAAGCTATCGTATTTTGCTTTGGCAACATTGTACTCGTTGGTGTTTTTTAATTTTTCTAGTGCTGCTTTTAGTTTGTTTAAGTTTCCGAAACTGCTGTTTTTCAAAGCCAATTTATTGGCATCTGTAAAGAATGAATCATAAAGGCTGTTGAAAGCTTTCAAATTCTTATTTTCAGAGCTAGAAGTAGTAGAAGATTTACTGGTTTGGCTCGTTGAATTTGTAGCTGGCTTTGCTTGCTTTCTATTCAACGACAGATAAACAGTCCCACCGATTAGAGCCAGTAAAGCAACACTCGCTGCAGAATAGAGGACTTTCTTATTTTTATAAAATGGAACTTTCTCCGTTTCCATTTCTTCATCTAACGCTGTAAAAGTCGGATAGCTTTCCGTTGACTCAGTTGAACTCACAGGAATATCATCCATTTCAGGCTGAATTGGTTCCATTATTTTTGTCTCAGCCTCTAACTCCTCTGGAGTTTGTGTACTGTTTTCTTCCGAAGTTTCTTGCGGTTCTGCTTCGCTGGCTGCAAGTGCAGCTACTGTTTCATCAAAGGCAGACTCCTCAGACGCTACCTCTGCAGATTCTAGGGGGGCTTCCTCTTGAACCTCATCGTGCATCTCCTGGATAAATTCTGCTAAGTCTAACTGGCTCAGTTGTTCTTGATCTTCTGCTTCAGACATTTCTTCTGCAGATTGAGCCGAAAATTTCCCAGCTTCAATTTCTTGACGGTGCTGTTTAATGTATTTATCCAGCACATTATCCTCTTCCGTCACTCCTGCTTCAAGTTCTTCGCTTTTTCGAGCAGCCTGACCAATTGTCATTTCTTTAGCTGTTTCAAAATCAAGAATTGATTCTTTTTCTTCTTGTTCTGGCAAATGTTTTTCGTCTTTACTCACGGCAAATCCTTTCTAATCTATTTGGCGTTTGACTCTCTGACCAAAATATTGGTACAAATCAACTTTTAAAGTCCCATTATAGAGTTTGCGTTTTTTATCGGCTTGACTGCCAAATTTTGCTTCAAATGCTTCATCACTCGTCAAGATAAATTTGCTCCACGTCTTTAGTGGCTCAAAAGTCTGTCCCATTTCTTGATAAAGCTTGGTTACAGAATCATCATCCAGCAATCTCTCTCCATAAGGGGGATTGGAAACAATGACACCATTTATCTTGTCTGTATGCAAATCTTGCAAGCGCATTTGCTTGAAAACAATCTGCTCAGAAACACCTGCTTCTTCGGCATTTCGCTTGGCAATCTCCACCATACGTGCATCAATATCAGCCCCTAAAATATCAAGCTGAATGTCTTGCTTAATCTGTCTTAAAGCTCTAGCACGAACACGCCCAACCAAGTCTGAGTCAACCCAATTCCATTCTTCAAACGCAAAATGGCGATGAAGCCCCGGCGCCATATTCATGCCAATCATAGCTGCTTCAATACAGAAAGTTCCTGAACCACAGGTCGGATCAACCAAGGGCTTATCTGGATACCAATTGGATAAGAGCAGAATCGCAGCCGCCATATTTTCTTTA
>ERZ773076.1223-NODE-1223-length-11253-cov-20.404804_pt1 | contig 11253 bp, 8 predicted proteins | sample MGYA00580613_ERZ773076 | MGnify/ENA primary metagenome ERZ773076 (study PRJEB29015, sample SAMEA2738005) | human oral metagenome | biome: human oral; feature: human-associated habitat; material: dental | place: China | collected 2057 ...
AGCCTAAATCCTCTATAGGCTTAGCTTTCTTAACTAACAATTTATAGACACCGTGCGGCTCAAAAGAATAGCCCCATCTATCGTCAAGGCCTCAATAATCCAAGTCAAAATGCCTTCGCTACGGTCAAGCACGCCAGTTCGAGTATCTAAGATAGCATCGGTAGACACCAGTGGTCTATGGTACTTCTCTAAATAAGGACTAGCCCCATTTGCATCACTACGAGGCAATGCATAAATTTCAAACACTTCAGATTCAAACTCTGCTTCATATTCTGGTACACGTACAACACTCATATGACTTTCTCCTATTCATTACATTTATACGGTGCAAATTGTTTACAGTTAAGAATTACAACCTTTTTATTGATACTGCCACATTATAATCGTGCTACTACATCATAATTTTCGTTACATCACAAACGTTCTGCTACATCGATTCTATGTAACAGCTCTTTTGCTAGTTCTTGGGCTGTTTCGAATTCCCCATTTGAAAGTACCATAAGCACAAAACTATCTGTACCCATGTCCATGCCTACTAACTTATGGTTTTTCCAAGTGGAATTAAGTTGAGCACTCCAATCCATAATACATTGACTGTCATCGAATGCGGCTGTATCAAAAGTCAGGTCTTCCCTAGTATCTAAAACCTTACTACGTATTAACTTCTGCACATTATGAAGAAAATCCTCTAATTCACATTTACAGCTTAGCTCTACGGCATATCCTTTAGATAGCAATTTCTCATAGAGATTCCACCAGCTATCTTCTAAGTCTTCCATGGAGCGCAACTTAGCCTCGGTCATAAAAGATTTAGCTTGTTTGGCATCGCCTAGTAATAACGTTGCTAGCTCTGTAAATGTTGGTTTCATCTGCTCTATATCTAGATTTGCTACTTCTACACACAAACTACAATCAGGCAATTTCCGCTTTTTCACAAAAACCCGCATCATCTGCACCGCATCTGGATAACGTACATCTGCCATACGATAGGTCTTACCATCTATATCTAAGAATATATCCACTGCATCCTGCGTTTTTCCTACACGAGCCTTCATCGCAGTGCAACCATCGATAGCATAAGGAGGATATAACTCTATGTACATGAAATAACCATCACGCATAGCCTGTAGGGTATTATCTATGCCTATTATGTTAAATCCATTCCGATTATAATCAGGGCTCTTCATATGCCACTCTTCGTAGTTATCGAAGAGCTTTTCTTGAATCCAATTGTAGAAACTCATAAAGATTCACCTGTATATAAACCACCCTTTTAAACAAACAACACCTATATTAGAAATTGCTTCTACCATATACAGTAGAAGTATATTTGACTTCATTATATCATGGATGAAAGTTGATTATTATAATCGCCTACTTAACCTAAATCGAAAAATGTACATAGCTTCATTTACATTCAAAAAATAGCCCTTCATGTATTCTGATTTCCAGAAAATGAAAGGCTATTTATTAATTACCGGAGATTCTTTTAACCCGACTATTCTCCTAACAACCAATCCAACACATTATATTGCTGAACTCCGTTATAATTATTAGTCTTATAAATTTCATCCATCGTAAGTAAGTATTTAGGATATTGATCTCTAACGGCTTCCAGCGGTGCTAATTCACGATCTCGCGTATTCGAATCTAATACGGTCTCCGACACCTGATAGTACACTAATATTCCACCTGGTTTTTGTGCAACAAAATCGATTTCACCCTTTGCTAATTGTCCAACATAAACATTATAGCCTCGGCGACGCAATTCAAGATAAACAATGTTTTCTAGAATATGCCCCGTATCGCGATTTACTTCAGGTAATAGAAATTGCTTAAACGCCGTGTCCACCGCATAATACTTAGGGCGCAACCGCAACAATTCCTTGCCACGTACATCAAAACGCTCCACTTCATATAATAACAAACTGTCCTCTAGCCCTCTAAGATAACGTTCCACAGTTTTATTATCCACCTTACGTCCGGCACTCGTTAAAGAGTTCGCAATCTTTGTAGGATTAATCAGGCTCCCTATATTGGCCAGAATATATCTCACAATACTTTCAAGCAATTTAATATCTGCAATTTTTAATCGATCAACGATATCTTTCAAAATAACAGTATTAAATAAACCCTGTAAATAATCCTGCCGTCCTTGCCAATCATCGGACATATGTAAAAGCCCCGGGAATGAGCCTTCGCTTACGTATTTTTTATATAACGCCATTCGTGAAAGTCCGCTTTCACTATAGGCATCAACATATTCCTTATAGGATAGAGGCAGCATTTCAATTTGTACATAACGCCCCGTAAGTAATGTAGCCATATCGGAAGACATGAAATACGCATTGGAACCTGTAATGTATATATCTATATTGTCTTGTACAAAAAAATTATCCACTACACGTTCAAACTGGGACACATGCTGAATTTCATCAAGAAAGATATACATTCTTTTGTTTGGAATGATACGTTCATTGATATACGCATATAAAGCCCGATAATCTCTCAGATTATCATATTGAATCAATTCAAAGTTAATATCTATGATTTGTTCAGGTGTTATACCATCAGATAATAACTCATCTTGAAATAGTTTAAATAATGTAGATTTACCACAACGTCGTATACCTGAAACAACCTTAATAATCGGTCTATCCCGATGACGCCGTAAAAAATCTAAATAGTATGGACGTGATATTAAAGACATCTTACACCTCCTTATAAAAATAGGTTTTAAAACCTAATATCATATATAGTATATCATAAATTAAGTTTTAAAACCTATTTTATGTATTATATTATTAACTTTAAGTTTTAAAACCTAAAACAAGACACTCCGCAAAAATTTTAGATTGCTTCAATTTTATCGGGTTATAGGACAAAACGTGTTGATGCTTTAATCTCAATCATTGATTATCTATTTTACGAGGATATGGTGGAGAAATCAAATGCAAATGAGATAACCTATCTTTATATCCTTCTCCATTCTTCGTTATACCATAACTATCTCTAAACCATTCTTTTCCCTGGAAATCTCTAAAGAATACTCCTATTACTAAAAATTTAGACATGCCTAAACCTTTATGTCTCATAGTAAAATGCTCACTATATCCCCCTCGTATCTCTCTAATATAACATACCTTAGAAATACATTGACCATTAAATAGATTCATATTATTTAAGCCCTGAAGAACAACAACATCATATACTTTAAAGTCAGATTTATTATAAATCACAATCGAACTTTCTGTTGCCTTAGAGACTATATGTTCATAGTTAGGTTCTATTTTAACTGCCTCACTAAGTGATTTATAGTACTGCTCTTTTTCCCAAAATTTTTCAGTATTTGTACGGGATTTCCAGCTATTATATAAACCAAAAATCGAAATAACAAAACTAAGTATAGCTATAATAATTGACCAATTAAAATCTCCCAAATCTATCACCGCCCCATATATTCCCCCCACCAATTTATTTTTATTGTAATGCTACCACCATTCTATTAATAGCTTCTGTTATCTCCTCTAAAGGAACTACAAACCACTCTTTGGCTTCTACATATTTCCCATTACCTAATTTTACTGTAGCAACCAAACGTTGATTTGCAAATACTTTATGAAGATAGTTCTCTACACTTGATGCAGATAAGTTTTGAATTTCATAAGTTGCAACAAGTTCTATAGGTGCATAGAAATATGTTGATTCATTTTCTGTATTATTAAGTCTATTTTTTAGATTTTTAGTATATCCAATTTTATATAGATTATTTATATTACGTAAATCTTGATGTTCTCCAGCATATTTAACAACATACACATAGCCAGTTGTTGTAAATAAACTTTCGTCTACATCGTCCAAATCCGTAACAATCTTACCGTATCTAGTTTTATCATACAAAGAAGACACCAGACTTAAAAGTTTAATATCATTTTCCTGTTGATTCTCATAAATAGTATGAACTTTAAATTCTCGTTCATCACTCTCACTGTATGTTTGATCGGTCTTTGGATCATAAATACGTTCAACATAAAGGAGAACACCTTTATCAATATAAAATGCATTAGCTCGAATTCTATTCCCAGCATAATCAATTACTCTTCTTCTTCCATCAGCAATTTCTTGTTGCGTTTTTCTAAACATTTCACGGAATTTCTCAAAACCTTTATTCATGCGTTTACGTTGGCTTAATCCATCAACCATATGAGCAGTGTTTTTATAACGCCCCATATCAGTTAAAGAAGCCAAAAGTTGCTTATCCTCATCTAATAAATCATCATCTAGAATCTCATCTAGACTTAATTCACTAGGCTCAGGTCTAAGAAGATTAAGGTAATCATACTCCTGTAAAGATTCCATCCGATTAAAATCCTGACGTAACGCTTCTAGCCATTTTGCTAGTTTTCGCTCTGTAATATTAGCTCTAGAAATAGTTGGCTCTGAACCATTTTCTTTAATCCAATTATTTAATTCTTCGAATTTAATAACATCTGGATTTAAACTAACTACGACTTTCTTTTTCTCAACATCTTTAGCTAACCCTTCAAAATCCGGATCATTAAAGATATCATCTATACTAAAATCACCCATTATCTCTCTCCTGTCTTAATTCAACTAATTTAACAAGTGCATAGTATAATTTAGTTTCATATTCATCATCTTGATTTTTCTCTGGGCTTCGATTATGACTTTGCTTGAATTGTTTAATTTGTGGATATAAGATTTTCAAATCTTCTTCAGTAAAATCATATTTTTTAGCATCATAGACTTTTAAGAATAGTCTCAATGTTTTTGCATCTACATTCCGAGATAAAATTTCATAAGCACTTTGGAATGGATTAATACTATCAATCAACTCAATATTCAAATCATTAACATTAATAAATTTATTGGCCATTTTAATAAGGCTTCTATTTTCCTTATCGCGTTCTGCATGTGTTAAAACAAAATCTGCCATTACATGCTGACGCACTTCTTCTATTTCCTGGTTGCTCAAATCCGGATATACAGTTGCAATAACACGTGGTATCAATGAAAAATTAATATTTCGTGTATCTTCGTTTGCTGCAATAGCTTCTCTAATTTTATCTTCTTGCAATATAGTTGCCTTAAGCTCCGTTAAATCTTGTTCGATAATTTCCTTAGTCCTAGGAGTAGATGGTTCTGCTATTCCCTTAACATAAATATCTTTCCCCTTGCTTACTTGTTCAGGAGATGTTCTAGGTTTAAAGCGATAATTAGGTGCTAGAACATTTTCCATTAATAAACTTGCAGAAATCGCTTTCATTGTATTATTAATAGCCCATATAACTTCATCATCCTTAGCATCAGGTGCAGCTAATAAATTTGTAAACTGTGCAGTAGTTTTATTACTACTATCACGTGTAACACGACCAATAATTTGTACGACCTCGGTCAAAGAATTTCGATAACCAATTGTAAGTGCATACTCTGCAAAAGGCCAATCAAATCCTTCTTTAGCCATACCTAATGCAATTATAATATCTAAATCATCTAATTCTGACATATTAGCTAAATAACGGCTAACACGATCACGACCTTCTTCATTTACTAAATCAGCAACTTTCAATAACTTACCTGACTCAGTTTTTATAGTAATAAGTCCAGATGTACTATCTTGTCCCTGAATCGTGCCTAATACATCAAGGATGGCATCAACCTCACCATATTTATCTTTTGTAGATTCACCAGAGTTTACACTAGGAATATGGATAATTGTCTTTTTATCAATAAATTCAGGTAACACTTCATGAATTGCATCTGTATATGTTCCTTGATAGAACTTATAATTCATACTAAAACTTTTTAGATATTTATAGCCTTCTAGTTGTTCATAATATGTATATGTTACTCGATCAAACTCTAATTCATCTTCTGGTGAAAGAATCGGTTTACTGTCCCCGCGAAAATAAGAACCAGTCATAGCAAATACATGTGCACTAGAGTTCTTAATAATCCCACGTAAAGTTTCACCAAGAACAGAGTTAGTATCATCAGATACATGATGAAATTCATCAATAGCTACCAATGTATCATCAAAATCTGCATCAGAAAGGTCTTCTACAGCAAAGCGAAATGTTGCATGTGTTACGATTATCACATTGTCTGAAGCATCTGTAGAACGCATGAACTTAATAAAACGCTCAACTTTACTTCGATCACTTCCAATAGTGGTTAAATTATTCTCAGGTTTAACATACCAATCAAAAGGAAAACCATACTCAGATAATTTAACACTGGCAAAAGACCGCCCTATAGATCGTTCAGGTACTGCAATTATCGCTTTTTTTATACCTTGGTTATGCAGTTTATCCAGTGCAACAAACATCAAGGCTCTAGATTTACCAGAAGCAGGCGGTGCCTTAACTAATAGTTTCTTACTATTACGTTTCTTATATACACGAGCCTGCATCTCACGCATGCCAAGAGAGTCGGTATTTACACTACTACCCCTCTGACTATATGTTACCTCAAAAACTTTATCACTCATTAGACTCCACCTTATCCTTATACATGTTTAATAAAAGACGCAACCGTTCTTGATCACCTTTAAAAGCCTTTGTTTGATACAACTTATCCACTAATAAATCTAATCTTTGATGAATTTCTAATAATTCTTCCGGCATTTTCTTCGCATCATATAACTCTGCTAATGTTTTCCCTGACATTTCCCTATAATCCAACATTTCAAAAACACAATCCTCAATTTCGGCTTTTGCCTGTTTCGAAATTTTAGGAACAGGAAATGTGTTATATACAAGCCCTGCAGAATAACGATATCGAGTCTCTAGTTTTCCCCCAATAGCACGCATCCACGTCATATGCATTCGAGATTCGAGAAGACCTAAAAGATATATAGGAGCATCATAAATAGCCATTGCAGAATCTGCAATAATAGTATCTTCACCTAAAACCCCCATAGGTACATACTCACGATTCTCAGAAGAGTGTCGAGGTATTATTATCTGTAGAAATTCAATTCTATCAGATTCACAAAATCTTAAATAGGCTAATTCCCATTCCCCTTTTTGTACAAATGCATATGGGGTTAATGCCGCATCACGTGTAGAGTTTGCTTTGCTCAGCTCCCTAAAACTCTTCACAGCATTAACTCTTGCTCTTACCCAAATATTATCTTTCACCTGACTATATTCGGCTGCATTAAGCCACAGAACATATCTTTCTTTATTATTGATAAGTTCATAACTGCCGATATATTTCTTTATATATTTTTTTAAGTTTGGCCACTCATTAATTATAGTTTGGTATTCCTCATAAGTCTCAATAATTAATTTCCCATTATCACGCGGCATACTCCCCATTACTATCTTTGGGAAACCATTTATAGGTTGATTTATACTTTCAACTATAATATTAGTGTCATCCATTAAATATGCATTAATATATCTTACTTTCTCCTTATGACCTTGGTTATCAAAAATATATTTATCAACAATAGCTTCCTCTTTACTTGCTAACCCTACAATCGACACTGTAACGCCAGCATTATTACTTGCACTATTAGACCACTTAATATCTTTATATGTAAAAATTATGTCAAGGCTATTCAATAAAATCCCCCAGATAAAAGCGACTTGCTCACCTTGAAATATTGAATTAGTCGTTACAAAAGCACATTTCGCATTATCCCTAGCAAGTAATGGTTCAACCTTAAAAAACCATCCTGCAATATAGTCCATTTTTTTCCAACGATACGAATTGCCAATACATTCTTGTAAATCTTTCTTTTGCTCTTTAGACTGCCGTTTACTACCTATATATGGTGGATTTCCCACAATATATATTTCCGAATTTGAATCGATTTCTATAATACTTTTCCAATCCAAATGTAGCGAGTTACCTACATGTATTTGTCCTGCATCACGTAATGGTAAAAGCGATGATTTGAAATTGAATACTTGCCTCTCCAGTTCAACATTCATCTGATGCTCTGCAATCCACAAAGATAGCCTTGCTACTTCATGTGCAAAGTCATCAATTTCAATACCATAAAAATTATTTAATGAAATCTTACTTTCATTAAACCAACTACCTTGCTCTAATTCAGTAAAAGATAGCTCATCTAGCTTAACAAAAATTTCTATTTCTATATTCCGTAATTCTTTATAAGCAATAATCAAAAAGTTCCCCGATCCACACGCAGGATCAAAAACTTTAATTCTTGATAATCGCTTTAACAGAGATTCTAATTCTTTAATAAGGCTTCTTCGATTAGCCCCCTTAGTCTTATCAGTAATGTCTTTTTCTTCATTATCATCAATACGATTAAAAATATCTTGCTTTACTTCATTTAAATCATCAATGAATAATGGGCATAATACACGACGAATATTTTCTACGCTAGTATAATGCATTCCTGTAACCGAACGTTTTTCTCCATTAGCTACAGTCTGAATCATAGCGCCTAATATATCTGGATTAATCTCATTCCAATTAAGAAGTTCTCCTGCTTCAATAATGAGCTCTCTTGTATTTTTATCAAAAATTAAGTCAACGTGAGGTTCTGAAAAAAGCTTACCATTTACATAAGGAAAATCTCTTAACCATTCAGGTTCAGCATCGCGATTTTCACGATCTAATGATGTATAAATTTCTGAAATAACTTGATTTAAATCCGACCCATCTATATTAGTACGTATTTTAATAGCATTAGTAAAGATACCTTTTGGCATAATATCGGTATCTTCTGCGAATAAAAGGAATAATAAACGAATTAAAAATAAATTAAACGCATGTTCCTGTGTCGTTTGATCCTTAAAACTATTAATCGCTCTTAACTCATGATATAACTCTTTAAATCTTGATGCAGCCTTAATATCCGCAGGATTTTCCCGGCTATAATCTACCTTTTCAACACCATTCCAAGACAAGAAAAAGTCTGCATGTAATGGCAACTCGGCTATTGGAGTAATCAATGAGTCGCCGGTCTTCATATCAATAGCAGCTAATTCGTTAAAGTTTGTAGCTATTATAATACGAGGTTTATTTCGTTCTTCTGATACTTCTTTTACCATATCAGTAACGCGAGCCATAGGCGATGATGATTCAGAAACTACTTCGTACATTGCCTTATTTTTTATTACCGTTTTACCTGTATTTCTTGCTCGTGTAATTGAAGACGCTGGAAACTTATAGTTCGATATAAAGTCATAGAAAAAATTATCTTTATCAATTCCGTTCTTAATATATTTTTTTATATTATTTTCTATAGTAATAATATCTGCCATAATAAACTCCCTATAAAAATATACACGCCCTAACAATACTTACTATAAAAAAGGAAGTTACTAACCCAAGTAACTTCCTTCTTTATATATAGCCAAATCAGAAAGTTGGCTGTTCTGTGGTCTATTAAGTTTTTATCAACTATAAAACATAAATATCCCCAATTTTGGCGCGCCTAGAGGGAATCGAACCCCCAACCTACAGTTTAGGAAACTGACGCTCTGTCCGGTTGAGCTATAGACGCATGTACACTTTATTATATCGTTTTTAATAAAGTATACGCAAGGCGTCCTTGTTGTTGTAAACATCGGCTATTGTCTCATTACTATAGATGGATGTTGTACATTTATTGCGGTACGCATCAATTATTAACTTATTGTTGTAGGTATTGGTTATTTACTTGTTTTTGTTCTTCTGGGCTTAGGTTTTGATAGCCTTTTGCTAATGCACTTACCCAAGATCCATAGGCAGGGTTTGGAAATACCACAAAGGTAGTACCAAAGTCCTCTTTATGATTGTCAATGATGCTATTTCTTTCAGCTAGTGTCTTACCTTTTGTGCCGATTGGGAAATCACCGGCGTTATCGCCCATATATACAATGACATAATATTTTTTAGCAATCATATCAAAGCGAGGTTGTTTATCAGAGTCTTTTTCGAATAGTAGTACATGGTCTTTATCAACAGATGGGAATCCTAGTTCTTTAAAGTTCTGTATCGTTACATCAAGGTTTACAGGTGCGTAGCGGTTTGAAACATAGAAGATTTCTACCCCCTGTTTATGTACTTCATTTAGGAAGTCAACGGCCCCAGGCATGGCTTGCGATTTTCCTTGATGCACCGCTTGACGCCACCAAGGAGCATCAAAACGACCATTGCCATTGGCGATGCTTTCACCCATCAGTTTTGTATTATCTACTACTGTTTCATCCGCATCAAGAACGATAGCTAAAGGTTTTCTTTGATGAGATGGATCAACAACGGCCATTTTAACGGCATTCATCGCCACATTGTACCCTTGATACGCTAGTGCTCTATACTCCGCAGAGGTGCGCATCCATAACAGCCCCATCGTCTCTGTGTCAGCTTGATATTGCTGCTTTTGCTTGAGTGCTGCCTGTTCAACCTGTGTTGCCGCATCATTCGCCGATTCACTATTAACTACCGCATTATTAGCTACTGTATTATTTGCTGCAGCACTAGCTACATCATTCTTAGCTGCTGTAACAGTAACAGGTTGAGCTGGTTGAGCCTGCGTTACAACAGCAGCAGAAACAGGGCTATTTACTTTCACCGTCTCTGGAGAATTCGCCTGTACTACAGAACCCACACAAAGGCTGCCTCCAATGCAAGCCACCGCCACATACCATGCCAAACTACTAGATTTCATAATTGCCTCCTATTCACATATAACATTACGTGCAACTTTAATACATCATATAACTATACATAATTATACTAAAATTCTTTTGAAATTTGTATATTTTCAACACAGCAAAAGGGCCCTTACTACACATCTTTGATGATTCTTAACTTAGATGTGATTAGCAAAGGCCCTTTAAAGGGTTTTATTTGTTTATAAGATAATTGGTATCAGTGTATAAAACTTTTGTGTGAATTTAGATTTTTTATAGATTTGTTTTTTATATAAGTGTAAGAGAGTTATTAGTTAAGAAAGTTCTTTTCAATCGTTAGTATTGTTTAGATTAACTGTCTTTTCTGTTGTTTAAATAGGATGTATTCCCTTATTTTACATCACTAAAGTCAATGTCCATACCCAATGCTTTAGCAACGCCTTCACCATAAGCTGGATCGCATTGGTAGCAATGTTTTGCATGACGTTCTTTGATAAAATCAGGTACACCATTCATAGCCGCTGCGGTGTTATCAAATAAGGCTTGTTGTTGTTCAGGGCTCATGAGGCGGAACAATTTACCTGGTTGTGTAAAGAAGTCAGAGTCGTCTTCATAGAAGTCATATTGGTAG
>ERZ773076.1224-NODE-1224-length-11248-cov-34.340659_pt1 | contig 11248 bp, 7 predicted proteins | sample MGYA00580613_ERZ773076 | MGnify/ENA primary metagenome ERZ773076 (study PRJEB29015, sample SAMEA2738005) | human oral metagenome | biome: human oral; feature: human-associated habitat; material: dental | place: China | collected 2057 ...
CTTTGCGGTGACGCTCTTTGCAGATCTGGACTTTATGGAGCTTTACAAGGGTTCGCTAGAGCTAGAAACTCTGCCAGATTTCCTAGTGGAACTGCGTGAGGCTGACAGTCTGGAAGATGCGGTTGCTGTTTTGGAGAAATCTTATCAGGAAAAGGCTGCAGAAGAAGCAGAGAAGCAGACACTGGTCTCCAAGCGCCAGCATAAGATTTTCAAACTGGCGACCATCTGGCTGACAGCAGCTGTTGTGATTTTGACCATTCCTTTGATTTACTTGATTTTCATACAAAATCCTTTCAAGGAAAAGCTGTTACAGGCGGATACTGCCTTCATCAAAGTGGACTATAGCAAGGTCATCGATGAGCTGGAGGGAATCTCTCCTAAGAGCCTGCCGAATACACAGAAATATGAACTGGCCTATTCTTATATTCAGGGGCTGGAATTTTCCGATGATCAGCGTAAGGTCATCCTGAACAATGTCACACTTAAATCAGATGATTTGTATCTCAATTACTGGATTCAAGTTGGACGTAATGATTTTGAAGATGCTTTGGATACAGCCAAACGGATTAATGACTCAGATCTAATCATCTACGCCTTGACGCAGGAGATGAAAAAGGTGCGTGAGGACGATAGTTTGTCTGGTAAGGATCGGGAGACTAAGCTTGAGTCCTTGGAAGGCGAGTATAAGAAATACTGGGATAGCCGCAAGGAGCTTCTAACTGGTGATTCTAGCTCAAGCGCTTCTGGCGAGGAAGGTTCTTCAGGAGCAAGCTCTTCCTCCAGCAGTGAAGCGTCATCTAGCAGTAGCGCGAAGGAGTAAGTATGAGCAAGACAATCATCATCTATACAGACCATCTGCGCTATGAGCTGCAGCTGACAGAGGACAAGAAAGTTCTCTTAGCAGCGAGTGAGAAGGCCCAGCTTTACCTGCCTCATCAGGAGACTCCTATCCAGCTTCAGCTAGCTAAAGGGCAAGTCTTTTATCAGATGGGGGAAGAAACGGGTGTCGTAACTGACGGCCTGGCCTTGGATAATCTGACCTTGTATCAATCTGATTCAGAACCGGCTGTTTATGACCTACTGGACAGAAAAGAGTTACTCATCAGCGACCAGAAGGGAGCAGCTATCAGTCTGGAAGCGCCTTTGGAGTTGCTCTTGAAGCGAACGAATGATTCTTGGCTTTTGACCAAGATGCGAGGTCAAGTTTATCTCAATCACGTTGAGTGGACGGGAGACCAAATCCAGCTGGAAGCCGGCGACGAGCTAAGCTTGGAAGGCATCTGCCTCAAGGTCTATCCAGAAGAAATCTGGGTGACGGGTCCAGCTACGGTCAGTTCTAACCTGACCTTGCGGGGCGCTTCTCGTCATGGTTTTTATCCAGACTATCCAGACTATCACCGCTCGCCGCGAATTATCTATCGGAGCTCAGAGGACAAGATTCAGATTGCTCCGCCAAGCAAGGAGCCTCAAAAGCCAAATGATGAGCTCTTGAGACTGATTGTGCCGCCACTTCTCATGGTTGGGGTGACGGTACTGATTACACTGGTTCAGCCGCGGGGAATTTATATCCTCGTTACAGTTACTATGTCAATCGCCAGTGCTATCTTTTCGGTTCGCGGTTTCTTCAAAAACCGCAAGAAGTTCAAGGAAGAAAAGAAGGAGCGCATCGATCTTTATCACCTCTATCTGAAAGATAAGGCTATTGAGCTGAATAAGCTGGAACGTGAGCAGCGTGATGGCATGCTCTATCATTTCCCAAACATTAACGAGCTGACGGGTCTGGTGACAGATTACAGCCACCGCATCTACGAGAAGACACCGCTCCACTTTGACTTTCTCTACTACCGCTTGGGGCTTGGCCAAGTGCCGACCTCCTATAAGCTGACCTACGGTCAAGAGGAGCGGAGCGGAAAGAAAGATGCGTTGGAAGAGGAGGGCTATGCTCTCTACACTCGGCATAAGAAAATTCCCGATCTTCCTATCGTGGCTAATCTCAGCCATGGGCCGGTCGGTTATATCGGTCCGCGCAATCTAGTCTTGGAACAGCTCCAGCTCTTAGTCATGCAGCTGGCGGTCTTTCACTCCTACCACGACGTGCAGGTGATTACCATCATGCCAGAGGAGGAGCGCGACCAATGGGATTGGCTGCGCTGGCTACCGCATGCGACTCTACAAGAGCTGAATGTCCGTGGCTTTGTCTATAATCAACGGACGCACGATCAGGTCCTAAACAGTCTCAACCAAATCCTGAAACTGCGCAAGACTCAGAAGGAAGAAGCGACTAGGCAGGAAACAACCCTCTACAGCCCTCACTATGTGGTCTTGGTTACAGATGAAAAGCTGATTCTTGACCATATCATCATGGAGTTCTTCACAGAGGATCCGACTGACCTAGGCTGTTCACTGATCTTCGTGCAGGATGTGATGAGCTCGCTGTCTGAGAATATCAAGACGGTTGTCAATATCAAGGACCGCAACACTGGCCAGCTGGTCATAGAAGAGGGAATCCTCAGAGAGATTGACTTCCGCTTGGATCATTTCCCAGAAGGCTATGACAAGGAGCGAATCGCTCGGACCTTGGCGCCACTCAACCACTTACAGAATCTCAAGAGCTCAATCCCTGATACTGTAACCTTTATGGAGATGTATGGGGCAGAGACCTTCTCAGACCTGCAAGTCTTGCAAAAGTGGCAACAGAATGCGCCTTATAAGAGCTTGGCAGTGCCTATCGGCCTACGGGGCAAGGAAGACCTGGTCTACCTCAACCTGCATGAAAAGGCTCACGGACCACACGGGCTGATTGCCGGGACAACGGGATCTGGTAAGTCAGAGACCATCCAGTCCTATATCCTGAGTCTGGCCGTCAACTTCCACCCACACGATGTAGCCTTTCTGCTCATCGACTACAAGGGTGGGGGAATGGCCAACCTCTTCAAGAACCTGCCTCATCTCTTGGGAACCATTACCAACTTGGACGGTGCCCAATCCATGCGGGCGCTGGCTTCCATCAATGCGGAGATACACCGTCGGGAGCGACTTTTCAGAGAGTTTGAAGTCAATCATATCAACCAATATCAAAAGAAATTTAAAAACGGGGAAGCAACTGAACCCCTACCTCATCTCTTCCTCATCTCGGATGAGTTCGCAGAGCTCAAGGTCAACCAGCCTGACTTTATCAAGGAGCTGGTATCTATCGCTCGGGTCGGACGTTCCCTCGGGGTCCACTTGATCCTGGCTACTCAGAAGCCCTCTGGGGTGGTGGATGACCAGATCTGGTCCAACTCCCGCTTTAAGCTGGCGCTCAAGGTGGCAGACCGGACGGACTCAATGGAAATGCTTAAGACACCAGATGCGGCAGAGATTACCCAGACTGGCCGGGCCTATCTGCAGGTCGGCAATAATGAAGTCTATGAACTCTTCCAGTCAGCTTGGTCAGGGGCAGACTACCAGCCGGATAAGGACGAGATGGGTATCGAAGACCATACCATCTATTTAATCAACGACCTAGGCCAATACGAAGTGCTCAATCAAGACCTGTCAGGTCTTGACCTAGCAGAAGATATCAAGGAAGTACCGACAGAGCTGGAGGCTATTGTCAGTCAGATCCAACTACTGACAGAGAGCCAGCAGATCCCACCGGTACCACAGCCATGGCTGCCACCGCTTGAAGAGCGGATGACCCTGCAGGAGCTGGAACCGATCCAGCCGCAGGAAGCTTGGGAACAAAAGAAGCCTGTCTCCGTCCTTCTGGGAATGGCGGATATCCCGCAGGCGCAGAAGCAAGAGCCTGTCTCTGTCAACTTGTCCAAGGATGGGCATATCCTGCTCTACGGAAGTCCTGGTACGGGGAAGACAACCTTCCTGCAAAGTGCGGCCATGGACTTGGCTCGCAAGTTCAGTCCCAAAGATGTCACCCTCTACCTGATGGACTTCGGAACCAATGGTCTGGCACCGCTGGGGCAATTACCGCAGGTAGCCGATACCTTGCTTTTGGATCAGACGGAGAAGATTGCCAAGTTTGTACGCATCATGGAGCGGGAGCTCAACCGGCGTAAGAAGCTCTTGTCGGACTACGGTGTTGGTACCTTGGAGCTCTACCGTCAGGCTAGCGGTCAGCAAGAGCCGGCCATCGTCATCCTGCTGGACAGTTATGAGTCCATGAAGGAAGAGGCCTATGAAGCGGAGCTCTTCAGGCTCTTAGTGCGGATCTCCCGTGAAGGTCTCAGCATCGGTGTTCACCTCTTGGTGACAGCGGGCCGTCAGTCCAACCTTCGGGCGCAGTTTTATGCCAACTTCAAGCACCAGCTGAGTCTGCCACAGAATGATGTGGGAGAAGTTCGCTCGATTGTGGGCTCTACCCCTCTTGCGGCGACCATGGAAGACATCAAGGGTCGGGCGCTCATGAAGCGTGACGAGGTTGATGTTATCCAACTGGCTCTGCCAGTAGCGGGTGCTAATGATGCGCAAGTCCTCAACAACCTGCGTCAAGAAGTCGCTTCTCTCCAAGAAGCTTGGACCGGACAACGCCCAAGTGCTATTCCGATGGTACCAGAGGAGTTGACAGAGGCAGACTTCTATAGCCGGGCTAGTGTCCAAGCTGCTTATGAGCAGGGCTTAGTACCGCTAGGACTGGATATGGAGACAGTTGAGCCAATTACTTGGAACCTCTCTAAGGGCAATCTTCTCTATTTAACAGATAAAGAAGAGCAAATGAGTGCTTTGACTCGACATATTGCACGAGGCAAGCAGAAGGTAATTGTGCTAGCGCCGAAGTATCATTCTATACCAGAGATAGAAGGTGTCTTGTTAGTCAGTGGAAAAGAAGCTATAGAATTGATGATTACGGGAATCGAAGAGAAAATTCATGCCAGATTAGAAAAACAAAATACCCAACACGTAGCGACTGTTATTGCCTATAATATGACAGAACTAACCGAGGAACTATCACAATCAGCTCTTGGAAGTTTAGAATTTGTTCTGGATAAAGGAATAAAAGCTGGTTATGGAAGTGTTTGTATGGCAAATCCTTCCCTTAACAGACAGACTGATTCGGTATCAAGAAAAGCGAGAAGTTATAAACAATCTTTGCTGAGTATGAGGATAAATGATCAGGTAGTTATTAGTGTTAATAATAAGCCTCTTCGAGAAGGTCTATTGGCTAGTCAAGTTCACTATTACACAGCTGATAACTTAGCTAGTAGAATAAAGGTCATTATGAAATGACAAAAAAATGAAAGGATGATGTAAAATGGGAGAAAAAGCAAAACTCCAGGCAGAAAGAACGGCTGCACTTTCTAAATTACAAAGAGTTGGTGATAAAATTGATGCATTGACAACAGCAAAAAATAAGCTAGAAAGCTATAATACTGAGATTTCCTATAAACTGATTGACAATGATTCTATTGCTGATACCTATCATTTAGATGGAACTAAATATGAAAAGATGACGACCGATGAACAAAAGCTATTAACTGATTTGACAGGTTTGTTTAATAGCAAGAGAGATCCAGTTATTACAGCTTTAGAATCTAAGATATCATCTTTGGGAATAGAGCGGGATGAGTTAGAAGATCTTATCACTAGTTTAGATTTTTCCATTTCCTATGCTAAGAATTAAAAATAAAGGAGAGCTAGATGAGTAAAGTCACTGTTGCAAGAATACCAGATATTGATAGATATGCTGGTGGTGTAAAAAATATTGCAAATACTTATAAATCAACTTTGGCAACTGCTAATCAGCAGTTAGTTGTTAAAAGCAAAGGTCAAAAAGCTGATGCTGTCAACAAATACCTTGAAAAATTAAATATTTTACAGTCTCAGATTTTCACACATTTTCCTCATGAAATAGGAAATTTTGGAACAAAAGTAAAAAATTATGCAGACGATTTAACGGGATTGGGTTTTGAAAATCTAGTTTGGTCACTAGATGGAGGTTCTGGGGCAGATGGGGTTGCTACTAAACTGAAAGGCGAACAGTCTAAAGAAGTTGAAGCTATATCTCAAGGCTTTCAGTCGGTTTTAAATACAGCGACAGATTTATTAGATCAAGACCGTATCAATCTGACAGATGATATCACTAAGACAAAGCAAGGATTAGAAGATTCAGCTAAACAGCGGACAACTACAGACGGCTCTATCCAAACTTCTTATGAAGTTTTTAAGTCTAGCATGCAATCTGCTGAGGAGCTATTCAAAGGATTTGAAGGAATAATTACAAATGCCCAAGCTTTAACTACACTTAGTGTTGACAAGGTTTTAAGTATGATTCACAATAATCAATTAAAAGCCACTGATATGGGGATTTTAGATGCCGTTCAGGATACAGGAGATGCAGCTGTTGTTGAAGCTATTTATGCTTCTAAAAATAAATTTGAAAGTTTAGGGGATATTGATGCTACTAATGTTAGTGATGCTATGTCTATGGTGATTTTCAAAGAAGTTACCGGTAGAGCTATGCAGCCAGGGGAGAGTCTGGAAGATCTTGAGACCTTTATTTATAGAGTGAGTTTCCAAGATAAGGACAAAGCGAGCATCTATATGGAGAAACTAACAAAAGCGGGAGATAAGATTGGTCTCTTAATGATTGGGCAAGGACTAGAGGAACAAGCGAAATTTCCAGAAAACCCAACAGAAGAAAACCTGCTTCGCTATAGTCAGGAATGGCAGAACTCACAGGCTAAACTGCAGGAAATCAATAATCGCTTAAATCGTACAGCAGCACTAACCAGTTTGTTTGAGGGTCTATATGCTTATGAAATCGGAGGCGTATGGACTGGGTCTAGAGAGTATAAACACCGTAGTGCTAATATGTTTAAAAAGGGCAGCTTGAAATTTACAAATGATAATCAGATGGAATTTGGTATGGAAGAAAAATATGATGGGAATACTAGCAAAGTAACTACTATCAATACTTATCATTATGCTGATGAAAATGGCGTTCAGGGTGACAAAGCTCTGCAAAATCTTCAAGGTCTGAAAGCTGAGAGAGATAAAGCTTTGTTAAACTTTGTGACGGATATTGCAAAATCAGCCTCCGTCTTTGCGCCTACTCCCGTTTCAGTTGGTATTGCAGTCGCATCAGACTTGGCGCGACTCTCTTACTCTACAAATATGAGTACGGGAGCTAGAACGGTAACGAACTTTAAGGATTTAATTGAAAACAAGAATGCAAAGAATAGTTTTGGATTCAGCGGTAATACAGTACGCGCTCTGTTTGATTATATAGATACATCACAAAAACTCAATGCAAAAGAACAAGAAAACTTAAAGGGACTAAACGGTACTCTCTTTGGGGTTGGAGGAAATTCGGTACAAACAAAAGATAAATCACTTAGTGCTCGCTATGCGCCAGCCTTTGACCTGCAGTCTGCTATGGAGGTGAAGGATATTCAAGAGAGTGGTTATCGGGCCCACTTCTTCCGTCAGAAAATGGGGGATCATCTCTATGGCTCGACTGAAGAAATCAAGGAGGCCATAGGACATGGTGAATCTGGAGATGCTAAGGAATATTTGAATACTTATATAGACAACATGAGGGCAAGTGGAGCTGGAGGTCAGCTGTCTTCTGATGTTCGCCAGCTCTTTGAGGGCGGTGGCGAGCGTGACTTTAAGATTGTCAATACTTTAGAACCTTCTTCAAATCCGATAGGGATGACAGAAATTACGACTAAGGACTACTGGCAAGGAATTCAGAAAGCAACCCAACAAAATAAACTACTATCTTATTTTGGCAAAGATCCCTCTATCTTTGTTTCTTCTCTTCATGAGGACTATGATAAGCTGCTTGGCAATGTCCCACCAGCTCAGGCTACAGGAAATTAGCCTAGAAAGCGAGTTTATATGAAATGGATCAAAAATAAATGGGTCATTAGCTCCCTCCTTCTACTTAGTATTTTTTCTGCAGTACTCATATACAACTATCTCACTGCTAAGAAGGCCGACATTAAGTATGATGATTTTTCAACCAAAGTGGATAAGATATTATTATTCGGTGATAAGCAACAGTATGTTATTGGCCTGGACAAAGAAGGTCGCGATACTGGCGCAAGTCCTACTCAAAACTACCTGGTATCTCAGAAGCGTAGGAGACAGGAACGTATTGCCAATAATAATCATCAGCTAGAGGGGGATTATTGGTATCTGATTCTACATGACCTGCGTACGAAGGATTTTAAGAAACGAAAGATTGATCTCTATAAGGAGCTATATAGATATGATCATAGGCTTCAACCTTGGGGCTATGATTCTGTATACTATAATGGGAAAGATTATGTGGCCGTGTTGGTTTCTCTTAAAGAAGAACCAGATAGTCGAAATGGCCGTTACCTCTTTTTAGATTTAGAGACAGAGCGCTTTCAGGAAGCTCCACAAGGTTTTGACTCGAAGACTTATATGGAAGACATGGATATGGGGTTTGGTCCGACAAACCTTAAAGAGGCGATGAAGCCTAATAATGTAGGGGTTTTAATGTGGCATATTTCTTTCCTTGACACAGGTAAAGATTTTCCAAAGGATAGAAATATTAATTTTTATAAAGAAAATCCAAGCATCATAGACCTAATGCAGGAAGACAAACTATTTGAAATATATTTGCGAAAGGGACAAAACACAAAAGAGTCTGTCTTTGAGGATATGCGTCATTGGTTTGCGCCGATCGGTCAAGATAAGATAGATGTGATAGCAACCGATCCTAAAACGGGAGAACAAACCCCCATCAACTCTTATCAAGAGATGGAAGCTTGGTGGGATCAGCATTAAGCCATAGGTAAAAAGTAGATTAATATGAAATGGATCAAAAATAAATGGGTCATCATCTCCCTCCTTTTAATTAGTATTTTTTCTGTAGTGCTCATACACCACCATCTTACTGCTAAGAAGGATGACGTTAAGTATAATGATTATTCAATAAAAGTGGATAAGATATTATTATTCGGTGATAAGCAACAGTATGTGGTTGGCTTGGATAAAAAAGGTCGCGATACTGGAGCAGAGCCAACTCAAAACTATCTGGTATCTCAGGAGCGTAGGATGCAGGAACGTCTTGCCAATAATAATCATCAGCTAGAGGGAGATTATTGGTATCTGATTCTACATGACTTGCGTACGAAGGATTTTAAGAAACGTAAGATTGATCTCTATAAGCAGCTATACAGATATGATTATCAGCTTCAACCATGGGGTTGGGATGCTGTTTACTATAATGGGAAAGATTATGTAGCAGTGCAAGTTACCCTGAAAGAAGATCCAGATACCCAAAATGGTCGTAGTCGCTATCTCTTTTTGGATTTAGAGACAGAGCAGTTTCAGGAAGCTCCACAAGGTTTTGACGCGAAGACTTATAGGGAGGAGATGGCTCTGGGGTTTGGTCCGACAAACCTTCGTGAAGCAATGGATCCTTACCATGCAAATGTATCATATTGGCATCTCTCATTTTCTGGCTTTAATGATAAGGAGAAATTTCCGAAGACAGCTAATATCAATTTGTATCAGGAATACCCAGATATGGTGAAATTAGTGCAGGAAGAAAAAATATTTGAAGTATATTTGCGAAAGGGCCAAAACACAAAAGAGTCTGTCTTTGAGGATATGCGTCATTTGTTTGCGCCGATCGGTCAAGACAAGATAGATGTTGTAGCAACTAATCCTGAAACAGGAGAGCAGACACCAATTAGCTCCTACAAAGAAATGGAAGATTGGTGGAGTCAAAATTGAACAATAGACTTAGAAATGAAAGGAGTTTTACATGTCAGAACGTAATATAGATGGAAATGCAATATGGAATGCCCATGTTCAGTTTGTACAAGTACCTGGAACAGAGGGAGAAGAGTTTTCGTGGATTGAAGATGATTCAAAGGCTTCAATTCAAGCGGCAGATGCCCAGTTAGTGGCTGCTTCATCTAAGCTTAGTAATGTTGTCGAATCATTATCCGCGTACCTTGATGAAGTTGCTAGAAAATTTGTAGAGGCTGATGATGCTCTTGCGCAGTCTATTGGTACTTTGGAAGTCTTGTCATTGCAAGAGTATGACAAGCGACAAGCGGAAGAAAGAGTAAAGAAAGCAGACAAGTACATATCAGAGGCTAAAACGCCAGAAGAAAAATATAGACGTCAAAAGAATACTCAAATAGTACAACAACAATTGGAACAACTTCCGTAATTTCATTGACCACCTGAATCCTAATTCAGGTGGTTTTCTTTTGCACCTCCTCTCTCTATCTTGCTATTCTCTAAAAGTTTCCAGTTTCTGCTCTAACCTTCCTCACTTATGCTATAATAGTCTATAGAAAGTCGAGGGAATGATGAAGAAAATATTATTGGTGGTTGTGGTGCAGAGTTTGGCTATCTTTGTGATTACTGGTCTGCTTTGTTTATTTATGCGGGGGGATTTTTTCTTCCGTGCTTTGGCACCGATTTTTGGTCTGGCAGCGGGAGGTTTTCGCTTCGTGACGGCCATGGTGACAAAAGCATTTGCGCCTAGTCTCTATGAGGATAGCAAGAAAAAGGAATAATCTATAGAGTAGACAGTAGGTCTGGGGTCTTTGCCTCAGGCCTTTTGTCATAATTGTCAGCATTAGTCATGTGAAGCTTTAATATTTTTCAGAAAAAGAACGGACAGAAGGGCTTTCTTAGGCGCTTTGTGGTAAAATAGTAACAGAATTAAAAATTTGGAGAGTAAAGATGAAACGTTCTATGTATGCTGGGCGTGTTCGCAAGGAGCATGTTGGTCAGGAAGTCACTTTGAAGGGCTGGGTAGCTCGCCGTCGGGATTTGGGTGGTCTGATTTTCATTGATTTGCGTGACCGCGAAGGCATTATGCAGCTGGTCATCAATCCTGAGACAGTGGCTGCAGAGGTCATGGCAACAGCGGAAAGCCTGCGTAGTGAGTTTGTGCTGGAGGTGACCGGTAAGGTGGCTGCGCGTGAGCAGGCCAATGACAAGTTGGCGACAGGAAGCGTGGAGCTGCATGTGGAAAGCCTGACTGTTTTAAATACAGCCAAGACTACGCCTTTTGAAATCAAAGATGGTATCGAGGTGAATGACGATACGCGTTTGCGCTACCGTTATCTGGACTTGCGCCGACCAGAGATGTTGGAGAACTTCAAGCTCCGTGCCAAGGTGACTCACTCTATCCGCAACTATCTAGATGAGCTGAAGTTCCTTGATGTGGAAACGCCTTTCTTATCTAAGTCAACACCAGAAGGAGCGCGTGATTACTTGGTGCCTAGTCGGGTTCATCAGGGGCATTTTT
>ERZ773076.1226-NODE-1226-length-11230-cov-63.070067_pt1 | contig 11230 bp, 8 predicted proteins | sample MGYA00580613_ERZ773076 | MGnify/ENA primary metagenome ERZ773076 (study PRJEB29015, sample SAMEA2738005) | human oral metagenome | biome: human oral; feature: human-associated habitat; material: dental | place: China | collected 2057 ...
GGGTGGAGTAGTCGACGGTGACGATCAGCGGCCACAGGTAGGAGTTCCAGAAGCCGAGGAAGGTGAACACGGCCAGCACCGCCAGCGCGGAGCGGGACAGCGGCAGGATGACACTCCAGTAGATGCGCACCGAGCCGGCGCCATCGACGCGGGCGGCCTCGTCCAGCTCGTAGGGGATGCCCCGGTAGAACTGCCGCAGCAGGAAGGTGCCGAAGGCGCTGAACGCGAACGGGATGATGAGCGCCTGGTAGGAGTTGATCCAGCCGAACCAGTCCATCAGGGTGTACATCGGGATCATCACCACCTCGGCGGGCACCATCAGGGTGGCGAGGAACAGCAGGAACACCGCCTCGCGGCCCTTCCACCTCAGGCGCGCGAACGCGAAGGCGGCGGTGGAGGAGATGGCCAGCACCAGCAGGGTGCCGGTGACCGCGACGAAGAGCGAGTTCAGCAGGTAGGTGATGAACGGGCCGTAGGTGAACACCTCGATGAAGTTGGTCCACTTGAGCTGCGACCCGACCAGCCGCGGCGGGCTGGAGAACATCTCATTGTTCGGCTTCATGGCCGAGAACACCGCGTAGATCAGCGGCGAGGCGAAGACCAGGGCGGCGAGGTAGATGCTGACGTGCGCCAGCACCAGGCGGACCCGGCCGCCGGCCGTGCGCTCAGTGCTCATAGTGCACCCACTTCTTCTGGGCCTTGAACTGCAAGGCGGTCAGGACGATGATCACCGCGAACAGGATCCAGGCGGCGGCAGCGGCCAGGCCGAGGTCCTGGAACTTGAAACCGTTGTTGTAGATGAACTGGACGATGGGCTGGGTCGCGTTGCCGGGGCCGCCGCCGGTCAGCAGCTGCGGCTGGGCGAAGACCTGCAGCGATCCGATCATCGTCATCACCGTCGCGAAGAACAGCGCTGGGGAGATCATCGGCAGCGTCACGCGGAAGAACAGCCTCAGGCCCGTCGCGCCGTCGATGCGGGCGGCCTCGATGACGCTCTCCGGGAGCTGCTCCAGCACCGCCGAGAAGATCAGCATGTTGTACCCGAGGCCCTGCCACACCGACATGACCACGACCATCGTCATCGCCCAGAAGGGGTCGGCGAGGAAGTGAGGCAAGTTAATCCCGAGCCAGGCCTGGCTGGCGCCGTTGAGAGCGCCCTGCGGCTGCAGCAGCATCTTCCAGACCAGGATGTTCGCCACCATCGGGGTGACGACGGGGATGAAGAACAGCACCCGCAGCGCGCCACGCCCCCGGATGCGGGAGCTGAGCGCTACCGCAAGCCCGAGCGAGCAGGCGATGTTGATGGGCACATAGGCAATGGCAAATACGAACGTATTGCGCATGGCGGGCCAGAAGTCGGGGCTGACGGTGAACAGCTTCAGGTAGTTCCCGAAGCCGTTGAAGGTGCGCGTTCCGAAGGTGGGCCAGTTGAACAGGCTCATCACGATGGACAGTCCCACCGGGAAGAGCGTGAACAGGCCGAGGCCCACCAGGGCCGGGCTCACGAAACCCAGCGCCTGGCGGGACTCGGCCCTACTCAGGGCCCCTTTGGAGGAGGACATCAGCTTCCGTTCCCCGTCACTGCTGGAACTGCTGCTGGGCAGAGGTCAGCACCTCGGACATCGGCTTGGCGCCGGTGTAGACGTTGACCAGCTCAGGCTGGATGTAGGAGTTGACCTTGGACCAGTTCGGGGACACGTTCTGGCCCTCAACGTTGGCGAAGGCGGCATCGAAGGCCTGCTTGACGACGTCGCGGTACTGCTCATCGATGGACTCGAAGTACAGCGGCTGGGACTCGGCGCGGGCCGGGTAGGAACGCCCGGAGCTGGCCACGTAGTCCTGGGCCTCCTTGCTGAGTAGGGCGCCCATCACCTTCAGCGCGGACTCCTTGTCCTTGCAGCTCTTGGCGATGCCATACCCGGAGCCGAGGATCAGGCCCTTCGCCTTACCGCCGGCGGGTGCGGGCAGGTTCGTCATGCCAACCTTGAAGCCGGCGTCGTTCTTGAGGTAGCTGACGGCGCTCCAGGTGCCATCGACGGCCATCGCGGCGTTGCCGTTGGAGAACTGGTCCTCACCCCAGCCCGCCTCGGAGGCCGAGGCGGCGGGAAGCGCGACCTTCTTCTCGGTGACCAGGCCCGCATACCAGGTGGAGGCCTCGGCGAAGGCCGGGTTCGCGATGTCGAGCTTGCCGTCGGCGGTAACCGGCTGGGTGCCGGACTTGGAGATGGGAAGGGCCTGCCACTGGAAGTCGCCCATGCCGATCCCGAAGCCCTGCTTGCCGTCCTTGGTGGCGGCCGCCGCGGTGGCCTCGAAGTCGTCGAAGGTCCAGCCGTTCTTGGGCTGGGGGGCGCCGGTGGAGCTGATCATGTCGGCGTTGTGGTAGACGAGCATGGTGGCCATGTCGAAGGGCAGGCCGTACATGGTGCCGCCGTTGCTCAGGATCTGTGTCGCGTCCTTCGCGAAGTCGGAGGACTTCAGGCCGGCGGTAGCCAGGTCGGCCTCGGTGAGCTCCGCGAAACCGGACTTGTAGTCGGTGAGCTTCCCAGAGTTCATGCCGGTGACGCAGGCCATGTTGTCGGTGCCCATGTTGGTGGTGAGCTTGGTGAAGAAGTCACCCCAGGGAGCGGTGCGAAGCTCGATCTGGATGTCAGGGAGGGCCTTCTGGGCGATCTCCACCTGCTTCTTCAGGGCGTCGGTGTCCTTCTGGCCGCCCGCCCACATGTCGACGACGATCCTCGTCTTGCCGTTCTCACCAGTGGTGTCGCTGCCGCCACCCTTGCTGGAGCAGCCGGTGAGCGCCAACGCGGCAACGGCCGCGAGCGCTATGGCCTTGCGGATCTTGAACTTCATTGCTCCTCCTCTGACTTAATTCGTCGGCGAACTAAGTTGTGCGCCTTAATGGCGTAAGTGAGCGTAGGGTAAGCCGATCGACCAACGCAAGCGGAGACCCTGCTCCGTTGCAGAACCGTGACCTAAGGCCTGCTTTTCCCGCCTGTCCTGGGCATATGGAAAATTTTTTACAATTGCAGTCAGTTAATTTGGAATCGGTTAAAGTGTCGGCATGGCACGCCCCCATCCGCGCATCCCAGAGCTGCTGGCCAACGGATCAGCCACGTCGCGCGCCGATCTGGCACGCCTGCTCAACGTCGCCCCGTCGACGGCATCCACCTGGGTCGGGCAGCTGATCGAGGAGGGCGTCATCATCGAGGACGGGATGGTCTCCTCCGGCGGCGGGCGGCCGCGGCGGCGGCTGCGCCTGAACCGGCCCCTCGGGCACCTGCTCGTCGCCGACCTGGGCGGGCACCACGCCCGGCTCGGCGTGGCCGACCAGGCGGGAGGGCTGCTGCACTCCGCGACCGCACCGGTCGCGGTGGCCGACGGCCCAGAGAAGGTGGTGGAGTCCCTAGCAGGGCTCCTGCGCGAGCAGGACGCCGAGGGGCCACTGCAGGGAGTGGGCCTGGCGCTGCCGGGACCAGTGCAGCCGGACCCAGGGACGGTGAGGCTGCCGTCACGGATGCCTGGCTGGGCCGGTTTCCCGGTGCGGGAGGCGCTCACGGAGCTCTTCGGGGTGCCAGCCATCGTGGAGAACGACGCGAACGCGATGGCGCTCGGGGAGCACCGGGCCCAGTTCGGGACCGATGGCGACTCCATCACCATCAAGGCGGGCACGGCCATCGGATCCGGCATCATCGTCGCAGGGCAGCTGTACCGGGGCGCCACCTTCGCCGCCGGGGACGTCACCCACACCGTGATCCATGCCGCCGGGGAGCGGCCCTGCACCTGCGGGAAGATCGGCTGCCTGGAGACGGTGGCGTCAGGGGCAGGCATCGTCGCGGGGTTGCAGGAGCAGGGAGCCGGGGTCAAGACCACCGCGGATGTCCTGGCGCTGACCCACAACGGCGACCCGGAGGCCACCACGATGATCCGCACCGCCGGGTCGCTGCTGGGTGAGGTTCTGAGTTCGGTGGTGAGCTTCTTCAACCCGCAGGCGCTGTTCCTGACCGGCGGCCTGGCGTCGTCGCAGCACTTCATCACAGCCGTGCGGGCCCGGATCTACGACGGCTGCCATCCGCTGATGACCGAGTCGCTGCGGATCGAGGCGGCATCGCTGGGAGCCGACGCGGGTCTGAGTGGCATGGCCCAGCTGACGGCCGCGGCCGCGCGAGATGCGGCGGCCTGAGCTGGCGCAGGCAAAACCGCCCCGCGATGCGTCGCGGGTCAGCCGGTCCCTGCCAGTGGGATCTCCTAGGCTGGTTCCATGCTGATTGGTGCGCATGTTGACGTGGCGGCTGCGATCTCGCAGGCGAGCGCCGTCGGGGCGGACATCGCCCAGGTGATGTTCGGCGACCCGCAGTCGTGGAAACGCCCCGCCGCTCCTGACGCCGCCACACTGAAGGCGCAGGCCGAGGACGCGGGGGTCGGACTCTACGTGCATGCCGCCTACGTCATCAATGTCGCATCCACGAACAACCGGATCCGGATCCCGTCGCGCAAGCTGCTGCAACAGACCATCGATGAGGCGGCTGCGATCGGGGCGCGGGGCGTGATCGTCCACGGTGGGCACGTCACCGCCGATGAGGACCAGCAGCGGGGCTACGACAACTGGCGCAAGTGCGTCGACGGCCTGGATCTGAAGGTGCCGATCCTGATCGAGAACACCGCGGGCGGCAAGAAGGCGATGATGCGATACCTGGAGTCCATCCGGGCGCTCTGGGACACCCTCGACGGCTCCGGGAACCTCGATGGCGTTGGGCTGTGCCTGGACACCTGCCACGCGCACGCCGCCGGGCTGGACCTGGAAACGGTGGTCCCCGAGGTCCTGGGCATCACCGGGCGCATCGACCTGGTCCACTGCAATGACTCCCGCGACATGGCGGGGTCGGGGCGTGACCGTCACGCCCCGCTGGGCCAGGGCCAGCTCGACCCGGAGGTCCTGTTGGCGCTGCTGCGCGAGGCGAAGGCTCCGGTCATGCTGGAGACTCCGCCGGAGAACCACGCGGCCGAGATCGCCTGGCTGAGAGAGCAGCTGGGCAGTGAAAACCCGTAAGGCTTATTCACAGCCGCAGGCAACCTGATGCCGACGAGGAATTCCGCTGTCCACCGACTACTCATGCATGACCTCCTCAGCTGTTAAACTAATTGCTATCTTGTCACTCTGGCGTGATAGGGAAACCTCCAGAAAGGCAATGTGAGTGAGCACTCAATACACACCGGGAAATCCTGGGCAGCCAGCACCAGGAAATGGCCTCCAAGGCCCGCCGTCATTCCCTCAGCAATCCGGCTTCGCACCCGGACCTGGCTAGCCGAACGGATATCACAACACCGCATATCCATATGACGGACCATCCTCGGCCTCAATCTCGCCCAAGACCACCACGGCAGCGCTCCTGGCAATCATCGTTGGAGCGATGGCTCTCCCCGAAGGCTTGAGACGGCTTTTCGAGGTGATCTACTTCACGATCATCGGAGCCACCTCGTCCTCACCGTTCGTCAACCTCAGCTTCTTCCCCTTCGCCTTCGGACTCGGTCTGTTTACCTGTGGCCTGCGTTTCTTCTTCAAAAAGCGGGGATATGGCCAGCTGCTCGGATTCAGCTTCGCCAACCTGATCATCATACTGGCATTCGAGATCCTGAATGTGGTGCCGCTAGGAAATCCCAGCAACATTGAGGGAATCACTATGTTGTACGCCCTAAGCAACACATTAATCTTTACCATTGAAGTGGGCTTGACGATCTGGCTCATCTATCTGCTATTCACCGACGAGGTAAAGAGCTCCACAAGATAGGACAGAAGTCCTCGCAGGTCAGTAAGCCCTTGCCCCTCAGAACATCCTATTTAGCTGACCCCGGCCAAGGATCCGACGAGGGCGCACGATAAGATCTGCACTGTCCGCTGGGTGCGGTCTGTATGTTTCCGGGAGAGGTGCAACGATGCGAAGCAAACCACCGGCTTGGTTATGGCTGGTTCCTGTTCTGTCCGCGGGGCTGTTTGCTGTGGTTGGCCCCTTCGCCATCGCACTCAAGCAGGGCACCAAGCGCGCTTGGGCCTGGTGCGCCGGCTCAGGCATAGCCACGGTTGCGACATTCATGCTTGTTTCAACTGACACTGACAGCGGCTCTACCGCTGGCACCCTGCTGGCGATCACCAACCTCATCGCCTCCACGGTTTACACGATGATGACAGCACAACAGCTCGACTGGGGAAATGGTGCTACACAACTGCAGGCGCAGCCAAGACCTACCCTCATGACCGCCAACCGGAACGAGGCCGCCCTGGCCCAAGCACGCGCTGCCCTGCAGAGGCGAAGCGATGCTCTGAAGCTGGCGCAAGAGGACCCGCGGATGGCGCGCGAGCTCCGGATCGGCAGGCCTGACCTCCCACGTCAATACGACGATGGCGGTCTGGTGGACATCAATAGCGTCCCAGCCACAACTTTCGTGAAAATGCTGGACCTCACCCAAGCCCAAGCAGACCAGATCATCAGCACCCGCCAGGAACTCGGAAAATTCCTGCATCCTGATGATCTGACGAACTGCGTCGGCATTGACGTGGACACCTACGACAGGATCAGCGACCGTCTCATCGCCCTCTGACCTGGGCATCCACCAGGATTCCCCGCTGTCATCCTGCGACCTCGCTGATCTTCTCGTTTCCGGTCAGGTTCTCGAAGGACAGCAGCCGGTCCACGGTGGTCTCGTCCAGGAGACCGCGTTCCAGGACGATGTCGCGCACCGACTTGCCCGACTTGGCCGCTTCCTGCCCCACCTCGTCGCCGGCGCGGTGCCCGATGTAGTCGTTGAGGAGGGTCACCACGGAGATCGAGTCACGGACGTAGCGCTCGCAGATCTCTTTGTTGGCGGTGATGCCGCTGACGCAGCGGGTCCGCAGCACATCGCAGCCTGAGGTCAGCAGGCGGATCGACTCGAACAGCGCCTGCGCGATCACCGGCTCCATCGCATTCAGCTGCAGCTGCCCTGCCTCGGCTCCCAGCCCGACGGTGAAGTCGTTCCCGCGCACCTTGAAGGTGATCTGGTTGACGACCTCCGGGATGACGGGGTTGACCTTGGCGGGCATGATCGAGCTACCAGCCTGCATCGCGGGCAGGTTGATCTCGTTCAGCCCGGCGCGCGGCCCGGAGCTGAGCAGGCGCAAGTCGTTGCAGATCTTCGACAGCTTCGAGGCCAGGCGCTTGCAGGCCGCGTGCGCCATCACGTAGGCGCCGGTGTCGGAGGTCGCCTCGATCAGGTCGGCGGCGGTGACGAACGGCCTCTCCGTGACCTCCGCCAGGTATTTGACGGCTAGTTCCCGGTATCCGGGCGGCGCGTTCAGCCCGGTGCCGATGGCGGTCGCCCCCAGGTTCACCTCCAGCAGCAGCGAGCGCGCGTATTCAAGGTGCCGCAGTTCCTCCTCCAGGTTCACCGCGAAGGCTGTGAACTCCTGGCCGAGCGTCATGGGCACCGCGTCCTGGAGCTGGGTGCGTCCGAGCTTGAGGATGTGCTCGAACTCCTCGCCCTTGTCGTAGAAGGCATCCGACAGCTCCTCGACCGCGTCCGACAGCTTCCCGAACACGTGGTCGAGAGCCACCCGGAATCCCGTCGGGAAGGTGTCGTTGGTGGACTGGCTGTGGTTGACGTGGTCATTGGGGTCGACGATGTCGTAGCGGCCCTTCGAGAACCCGAGATGCTCCAGCGCCAGGTTCGCCAGGACCTCGTTGGTGTTCATGTTGACCGACGTGCCGGCGCCGCCCTGGAAGACGTCGATCGGGAACTGGTCCATGCACCGTCCCTTCTTGAGCACCTCGTCGCAAGCCTGGAGAATGGCCCGCGCCACCCAGCCCGGCAGCACCCCGAGCTCCCGGTTCGCGAGTGCAGCCGCCTTCTTCACCAGGACCATGCCGCGGATCAGCTCAGGAACTGAGTTCACGGTCACCCCGGAGATGGGGAAATTCTCCATTGCCCTCAGCGTGTGGATGCCATACCAGGCATCATCAGGGACCTCGCGGTCGCCCAGCAGGTCGGTCTCGGTGCGCGACATTGCCTTCCTTTCGGAGCTCTTCCCAAGCCAGTTCGCCCCCAGCCATGGAGGCCGGGGGTAACGCTACCGGACCCGGACCTCCCGTGGGGCATTAACCCGGTCCTTCCCTGCTTCACGAGACAGCCGGCACGCCGGCAGTCCGCTAGGCTGGGGTTCGTGACCAGATGCGTTTACATTGCTTCATCGGAGTGGCAGGTCAGCAAGAGCGCCATCGCTCTGGGCGTGCTGGAGTTGCTCGCGCGTCAAGTCCGGTCGGTGGGTTTCTTCCGGCCGCTGGTGGAGTCCCTGGAGGCTGACGGCATCACGGAGGCGCTGCTGGCGACCAAGACCCTGCGGCATCAGGAGGTCGCGGACACCGTCGGGGTAACCTACGCCGACTGGGCCAGCGACCCCGAGGCGGCCATCGACACCATCGTCACGAAATACTCGGCTCTGGCGGAGCGTTTCGATGCGGTCGTGATCCTCGGCTCCGATTTCGACGACCTGACCATCGGCACCGAGCTGGACCACAACGCCGTCATCGCCGCCAACCTGAACGCGCCGGTGCTGTACGTGTGCCGCGCGGCGGACCGCTCGACCGCGGAGGTCCAGCGCATGGCGGAGGAGGCCATCGAGGCCTTCGAGGCCCGTCACAACACGGTCGTGGGCATCATCGCCACCCGTGCCGAGCCGCTCCTCGCCGACGAGCTCGCCGACGCGCTGGGCAAGGTGCGGGATGTCTTCGTCGCGGTGCTTGAGCAGAACGATCTGCTGGACGCCCCGTCGGTCGGCCAGCATTTCGAGGCCGTCGACGCGACGCTGTGGCGGGGCAGCCAGGAGGGCCTGAGCCGGGAGTCCCTGACGACGCTCGTGGCGGGCATGACCCTGCCGAACCTGCTGCCCTACCTCCAGAAAGAGGCGACCGTCATCGTCCCGGCCGACCGCCTGGACCTGCTGCCGGCGCTGATCATGGCGCACCGCTCAGCCACCTACGGCCCGCTGGCTTCGTTGCTGCTGACCGGCGGATTCGAGATCCCGAACGCGGTGGCGAAGCTGCTCACCGACTCCGAGGTCGACCTTCCCATCGGATCGACCGTCAACGACACCTTCTCCACGGCCATCGCGCTGCGCGAGGTGAGCGGAGTGGCCACCAGCTCGCCGCGGAAGGTAGAGCTGGCACGCACCCTGTTCGACCGTCACGTCGACGAGGATGCGCTGCTGGCAGCCATAGAGCTGCCGCGCGCCGAGATCCGCACCCCGAACATGTTCGACCACCAGCTGATGCAGATGGCCCGGCGGGAGTCGAAGCGGATCGTGCTGCCCGAGTCCACGGACGACCGGGTACTGGCCGCCGCCGACGTGGTGTTGCAGCGTCACGTCGCCGACATCATCCTCCTCGGCGACCCGGGGGCGGTCTCCCGCCGCGCCGCGGAGCTGGGCCTCAACCTGACCAAGGCCACCGTCGTCGACCCGAAGGACCCGGAGCTGCTGGAGCGATTCGCCGCCGAGTACGCGAAACTGCGCGCCCACAAGGGCGTCACCATCGAAGACGCCCGCCAGAAGCTCGCCGACCTGTCGTACTTCGGCACGATGATGGTGCATCTCGGCATGGCCGACGGCATGGTCTCGGGGGCGGTCAACACCACCGCCAACACGATCCGGCCGTCACTGGAGTTCGTGAAGACCAAGCCGGGCGTATCGGTGGTTTCCGGTTCCTTCCTGATGGCAATGAGCAACCGCGTGGTGGTCTACGCCGACTGCGCCGTCAACCCGGATCCGACACCCGAGCAGCTCGCCGACATCGCCATCTCGTCGGCCCAGACCGCCACCAGCTTCGGCATCGAGCCGCGCGTCGCGATGCTGTCCTACTCGACGGGCGACTCCGGTTTCGGCGCCGACGTCGACAAGGTCCGCGAGGCCACCCGAATCGCCCGCGAGAAGGCACCCGGCCTCAAGGTGGAGGGCCCCATCCAGTTCGACGCGGCCGTCGACGAGGTGGTGGCCGCGAAGAAGATGCCGGGCTCCGAGGTGGCGGGCCGCGCCACGGTCTTCATCTTCCCGGACCTGAACACCGGCAACAACACCTACAAGGCCGTGCAGCGCACCTCCGGTGCCGTCGCCATCGGCCCTGTGCTCCAGGGGCTCCGCAAGCCCGTCAACGACCTGTCCCGTGGTGCGCTGGTGGATGACATCGTCTCGACGATCACCATCACCGCCATCCAGGCCCAGAGCGACTGAACCCTGGAACTGTCCATCGACCCCAACCCAAGGAAAGTCCTGTGTCCAATCACATCCTGCTGCTCAACTGCGGCTCCTCGTCCATGAAGTATCAGCTGTTCGACCCGGGGACGCAGAGCGCGCTCGCAGTCGGCATCGTTGAGCGGATCGGGCAGGACCAGGGCAAGCTGAAGCACGAGGTCGGCGACCAGGAGTTCGTCGAAGAGCAGCCCTTCCCCGACCACACGGCCGCGTTCGCCGCCGTCGTCGCCGCCTTCGGGAAGTACGGGCCCTCGCTGGACGGCGTGAGGGCTGTCGGCCATCGCACCGTCCACGGCGGCTCCGCCTTCCAGGAGTCCACCCTCATCAACGACGAGGTGATCGCGAAGCTGGTGGAGCTGCAGGCCCTGGCGCCGCTGCACAACCCGCCGGGGATCGCGGGCATCGAGGCCGCGATGGCGCTGCTGCCCGACGTCCCACACGTCGCGATCTTCGACACCGCGTTCTTCGCGAAACTGCCCGCCGAGGCCTACACCTACGCCATCGACAAAGAGGTCGCGCAGAAGTACGAGCTGCGCCGCTACGGCTTCCACGGCACCTCCCACTCCTATGTGTCGAAGAAGGCCGCGGAGGTCCTGGGGCGCCCCGTAGAGGACCTGAAGACCATCGTCTGCCACCTCGGCAACGGCGCGTCCATCTCGGCTGTCGACGGCGGCCAGGCGGTGGAGACGTCGATGGGCCTGACCCCGCTGCAGGGGCTCGTGATGGGAACCCGCTCCGGCGACATCGATCCGGGCGTCTTCAAGTTCCTCTCCGACAAGGGCTACTCCATCGACGAGATCGACTCCCTACTGAACAAGCAGTCGGGCATGGGCGGCATGTGCGGATACACGGACATGCGTGACGTCGAGACGCAGATCGAAGCCGGCAACGCTGACGCCCGGCTGGCGATGGACGTCTACATCCACCGCCTGATCAGCTACATCGGCGCCTACATCG
>ERZ773076.1230-NODE-1230-length-11198-cov-9.513955_pt1 | contig 11198 bp, 3 predicted proteins | sample MGYA00580613_ERZ773076 | MGnify/ENA primary metagenome ERZ773076 (study PRJEB29015, sample SAMEA2738005) | human oral metagenome | biome: human oral; feature: human-associated habitat; material: dental | place: China | collected 2057 ...
CAAGCATATTTCCAAATAACCGCATTGAAGTATTTAAAACTTTTGAAAAAATATCAACAATATTTAATGGAAACATAAACCACATTGGTTCAAACAGTGATTTTATATATCCTCTTAATCCCTTTTGCTTTATAGATACCGCCAAAAAAAGAATAATTACCACAAGTGATAATCCAATCGTAGTATTTGGATCTGCTGTTGGTGTTCTAAAAAACGGTTTTACCATTTTAACTCCATCTTCACTAACTACCATCATAATATATGGAAATAAAAATGTACTTAAATTTGAAAACATTATAAATGCGAATAATGCTGAAAAAAACGGTATATATGTCTTTTTATGTTTCCCAAATGTAGTTAAAAAAGTATTTTCAATAAAATGATAATATTCTTCCATCACAATTTGCATTTTACTTGGATTTTCAACACTTGCCTTCTTTGTTCCAGCTCTTACAATAAACATGATTATAAGCATAAGTACCCATGTATTAACTACTGTCTGACTAAGTGAGAACTTAAATCCTCCTAGAACAAAATTAAAATAATGTGGAGCTTCTACAACTGAACTTGGTGACTCAAATTTTACTGGTAAAAATGTCGAAATAATTGACAAAATCAAATTTACGACAACCATCATAAGAAATAGGAAGCCTAAAAACTTAAAAATCTTATTTTTCATTGATTTCCCTCCTTTCTCTCAACTTTGAGTAAAGATTAAAAAAACTTTGTTACGTAAATTTATTATACTCCAATTAATTCTTTTTTGCAAATTTTATTATTATTCTATCTAAGTCAATATTTATCACATATTCCTTATATCTTTTGTAAAAAACAGTAAATTATTTAAATCACTTTTAAAATCATTTTCATTTTTTTTCCAAAAAGAATATTAATGGTTATAACAAATAAAATATAAAAAAGTTCACAAGTTAAAAATGACTTTACCAATATAAATTTTATATGTTTTTAAAATCAAAAAAATATTTTTATAAAATTAATAACACACAAAATTTACAATTTAGTAATCTTAAATTAACTTGTGAATCATATATTATTTAATTTGGGTTCTATTTTATTTTAAATTTATTACATTTTATTATTTTAATCATTTAAAAAATTGTGTAAATACAGTAATAATACTAATATTAACAAAGTCGATAAATAGTGAACCAACTATTGGAATTACAAAAAATGCCATTTTTGAGTAAATGTATTTTTCTGTAACGGCCTTCATATTTGAAATTCCATTTGGAGTCGCACCTAATCCAAATCCACAATGTCCAGAAACCATTACAGCCGCATCATAATCTGATCCCATTGCCTTAAATGTTATCCAATTCAAATAGAAATAAATTAATATAACTTGTGCAATTAATAGAACAAATACTGGAAGCGCCAAATCAATAAGCTCCCACAATCTTAAAGTCATCAATGCCATTGCTAAAAACAGACTAAGGGCAACATCTTCAAGAATACTTATTTCCTTAATTGGAGCATTCAGAGCTTTTACATTGTCAGATATATTTCTAATAATAGCTGCAATAATCATTGGCCCGATATAAATTGGAAAATGTGCTTCAAAACCTGTAAAACTCATAAGATAATCAATAAACATTGATAAATAGGAACCTATTCCCATTGCTATTAAAATATAGAAAAATGCCATTGAAAAACGTTCTCCATCAAGATAAGGCTTTTGTCTTTTTAAAACTTCTTCATCAATATCTTCATCACCGTGTTTCGTTCCATCTTTTATAAAATGTTCAGGCAATAATTTATATTTGTTAATAAGTCTGCTGGCAATAGGACCTCCCATAGCAGATCCTACGATAAGTCCAAAAGTCGCTGATGCAATTGCAATCGCGTTTGCTCCTTTGTATATTGGACCAAGAGCTTCAATTGTAGGTGCAACAGCTGCTGAAGTACCGTGTCCACCAGTCATTGGAGTAGATCCTGTCATCAATGCGAGCAGCGGAGGAATTCCCACAAATTTTGAAAGTGCAACCGCAACAACATTTTGCATAACACATAATCCCGCCGCAACAAATAAAAATATAACAACCTTTTTTCCACCTTTTTTCAATACTTTAAGACTAGCGTTAAATCCCACACTCGTAAAAAACATTACCATAAAAAACTTCTGAAGCGTATCATCAAATTTAATTTGAGCTACATTCGTCTGCCTAAAAATAAAAACAATTATTGAAAATAAAAATCCACCAATAACTGGAGCTGGAATACAATATTTTTCAAAAAATTGGATTTTTTTTCTAAGCTTCATTCCAATTAAAAGCAGAATAACTGCCAATCCAATTGTCTGGATCATATCCATATTAATTTTCACCATAAAACATTATCACCTCGATCTAAATTTTTTTCACAATAAGTTATTATACTATAAAAGCTAGGAAAGTGCAAATTCTAAAAAAATAAAAAATAAAAAACCAGTATCATTTAGTTTTTGAAAACTCTTCTGATACTGATTTTTCTTGATTTTTTTAATTCCAATTCTAAATAAAAATTGCTTTTTCTAAAAAATTATTGATTTTCAATATTAGCATAAGGTCCTTGAGCTAGGCTGTTCGTAGCATTTTTTGGATTTGTCAGCAGGGACTTGTAACTAAAGAATATACTTCCTTTTACTTCTGGATAAGTTCTGTTGAAATTTACTTGATTTATTAATTCCTTTGCATTTTTCCAGTCGTTTACTTTGTAGGCTGCTTGTCCGATATATAAATCTGTATTGGTCTGTCCAGCATATTTGCTCCACCATTTTACAAGTGTATTATATTCAGCAGCTTTGAATCCTTGATTCCAGTAAATTTGAGGTGCAACATAATCTATCCATCCTTTATTCATCCAAAGTAAAATATCTGCATACAAGTCATCATAATTTTGAACCCCAGCAGTCGTAGCAGAACCTCTTGACGGATCAGTAGAGGCATTTCTCCATACTCCAAATGGACTTATTCCAAATTCCACATTTTCATTTTCTTTTTTTATGGCATTATGTAATTTTTCAATCAGTCTATTTACATTATCTCTTCTCCAGTCTCCAACTGTTGCAAAATTTTTACCATATTTTTGATATTGTGCTGAATCAGGATATTCTTGACCTTTAACTTTGTATGGATAAAAATAATCATCCATGTGAATACCGTCAACATCATAGTTTTTTACAACTTCTACAATACTATCTACAACATAATCATCAACTTCAGGAATTCCTGGATTTAAATAAAGCTGCCCTCCATAAGAAACCGTCCATTCAGGTTTTTTACGTCCGATATTATCCCTTGATAATTTATCTCTTGATCCAGATGTTGAAAGTCTGTATGGATTAAACCAGGCATGAAACTCGATTCCTCTCTTATGTGCTTCTTCCACCATAAATTTTAATGGATCATATCCAGGATTTACCCCTTGAGTTCCAGTCAAATATTCAGACCAAGGTGAATATTTTGATGGATAAAAGGCATCTGCTGTTGGTTTTACTTGAACAAACACTGCATTCATATTCCATTTTTTTACATTGTCAAGAATTGTCAAAAATTCCTTTTTTTGCTGTTCTACACTAAGTCCTTTTTTAGATGGCCAGTCAATGTTGCTTACGCTTGCTACCCATACACCTCTTAACTCCCTATTTTTTGTTACTTTTTGATTATTAACTTTCGCCGCATTGTTACGATTCCCCATTATAATACTAGAGGCATTTAACGAGGCTGCCGTTAGAACTGTAATTGCTAATAATGATACTTTTCTTAAAATTGTTTTCACCAGTTTCTCCTTTCTGAATGTTAAATCTTCACTATAATTTTAGTACATTTTTTACAAATTTTCAACATATATTCTAATTTTTTTATTAACAGTATAGTTGTAGTAAATCTAAAAAACACAAAAACATATAATAATTATTATAAAAAAATAGTGAAGTCCAAAAAAGTCTCACTATTTTTTTTATTAATTTAAATAACAAAGCTTATAAAATTAGTAGATTAATTTAAATCCAAGTCCACCTCTAACATTTTTACCTTTCGTGTCGTATCCTAAATTTGCTGTTACGCCAAATCCTGTATTTTCTACTCCAATATTTAAGTCAAATTTTCCATTTCCTTTTCTATCCTCTTTTTCGTTTCTCAAATTATACCAATCTGCTGTAGTATAATGAACTCTAGCTTGATTTAATCTATTAAGTTTTCCAAGTTCATTTTCATACGCTGCCAAAAGTCCTACTGAAAGTTGCATTCCCAAAATAAGTGGCTGAACATATTTAAATTCCACTCCAACTTCAGGCTTAACTGAGAAATAGTCATTCCCTTTAATTTCCAAGTTCATTTGACCATTATCTTCTTTTATACTCGTAAATCTTCCATATTCCATTTTTAATGCTCCATAAGGTCTCAAGTAAGTTCTCTCAGAAAATCTTATATCATAACCTAATTTATTTTTTACGGATGCTCCATAAGTATAATAATTAGCCTTAGACTCAAATACATCGTCTACAACCCAGAATTTACGGTGTATATTATTTATCCCACCAAATACATCTCCTGCAATTGTCCATCTCAAGTTTCCGTTGTGATCTTTAACTGGTGTCATTGTCTTAAATACTCCTGCTTTAATCAATGATTGCTGTTCAATCGATTTTCCTAAATCTTTAAACTTAAATCTATTTGTAACAGCTCCAGCATACCATCCAGAAGAATTACCCATTTTAAGTGCTTCACCTTCATGAACATAAGCAACTCCATAAGCATTACTGTCATAATCTATAACTCCAGCTGTATCTGTTTTATACTCATCTTTCGTTCCAAATACCTTAATCTTGTCATTTTGCTTAACTGGATTTTTCCATTCGTTTCTTAAATATCCAATTTCCTTATCCAATTTATTCCCAGTTGAATTAATACGCTCTTGAGTATTCGAATATTCATAACCTTTCATTTCATTTATAGCCTGTACAAATATCTTTTTCTCATCTTTTCTCAAATCGTTCAACTTATTAAAGAGCTGTTTTTCTCTCGAATTTACATTTTCAACTCCATATCTCTGTTCGAGTCCATCTAAAAAATGTCCAGTATCTGTATCATTTTTATTTGCAAAATCAGTATAAGGAATTTTTTCCATATATACAGTTTTTATCGGTGCTGCTACATTTCCAGATTCCACCATCTGTGCTTTCCAAGTCAAACTTGCTGAATCTACATTTACCTTAGCACCAACACTTCCCAAAGCATTATTATATGGCTGTAAAATGTTATCTCCTATTTGAATCATTTTTGCATTCAAAGAATTAGCAACTTCTGTTCCCATTATTAAATTTATGTCTGTAAGTCCAGGTAAATTATTTAAACCTTGAACAGGATTCGTATGATTTATTCCTGAAGTATCCACATACATTCCTATAGTTGACACTTCTCTTGTTGAAATTGTATTATTATTGCTACTATTGTTATTATTACTATTATTATCAAGATTATGACCTATTTGTTCCACTGGCATATTTAATGTTGTAACTCCTGTAAAATCAGAAACAGGCATTTTGGGTATCTGTGGCAAAGCTATGTCTGTGTCAACTCTTGACATTCCAGTTTGCACAGCTGGTATCGGTATTGATACCGGGCTTGGATGCGCCGGAACTTTTACTACCAATTTTTCTGCTACTGTTCTACTAACTGCTGTTCCTACCGAAGATTTATTTGTTGAGTTGTTAGTTCCATGTTCTTGGTACGCACTAGCCGTATTAGTATATACTCCTGTATTGCTACCTCCAACGATATTTATTGTTCCATAATTTTTAATAATTCCTCCATTTGCTACAACTACACCTTTTATTCCAGTACCACTTGGAGTCGGTGCCGTTTTAATTGTTCCATGATTTTCTCCAATAGCATGATCGTCAATATACATTCCAATCGTATCATTACCTTCCAAGTCAATAGTACCTCTATTTATTGCTTTTGAACCAGAACCTGAAGCGTACATTCCAACACTATTGTCTTTTGTAACATTAATTGTTCCATAGTTTTCTATTGTCCCCATTGATGCAGTCGTACTTCCTGTCGCCATTCCAATTCCATATTTTCCATTTACTGCATCACTTGGACCGACTTCAATTGTTCCATAGTTTTGACCAATTCCTTGAGATGAATAAATTCCGACATTTCCAGTTCCTGACTTTAAGTTAATATCTCCACGATTTATAAAATCTTGAGATGAATAAATTCCATAACTGTTTTTTCCATCAGTCACAATTTTTGACTCAGTTTCAATTTTTCCACCTAAACTTTGTGGCGCTCTAGAATAAATGTAAACTGAATCTTCTCCAATGTGAACATCACTTGATGCCTTTGTTTTTAAATCTGTCTTAGTATTTGCTGCAGTTATCAAATATCCAACTGAATTTTGCCCAACTTTCATATCTACATTTCCCTTAACAATTGTAGGTTTTGGAGCTACAGTAGCATCATCAATGTATATTCCTACTGCATTATTATTTGACACATTAATTTTTCCTGCAATAAGATTGACATCAGGCCCTTGAGAATAAATTCCTACTCCATCATCACCTACATTTATTGTACCACCATTCATTTCTATATTTCTTGCAAAAATACCATAAGAAGATCGTCCAACATTTATTATACTATTATTTCTTATTCTAGTTCCATTTTCAGTTTCTAATACATAAACTTTTGTCTTTGGATCATCCCCATACATTCCTATTGATTCATTTCCAGGAGAAGTTGCAGCAACATTTATTATTCCAAAATTTTTCAAATCGGTATTATTTGTTCCATACATTCCAAACGATTGTGTACCAAGTATATTAATTATTCCAGACTGGTAAACATGAGTAACAGGATCTTCACCTTCATAATTTGTAACAGCTCCAAAATTAGATCCCATTCCTATCGCATGATTGTTTCCTTCCATTGTAATAGTACCTTCATTTACACCGACAAGCCAGGCTTTAGATGTAGATGGAACAGATCTTACAGTAGGATCAATACTGTTATTTTTTGTAAATATTCCAATCGCTCCATCCCCATACATTGTAATTACACCCCATGGCAAATTCATAATGTCTATTTTCCCAAAATTTTCTGGATGTGCAGCACTTCTAAAATAAGGCTCGTTAGATGGATCGATAGCCAAACCTGTAGCAGGGTCTATTTTATAAGAAAGTCCTAAAATTCCAATTGAGTTTTTACCGCCGACACGTATTGGACCAGAACTTACCATATTTGAATTATTTGTTCCATACATTCCAACTGCTTTGTCATTAGGTGTTACTGTTACACCTGGTACACTGCTATATTCCACTTCCAATTTTCCAGCATTGTAATTATTAATCCATCCATAATCAGCCAAAAATCCTACTCCGCCTTGCCCAGCATCTGTTCTGTCAACAAAAACTTTACCTTTATTCCCAATTTCTGTTGTACTGTTATTAATTGACCTTGAACTTCCAGCAATTGCAAGTCCGACTGGTACTAAAAATTTGTTATCTATCGCATTTATTTGTGCAGTATTTAAGGAAGAATTTATTGAACCATACTCCGTTTCAATATGTAATCTTGAATTTTGGTATAAAAATCTTTTTGTAAATACTTCACTGTCTGAACCGCTTATCAAATTTGCTTTATCAATTGCCGATTTTATTTGAACTGTCGCATCATCTATCAAGGCATATTTATAGTCTGTTTTTCCATTTGAACTTGTAACATTCACGTTTCCTCCAAGAAGCCGGCTTTTCAAGCTGTTATTGCCAGATTTATTTTCCACATCTATGACAAGCGGTCCTGCTGAATTTTTTAAATCTGAAATTATTACATCATCAGAAAGCACATCAATGTTTGTATTGCTGTTAAAAGCTATAACATTCGGCCTAGCCTGGTCATAAACATATCCGACAGCTTTTCCATCTAGCGTTAATGTCGCATCTTTCATATTAATAGCATCCGAGGAGCTGCTTGTACTGTCGGTATAAAGTGCATACCCCTTTCCTTTATATTCAATTTTTCCACCTTCCAAATCAATTTTTGCACCGTTAATTGAAGCAATATTTGTGGCTCCATCTGTCACTTTTATCCAGTTATTCCGTGCATTAATTTTACCGCCATTATCGGCAAAAAGCCCAAATCCTTTATTTTTATTAGTCTGAGAATCAATTCCGCCAGTTATAGAAATGTTTGATGCTGATGGAAGAGAAGTTCTATTCATTGTTATTACTGCGCCATTGTCGGCATAAGCTGCCCCGGCATTGTCTGTGGAAACATTCTTAGCATTAACACGGCTTGGATCATAATGAAATTCCAGTCCAGATATTTGCACTCCTGCATTTGTTATTTTTGTCGCATTTGTACCAATTATTGAAGGAGAAGAAATAGAATCATTTACAGTAATTTTCGCCCCTTTATCTGCAATAAGCGCTACTGAATTTGTGGCATCCTTTGAAACAACCGCATTTACAGCAACTTCATTATTTGCATTATTTCCAGCATAAATGGCTATATTTCCCCTGTCGTTTCTGCTGTCACCTTCAATATTGATAACATCTCCTTTTACTTTCCCATCCGTGCTTTGAACTCCAGAAACTGAAGTATCGCTTCCGCCATCAACAATACCGATATTGTCAAGTCCGCCTTTTAACGAGATTTTTCCAGCGCCAAGTTTAATATTGGCTCCATCTCCAGTTAATACTCCAATGCTGTCTTTTACGTTTTTAAAAAGATTTATCTGATGTCCATTTTCTATATTTTTATTTGCAGTAGATGTTTCAAGGTCAACAGAGCTGGAAGCAAAAATACCGTAAGATTTGTCAATATATCTGTCATTGTTTACTGTAAATCTGCTTGGAATACCAGCAGTAGTCTGAGCATCAATATTTGTGCTGTTTTTTGATTCATAAATTTCTCTGGAATTTCCGCTGGAATCTCCTAAATTAACAGCAAAATTCCCAATAACTGGACCAGAATCCCTGTTTGGAATCAATTCAGTAATTTCTTTTGAATCTTTGTCAACTGGAACATATAGCCCGATGCTGCTATCTCCATATATAGTCAATGGCGCCCATTCTCCATTTGAAGATCTTGTCTTAAAATCAAGATTTGCAGAACTTATATATTTTCCTGTTTTTACATATACTCCTACATTTTCTTCACCGTATGTATTTATTTTATTTCTATTAACAATTGTTATTTCTCTAGGATTCAACGTGTCATCATCATAAAATGTGCCACTAGGATTTGGAATTAAATTGCTGTAAGGCTGTTCAAAAAATCCTCCGTAATTGTGGTTGCTATGATTTCGTGTGTAATCTCCATTTGGATTTAAGAAAAAAATCGCAGATTTTTTATTATACATTTCCACCGTTCCGGCATTATATAAAATTTGCGGATTCCCATTTCCTATAACCGATGGAGAAACTATAAATGCCGCTGAATTAGAATCATATATCCCGCCATTTCCAGAAGAATATGGATGAATTATTATATTTCCTTCGCTTGTATTTACAACAGAAGCAACTGTCGTATCATTTTTACCTCCGATATGTTCATAACTGTTAGAAAAAGCTGCATTTCCACCTTCAATTACATACGTTCCTGAATTTATAAAAGTGTACCCTTCTGTACTGTTCGTTGTTTTGCCAGCAATTTTTGCTACATCATCAAAAGCTGCGTATTCAGATGAAGCCGTTCCAAGTTTGTTTCCCAATTTATTTTTTTCGCTTTCAAGATTAGCCCCGCTGTGCATATCTAAACGAATAATCCCGTTAACATAGTCATTAGGATTATTAGAAGCCCTGGTATACAGAAAATTTTTCCTGTTTACTAAAGTTTTATCTTGTCCAGTTATATTATTTCCACTGCTCGTACCATTACTGTTATTATAATCATTATCACTATCGCTCTCTATAACTGTTTTTATAATTCCCGTCTTCTTGTACGAAGTATCTCTGGCATATTTAACATCTTTGACCTTATCTCCATGGCCTTTGTAGCGTCCTTGCCAATTGTTGTAAAATTCGTTTATTCCAAATTGCCAATTGCCCCAAGGTGATTTAACCGCATGATCTCCTTGCTCCATAAGCTGAATCAATTCTAAATTTGTTTTTTTGGTAAGTTTGTCATTTTCCTTCCTTGCCCTTTTGAAATCTTTTTTCTGCTGTGCAATCGAAGTATTTATCGCCTTTGACTGTATTTCAATTTCATTTCCGTCTGAAAAGTGATTAGCCGATGCACTTTTTCCTATCGCACCAGTTAATAAAAATGTGATAAGCGCTGAATCTGTGTATTTAAAATCTTTTACTTTTTTAGCAAATGATTTTAATTCTTGCTTAAATTCTTTTAAATTATTTGTCATATTTCTTCCTTTCTAAAAATCAAAAAATCTGTTTAAACTATACATTTCTTTCTTTATCTATAATTTAACTTTTTTAATTTTTACAGATAAAATATCGATTTTATCTTTAATTAATACTATTTCCCATTACAATAATAGATTTATTATAAATTTTTCCAAGAAGGGAGTTGATCCGTTACTAGAAAATAATAAGATATGTATTCTATTTTTTAAATAGGATTTAGCATAACGTGCAATAACCTTATATTAGCCTTTACCTAATTATATAAAAGTTTTTTGAAAAAGTAAACTTTTTTTTACTAATTTTAACAAAATATAAAAAGAATTTTTTAACTTATGTTAAAGAAAATTTGAAATTGCTAGAGATTATGAATGCAGATATTATATAACTGAAGTTGATGGAAATTTGAATAAAAAAAATTGTCAAACGGTGTTCAAATATAGAAAGGATAAAAATTCAGAGCGGGAATAGTTAAGCAGGATTGATAAAAGCATATATTTTTCAAAAAACTCCCGCTTTTTAGGCAGGAGTGGCTCATATTTCAATTTAAAAGAAAATATTTTTAAAAAATCTTTTAAAGAAACAATAAGTTATTCATATGAATGCTTTATTTTGACTAATCATCCAAAATAATTTTTTGTTTTATCAAATTTCTGTTGAACTTTATCTTTTTCAGAAATTGTCAGTTCATCGGGGTTTATTCCAAATTCTTCAAATTTCCAGTCAATATTTATTGTTTCATCGTTCCATAAAATTCCGCTATCATATTCAGGAGCATATAAATCTGTGCATTTATAAGTAAATTCTGTTTCATCTTCAAGTGTTAAAA
>ERZ773076.1238-NODE-1238-length-11151-cov-3.125180_pt1 | contig 11151 bp, 12 predicted proteins | sample MGYA00580613_ERZ773076 | MGnify/ENA primary metagenome ERZ773076 (study PRJEB29015, sample SAMEA2738005) | human oral metagenome | biome: human oral; feature: human-associated habitat; material: dental | place: China | collected 2057 ...
GCTTGCCTGCCGCCGGTCGCCGGTCCGGCCTCGTCGGATCGATGGGCGTCGCCAGCCCGGCCGCCGCTGAGCGCCCCGGCGTCGGCAGCCCGATTGTCCTCGGTCATATGTCCCTTCTTTCGGCGTCGGACGCATGGTTCGTCTCATCTGACGCGCAGCTTGGTTCTCGTCGTCGGTTTGGTTCGCAGTCGGACGCGCTAAGCCGCCAGACGCGTTTTCTGACACACAGTCTAGTAGGTTCGCCCGTCAGCCTGCCGGAGCCGCCGTTTCGCATGGCCCCGGCGGCGCGGTGTACACCTGCATCGACAGTGCGCCGATCGACGTCCTTGCTCCGGGGGCGTAGGAGGGCTGGTTCGCCTTAGGGCGTTCCCAGGCCGAATCCCAAGCCAGGCGGAAAATGGTTCCGCGGCCCTCCGGCAAGTGAATCTCCTTGTCGTGGGGCGAGCCGTTGAGGATGACGAGGACGTCGTTGTCTTTTTCCCGTCCCGAGCGCAGCATTTGGATCGTCCGGTAGCCGCGGTCGAACCAAAGGTATTGGGGCATGGGATTGCCTTCGGCGTCGAACCAGTCCAAATCGGTGAGAACGTCGCCCTTGTAGGACGTTTCGGTGTAAAAGCCGGTGGGGCGGCACGCATTCGACTCCCTGCGCAGACGCAGGAGGCAAGCCGTCGTCTCCCACAGATCGCGCTGCCACGGGGCCAGATCCCAATTCACCCAGGTCAGCTCGTTGTCCTGGCAATAGGCGTTGTTGTTGCCTTTTTGGGTTCGCCCGAATTCGTCGCCGGCGGTGATCATGGGGGTTCCGGCGGAGAGGATGAGCGTCCCCAGGAGGTTGCGCATGGCCTTGCGCCGCTCCGCTTTGACGGGGCCGGGCGCATCGGTCGCGCCTTCGAATCCGAAGTTCCAGGAGAGGTTGTTTGTGGTCCCGTCGCGATTGTCCTCGCGGTTGGCCTCGTTGTGCTTGGCGTCGTACGAGACGAGGTCGTGCAGCGTGAATCCGTCGTGGGCCGTTATGAAATTGATCGAGGCGTACACGCCGCGGCCGCCGGGCAGGCGCCCATGGCCGAAAAGGTCGGCCGATCCGGCCAGCCGCGTCGCTATGTCTCGCAGGTCGCCGCCGCTGCCGCCGTGCGCGAGCACCCGCGGATCGGCAACCCAGAACGAGCGCATCGTGTTGCGGAAATGGTCGTTCCAATCGGCCATCGGGGCCGGGAACTGGCCTGTCCGCCAACCGAAGGGTCCAAGATCCCAGGGTTCGTTGACCAGCTTGAGGCTGCCGAGGATCGGGTCGGTCAACATGGCCATGAGGAAGGGGTGGTTTGTGTCGAAATGCTCCCCGTTGCGCCCCAGGGTCACGGCGAGGTCGAATCGGAAACCGTCGACCCCGATTTTGTCCGCCCAATAACGCAGCGAGTTGAGCGCCAAAAGGAGCACGGATCGTCGTCGGAAATCGAGCGAATTGCCGCATCCCGTGGTGTCCATGAGGCGCCCGGGGTTGTCCGGTTGAGCCATGTAATAGGAGGTGTTGTCGATGCCCCGCCACGAAATCGTCGGCCCGTCGCCGCCGCCTTCGCACGTGTGGTTGTAGACGACGTCGAGGATCACCTCGATTCCTGCCTCGTGCAGGGCCGCGACCATGCCCTTGACCTCGTCTATGACGGCTTGGGGGCCGGCCTCCTGTGCGGCCTGCGTCGCGTAGCTGGGTTCGGGGGCGAAGAAATCGAGCGTGCTGTAGCCCCAATAGTTGGTCAACCCGATGTCCGCAAGGAAGGTCTCGTCCATCTTGGCTTGGATCGGCAGAAGCTCGACAGCCGTGATACCCAGTCGCTTAAGGTAGTCGACGACGACGGGGTGGGCCAAGCCGGCGTAGGTCCCCCGGAGCTCCTCCGGGATGTCCTTGCACAGCGCCGTCATACCTTTGACGTGGCATTCGTAGATGACGGTGTTGCGCCAGGGAATGCGGGGGTGATGGGTGACGGACTCTTCCGGCTCCGTCACAACGCCGAGGCTCATGAAAGGGGCCGAGTCAAGGGGGTCGGGGTCCAGGATTCGGGAGCGGTCCAGGCTGAACCCCGGGGAGAAGAGGGCGCCGTCGAGGACGGGCGCGCGCGTGACGGCTTTGGCGTAAGGGTCCAGAAGAAGCTTGGCAGGATTGTGGAGAAGTCCCAATTCGGGCGCCCAGCGCCCGGCGACGCGGTATCCGTAGCGCTGCCCGACGCCGACGCCGGGAACGTGGCCCGCCCAAAAGCCCTGCCCCAGCGAGTGAAGTGCGAATCTTCGCTCGCCGCTGGCGTCGTCGCCGTCGAAAAGGCACAGCGTCACCGAGCTGGCGTGCGGCGCCATGAGCGCAAAATCTGTGCCGGACCCTACGACGTGTGCGCCTGCGGCGACGGGCGAGCTGACGGCGTGCTCCGTCGGCATCGTTTCTGTTTCTGCGAAGACCGCGGCGTTCGACAACGGGTGGGATTTCACAGTGCAAGTATGGCAAAGATTCAACTCCAGAACATGCCGATGCGAAGGATTGCCCGGCGGGAAAGTGCAGATGCGGATGAGAAGGCCTGGATTTCCGCGGAATGTCGTGATTGTGCGATGTTGGGAAAAACGTTGCGAAAAACGAGCTCCGCGTGTCTTTTCCTTGGCAGTTCGTCATTCTTCAACGGGTTTTCGCGTGCATATGTGAAGTTCACCCCTTGAACGGCCCTTCTCGCGAGTAAACGGTCCGAATCCATGTGCGCGAATGGGCTGTGTTGGCTGAGCTTGTCTGCGGGTCTCTTTCTGTCGACGAACCCTTTCTTCGTTGGCCGTCCTCTTTCCAAGGGCGAGTTTTGTTTGCGATGTGCGCGCCACTAGGCTGATTGAGCCAAGGTCAAGGACGGGAGCAATGCGATGACGGGAGCCAAACGCACGGGTGCGGAGCGCGGGCGTGTGAGTGACGAGCCCAGACCGACAGACGCCAGACGCGTGGGCGGCAATCGCGAATTGGCGGGCGCCGAGCAGGAAGGCGAGGAGCGCGCGGATTCTGGGACGGACGGCGTTCGGGCCGGAGTCGAAAGGGACGAGGCCACCCGACGCGATTCGAACGCCCTCGCCGCGGCCGCAGAGAATCCCTGTGCGCGGTTTCTCTTCGTCTCGGGGTCGAGGGTGGCCGTCGAGCCCGGCGCCGAACGCGTGCTCGGACTCTCCGCGGGATGCGTCGCCCCGGAAGCGCGGCGTCGCGCCGTATATCTCGGCTTGGTGGACGGCGCACCCTATTTTGCTTGTGACGTCGGCGATGCGGACGATTCCGCACGCGACCCTCGGGTCGTCTCGCGCGCAATTCCGGCCGCTTCTCGTCCGGCGGCCGTTGCCGAGGGAGACGAGAGAGCATGGTCTGTGAGCGCCGACTTCGCTTCGGTCCCGTTGACATCCCACCTATGGCCTTCGGTCGAAGCCGAGCTCGCCGTTGAGGCCGTGGCCATCTCGAACTGGATAGGCGGCACCCGTTTCTGCCACAGGTGCGGTGAGCCTTTGTCGCTGCGTTCCGGCGGATGGGAGATGGTCTGCGGGCGCGGGCATACGGTTTTTCCGCGCGTGGATCCGGCCGTCATCATGGCCGTCCGCGACGCCGAGGACAGACTGCTCCTCGCGCGCAACGGGCGATGGGCCCCCGGAAGGCTGTCCGTTCTCGCGGGTTTCGTCGAGGCCGGCGAGCCGCTCGAGTCGGCTGTCGCGCGCGAGGTTTTGGAGGAGACCGGCGTCGTCGTCGACGACGTCGCGTACGTCACCTCCCAACCGTGGCCTTTCCCGCGTTCCCTCATGCTTGCGTTTGAGGGGCGCACCCGCGCCCGCCAGGAAGACGTGAAGGTCGACGGCGAGGAGCTCGTTTTCGCCCGGTTCTTTTCGCGGGAGGAGTTTTCGGGAGCTCTGGCTTCGGGGGAGATCGGTTTGCCGACGCCGACGTCGGTCTCCGCGAGGCTCATCGAGCGATGGCTGGGCCGGCCGCTGACCGACGTCTAGTCGGCGTTGTGGCCGGCTCCTGTGTGTCCGCCCGGTCCTAGCCAGCGTTGTTTTGCTGTTCTGGTTCGCCGTCGTTTGATTGACGAAATGTGCTCCCTTGCGATTCGGGAACGGCGTCGAGCCCGTCCTTTCGTTTTAACTTCAAGAAGTTGAAGTTTGCTTTCTTTCGTGTTGGCTTGGGGAGAGCGATGAAGGCACCCACGGCGAAGATCGCTGTCAGGTTCATGTAGAGCCTGCGGTTGTCGCGCGCAAGGTTGCATCCCTCGATGGCCTTGTCGCGCGCTCTTCGTTGCTCGGCCAATTCTTCCCCGATGTTGTTGGTTGCCGTGAACTGATCCATTTCTTCGGAGTTGTCTATGTCGAAAAAACCAGACGTGTTATAGCCTTCTTTCAGATAGTCCCAGCCCGCGGGCTTGCAGTGGATCTCACTGGCGTTGAGGGTTATGGTCGGACTGCTTAAGAACAGCCATTTGAGGGTGAAGAAGGTCAGCGCGACGATGAGGATGCGCAGGGTGATGAATATGGGTTTCGTCATTGCCATTCCTTTCTATTTCTTTCTGCTGGTGCATTGGCCGTTCCGGTTTGCGAGTGGCTGATTGACAGAGCTGAGTTCTATTGCGATTCGGCAACGGTGACGATCTCTTCCTTTCGTTTTAGCTTCAGGAAGTTGAGGTTAAACTTCTTCCGTGTTGGCTTGGGGAGGGTGATGAAGGCGGTTGCGGCGAAGATCGCTGTCAGGTTCATGTAGAGCCTGCGGTTGTCGCGTGCGAGGTTGCAGCCTTCAATGGCCTTGTCGCGCCCTCTTCGTTGCTCTGCCAATTCTTCTCCAATGTCGTTGGTTGAGGAGAACCTGTCCATGTAGTCGGCGCTGTGAATGTCGAAAAAACCAGACGCGCTATAAGGTTCGCCTAGATAGTCCCAACCGACCGCCCGGCAGTGGATCTGGCTGGCACCGACGGTTATGACCGGACCGCTCAGGAACAGCCATTTGAGGGTGAAGAATGTTAGCGCGACGATGAGAATGCGCAGGGTGATGAATATGGGTTTCGTCATTGCCATTCCTTTCTATTTTTTGTCATTGCCTTTGATACTCATTCGCTTTCCGGGAGAATGTTTCTGCCCCGCCCCCTATCTCGTCTCTGACGTATGCGTCAATGGCTGCGCGTTTGAGCCGACCGATGGACTTGTCTAGGTCATCGCACTTCTCGTTTTCGCTCATTGTTTCTCCTTGGGGTTGTGGCGCGGTGGGCGCGCGGGTCTGGATCGGTTTTGTTGTGGACCGAATTCAAGTAGGATGCCGCTCGAATGGCGTGCCGGCCAAGACGACAGGGATGTTATAGGGGCTGCTTGCATGTTGCCGACCTTTGTGATCGGATGGCGCTGCAACGCTGAGCGTGGGCGTGAAAACGGAGCTCGCGGCGTCAAACCATTGCGGCTTAACCGCGCAAATTCGCGAATTTTCAGTTGTGTGAATCGACGTTATGAGTTTGTTTGACGTGGACGATGATTCCCAGTTGCGAGATTCATTTGCCCGACGATCTTTAGCCTACGATGCGGTCGATGTAGTTGCAAGAACTTGCACTCTACTGTGGGCTGTTTCACTTTTCTTCAAATAGTCGCCCCATGCTTCTTTGCTTCCTGCTTGCGGTCGGTTGGGTGCAAGGATGCGATCCGGCCGGGGCGGTCGTGGCTCTTTGGGGTCTGGGGGTTTCGAGGTTGCGAAGCGTTTCAGCGGCGAGGCCTTAGGGTGTGGGGCGAGGTGTCCGCGAAAGGCTTCGCGGTCGCGGAAAAGCCCCCGAGGCCGGGCCTCGGGGGCTGTGAAAAGTTTCGACGCGATGGGGTTTAGGAGTCTTCGTGGACTGTCACCGCGTACCCGTCGGGGTCAAGGAAGGTGAAGGTCAGTCCAAAAGGGCCTGGGGTCGGTTCGTTCACGGTCGGCGTTCCAGCCGCTGTGAGCGAACTGTGCAGCTCGCGTACGTCGTCGCAGCGAAGCCAGAGTGCAACGCCAAGGCCGGGGCGTGGGGCCGCTTGGTCGAGGTCTACGCCGGGCAGGAGTTCGCGGACGGCGAAGGGGATCGGCGCGGTGGCAAAAACGACGGCGCCCTTCGGTGAAGAGGGGGCACGGCGAAGCCCGAGCTTCGTCTCGTAGAAGCGCGCCGAGCGCTCGAGGTCGCGAACCTGAAGTGCGACGAAATCCGGTCCGGTAACGGTCATGTTTCTCCTCTGTTCATGGGCGGTTTTGTGTGCCTGTTGTGCGGGCTGCCCGTCTGTGTTTGGGCCGCCTGTGGGGGGGGTGCCACGCCCCGCAGCCAAAGGCGATGAAAGCGGGTCGCCCCTTGCGCACGGGGCTCGTCTCGCCGCCTGAGATGGGCGGCTTGCGAGTGGCGCGTGCCCGGGCCTCTGAGAGATGCGTGGACACAAACCCAATGTCAGTATTCTGACATTAAAAAGGGTATGTCAGAATACTGTTATGGGTCAAGGGGCGGTCGAAGCCGGCTGGAAGTCTGAAGCCGTTTCAGGCCCTCGAAACCGGTTGAAGGCGCCGAAAACGGCTCGAGGGAGGTTCGAAAGTGGGTCAAGAAGGGGTTCGAGTATGACTCAAAATGGCGATCCGAGGCAGTTTCTCGGTTACAAACTCAAAGAGCTGCAAACTGCGCTGAGGGCTCGCATGGACGAAGCGCTTCGTCCGATGGGGCTGACCGCGCCCCAGTATGCCTGCCTTGAATTGCTCCACAGGGATCCCGGAGCCTCCGCTTCCGATCTGGCGCGCGGCGCATTCGTCGCGCGCCAGACGATGAGCTCGCTTCTTCGCGGCGTCGTCGATCGAGGGTTGGCCGAACGCGCGGAGCGCGCTCCTGAGGGGCGGGCGTTGCCTCTCCGGCTTACAGAGAAAGGGCAGGCACTGCTCAAACGCGCGTCCGGGGAGGTTGCCCGGATCGAAAGGCAGATGACGTCCGGTTTTGACGGCGATCGGCTCGCCCGCCTGCGGGAGGATCTGTCCGCATGCGTCGACGCGTTGACGGAGAGAGGGGATTCGTTGCCCGCGGACTGATCCTGGCCCTGGGCGACGGCGGGAGTCGACGCCCACGTCAAGCCGGGGCGGCGTCGAGCAGCGCCCCGAGCGGTCGAATTCAGACGAGGCCGCGGTTCTCCGCGTAAAAGTCGGCAAGATGGCGAACGCCGGTTGCGGCCCCGACGCAGTCGTGCAGCATGTTCCACGTCGCGAAGCGCGCGGCGTCCCCCAGGCGTCTGCTGAACAGCGACGTCAGCCCCAGCGCAGGCGGAAGGATCCACGTCGGGATCTTGCCCACGCGCGGCCGTTTCCCCATGGCTGCAAGAGCCGTTCGCGCCAGCTCGTCCCAAGTGAAGACGTCGGGCCCGCCGACGTCCCACGATCCCTTCTCTCCCTTTTCCATGAGATCGCAGATGCAGACTGCGAGGTCCGCTCCGTGGATCGGGTTGAGGCGGACGCCGGGGTCGAATATGCGCACCTTGCCCCGCTTGGCCATCTTCAAAACCGACATCATGTCAGAAAAGTATGCCGACGGATTGACGATCTGAGAGGCGACGTCGGCTCTCTTCAAGGTTCGCGCGAAAGCGGTTTTGGCCCGCGTCAGTTTGGCCGGGCATTTCTCTCCGCCAAGGACGTTGACGTACGTGAACGAGGCAACGCCGTGACGAAGCGCGGAGGCGAGAATGGCGCGGTTGGCGAGGTTGTCGATCTGCCACGGGTCGGCTTTCTGCCGTGTCACGCCCAGAGCCGAGACGACTTGGGCGGCGCCTTTTGCGAGGTCTTTGACGAAGTCGGGTTCGGCGACGTCGCCGACGGCCCATTCTTCGACGAGCCCCTCCAGCGGCGGCGACTTCCAGGGCCCCTCCTTTTCGGCCCGCGCCCTGTCGCGCACGACTGCACGCACGCGGCGGCCGCGGCGATGAAGTTCTTCGACGATGTGGCGGCCGAGGTAGCCGGTCGCTCCGGCGACTAGAACGGTGGACATTGTTCTTCCTTTCGCGTCTTTGCGGTCGTTTTTCGCGTCATTGAGCAGGTCCCGTCAGCCTCGCTGTTTCGTTCCGCCGGACTGTTCGTTCCGCCGGGCTGTCCGTTCTGCTCCAGTGGGCCTGGCGTGGGTGTGTCGAGCGATCGCACGGCCGACCTTTGTGGGGGCGAAGGCTTGCTGAACGGTTGCTTTCAGCAAGCTTCGTCGAAGTTCGTCTGCGCGAACGCCTGAAACCATGCTAGCGTTTATGGACAATATTGTCCACGAATATGGGGCAAGAAAATCGGGACGGCACAGCGAACAGCACAGAGAAAGGAATCGAGACAATGAATCGCGCACATCGCTCGGCGGCCGAACGCGAGCTGCGGCGTCGCCGAGTGCTCGGGGCGGCCTACCTCGCAGCCGGCGTCGGGAAGTGTTTTCCTGCCATAGAAAGCACGCCTAGGCGCTTGGCGCAGGCGTTGCAAGCCAATCGCGGGCATGCGGAGGAGGGCGTGACCCGCTGGCTGGGCGAGCACGCCGAGGAGGCCAACACCGTCGTCGCCGTCGCGATGGCGAGCGCGGGAAGCGTTCTCCTTGAACGCGACAGCCGCCTCGCCGACGCCGCCTTGGCGATGACGCTTCCCATGCTCGGCAGTTTCATGCTGATCTTGCGGCGGGCTCTTCCGCAGGTCGTCCCGATCGACGTCGCTTTCGGCGGCGCGGCAATTCACCTGCTCCTCGCCCGGCGCCGTCTGCGCCGAAGCGCGGCGCCTCGGACGTTCGCGTCATAGAGGCCGGGCCTGCACGCGGCAGAGCAAGCTCGTCGCCGTAGCCCCCGCCGAAGCGTCATAGATGCCGGGCCTGCACGCAGCAGAGCCGAACATGGCAGCGGCGGCGCCGAACGTAGGCGCAATGGAGCCAAGCAATGGGCGGCGCGGCGGCGCCGAGCTTGCGTGCCATGTCGTCGAACATGGGCGTCATGAGGGGGCCCCGAGCACTCGCGTCATGAGAATGCGGCTGAGTCCGCGTCCGTCAACGGCGCCGGCGGCCTGCGAGGCCATCCAGCGGTCGAGCGCAACGGCGATGCCCCACACCAGTTCGACGTGAAGGCTCACGGGGATTTCGCGATCGAGCACGCCCAGTGCCCTCCCGGCGCGGACAGCGCGCTCGCACCACTGCCTGGCCGCCCTGCCGAAATCGACGCGGGCGGCGCATTCCGGAGCGTCCGGCATATGGAAAAGGCGCGGGATCGTTGAGATGTCTTGGTCTGCGCCGGCTTCTTCCAGATCGTCGAGGAATGCGAGAATCGAGGGCCAGAACGACTCTGCGTCCAGCGAATCGACGTCGGGCACGCGCACCCTTTCTGCCAGGCGCGTTAAGCCGTCAGAGAATGAGGCTTCGAACAGGGCGGCCTTGCTGCCGAAAAAATAATAGAAGGAGCTGCGCGGAAACTCGGCGGCGGAAAGGATCTCGCTCAGCGAGGCGCCGGTGTATCCGCAGCGGACAAAGTGCGCGCGAGCCTGCCGCATGAGCCTGTCTCGCCGCCCGGCTTCAATCGGCTTGCGAGGCCTGGCCATGTCTCACCCCGTCTCAATTCCCCGCGGCTTGCCTCGACTCGAGCCTTCGCCGCATTGCCGAAGGCTCGAGCCGGTCGGCTCACAGTTCTGCGAGCTTGGCCTCCACCTGGCTCAGACTCGGATTGGTCAGAGCGCTGCCGTCCTCGAACTCGAGGGTGGGAACGGTGCGGTTCCCGCCGTTGAAAGACATGACGAGCTCGGCGGCCGCGGGGTCCTTTTCGACGTCGACCTCGTCGTAGGCTATCCCCGCTTTGTCCAATTGACGCTTGAGGTTCTTGCAGTAGCTGCACCACGTGGTCGTGTACATCTTGAATTGTGCCATGACGCAAGTTTAAGCCCGTTTGCGCGCCGCTTGGCCCCTGCGGGGCTTTTGTTCGCGAACGGCGCGAACGGGAATGGACGGCCGGCGATCCGGAAAATCTGCCGTTCCGGAAAGTGTCGGAGGGACGTGCCAGACTTGAACCATGGAATCGGCGGACGAATTGCTCGAGCACCTCGATCCGGAGCAGCGCGAAGTCGCCACGCGCTTCGGAGTTCCACTGTGCGTGCGTGCGGGGGCCGGGACGGGGAAGACTCGCGCGATAACGTACAGGATCGCATACGCCGCGCGGGCGGGAATCCTCGACCCCCGAAACGTCATGGCCCTCACGTTTACGTCGCGCGCTGCGGGGGAGCTGCGTTCGCGCCTGCGCGATCTCGGCGTGCGTGGGGCGTCGGCCCACACTTTTCACGCCGCAGCCCTGCGGCAGCTCAGCTACTTTTGGGGGACGGCGATTGGCGGCGCCGTTCCGCCGATCGCAGAGAACAAGCTTTCCATGGTGGCGCAGGCCGCCGGCCAACTCGGCATGACGACCGATTCGGTCTCGTTGCGGGATATGGCTTCCGAGATCGAATGGTCGCGCGTCAGCCTCGTGACCCCCGACGACTACCCAGACCGCGCCCGGAGCCTTCAGCGAGATCAAGCAGCGGGCTATCCCGCCGAAGAAGTCGCTCGGCTCATACGGGCTTACGAGGATGTCAAGCAGAATCGGGGAGTCATCGATTTTGAGGATGTCCTGCTGCTGCTTATCGGCATCCTCATCGACCGTCCCGACGTCGCCCGGATGGTGCGCGACCAGTATCGCCACTTCGTCGTCGACGAGTACCAGGACGTCTCCCCGCTCCAGCAGCGCCTGCTGGACCTGTGGCTGGGGAGGCGCCGCCAGCTGTGCGTCGTCGGCGATGTCTCCCAGACCATCTACTCCTTCACCGGGGCCACCCCCGCGTTCCTGACCGGCTTCACCACCCGCTACGAGGACGCCCGCACCGTGCGCCTGAGCCGCGACTACCGCTCCACCCCGCAGGTCGTCTCCCTGGCCAACCAGGTCCTCTCGCGCTCACGGCGAGGGGGAGACGGCCTGCACCTGCCGGCCGGCGCCGTCGAGCTGGTCGCCCAGCGGCCCAGCGGCCCAGCCGTGCGTTTCGAGACCTACGACGATGACATCGCCGAGGCCGAGGGTGCCGTCGCCCAGGTGCGCCGGCTGCAGGCCGCCGGGGTCCCCCTGAGCGAGATCGCGATCCTGTACCGCACCAACTCCCAGTCCGAGGCCTTCGAGCAG
>ERZ773076.1242-NODE-1242-length-11122-cov-2.683202_pt1 | contig 11122 bp, 9 predicted proteins | sample MGYA00580613_ERZ773076 | MGnify/ENA primary metagenome ERZ773076 (study PRJEB29015, sample SAMEA2738005) | human oral metagenome | biome: human oral; feature: human-associated habitat; material: dental | place: China | collected 2057 ...
GTCGCTTCTCATATCATCTCTCCTAATTCTAAATAAAGTTTATGGCGATCAACGGTCATCATAAACGAAGTATAAACACATGACTGAGATTGTAGCGCATTATACTCTTTTTTTCAATAGCTAAAGTATCATAAAGAAATTTATGAATCGTGGCATAGTGTGGTACACCTATGTTATAATGATCTAAAATTCTATGCCGCGCTGAGCCTTGATCCCCTTTTGATAGGGGTGCTTCACGAGATGCATTTCGGTGACAAGATCGGCGCGGTCAATTAGTTCTTCCGAGGCGTTTCTTCCCGTAAAGATGAGATGGGTCTGCTCCGGGCGTGCACTTAGAATTTGCTCCAATTCCTCTTGACGGATCAGACCGAACGAATAGGCATAGTTAAATTCATCGAGGATGATCATATCCCACGCATTGCTCCGCAGCTCATCCATAGCGGTCTGAAGAAGCTCTACGGCGGCGTACCGATGCTCTTCCTCTGCGCCGTTGCCTCTCTGCGAGAATCCGAGACCGCCCTGCCGAATTTCAATCTGATTGTTAATCGAAGCGAGTGCCTTGATGGATTCGAGTTCTCCATACTTCCAGCTGCCCTTGATGAATTGGAGAATGAGCACGCGCAGATGATTCCCCCATGCACGCATCGCCATCCCCAGAGCCGCCGTTGTTTTTCCCTTTCCGTCACCAGTATGGACAATGACGAGGCCTTTGTTTTCCATAGGAATCCCTCAACTTTCTGAATGATATATGTTAGGTGAATGAATGAAGCATTATTTTTTCTTCACGGCAATTATTTTTCTCGCCGTCCTCGGTTGTATTTTCACCGTTGAGAAAACAGATCTTTTGAACCTGAGAAAAATCGATATCACTGCCGAAGTTCATGAAAGCGGTGGAAATTCCACTCTCATCTGGGAGCGTCTCCCGTACCCTTGCTATTATCGCATTGATACATATATCAAGACGACGGGAACGGTCACAGGAGAATCTATATATGAACATGTAAAAACCGAGTTTACCACTGCGCCGTCCTGTGCTGCCTCCTCCGCACCGATCCCGTTTTATTATCGGATTACAGCCTACGGTATGTTTGGCGCGGTAACCTCCCCATCATCGCCGATTCCAACGCCCTACTTTATGGCAAAAGCTCCGATTCCCATCTACCACTATACGAAGGAGCAGCCCGCAAGCCTCAAGCCCTTCCTCGTGTGGCACAGCATTCCAAATGCCGTTCTCTACGAGGTCGAGATCCTGTCTGCCCCCCCCTCAAAAGAAGGCGGTACGGAGCTTTCCCCAACGAATCATTTGACGAGCACGCGCAATATTTTCACGAATGGATGGCAGGCAGATCTGCGTTCCTATTCGTCTTATGAAAAATTGTATTGGCGTGTTCGTGCTCTCGGTCTCAAACATGAGCCAATCGGAGAGTTTTCCGCAGCAGAGCCGCTGTATCTGGATAAATCCGCCGAATTTCCAAACTGTCCGATCCCAAACACATACGATCTGGTGCTAAATTTCCATCAGCCAATCTATCCCGTCTATCAATGGATTCCGCTGAATGGTATAACGCATTATGAGGTGGAGCTGCTGACCGATCCCCCTGCACAGGAGCACGGGACACTGCCCGATCCAAACCGGGCATGGGCGCAGACGATCACTGCCACCAATGCCATCTACGATGAATATGCGCGACCTTATGCAGGTAGATATTACTGGCGCGTGCGCGGATTAGATACGCAAGGAAACACGGTGGGAACTTGGTCCGATCTTGCTTCATTCACGGTCGACGTACCGCCTGAGAATCGCCTCTACGCTGCAGCACTCGGGGACAGCATCACACATGGAGGAGGCGCAATCTCAAGCTCGCCTGCATTCCTCGAGTACAGCTATACCACATATCTGCCGTTCGCCTGTCTCAACCTCGGACGGAGCGGTGATACCGCTCATACAACGCTGGAACGCTTCGAGCAGGATGTGCTCCCCCTGCATCCCGCAAATCTTCTGATCCTGACAGGATCAAACAGTCTGCGGGCAACAGGCATAACGGCGCAGGATATCATCGATGATTTGGATGAGCTGCAAAAAAAATGCCTTGCCCATGACATCCGCCCGATCTTCCTGACACTTCTGCCGCTCAACCCGGAACGCATTGCACTCGCCTTCCACTCCGAAACAGATCTCTCATGGAGGTGGAAGATGACTGCCGTCAATATGTGGATTCGGTCACAGGATTTCTACATCGACATCGAACCGTATTTCTATGATGCACAGAAGCAAATTCTTGATCCACGCCTTTCCACGGATGGGCTTCACCCAGATATCGACGGGAAACGGATGATGGCGGAAGTTATCAATCAACACCGCGACGTTTTCCAAGAACTTCCATAATGCAAAGCAACGCGATTCTTGATCGCGTTGCTTTTTACAATTTGGATGGAATGAACATCGCGTCACCAAAGGAAAAGAAGCGGTACTGTTCTTTAACTGCTGTCCGATATGCCTCAAGCGTAAACGCACGTCCCGCAAATGCGCTGATGAGCATAATCAATGTGGATTTCGGCAGATGAAAATTCGTAATCACCGCATCTACGACTTTGAATTCGTATCCGGGGTAGATAAATATATCCGTCCATCCCGATCCTGCCTCAATATGCCCCGTGCTTGCAGCCGATGCCTCAAGCGTGCGAATCGACGTTGTGCCGACTGCGACAACACGTCGCCCTTCCAGTTTTGCCCGTTGGATAAGCTCCGCCGTCTCCGTGGGAACAGAATAAAATTCGCGGTGCATCACATGGTCTTCAATCACATCCACATGAACCGGTCGGAATGTCCCCAATCCGACATGGAGGGTGATAAAGCCGAATTGGATGCCCTGTTCGCGCAGTCGTTCCATGAGGTTTTCCGTAAAATGGAGACCTGCCGTCGGCGCAGCCGCAGAGCCTTTTACACGGCTGTAGATCGTCTGGTAACGCTCACGATCCTCGAGTTTTTCATGAATGTAGGGCGGCAGAGGCATGGAACCCAAGCGATCCAGAATTTCCTCAAAGATACCGTGGTAGATAAATCGTACGATACGTCCGCCAAAATCCGTATCGGCAATGATCTCACAGGAAAGTTCATCACCAAACTGAATGACAGAGCCAACACGCGCTTTTTTCCCCGGTTTAACAAGCACTTCCCATTGGTCTTTGTCGATTTGGCGCAGGAGAAAGACCTCGACCTTCCCGCCCGTTTGACTGCGCGCACCGATGAGCCGTGCAGGGATGACACGCGTATCGTTGAAGATCAGAACGTCGCCGCTTCTTAGAAAATCGCCAAGTTCATAAAAGTGCCGATGCTCAATCCTATGCTCATTGGGGTGCAAAACCATAAGGCGTGCGCTGTCACGCGGCTCTAGCGGTATCTGAGCGATACGTTCCTCCGGCAGATCATAGTCAAAATCAGAAATATCCATCTCGTAGTTCACCTGGCCTAGTATAGCTTCTCAAGGGTAACGTCCGTATAGTAGTGAAAGAGGATGTCCTTGTAGCTCTTCCCCTTGTCCGCGAAGGCCTTTGCTCCCCACTGGGAGAGTCCAAGGCCATGACCGGAACCATAGCCGCTGAAGTTTATGTCCGTCTTGCCGACGCATATGGAAAACAGCGTGCTCGGGAGGGAAAATGTAGAGCGCAGCTCGTTGCCCGAAAGTGTGATGCGCCCCTTTGTTCCGACAAACTCTGCCGAGCGAACGCGTCCGGAGGGGCTTCGGTCAGAACTCCCCTTGCCCACAGTCAGCGGTGACAAGCGGACTTCTTTCAGCGCTCCAATCGCCCTTCCATTCTTTTCCAGTTTTTGTGCAAATTCACTCATGGAAATGGTGCGGTTCCATGGCTGTGTCTGCATTTGAACCTCCGTCACCGCACGCAGGTACGGCACAGGGCTGCCCCATACATATTCGCTGGACTCCGTCATACCACCGGAATCCGCGTGAAAGAGCGCATCCATGATTGTACCCTTATAGAACAGGACTTCTCCGCGCGTGCTGTCGACCGCCTCTGTTGTCATCCGCGTCTCTGCAGGCATCCCCTCATAGACCTGACAATGCGAGGTGCTGCAGAGATCAAACCCTTCCGCGCTGTGACGCTTGCGATTTTTCAGGGCAAAGGTGCGCGCCGCCACGCTCTGCGCTCGTAACGCCTCCACATTCCAGCTCGGCGGCATCTCTTTCGGGACGACGCCGTAGAGATAGTCCTCTACAAGGACATAATTGACAACGGTAAGCCCTGTCCTCTTTAGAATGGCGATGTAGCCGCGATATGGGGTATGATTTACCTGGATAAATCCGGAGGGCTCAGGCTGAATCACCAGACGCTCCCCTTTGATCTCCCGTCCGTTTACGACGAGCTGTTCCCGCATCATACGAACATCGAGTGTTCCCCCCTGCGGCACCACAAGAATCGGCTTTTGCTCCGGATTCTCATAAACAGACAGCTTTCCGTTTGTTGCCGAAAGTTGAATCTCAGATATCCCCTGACTAAGCCCTACAGAGATTTCCGGCTGCCATGAAGCAGACACCTGCTGTGGCAGCATGATAAACACGGCACAGAGGAAGAACATACACAGGTGGAGATAAGATTTCATCGTAAGCCCTTCTTTCGCTTATCATGCCATCAGGCGCAGACGTTTCTTCTCTTTGTTCTCCTTGCGTTGGAGCTTCCGAAGCACCCGACTGTACCGCTCCTCCTCGCTGAACACACAGCCGCAGTAGGACTGGCGATAGAGTCCGAGCTCCTTGCTCAGATCGATGCCCTCCTGCCAACCAACGCGGAAGTCCTCGTAGTAAAAGGCAATCCCGTATTCTTTTGCAAAGCGCTCCGCAACAGAGCGCATCAGATCATGCTGCTGATAAATGCTGTAAAACAGCGTCGAGGTAAAACTGTCAAATCCGTGTTCTGCCGCGTACCGCGCAGATTCTTCCAGACGCCATGTATAACACATACGACAGCGCCCCTTCTTTGTCCCCTCCGCCGGAAGGGCTTTTTTGAGGAACTCGCGCATGGCATACATCTCATCTGCAATGAAGTCCATCTGCATCAGATCTGCAAATTTCCTTGCATTTTCCAGTCTCTCCTCCCACTCCTTATAGGGATGAATATTTGGATTGAAAAAATAGCCGGTCGGCTCAATGCCATCAGAACGCAGTTTTTTGAGTGGATAGCAGGAGCATGGTCCGCAGCACATGTGCATGAGCAGTTTCATCTCAGAGCAATTCTCCTTGTCTGTTATCATTTGGGGGAAACATCATCCCCATATGCTCGTATCCGCCGCGCGTGACAACCCGCCCGCGTGCCGTACGTGCAATAAAACCGAGTTGGATCAAGTACGGCTCGTAGACATCCTCGATGGTCTCCACCATTTCACTGAGTGCCGCTGCGAGCGTCTTCAGTCCGACGGGACCGCCGGAGAACTTTTGGATCATGACTTCGAGCATATGACGATCCTTGTTTTCAAGCCCCATCTCATCAACCTCAAGGGCTTCCAGTGCCTCCATCGTCACCGCTTTGGAGATAATGCTCTCTCCTGCCACCTGTGCGATATCACGGACACGCTTCAGAATGCGGTTCGCAACGCGCGGCGTTCCGCGCGAGCGACGCGCGATCTCCAGAGCACCCTCACGCTCGATACAGACGGAAAGAATCTCCGCCGTACGCTCAATGATGAGCAAAAGTGCCTCGGGGGTATAGTATTCCAGACGCGACTGAATCCCGAATCGGTCACGCAGCGGAGCAGAAAGAGCCCCTGTCTTTGTCGTCGCACCAACCAGAGTAAACGGCGCAAGATCCAGCCGCAGAGAGCGAGCACTCGGCCCCTTGCCAATGATGATGTCAATCGCGTGATCCTCCATGGCCGAATAAAGGATCTCCTCGACATGATGAGAGAGGCGGTGAATCTCATCGATAAACAGGACATCGTGTGCCTGCAAGTTCGTGAGCAGAGAGGCAAGATCCCCCTGTCGCTCGATGGCAGGAGCAGAGGTTTGACGAAAATTCGCCCCCATCTCATTCGCAATAATCGCCGCGAGTGTTGTTTTGCCAAGCCCGGGCGGTCCATAGAGAAGGACGTGATCCAGAGCTTCGTTGCGGGAAAGCGCCGCCTGGATAAATTTGGACAGATTCGACTTCGCCTTGTCCTGCCCGATATACTCACTCAGCCGACGCGGGCGCAGACTGTACTGCCATCCGTCCGCACTCTGCTCCTCAAAGGACACCAGCTCCTCATCCTCGTACATATCCAACGGTGAATCCCCCCTTTCTCAAAAACGCTGTAGCTCTGCCAATGCATAACGAATGATTTCTTCCGTACTTTCCCAATCGGATTTTTTCTTGAGCACAGACTGGACTTCACTCTGCTGGAAGCCAAGACTGAGGAGTGCCTCGATCGCCTCCGAAACCATATCCCCCATCGCATCCCCCAAGGCGGCCGTATCATCGGATGCATCAGACACATCAAAGGAAGTATCCGAGAGCTTATCCTTGAGTTCTAAGATGATGCGTTCGGCCGTCTTTTTTCCGATTCCGGGAAGCTTTGTAATCGCCTTGACATCCTTCCGATGAATCAGGTGATAAAAATCATTTGCCGTAGTTGCGGACAGAATCCCCTGTGCTACCTTCGGTCCGATACCGGAAATGCCGATCAGGTACTGAAAGAGATCATACTCCTCCTGTGAAAAGAACCCATAAAGGAGAATTGCATCCTCGCGCACATGGGTATGGATATAGAGCATGACCTCTATACCAACAGAGATCTGATTGCGCGTCTGATGGGAGATAAACACACGATAGCCAACATCGTGTACATCCAAAAAACAATAGTCCGGAAATGCATATGCAACTCTTCCGCGTAAAAATCCAATCATTGACTCTGTACTCCCCGTCTACATTCGATTGCGCCAAGCGATGCTGTCCACACAGTGCGCCGCACTGATGGCAACGGCAAGTGCATCTGCCGTATCGTCAGGATGAGGCGGAGCAGGCAGGTTCAAGAGCTTCGTCACCATGTATATAACCTGTTCCTTCGTCGCCTTTCCATAGCCCGTCACGGACTGCTTGACCTGCAACGGCGTACGCTCCACAATCGGAATATTGTTCTTTGCAGCGGCGTCCGCTCCACGATTGGAATGTTGTTCTGAGCCGCAGCTAGAAGAACAATACCGCGCGCCTGTCCGACCGGAATCGCCGTCGTCACATTCCGATTGAAGAAAAGCTGTTCCACGCCCATTGCATCAGGGGAATACGTTTGAATAAGTGATGCCAGTTCTGTATGAATTTTCAAAAGTCGTTTTTCCACGGCCATTTTCGATGGTGTTGTGATTGCGCCGTAGGCATGTGCCCGCAGACGCGAGCCATTCTGCTCTACAAAGCCATAGCCGCAGATCGCAGTGCCTGGATCGATACCGAGTACTAACATCTTATTTCCCTAAAAAAGTGCAGACACCTTGTCTGCACTTTCACCGGTGAACCTCCGTTTATTCGTCCATTTCATAGTTGCTGTAAACGTTCTGGACATCGTCGTTGTCCTCGAGCGCATCGATCAGGGTCTGCATCTTTTCCGCATCCTTGTCGGCAAGATGAACCGTGTTATCCGGAACCATCGTCACCTCGGCAGATGCCGTCTCAATCCCCTTTTCTCCGAGAACCGTCTCAATCGCCTCAAAAGCTTCCGGCTCGGCAGTGATCTCAAAGACATCGTCCTCCGAACGCATATCCTCCGCACCTGCCTCAAGGACAATCTCAAGGAGAGCATCCTCATCATCAAACGATTCACGCTCGACAATAAAGACCGCCTTCTTCTTGAACATCCATGACACGCAGCCGTCCTGACCGAGGTTGCCGCCATACTTTGAAAAGAGATGACGAACATCTGCCGCTGTACGGTTACGGTTGTCCGTCAGAATGTCAAGCATGACAGCCGTGCCGCCGGGACCATAGCCCTCGTAAAAGAGTTCTTCGTAGTTGCTTCCCTCGGTTGCGCCAAGACCCTTCTGAATGGCACGGTTGATATTGTCCTTCGGGATATTGTTTGCCTTCGCCTTGGAAAGCGCAAGTTTCAGACGCATATTGCCCGTCGGGTCGCCACCGCCCATGCGGACGGCAATCGTGATCTCACGCCCAATCTTCGTTGTAATCTTGCCGCGAATGGCATCATTTGCGCCCTTCTTGCGTTTGATATTGGCCCATTTGGAATGTCCTGACATCGCTTCGATCTCCTTCTCAATATACAAGCTGATAGTGCTTCTTTTTTCCTTTTTTGATCAATGCAGTACCATCAGAGAAATCCGCTTCGCTGAGTACATAATACTCGTCCGCAACACGCACATCGTTGAGCGTGAGACCGCCCTGCTGAATCAGACGGCGAGCCTCCCCCTTGGACGGGAATACATTCCCGCGTGTGAGCGCATCCACGAGCTTTTCACCAATCTTTACACGAATCTGAGGAAGCTCTGCCGATGCACCGCCACCAAAGAGTGCCTTTGCCGTTTCCTGCGCCTTCTGCGCCTCCTGCTCTCCATGAACGATCTTCGTCGCCTCGTATGCAAGGATCTCTTTGGAGTGGTTGATCTCCTGTCCCTCAGCGGCGGCAAGACGGTGTACCTCATCCATCGGAAGATAGGTGAGCAGCGAGAGACAGATCTCGACATCAGCGTCGTCAATATTGCGCCAGTACTGGTAGAAGTCGTAGGGCGAAGTCTTTTCCGCGTCCAACCAGAGTGCACCGCCCGCCGTCTTTCCCATCTTCGTTCCGTCGCTCTTTGTGAGCAGCTTGTTGGTAAGACCAAAGACCGTAATATTCTTCTTGCGGCGGCAAAGTTCTACGCCCGCGATGATGTTCGACCACTGATCGTCGCCGCCCATCTCCAGCTTGCAGCCGTAGCGCTCATTGAGCTCCATGAAGTCGTACGCCTGCATAATCATATAGTTGAACTCGAGAAAGGTCAGCCCCTTCTCCCACCGCTGCTTATAGCTCTCTGCGGCAAGCATACGGTTGACGGTGAAATGCGCCCCGATATCACGAAGCAGGTCGATATAGTTGAGCTTACGCAGCCAGTCTCCGTTGTCCACCATAATCGCACGCTCATCCGTAAAGTCTATGAAGCGCGATATCTGTTTGCGGAAACAGTCGCAGTTATGGCGGATGATGTCATCGGTCATCACCTTGCGCATATCCGTACGCCCCGAGGGATCACCGACCGTTCCTGTGCCGCCGCCGACAAGACAGATCGGACGATGCCCTGCTCTCTGCAGATGCGACATCGCCATGAGGGCAATCAAATGGCCTGCATGAAGGCTGTCCGCCGTCGGGTCAAAGCCGGTATAAAAAGAAACCTGCTCTTGTCCAAGAAGTTCGCGCAGCCCTTCTTCATCCGTACACTGCGCAAGAAAACCACGTTCCTTCAGTATATCAATGGCATTCAATCTATTACCTCTTTCTCAGTTCTGCCCTTTTTCTACGCCCATGCCAGGCTCTGGAACCTCGGCGGTAAACGGTGTGGACTGCACTGCGGGCGCAGGATTTGCACCTGCTCCGCCCTTTCCTGTGGCAGGTGCACCGGACTTCCCTGTTTCCTTCCCCTTCTCATCCGTTTTTTTCTTGTCGTCTTTTTCCTTTTCGGGATCTTCGATGGGGAGATCATCCGAGGATGCGGCAAAAGAAGGCGCACCTTCAAAGTGATGCACGGGCAGCCCCGCATGCGCTTTCAACATAAACGACTGCCAGATGACGGCAGGAGTCATTCCTCCCGCCATGCCATGCAAGTCGCCATTGCTGTCATTGCCGATCCAGACGCCTGCAACCAGATCGGGCGTATATCCGACGAACCACGCGTCATGATAGTCGCTCGTGGTTCCCGTCTTCCCCGCTGCCGGTCTGCCGATGTTGGCACGCGTACCTGTACCACGTCGGATAACATCCTCCATCATTGCGGTCATCGTGGCTGCATTCGCAGCCGAGATGACGCTTTTCTCCTTCCGCTGTACCTCTTCGAGCACCTTCCCTGTACGCGAGACAACGCGGATGACAGCAACCGGCTCGACATGAATGCCGCGATTTGCAAAGGTACCATATGCGCTCGTGAGCTCGAGCGGCGTAACACCGCGCGTCATACCACCAAGGGCAATTGCAAGATTTCGGTCGTTCGTCGCTCCATCGAGGACGAAGGTCGATATCCCCATCTCCTGCGCATAATAAATCGCCTTGTCAATGCCGATATCCTGTGCGATCCGAACGGTCGGCACATTGAGCGACCAGCGCACAACGTCGCGCAGACGAACCTTTCCGGAGAAGTTGCGGCTGTAGTTCTGCGGCTCCCATCCGCCAATTTTCAGCGGCTTATCATCAATGATAGAATCCGCCGTATATTTATTCTCAAGTGCCGCTGCAAAGACAAAGGGCTTAAATGCTGAGCCTGGCTGCCGGACTGCCTGTGTTGCCCGATTGAACTGATCCGTGCCACGTCCGCCGACCATTGCCTTGATGTAGCCCGTATGCGGGTCAATCGCAACGAGTGCTCCCTGCGGCTGCACGATGCCGTTTGCATCGGTAAAATACGTCGGGAGATTCTGCATGGCTTTCTCTGCCGCTGCCTGCAGTTCCATATCGATGGTTGTGTAGATCTTCAGACCATCCTTGTAGATGGCATCGTCTCCATATTTCTCTGCAAGCTGCTGAAGCACATAGTCAACGAAATAGGAAGGTCCATGGACACTATCACTGTTGTTCTTCACGATGGCAAGTGTTTCCTTCTTTGCTGCACTTGCCTCTCCCGCACTGATATAGCCATACTTGACCATCTGATCGAGGACGACAGCTTTGCGCTCCGTCGCGGCCTCCATGTTGTTGAGAGGCGAATAGTAGTTCGGGCTCTTTGGAATGCCTGCGAGCATCGCACATTCATTCAGCGTCAGATCCTTGACATCCTTGCCGAAATAGGTGCGTGCTGCCGCCTGAACCCCATATGCCCCCTGACCAAAATAGATCTGGTTCATATAGAGCTCGAGGATTTCCTGTTTCGTATACTGACGTTCCAGCTGAAGCGCGAGGAAAACTTCCTGTATCTTGCGTTTCAGGGTTCGATCCTGCGTCAGATAG